>ERZ1370068.9531-contig-8303_pt1 | contig 52191 bp, 79 predicted proteins | sample MGYA00561227_ERZ1370068 | MGnify/ENA primary metagenome ERZ1370068 (study PRJEB38410, sample SAMEA6850437) | metagenome | study: Metagenomic assessment of the ecological functions of the soil: analysis of the soil microbiota associated with the... | reverse complement strand
GTTACGCCGTATTGCTCGAGATGATCAGCTTTTGCGGCCCGGACGCGCCAGAGCAGCCGGCGCGTCGCCAGGCCAGGCACCCTGGCGCGGGACGACGAACACCGATCGATTCCGCCTGCCACAGCATGAACCAGCGCGACGCAACCGTGTCGAGGATCGATCAGCGCCGAAACGGCAGCGCTCCCACGATCGCGCCGACGATTGAGCGAAGCGTGATCTTAGCTGGCTGTGCAGCCCGGACCACGATCAGCAGCGACCGGAGCACGGCGTGCGCAGAAGCGCGTGCTTCACGCCGCGATATTACATGCGGAATCGTTAGCCGGATCTGGCTGAAGCTCGTGATCTGACGCGCGATTCAGTACAGTCTGTCTGTCACGCCGGCCAGATCTGACCCGACTCCACCGGCGCCGTAATCGCCGATTCGGCGATCAGACCTCGACCTACGTGCAGGCAGCGTCGGTGCAGGCCACAGATGGCTGAGCATGGCCCGCACCTGGGACCCACGGCCTCCGCGCGGCGCTCGGAAGGCAACATCGCCAGGCGATGGAAAAAGGCTGGGGGCGGCGTTTGCGTTCGCCTCCGGCAAGGCCGCGATCGTCCACTGTGCGATCACCACGTTCCTGCAGCGCCGGGCGACCACGCGTGGTGTGTTTCCGACAATGCCCGTCCAGTGGCGGAACCTGTCCGGCTGTTCAGAGTAGAGAGTGTTAGTCGCGTTATGCGCTCACGTCCAGGCATGCGGATTACACTCGGACGTCGCGGCCGTCGGCGGGCGTTCAAGCCGTCAGACTCTCGGCACCTTGCTGCCCGTTCGAAGGCGCAGGGCGTCAGTCACGCCGGATGGATCACCGACCTCGCGGCGGTGGCGCGTCGGCCGCCGCGCGGCATCCGGCTCGCCGTGGACACAACACCTTCGCGAGTCCGGGCGATTCAGCGGCCCATCGAGGCTTGGCGCCGACCTCGTGACCCTGCCAGCGACGACCATGACGCTGAACCACGGACACGGCGACGGTGTTGAGGCGGGATCGTCGCTGACCACACGAGACGAGGACGCAGCGTGGCTGCGGTTCGTGCAGAACGCGGCACGGAGCGATCCTGTCGCCGCTTCCGACTCGTAAGCTTTGCTGGTCCTGCGTGGCACCAAGACGCTTCCCCTGCGGATGGCGTGTGCACGAAGCCAGAACAGCGCGGTCTGGCGCTCGCTGAAAATGCTCGTTGAAATCCACCCCCAAGGTGGGCCGAGCTCCACGCTACCCGCCAGGCCGTCGCATCCATCAGTGCGAACTGGCGCGCCGCCGGGTGCGCGGCTTCCGGCGCGTACGCTGACGTTCGATCTCTTGGTTCCGCTCGAGGCGGCAAGCCGCGCTGCAACCGGCGCCGTGCGGCTGATGTTATCGCTCGCCGAAAGCCTGGGCGGCGTCTGAGACGCTCATTTCACATCCCGCATCGATGACCCACGCGTCGGTGCGCTCGCCGAACATCGGCGCGCCATCAGGCCTACCGCACGACGGTCTGGTCCGGATTTCGGCCGGCATCGAGTACATCGACGACCTTCAGGGAAGATCCTCGCTCGAGCGCTCAGCAAGCGTGTAGGAGCCTGTCCTGTGCGTGCGCCCCGCCTTACAATGCGATCTTTTCCTCCACGCCAGCCACTCGGCACCGCTCGATCTCGCGCGGCTCTCCACCGGCGTGCCGGGATCTAGCGCGATTCTCTTCCTCGATGGCACCCCCATCGGGACCGCGTCATCGATACATCTGGCCGTTTCTTCCCCGGCGACTCGCTGCTCTTCACGGCTGGGGCCGTCGCGGCGACTGGCGCCATCGACGTCCGGCTCACCTTCCTGCTGCTCACGCCGCGGCCGCCGTATCGGGCGATGCCATGAACTATGCGCTGGGGCGCGCTGAAACCGGCACTCGCGTGATATCCATCTCTCCGCCACCGACAGGCGGTGGTGGGGCCGGTGGGTCAATCCGCACCACATCTGCCCGGGCCGCAAAGGAGTTTTCGGCGCGGCACGGCGGCAGAGCGCAGTCGTCATGGCGAGGTTCGTGCCCATCGTCCAGGACATTTCGCGCCGTTCGTCGCCGGGGCCGGTGCCGAGAGATGCGGTAATCCATCGTTCGCGCTTTACAACATCTCTGGCGGGACTCGATCCGGGTGGACTTCGCGTCAACCTAGTTTCTTCGGCAAACGTGCCGTTCGTGAAGGAAGGACTTCCTACGCTCTGTCGCTCTCGGCATCGCCTGGCGTCTCCCGGATGCGCGACATTTTCCGATGGTCGTCGTAGTGCCCGCTACCGCGTTTCGTTGCCGAACCCAGTCCAGATAGCCGCGTTTGCTGCCGTCGGACACGGGCGAAGCGCGAGAATTCCGGCGCTTCGGACGCAGGTCGCGATTATGACACGCGTCATGAACAGCGGCCACGCGATCGCGCGTCACGTCTTGATGCGACGATCTGGCGTTCCTCTTCCGCGCTCGAGTCTTCCCCTGCCATCGATAGAACGAGGTCATCGTCGGCAGGACATTGACGCAGAAGCGGCGAGATCGTTCATCGACGAGCGGAACGCCGCGATCGTTCCCGGCGCGCGCCGCTCAGGAACCGTCGTGGAGGATCAGGACAACGTCAATGACGTTAGCTCTGGCTCGCCCTCCATGCCCGGCTCGCGCGTCGTGGACGTCGCATCAAGCTTGGCCGTATCGTCGTGGCGGTTCAATCGTTGTTACTTCTCGCGTGATTGATGGTATCGTCACTCTGCGCGTGGCAAAACCTGGCGGCCGGCAAGCATACAAATTCGACTGCGGTGCCCTGACCGCCGGGCGCACGGGACGCGTGTGCCGCGCCCGATTTTCCTCTTCGTGGCTGTGCCGATCGTCGGATGCACTCGTGGGCGATCGCGGGCTGCTGGCCGCCTTTCCGACGCCAGGCGCCAGCACGACGCGAACTCGCCGCCGCCGCCGCCGCGCCAGCGGGCCGAGAACGCCCGCCCGGCGAGGAAGCGCAGCGCTTGGAAAGATGATCCCGCGGCGATCGGAAAAGAAATTGCCCGGCGAACTCGGCCTCATCCGCAAGGGCGAAAGTCTTCATCGTCAAGGACCTGGCCTCCCGGCCAAGTCTTCCAGAACGACGCCGCCTTACTAGAATTCTCTCCTCGCCAGTCCGGATCTTGCAGCTCTCCCCTCACCCCGGGATCACGAAGATCGCCGCCCGTCGCCGATCTCGTCCTTCGGTTCTCGCCGCTTCGGTAATGGCCTTGACCGCCGGCGCCGACGATCGGGTCGGGCACGACGACTTCGATTTCCATCTTCGGCAGGAGGCTCACGCAAAGCAGACCCCTGGCCACGGTAAATCGCCGTGGTGACCCTTCTGGCTGACACGTGGGGCCGCGGACCCCGGTGACCGTCATGCCTCGAGATTTGCAGCTTCGAGCGCGCTCTTCACGCCGTCCACCCTTGTTCGGGCCTCACAATCGACTCTTGATCAGCTTCATGGGCGTCCCCTCCAGAACGCGTGTGGTAGATTCTCCCTCTGCGCACCCCGCCGTTGCTCGGCCGACAGCTGATTCCCGGCTCAGTCGCAACAACAGCCACGCCGGAATGGCCCGCCGGCCTTCCGTGTTGATCAGCACCAGATCGATCCTCGCACCCTCCGGATTCTGAACACGGTCCGGCTCATGCGAAACAGGTAGGCCGATGGCGTTTTCAGCCACAAGATCTCTCGACGCGATCGCACTGGCGCGACGCACGAGTCGTTGTCGCAGTGCACGACCGGCGAAAAACCCGGCAGCCGACGGCGGGCCGGCCCCCTCTTTCGCAGGCTTCTTTGAGCCGCGCTTAATAGCAGCTGCACAAAGGCAAAGAAGAAGTGTTGCGTAAAAAAGAAACAAGCTGAAAAGGTGTTGAGATGCGTATCGCGCTGATACGTATATCATACAGCTTGAATGAAGAAAAGATCAACCCCTGACGCGGGCCAAAAGATGACGTCTTTCAGGCGCGGTTGACGACCTCTCTCTCGTGGCTTCCGGATTGAGCCCAGCCCTGAGAAAGCGTCTCCTGATCGTTGAAGTAGAACATGTCGAGGATCAGCCATCGGCTTTCGTGGCCGGCGGGAATCCCCTGAGGAGCGCTCCAGCGCCATACGAAGACATAACACCCCGGAGATGAACTGGTGAACAGGAACGCCCGATCGTGGCCAGCACGGTCAGCCCCCACCCGTCGTCTCTGCCGCTCGAGTTCCGCGCATCGACAGGCGTCGGAACTCGAGAGCGTCCTGGCGTGCCTCACGTGGCGGTAGATGGCTTGCAGGAGAAAACAACTGCAACATGCCCGCCGCGGAGTCCGTGCAGAAACTCTTCGATGATGGCGAGCCTCGAGATCCGCAGGCCGATCTCCGGCATCGAGCTCTGACCGATAGCGACGGTCCCTCCGCTGGATGACCTCGTCGCCGCAAGACAGGGTCAGGGTGGTCGGGCGACAGCTCATTTTGAGAGCTGCCAGCAGCCTCTCTCCACGGGCGTCAGCGTCTCGGCGGCTCGCCGGCTTCGACGTCGGCCACAGCGTCAGCAGGCAGCTGCAGCATCTGCAGCCGCTCTTCGACGCCGACGGAGCGCCGCGCGAACTGACGGCACGATTTCCGATCTCGGTATCGCGCCGGAAGGCCGCCACCGGACATCTTCAGGTGTTCTGACCACGAGAAACTTCCGACGCCATTCGTGGCAAGCGGGCATCGGGCCGCGAGATCCGCAGCCGTGATCGAACATGTGCCGCGCGCCAACCGGCGCGCTGACGTGGTGATCCTCAGCCGCGCGACTTCCCGACGTCAAAGTACAGGAGGGCCAGCACCAGCAGCTCGTGGCTCGTCGAGTCCTCACCGAGCAGGCCGGGAGAAGCGTTCGCGCTCGCTCGGGGCGCCGGTCAGCCGCTCGAGATTGCGAATGGTCAGCAGCGTGTGCTCGTCGACGGTAGTATGGCTGGTAGAAGTCGCGGACGACACGGCTGCCGATGGCCTTGAACTCCGGAAAGAGCTGCGAGAGCAGTCCGATGTCGTGCATCCCCGAGGCTGCGCGTACAGGCCTGGCCAGGGCCTGAGGAATCGCAGCAGGTCGGCGCGCCGCGTTTTCGTCGGGTAGAAATCCTCTGCGCGATATCGAGCGGCATTCTCGCTGGATCATCGCGAGCGAATCATCGGCCACTGCGCATCCGCCGGCAATCGCCGAGTCGAACGCCGCGAGCCAGGTTCGGGATGTTCGGCGGCGGCACGAACCTCGAGAAACGCGATACCGTCGGCGGTCCGCACAAGGTTGGGGCCGATCGGTCTCGGTGCGGCCTTCAGCGCCCAGCGAAGCGACCGGTCGATCGCACGCGCGCGCCGCCGGAGCTACTCGCCCATCAGGCGCTCGACGCGCTGGCCGCGGCGTGGAACCGCAACGAGATACTCCGCTGCGCGTTCCGGAGCTCAGCGGGTCAGGACGTTGTGGTGGCGCTTCGCTTCCAGGTGCAGAATCGACCGCACCCGCAGCATGAACTCTTCGGCGTCGTCGAGCGCGCGCGGCCCCGACCCGCTCGACCGAGCAACCGGGATCCGTCAGCTTCGCGATGGTCAGCGCGCCGAAGAGGTCACGCAGGCCGCCGGGAGACTCCCTTGAGATCGGTTCGAGCTGATGGGCGCGTCGCCAATGGGCGTGACGCGCGGCAATCAGGCCTTGAGCGCGTCGAGCGTGCGCCAGGGTTTGTCGCCTGGTGCCGCCCGCGCATCTGATCGAGCAGCGTCGTACCGCCCGACGACCGCACGGGCGTCGGTCAGGCCAGCGGGAATTCGTCGTTGTCCGCGGCCAGGTTTGCGCCTTCTGCGACCTCCCGGACGTGATGGCCGATCGTCAGCTGAGATCCCACAGCGGGTTCAGGAACGCGTGGAGAAGCGCTCGTCGGGCGCGCCGATCGGTCCGGCAAACAGGATCAGGATGTCGATGTCCGAGTGAAGGCACAGCTGGCGCCGGCCGTAACTGCCGAGGGCGAAGACGCCGAACAGGCTGCGAAAGCGGGCCCGCTTCCGCGAAGAGCTGCTGGATCATCGCGTCCATCCGGTGGGTTATCGTCTCAACGCCTGGCGTCCGCCCGCGCCGCGTTCGGTTGCGGCGACAAGCTCCGCCTGTGCGGCACTCGATGCGCTGACGCCGCAGGGCCCGTGGATCGGGCGGTGTGTCAATCGATGAGATGAGCGGATCCGACATCGCTGATCAGGAACTCCGCCGGGCGCGAGTCGGCTCCAGCGGAGCCGACCCATGCGACGGACGGGCTGATATGGTAGTCGGAAAAGAGCGGCCGGACCAGCGTCAGACGATCGCGATTAGTGCCACCCTTTCCATTTGAACTGGGGCGGCCACCGCGATACCGGCAGCAACGGCCACGAGCGCGCCGAACTCGAAGAGATCCGGCGGTGAGGATCGGCGCGCCAATGAAAAACTTCCAGTTCATTTCCAGACAATCGCTTTGAGCTGATTCCAGAACTTCGGGATCGACCGTCTTCGCCGCTTCGACGCGCACTCATCGACTTGCAGACGTCGTAGCTGATCGCGTAGGCGCTCTCGAGGCACGTCCGGAGATCGGCCGACTCCGGGTTGTCGATGCACGCCTGTTCGAGATGGCGAATATAGTCGGTCAGTTCGGCTGGCGGGCCTTGTGCAGGCCCCGCCAGGGTACCGGTGGCAGCGACCGGCCTGCGCGCATCCAGCCGCACCGGAGGCATTCGAACGAGTTCCAGCACGACATGCGCGCGACTCCAGTTGCAGCCCCTTGTCAGTAGCTCACGCCGATCCCGATCAGACCCACGACTTTCGACGAACTGTCGTCGTTGAGCGCCTTGGTGGTATCGCCGAGCGCCAGGAAGTCCACGCCGCCGTGAACGTTCCAGGTCCCGTAATTGCTCGGCACGCTCCGGTGAACGGGATTGCGATCTGAGCGCCGATGTCGAAGAAGCCGAATCTTGTGATCCTCGCCGCCGCTCTCGTAGTAGTCGCTCAGGCTGAAACCGAACTTGATCGGGATGGTCAGCGTCGGGCCGTTGGCCTTCAACGGAAACGCCGGACCGGCGCCGAGCTCCAGGTAGGTGCCTTCGCTGCCGCCGCCGTCGGCCTGACCCGAGAGTTCGAACGCGAGAGTGCCGTACGGATTGAAGCGGCTCGCCTGCGACACCTTGAAACTGAGTTCCTGACCGTGTTGAATCCGGCGTTCGGGCCTCGTATATGCCGTGAAGGTCGTGCCGAGCGAGATACTCTTGGCGAACCCCAGTCCCAGCGTCGCGTAGAAATCCTCCTCGTAGTGCAGCTCGCTCGGACCGTCCGATCCGGTCGAGCCCGTCTGTAAGCTGTGCCAGACGCCGAAGTTGACGGCGGAGCTTTTCAGACCGCCCTCGCCTGAAGTCAGCGCGATCCCCAGATCGCCGGCGGGCTGCATCGTGAAACCCGGATCGAGCTCCTGAGTGATTCCGCGGAACACATATACGGTCGGCACGTCGAACACGCCCGCAAAGGTGAGCGCGCCGGATTTGATCGTTCTGCGCCAGCGCCGGTCTCGGCGCGAGTGCAAGCATCGCGACCGTCACGATCCCCGTGATTGCCAGGTGAGCCCGCTTCTTCCAGATGTTCTTATCCGTTGTCGTCATTCCGCACACGTCGGCACCTCCGGAATCGAATCGACACGAATCCAGCGATGGCGAGCCGAAGTGCAAGAGGGACGCCATCACTTCAGCTGCAGATCGCCCGGCGGCCGTACCGCCGAAAACCCGCTGAAAGCGAAAGCGTTCTGAAGTTTCGAGACGAGGCGCGGCGACCCGGAACGTGCGGAGACAGGCCTACACAATTGTCGGCTCGCCAGGCGGACGATACATTTGCGTCTACTTTCTGCCATCTGGCAGAGACGGCCGGGTCGCACCGTCCGCGCCTCGGCATCAGCGGCCGACCGACAAAAATGTCCTGATTCCCTGTCGGGTAGACATTCGTGTCGTCGCGCTGGCGAACGAGCTCCTCGATTTTCAAGCTGCAGATGCAAAACGAGTTCCGGGAATCGGGTGGCACCACCTCGTGCACACGACGCGGGCGGCGTCTCGCTGCCTGTGCGCCCCTGGGTTTGCCTGCGCTCACGGGGCAGCGTGTCTGGAGCTGGAACTGACCGCTGCTGCTGCACAACCGAACGACACCGCGGCCCAACAACCTGCCGTCGTCATGCTCTCGTCACGACTCTTTGTCGGCGGGCCTGCGCCATCGCCGCGCTGATGATCGCGTGCGGTCGGGCGCAGCATGCGCCATGCCCGTGTGGCTGCTCGGCGCCGAGGTCATGACGACGATCCTGGGACTCTTTCTCTTCGGATCGTTCAGGCTACCAGATCCACAAGAACGCCCTGACGCTACGGGATGCTCCTCGTCATCGTCGCGACGTTCCTCAGTCTGGCGACCTCGACGTGGCACGTCGAGATCGCGGCGCAGGGCGGCCTGGCGTGGATCCGCCACCATCTGCTGACTTTTCCCGGATTGGACGAACTCGTGCACGTGGACACGATGCTGTTCATTCTCGGGTTGACGTTTTTCGTGTCCGTGATTGCCCAGACGCGAGTCCTCGAAGGTGTGACGCTGATCCTGTTGCGACGCTATCGCGGCTCCATCATACCGACCGTGGTCTCGATCACCGCAATGGTCGCAATGGTCTCCGGTGTCCTCGGCGGCGTCTCGCTGATCTGGACTCACCATCCGCACACTCGTCATCATCATGCTGCTGGCTGCCGCCCCAGCTGGCATCGGTGCGCTACGCCATCATGGTGTGCACCGCGGTCACGACGATTTGCGGCGTGTGGCTCGCGTATGGTGAACCGCCCAATCTGATCGTGGAGAGCAAACCTCTACCCGATCCTCGGGAACGGCTTCTTCCTGATTTGTTGCACGCCCGCAGCGATCACCGAGCTACCTGGTCATCGCCTGGCACCTCGAGCGCAAGCCCAGGGACGGAAAATCGATCTCGGCGAGCATGGACGTGCTCGACGCGAACGCCCAGGATGTGCGCTTCCTCCAGGCAACGCGCCACGGTGAGGTCCTGACGCCGGTCGAACCCTGTGGCACAGGACATGCGATCGACCTGCATGGCCGGTACCGCGTGTGATCGAGCGGCTGCGGCGCGGCGAATTCTCGGCATCGCGCATGCATCTCGCCGGATGATCCGCGAGCCCGACCCGCCGTCTGCTCCTCGGACATTACGTGAGCGACGAGCTCGCGGATGGTCCTGACCGTCACTACGTGCCTCGATAATGCGGGCAGGTACGAGGAGGCCTTCCGAGCGGAACTGGCAGTCGACGAGGTGCTCGCCAGCATTAGCATCGTCCGCCGGCGCGCTCAACCTCGTCGGCGCGGCCTGCGCCTTCCTGCCCTTCGTGGCGCTGCTCTGTCCTGCATGCCGCTCCGCCACGAGGTGCCGCTGCTCTGGCATCCTTTGCCGGCATTTGCGGGCGGTAACTCCCGGGATTGCTCGAATCCCGAAAGATGCGCGCTCTACGCTGCGCGAGGCGTGGCTGAATATGTGAGTACTTTTTCTCGTTCCCGCTGTGTCGATGACGCTGCTGACAAGCGCAGGGCTCTTTCGACCAACTGCAGATCCTCATTCGCGCCGGGATCGACGACCCCGGGCAGTCGCACGTGTATGCGCAGTTTCAGGCCATGCGTTCTCGTCGGCGATCCTCGACAACAACATCGTGGCGGACTTCGCGTCCCGCGGCTGCAGGGGCTCAACATCCATCAGATCGAGCTGTTCGCGATGGCCCAGATCTCCGGGGCACTGCCGTGGATGCTGGACGCATATCGGCGCGTGCGCAGTCCGTCTGCCATGCCTTCATCCAGCGCGACGTCGACGAGCACTACACGCCGGTCCAGTGGATTCGCGAGAGATGACTCCCGTCATCCTTCAGATCCTCCTGGCGCCGACCGTCCGTCCCCATCTACCTCGAGAGCGCGGTCATCGACTGGCTGTTCTGAAACCCGGCAGGATTTATCGGCCATTCCGCGTATCAGTAGCTACAGATCTGTCGCTTTCTGCTATCCTCCGCCCTGCACGGACGTGCCTCAGAGCGCGTCGAACCAGTCTGCAGCCTATCGACCCCACCCGGCTGATGAAGGACAGCCGGTCCGGATGTCGATGCGGGCGCCTACAGGAAGAGGGTGACGGATGAATCAAGCAGAGCACCGCCTGGACGCTCATCTCCACTCGCCCTGGTCCTCCTGATGACGCCGGCACTGGCGTTCTTCTACGGCGGACTGGTGCGATCGAAGAACGCGCTGAACACGATGATGATGAGTTTCATCTCGCTCGGATTCGTCGGCAGTGGCTGTGGGCCGTGCTCGGATACTCGCTGGCGTTTGCGCCCGGCAACAACTGGATCGGCGATCCGTCGCGGCTGTTCCTGAACGGCGTCGGCCTCGAGGCGCAGGGCACGATTCCGCACTGCCTGTTCATGTGCTATCAGGGCGACGTTCTGCATCATCACGGCGGCGCTCATCTCGGGCGCGATCGTCGAGCGCATGCGGTTTTCGGCCTACGTGGTCTTCATCACGCTCTGGTCGCTCGTCGTCTACGCCCGATCGCGCACTGGGTGTGGGGCGGCGGCTGGCTCGCCAAGCATGGGAGCGCTCGACTTCGCGGGCGGCACCGTCGTCCACGTCAACGCCGGCGTCGCGGCGCTCGTCGCGGCCATCGTGCGTCGGCAAGCGGCGCGACTATCCAAGTCGTCGCACTGCTGCCGCATAACGTGCCGTTCACGCTGCTCGGCGCCGGCCTGCTGTGGTTCGGCTGGTTCGGCTTCAACGCCGGCAGCGCGGTCGGCGGCCAGCCCCATCGCGGCGGCTCGCCTTCACGACAACCTTCCTGGCGCCGGCATGGGCACGCTGGTCGTCTGGACGCTGCTCGACGTCGTGCGCATCAGGCAAGCCGACCGCGGTCGGCGCGCCACCGGCATCGTCGTCGGGCTCGTCGCCGTCACGCCGGCCGCTGGCTTCATCGGGCCGATGAGCGCGATCGTGCTCGGCGCCATCGCGGCGTTCCCGAGCTACTTCGGATTGTCGTGGCGCGCCAAGACTCAGCTCGACGACTCGCTCGACGTCGTGGCCGCGCACGGACGTCGGTGGCACGGTCGGCGCGTTGCTGACTGGCGTCTTCGCGCAGAAGAGCGCTCAACGGCGTCGCGGACGGACTGCTGTTCGGCAATCCGGCGCAGCTCGGCGTTCAGGCCGTCGCCGGTCGCTTGCGGCCATCGTCTACAGCGGCGTCGTGAGCTTCATCCTGCTGAAGGTGATCGGCGCCGGTGATTCCGCTGCGCGCGAACGCCGCGGACGAAAGCGGTCGGCCTCGACGTCACGCAGCATGGCGAGGAAGCCTACGTGCACGCGGGCGGATCGTCGGTGATGTAACGCAGGCTTCAGGAATTGGGCTGCAGGCTTCGGGTTTGTCAGGGCCCGGAGCCTGAAGCCTAAAGCCCAAAGCCTACTGAGTTCTCCTCACTGTTCCACCTTCGACCGTAAGCACCGCGATCGCCTGGGAGAGGTCCGGCGCTGGCGTGCCGGCGAGCTCCGACGGCGGCGGATCGATCCAGACACGAAGTCTCCCGCCGGTCATCAAGCTGCTGCGGTGTCGGCACCAGGACCAAATGCCTGCTCGGCGGTGGGCCGCTCACTCGTGCGAATGTCGTCGACGACGACCAGTCCTCCCGCGGGATGCGATGCCGCAAGGTCGGCGAGACTCCAGCCACTATGGACGCCGAAAGCTCCGGCCTCGCGCACATACCGCTCATTCCGCAGTCGATACACGGGCAGGAGCAGACGAACACCAGCGTCAGCCCGATTGTGCCGCGCTTCAACGCGGCGGCGGTCAGTCCGGGCACGAAATCGTCTGCGACAGCGGCAGCGATCATCGCGACGCCGACGCTCGGCATGACCGCGCACAGACTCGATCGAACGGGCAGCAAGATCGTCGGCAGGAATCCGAGGACGACCCACGCGAGGCCTTTGAGCGACTCCGAGCGAAGCCTGACGAGACCGGCGGCCCGTGGAGCACCGGCAAGCATCCAAAACACGAGGAGTGCGAGCACGGGCGTCGTGCCCACGCGGTCCAGATACGAGCGTGTTGCTGGCCAGCATCTCGAGACTCGAAGCGGTAGCGATAGAAGGGCGGCGCAGTCGCAGGCGTCAACGCTCCGGACTGCATCCGGGTGGAGGCACAACCCGGCGACGACCCAGAGCAGCCACGGTATGACGCCAGATCCGGGACCAGCTCCGCGCGTCGTCTTTCATACGTGCCTGATCAATGAAGGCCCACAGAGTCAGAACCGCGGGAGCACAAATCCTTCTTCCTTCGACAGCATGGCCAGCGCGGCGAGCCCGGCCGGCGCCAGACGCGCGCCTCTCACCCACGTCCACGCGCAGGCGACAGACCAGAGGTCAACAGCAAAGCCGTCCGTCCGCTGATCCAGAGGACGGCCATGTTGATCCCTGAAAATTGAGTGCCCAGACCATCGCGCCGGCCACGGCCACTTCAATGACGCACACCCATCGCGGTCAGCAGGCCGGCAATCAGCACCGCACAGCCCAGGAGCAGCCCCAGATTCGTGAGGCCGTAACCAAGCGGCCGCAGGCCGAAGAGCGCGTGGTCGAGAGCAAAACTGACTGGAGACGACCGGCCTGAAAAACCGGTCGGGGCATCCAGGAGAGTGACAGGTCACGCGACGATAGAATCCAGCCGAAGTCGTTTTTGACGAACCCGTGGCCGGCGTCGCAGCCATACGCGCTCAGAATGAGTACCAGCCCGGCGAGAGCGAGCAGGCGGCCCAGGGGGACGAGAGCATCGAAGCCGTAGAATAGAGGAGAGCGCATGCCCCGCGTCAACGGATTGCACCACATCACAGCAATCGCCGGTTCCGTCCCCAGGGAGAATCTGGACTTCTACCGGGCGTGCTCGGGATGCGGCTGGTCAAGCGCAGCGTGAACCAGGACGATCCGGGGACCTATCATCTCTTCTACGCCGATGCCGACGGACATCCTCCGGCACCGACCTGACGTTTTTCCCGTGGACGCACTCGGCAGCCGCCGCGCATCGGACATGGTCTCGCGGTCGAAACCAGCCTCGAGGTTCCAGCGAGCGAGCCTCGACGTTCTGGCGCTCGCGGCTCGGAAGAACGCGGCTTCACGGTCGATCCAATCGAGGATCGATTCGGCGACACGGCACTCCCCTTCACCGATCCGCATGGCCTCCAGTGTCGCGCTCAGTCGAGAGCAACCGGACGACCACCCGCAGCTTTACGCCGTGGGCGGACGGACCGGTTGCGCCCGAGCACCAGGTCCGCGAGCTGACGGCGCCCGCATCTGGGAACGTGAGCTGGCCCCGACAACTGCGTTCCTCGCGGTGATGGCTTCGAGCGAGTCTGATTCCGCCGGTGAATGGACTCGATACGGATCCTGCTGACGCTGTCGGCGTCCTCGATGTTCGAGAAACGCCTGACGCCCGGCGCGGCTCCTGGGGCATCGGCACCGTGCATCACCTGGCGTGGCGAGTCCGTGACGAGCAGCATCAGCTGGAAGTCCGCGCGGCGGTCGAGCGCGCGGGCGCGCACGCCACCGACGTCATCGATCGCTTCTGGTTCAAGTCGGTCTATTTCAAGTGAGCCGGGCGGCGTGCTCTTGAAATCGCCACCGACGGCCGGGCTTCGCCATCGACGAGGTGAGCGCGCACCTTGAGAATCGCCTCGTGCTGCCGCCGTCTCGAGTCGCAACGCTCGCAGATTGAGCACGTCCTGCCCAAGCTGACATCGGGAATCGAACAACCGAGTAACCCGATGCCACACTTCGAGCACGTCTTCGAGGCTTCGGCTTCAGGCGAGTCGCCGATCACGCTGTCGCGCTTCACGGCACCGGCGGCAACGAGCACGACCTGGTCCCGCTCGCACGGGAGCTTGCGCCCCGGGCCGCGATTCTGAGCCCGCGCGGCCAGGTCCTCGAGAACGGCATGCCCTGCTTCTTCCGCCGCCTGGCCGAAGGGGTGTTCGATCTGGACGATCTGACACGGCGCACGCACGAACTCGCTGACTTCGTCGCCGAAGCCTCTGAACGCTACACGTCTCGACCGCGCCCGCGTGGTCGCCGTCGGCTGTCCTCGAACGGAGCGAACATCGCGTCGAGCCTCGTCTGCCGCTGCGCCTCGAAATGCTGGCGGGCGCCGTGCTCTTCGGGGCATGGTGCCGATCGTGCCGCCCGAAACAGCCGGCGCTCGGCGGCATTCACGTGCTGCTCTGAACTGGACGACGCGATCCGCTCGTCAGCGCCGCCGAGACCGAGCGACCGAAGGCGCTGCGCTGACAGCGGCAGGCGCCGACGTCACGCTGGCCTGGCAGCACTCGGCCACGATCTCGTCCCCGCCGAGGTGCCGCAGGCCAGAAAATGGCTCGAGAGCAACAGTGGCGCCCGGTCCGCGCGTGGCTGATCCTCGTCCATCGGTATCCCGGCATCGCGCTCTCGCTGCTGTTCCTCGCATGGTTCGTCTCGGGCATCGCGATGATCTACGCGCGACATGCCCAGGCTCACGCCCCGATCCCGGCTCGCCCATTTACCTCCAATCGATTTCGATCCGCGTCCGCTTCACGGCTCGCAGGCCGCCGCCCGCGTCGACCGGCCGCCGGCACGGGCCGGACGACGCTGCTTTCGATTCAGGGTCGTCCGGCGTATCGATTCAGCGATCCGCCGGCGGCCACGGTCTTGGCCGACACCGGCGACGTGATGAAGCCGGTCGGCGAACGCGAGAGCGTGGACATCGCCGCGCGCTTCGCGGGCGTTGCACCTGATCGCGTGCGGTACCTCCGGCAGCTGGATATCGCCGATCAATGGACCATCACCCAGCGCCGGCAACTGCCACTTCACAAGATCGCCGTCGAAGACAGCGCGGGGACCAGAACTGTATGTGTCGGAAGCGCTCGGCGAAGTGGTCGTCGAGACGAGCCGGGCGAGCCGCGCGCTGGCGTGGATAGCGGCGATTCTCATTGGCTGTACTTCTCGCGCCGCTGCGAGTAGAACGACGGCCTGTGGCGTCAGGTCATCCTGTGGACGTCGGGCCTCGGCAGCATGTCGGCGGCCATCGGCCTCGTGCTCGCGTTCACGCAGTATCGGGTGGCGTATGCCGGGCTGATGCGCTGGCACTACCTGACCGGCGCGTTCTTCGGCCTGTTCGCGCTCACCTGGGGTGTTCAGCGGATGCTGTCGATGGAACCGTGGGACTGGGCGGGAAGTGAAAATCCAGGACCGTCGATCACACCGGCGCTCACCGAGGCGCCCTGATCTCTCGGCATTCCCGGCCATCGAAGGGCCTGCGTTGACAGCCGCGCTGGACGGCCGGCAGCCGAAGGAGATCAGAGTTCCGATGGCTGCGCGAGCGCGCCGAGACTCGTCGTGCGCGATGCCTCGACGGTGTCAGTCGTCTAACCCGGCGCCGCTGTCGATTGCCAGCGAACCGCCCCGACGCGTTGTTGGACATTCCGGCCCGCATCGCCGCCGCCAATCCAGAGTGTCGCTATCAGGGAGTCCACGCTGATCGACAGCTACGATGCGCACTACTACGACCGGGATCGATTTCATGCGCCGCTGCCAGTGCTGCGAATTCTTTCGAGGATCCCGATCGCACACAGGTGCGTGGATCCGCACCTGCTGGAAGTGGTCGGACGCTTTACGCGGCGTGAGCGACTCCGAACGATGGCTGTATCACTGACTGCACAGCCTGGATTTCCTGTTCTGGGCATTACAGCCGCGCGTGGACGTCGTGATGATCGCGCTGCTTACTGGCGGCTCGGTCCTGAGCGCGATTGGTGTGGCGATTGATGGCGTCGCTTCGCGGCGCCTGACGAACGATAGGCCCGCAAGAGCAGGAGAGAATTCACCACGAAGGCGACGAACAGACACGAAGGGCGTGCGACCGCCGGCCGGCATCGCCAGCTGCGCGTGATCGTCACGGATCGACGTAAACACAAACTCCCGGCAGTACGTTTCCGGGTTTGTGATTTACGTCGATTCGTGACGATCACCTGCCCGCGAGCCGGGCAGGTCGCTAGCCCGCTGCGTGCCTCTGCGTCTTCGTGGTTGATCCAGCGGCCGTCGACTATTTCAACCGCCGGACGTCGTCACCAGAAACTGCCGCGGACGGTAGAATATGGGCGTCATGCGGATCCTCATTGTCGAAGACGAGCTGAAAGTTGGCGACGGCGCTGCAGGAAGGCCTCGAAGGCGAAGGCTTCTGACGCGATCGTCGCCCACACCGGCGAGGACGCGTTCTTCAGACTGAGCACGGAAGTGTTCGACGTGATCCTGCTCGACCTGATGCTGCCCGGCCGTGACGGACTTCAGATCCTCAGGGCCTTCCGCGGGCGCGGCGTCCAGACGCCCGTGCTCGTCATCACGGCGCGCGACACGCTCGACGATCGCCTGTTGGGTCTCGACAGCGGCGCCGACGACTACCTGAGTCAAGCCGTTTGCGTTTGCCGAGGTCGTCGCGCGCGTCCGGGCGCTCACGCGACGCGGCCGCGCGGCAGAAAGCGTCCGGCTCGGCGATCGCCGATCTCGAAATCGATCTGGTGAAGCGCAAGGTCACGCGGGGCGGCCATGCCGTCGAGCTCACGGTCAGGAATTCGAGCTGCTCGAGTACCTGCTCCGCCATCAGGGTCACATCGTGTCGCGCGAGGCGCTGGCGCGCGACGTCTGGCAGGAGCCCGGCCGCTCGATGACGCTCGACAACGTGGTCGACGTGCACATGACGCGTCTGCGCCGGAAAGTCGATCTCGACCAGGCGCCAAAGCTCATTCACACCGTGCGCGGTGTCGGCTTCACCGTGCGGCAGGACGAACCATGATCTTCCGCAGACGTTCGATGAGCGTCCGCCTCTCGCTGGCGCTCCGGTACATCGCCGCCATGGTCGCCGTCCTCACCTTGTACGCGGCGGTCGTGCGCACGCGTTCGTCAGCCGGAGCGTGTCAACGGCGCTCGACGATCGCCTGCGCGACGATTTTCAGTGGGCGAACGAGATGGCCGAGCAGCGGCCTGACGGCACGCTGACCTGGTTCGACGGCGACACCGGCGACGGCCAGGACAGTCCGTGGCTGCAGGTCTGGAGCCCGTCTGGCGAACTGCTCTTCAAAACGATGGCGGCCGAGCGCAGCCCCCTGCCGCAAAGCGAGCGGCTCGCGTTGAACGCCGACAGCCGGATTGTCTCGGTGCCGGCGATCTGGACGGCGGTGCGCGTGCTGAGCGGCCGCTCGACGATCGTCGGCAAGCCGGTGGTCATCCAGGTGGCGCGATCGGAAGCCTCGATGCGGAGCAACTTGAGGGATCTTCGATTCGTCCTGATGCTCGGCCTTCCGCTCGGCGTCGCCGTGGCAGGGCTCGGGGGCTACACGCTGGCGCGACGGGCGTTGGCGCCGATCGAGCGCATGGCGGATCGCGCCCAGTCGATCACCGCGGATCGATTGCACGATCGCCTGCCGATCGACAACCCGGACGACGAGCTCGGACGCCTCGCAGGTGTCTTCAACGACACGCTGGGCCGGCTCGAGTTGTCGTTCGATCGCATGCGTCGGTTCACCGCCGATGTGTCACACGAAGTCAGGACGCCGCTCACCGCCATTCGCACCGTCGGCGAGGTCGGCTTGCGCGAGCGCCGCGACGAGGCCTCGTATCGCGGCGTCATCGGCAGCATGCTCGAAGAAGCCGACCGGCTCTCGAGCCTGGTCGATCGTCTGTTGATGCTGTCGCGCGCGGAAACCGGGCTCGCGAAGGCTTCCTCGAAACCGTCAATCTCGGCGAGCTTGCCGAAGACGTGGCGGCGCAGCTCTCGGTGCTGGCCGAAGAAAATCGCAGACCGTCACCGTCGAGCCGCTGGCGAGTCCGGAATGGCGGGCCGATCGGACGGCCCTGCGCCAGTGTCTGATCAACCTCGTGGACAACGCCATCAAGCACAGCCCGGTCGGCGGTGAAATCCGCATTCGTGTCGCCGACTTGCGAGAGTCGGCGCAGATCGAAGTCAGCGATACGGGTCCGGGCATCCCTCCGGAACTGCAGGCGCGCATCTTCGACAGGTTCTATCGAGGCAGCCGTGAGCCGGGGGCAACGGGCGCAGGGCTCGGCCTGGCGATCGCGAAGCAGGCCGTCGAAGCCAACGGTGGACACCTGATGGTGGTCAGTGCCGGAACGTCCGGCAGTGCAGTTCCGGATTACGCTGCCCTATGCCCGGCAGCCGGCGTCAGGCTGATATCCGCGATCGAGCAGCCATGTCGCGTTCGCATTCGCGGCTCTCACTGGACGGACTTCGAGAGGGTGACAGAGCCCGTATCGGGTGATCCACTCCACTCGAACGTCATTCGCCAGGTCCCCGCCATCGCAAGATCGCTCCTCGCCTGGTAACGGCCCGGCACGCTCGTTCGCGCGATGTCGAGGCTTCCGAGCATCGGCGTTCCCGCCATCGGCATGGCGGCGCTGCCCCTGACCGCGCCGACATCCACGAGGATTCCGCCGGGTGATGATCTGAACTCGATCACGAAGTCGTCTGTTCCGTGACGAATGGCCTCGCGCGAAGACAGAAGCACGACTTCAAGTTGTCCCGAGCGCGCCCGCTCGAGTTCCGTCAGATTTGCGGGATCGTTCCTGCAGGCCACGGCGAGAACACACGCCGTCAGCAACGCTGTCCGCTTCGCCGCTCGCCCCATGCTACGTGACTGCGTACTGCTGGCGGGACACTGCACGTCGCCGCCACCACCGCCGGACGTCGTCAGTGATCACGAAGAGGCAGGGCGTCATGAACAGGACGTGCAGGCTCGAGCTCACCATGCCGCCGATACTAGGGGCCGCGATCGGCTTCATGATTTCCATCCCCGACCCGGTCGAAAACATGACGGGCAGCAGTGACAGCAACGATGGCGGCCACGGTCATCAGCTTGGGCCGGAGCCGAGTCGCGGATCCGTCAATCACGGCATCGGTCAGCGATTGATCGTCTCGCTGCTCGTCGATCGCCGTTCGAATGAACATCACCATGATGATCCCGGTCTGGACCGCGACGGCAAAGAGCGAGATGTAGCCGACGATCACCGCCGTCGTCATCGGATAGCCCAGCATCCACTGCAGGAACACGCCGCCGACCATCGCGAAAGGCACCGACAGGAGAATGAGGATCGTCTCCGCGACGGATCTGAATGCGACGAGGAGCAGCCCACGATGATCAGCAGGGTGAGCGGCACGACGATCTTCAGCCGCGCGCGTGCGGCCGCCGCGTACCGGTAGAGGCCAGTCCATTCAATCGAGTAGCCCGTGGGCAGCGTGACGTTGTTGGCGAGGAACAGACGCGCCGCCTCGACATAATCAGGCCCGGTCAATTTCTCGACATCGACATAGATGTATCCGGACAGTTTGCCGTTGTCGTTGCGGAGCATCTCGGGCATCTTGCGCACGGCTACGTCGGCGACATCGCCCAGCGGGACGGCTCGACCGTCGGCCGTCACGACCGGGGCATGGCGGACTTTGTCCAGCGTGTCGATGTATCGGGCGAGTACTGCAGGTTCAGCGGAACGGTGGCCCCCGTCGTTCGCACCGGCCGCTATGTTGTCGCCGCCAATGCCGTAGCGAATGGTTGCCATCGCTTCGTCAACCGTGACGCCGTGCTCGGCCATGCGCTGAAGATCGTTTTGGACGTCCAGGTAGTAACCCGCTGATATCCGCTCCGCGATCACCGACTTGGTGCCGGGCAAATCGCGCAGGAGCGATTCAACCCGCCGCGACAGGTCTTCAACGACCGCGACGTCGGGTCCCGTGACCTTGACGCCGACGGGCGTCTGAATGCCCGTCGCCTGCATCATCACCCTGGCCCGAATCGGCTACTTCCAGGTGTTCACGTATCCGACCGTCTGCACGGCAGCGTCCATCTCCGCGACGAGCTTGTCCCGCGTCATGCCGTGCCGCCACGCTGATTTCGGCTTCAAGAGCACGGTCGTCTCGATCATCGTGAGCGGCGCAGGATCGGTGGACGTGTCCGCGCGCCCGATCTTCCCGAACACCCGCTCGACCTCGGGCAAGGCTTTGAGCTTCCCATCCATCTGCTGCAGGACCCAGCCCGCCTCACGATTGGGCAATCCCGGCAGCGTCGTCGGCGCATGTAGAGGATCGAACCTTCGTCGACCTCGGGCAGAAAGTCCTGCGGGAAGCTGCGCAGCATCAGCGCCGCCGGGATCAGCACCACCAGTCCGGCGGCCGTGAAGGCATACCGGTATCGGATCACGTAGCGCGAGCGCCGCTCGATATGTCCTGACCGCCCTGCCCTCCTGAAATCACGGGGCGCGCTCGTCTCGCGCTTGAAGATCCACAGCACGATCACCGGAAGCAGAAAAATGGTCAGCAGCGTCGAAAACGCCATCGCGAACGTCTTGGTGTACGCGAGCGGATCGAAGAGCCGCGCTTCACGCTGCTCGAGGAAGAACACCGGAAGAAACGACGCCAGGATGATCAGCAGCGAAAACAGGAGCGGCCGCGTCACCGACGCCACGGCGCGAACCAGAATGTCCTGGCGCGCTGAGGCGCTGACGGGCCGGCGCAGAGACAACTCGGCGGTGCAGTTCTCGACGATGACGATGGTGGCGTCGGCGATCTCGCCGATGGCAATCGCGAGGCCGGCCAGTGAGAACAGATTGATCGTCTGCCTGAGCCCCACGAGCGGAAGAGCCGTGAAGAGCACGCTGAACAGCAGAATGGCGATCGGCCCGATTGCGGTTCTGATATTCCGCAGGAAGAGCAGCGTCACGGCGATCAGCACGGCCAGCTCGATCGTCAGCGTCTCGAAAAACTGCCGCAGCGTTGACCAGATCCAGGCCGAGCGATCGTAGGTGCTGATGACGTCGATTCCTGAAGGGAGAGACGGGCGGACCTCCTGAAGTTTCTGTTCTACGGTGCGCGTCACCGCGAGGACGTTCTGGCCCTGCTCCATGATCGCGATGCCGCCGACGACCTCGCCCCGGCCGTCGAGATCGACGGTGCTTCGACGCTGGTCGTAGCCGACCTGCACGCACCCGACGTCTTTCAGTGAGATCGGCTCGCCGTTCGGCCGCCGCGCCAGCACGAGTGAATCGAGCTTGTCGAGATCCTCTGCGTTGACGACGCCTCTCAGCTGGTAGTCGCGGTTGGTGACCTCGATCATCCGGCCGCCGGCCTCCTGGAAGACCGGCCTGGACCGCGGTGATGACCTGTCGAAGCGAGACGCCGGACCTGGCCAGGAGCGGCGGAAAGAGTTTCAGCTGATACTGCTTCTCCAGGCCTCCGACCGAGGCCACTTCTGCGATGCCGGGCACGGTCTGGAGAGCCGGCTTGATCTGGCTCTCGTTGACGAGGCGCAGTTCGCGAAGGTCGTGACCGCCTTCGCGATCGACGAGCGCGCTACTGATAGATCCAGCCCATGCTGCTCGCATTCGGGCCGATGCTGATGTTGGCATCCGACGGCAGCTGCGGACGGATGCTGTTCACCCGATCCAGGACCATCTGCTGCACACGCGGGCGGCTCGCGCCGTTCGCCAGGATGACGTAGATGAACGAGTAGCCCATGTGCGAGGTCGCGCGAATCGACTGGATGTCGGCTGAACCGACGAGCGCGCTCACGAGCGGCCCGGTCACCTCTGTCTCGAGAAGCTGGGGGCTGCGCGGCCATTTCGCGTAGACGACGATCTGCGGATCGGAAATGTCGGGAATGGCGTCGAGCGAAGCGCCGCGGAGCGCCCAGAGACTGGTGACGAGGGCCGCCGCAACCAGAAACCAGACAGCGGCGCGCCAGCGGATGACCGCCCTGATGATCGCGAGGCTCATCGGTCCCGCGGAGGCGAGATCTGCGCCGTCCCCTTTCAGTTTCTGTTCGGCGTCGATGAAGAAGCTGCCGAAGGTGACGACCTGATCGCCGTCCTTCACCCCGTCAAGAACCTGCGTGTAGAGCTCACCCTGAATGCCGGTATGAATCTCGCGGGCGGCGAACTGCCCGGGCTCCTGCTGCACGGCATACGACCTGCCGGTCGCCTTCCTCGATGATCGCCTCGTTCGGCACCGAGAGAAACGGCCCCTGTTCCACGACGATCTCCATGCACGTAGAGCGTCGATATCGGGGCGTCCCGTCGAGGCGAGCGACGCATCCACGGCCGCGCCGCCAGCGCGGGGAACGACGCGCGTGACGAACGCCTGATACATCGATGGACTTGGAGCTCGGAGGAAACGCGCGCACGCGCTGGCCGGTTCGGACCAGCGCAGCCGGCGGGCCCGCCACAAAGGCTTCCAGCACTTTGCCGGTCCGGTCGATAGCCCCGGCGGCATGAATCCACGTCTGGACCGGGCGAGAAGCAACCGCGCTCAGCGTCAGTGTCAGCGCCTCTGCCTGCGCCTGGTCGATCCTGGTTCCGCCGGATCGCACGCCCGTTCGCAGTCTGGCCCGCACGGGATCGTCAGGCTGGCCGGCCGGCGGCGGCGTCTGGTCAGACTTCGGGGCTTCGCGCCTTTCCTGCCCGTCCGCGTTGACGACGGTCATCACGCCGGCGGCGACGAACGGCAGCAGTCGTCTCAATGACAGTAGTTGTCCTTGCTGTCCATGATGTGGTGCCCCACGGGAACAGCCCTACATTGAAGACTTTCTCGAACGTCTGGCTCTTCGCGTCGATGATCACGACCGCGTTCTCGGTGGAGTCGGCGAGATACAGCTTTTCTTCCGCGGTATCGGTCGTCGCGGTCTCGAGCTGGATATTCGCGCCAATCTTCAGTCTGCCCGCCGGCCTGAGCGACGACATGTTGTAGACATAGACGAAACCACTCGTGGAGCTGATGACGAACGCCTTCCCGGCGGCAAAGTTCACGCCCGTCATGTCGGGTCCGGCTTCCAGCGTGGCCGCCACCTTGTCCGTCTGGAGGTCGATGATCGAGATCGTCTCGTCGCCGTTGTTCGGCGTGATGGCGTATCGGCCGTCATGGTTCATGTAGATGCGCCATGGGTTCTGCCCGACGCGAATCACCTTCACCACCTTGTCTTCTCGAGGATCGATCTTGCCGACCACTCCGAGATCGCCGTCGGCGGCGTAGAGATAGCGGCCGTCGTTGGTGGCCGCCGCAATGTTGATGCCCTGATCTCGCCGAGATATTTTTCGGGATCGAGTTTGGCGACGCCCGGCATGTCCGCGACTTGAATCTTCTTCAGCAGCTCGTGGCGGCGAACGTCGACGACGCCAATCCAGTGCGCTCCGTAGTTGCCACGTAGGCCTTCGAGCCATCGGGCAGGAACGTCACGTTCGAGAGGCTCCCTTGAAACCGGGGATGGTCTTGATCTTCGTGAGCGAGACCATGTCGATCACCGAGACCGAGTCTCCCTCTGGATTCCCCTGGTAATACCAGCGGCCGTCCGGCGAAAACGCCAGGTGCTCCGGGGCGATGTCCACCGGAACGACTCTTCACGAGCTCCAGCGTCCTGGCGTCGATGATGTAGGCCTTGTTGGCCCGTGTTCCACCGGTGACGACGTATCGGCCATCGGGCGACATCATCACCATGTGAGGGTTGACGTTGTTGCCGAGGAAGGTCTTCCCGACGATCTTCTTGCTCTTGATGTCCATGAACGCGATGTCGTTCGAGTCGCGATTCACGATCATGACGACCGACGTCGGATCGGCGACCTTGACATCAGCCGCACGCATCGGAAGCACCGGAGTGCGCCGCGGTGATCGCCGCCACCAATCCTGCCGTTACCAGCAGCCGCTTGCTCTGCCTCATGTCGAACTCCTGACCTCTCCCCATATCGGGACACTAGAATTTTGCCTGAACCCGGATGGCCGGCACCAGAAACCCTGACGACGACGTGCCCGCCGGGGATTCGAACGCATGCTGCAAATGGGCGGAAATCCGCAGCTTCTCCGAAATCTTGAAGTTGTGAGTAGCCCTCGACGATCTTTTCGTGATCTCCGTTGCCGAGGTCGCTCTGCGCGTAGCCGGCGCCCCAGTAATCCAGCGGGTTGAACACGAGTCCATTCTGCACCTGGAACCCGAAGCTGTAGAAATGATCGTGCCCCTCCATGTTCGCCGCCGTTCCGTAGCGGCCAAACAGGCCGAAGAGCTGGGAGAGCTTCTGATCCGCGCTGATCCCACCGGCCGCTCTGTTGGTGCCGGTGCTGTTGTCGTTGCGAAGCCACACGCGATAGGTCCCTTCCGAGAGCCCGCGAGGACGCGCCACGTAATCGGCCTCGACGAGCGTATACAGAGCTTCTGAAAGATTCGTGGCCTCGTTACTGCTCTGCTGGAATCCGGCCTTGAGCAGCAATCCGTTCTTCGGATCGAACACACCGGCGACACCAATGCCGTTCACGGCGAGGCCAAGTGTGGGGTTGTTGACGAGCGCGTCGCTGATGAACTGACTCGTCTCATCGTTGGCGAACGCGTTTCGATCGAAGTAGTTCGTCAGAGTCCAGCCGTCCCGTGCTGATCGCCAGTCGTTGCGAGAAGAGCTCGGCCCGCAGCCACGCCTCGCGGACATTCACTTCGTTCTCACGCGACAGGCGGGCGGTATAGCTGTTCAGCAGCGTCAATCCGTTGATTTCCGCGTCCGGAGGCGAACCGCTCACGCCGACGAGATCGGCGAAGAAGCTCATGTATTGCGCCAGGCCCGCCGCAAACAGCAGGTCGCCCGATCCGAGCTGATACGCATGGCCGTCGGCTTCGGCCGGATCGCCGGAGGTCTGCTGCGCGAATTGCGTGACGGTTGCGGCGCTGACGCCTACGGCGATCTTCCGGGATTCGAGATCGGTCAGCGCTTCCTCCAGCTTCTCGTTGATCGTCTGCCGGCGGTAGACACGCTCCCTTTGAGTACGCTACGCGCGGCGTCGCGCCCGGGACCGGCTCCTCGTGCTGGTTGCCGTTGGGATCGACATAGACTTCGGTGCGCCTGACACGGGTTTCAGGCTCAGACAGGACGGCGGCCGATTCCAGATCGTTGATCCGCTGCTCGAGAGCCTTGATCCGATCGAGCAGATCGTCGACGCCTGCCGCCGCGCCGGCCACCGGGACCGCTGGAGCACCGGGAATCTCCAGCGCTTGAAGCGTCATCGTCACATTCTGCGGCTGGCCCGCCATCGTGATCTCGACAGACGAACGCTCGAAGCCGGAGAAGTCGGCCTGCAAGGCGTATTGACCGGATGGCACCTGGTCGATTGAAAACGTCCCGTCAGCGCCGGACCGCGTCGTCCGTTCCGCGGCCATGCCCGGCATGTTCGGCATCTGGGGCATGGCGGGAGCTCCGGGTGGAGGCAAAAGCCGGAGCGTGACTTCGGCGCCCGCCATGGGCGCGCCCTGCGAATTCGTCACGCGGCCGCTGATCGAGCCGGTCTGAGCTTGAGCGGCGCTCGACACCACCACAAACGCCAGGCTCGTGAGCGCGACGCGAAGTCTTGTCATACTGATCATGTCTCCTCGGAAGGAAGCTGACGGAATCCTAGTCCCGCCACCTGAGGCGGTACTGAATAGTTCCTAAATTTTTCGTCATGAACGGTGCCGGCCTGGCCGCCGATTCCTTGACTTTGCCCTCGATTCCTTTATATTCGAGCCTCGTTTGGAGGGGTTGTCACCATGATCAAAGGATTGAGCGGCACGACCATCGCGCTGGCGGCAGCCGCCCTCACGACGACGCTTGTCGTGAGCTCTACGACGGCAGTCGGACAGGGCCAGGCGGCGTATCGCGCGCCGCGGGCGTCGGACGGCCATCCCGATTTGAACGGCATCTGGCAGGTGATGAACACCGCGAACTACGATCTCGAAGCGCATGTGGCGCGAGCCGCGATGGCGCTTCGGCCGGGACCGCATGGCCGCTGCCGGCGGCGCCGGTGCTCGGCGATGGGAGCCATCGGTTCGGTGCCTGGCGGCCTCGGCGTGATCGACGGAGGCGGCGAGATCCCGCATAGCCGGAAATGCTCGCCAAGCGGAAAGAGAACCAGGAAAAGTGGCTGGAGCGCGATCCCGAGATCAAGTGCTACCTGCCGGGAATCCCGCGGGCGCACTACATGCCCTTCCCGTTCCAGATCTTTCAGAGCTCGAAGGCGATCTTCTTCGCGTACGAATACGCGGGCGCCGTGCGCAACATCTATTTGAAGGATCCGGGGCCGGCCCCGGTCGACTCGTGGATGGGACAGGCGGTCGGACGCTGGGAGGGAGAATCCCTCGTCATCGACAACACCGGATTCAACGATTCGACGTGGTTCGATCGGGCCGGAAATTTCCACAGCGACAAGCTCCACGTGGTTGAGCGCTTCACGAGGACCGGGCGGACCACCTGCGCTACGAGGCGACTATCGAAGACCCAGAGACGTTCACCAAGCCCTGGAAGATCACGATGCCGCTTTACCGGCGGATCGAGCCGAACGCGCAACTGATGGAGTTCAAGTGCGTGGAATTCGTCGAGGAGCTGATGTCGCGGCCAGTGGCGGAAGAACCCGCTCCCCCGTTAATATTGAGGATGGGCATGGAGGGTTGCATGCGCATTCGATTCCTGACGCTGGCCCGCGCGACTGCCGTCGCGATCGGCGTGGTGTCGTTCCTGTCGGTCACTCTCGCCGGCCAGACGCAGGCGTCGTCTGCGAGATCGCGTCCGGCGGCACCAGCGGCGCCGGCGGCTAAGACCCGCACGCCTGAGGGCTTCCGGATCTGCAGGGCGTGGTACAACACCGCCACGCTGACGCCGCTCGAACGGCCCGATCCGAACAAGCTGGTGTTGAGCGAGGCTGAAGCGCGAGGCCATCGAAAAGACCGAAGCCGCGCGCATCGAACGCGCGGCCCGTCCGAGCGACGGCGGGCCGCGATGCGCCGCCGGTTGGCGGCGACGGATCGACAGGCGCTGCCGGAAACGTCGGCGGCTACAACCAACTTCTGGCTCGACCGCGGCAACAGCACCATTGTCGTCGACGGGCAACGCCGCCGTCAATCGTGGTGGATCCGCCCGATGGCCGCGTCCCGCCGGTCAACGACGAAGGCGCGGAACGCGGGCGATGGCGGCGGTCGCGGCCACACCGACGTCGGACGCACCTGAAAACGTGGAGACCGCCGCGCGCGGCGCGCATGACAACCCGGAACAGCGCCCGCTCGGCGAGCGGTGCCTGCTCGGATTCGGATCGACGTCCGGTCCACCGTCGCTGCCCGTGCTCTACAACAACTTCAAGCAGATCGTCCAGACGAAGGATTACGTGATGATCCTCGTCGAGATGAACCACGACGCGCGCGTTATCCCGCTGAACACGCCGCACGCGCCGGCCCACATCAAGAAATGGATGGGCGATTCCGTCGCGCGCTACGAAGGCGATCGCGCTGGTGATCGAGACGACGAACTTCACCGACAAGACCAGGTTCCGCGGAGCCTCGGAGAATCTGAAAGTCACCGAGCGATTCTGGCGCCTGGACGACAAGACGCTCATGCTGCAGGTTCACGGTCGAGGATCCCTCGACGTGGTCAGCGCCGTGGACCGGCGAGTATCCCTGGGTCGTTGCCGAATCCGATGACCGGCTGTGCGAATACGCCTGCCACGAAGGCAACTACGCGCTCGGCGATATCCTCCGCGGCGAACGGCTCCTCGAAGCCGAAGCCGCTGCCGCACAGAAGAAGTAGTCAGCTGAAAGGGACGAAGAGGACACCATGAAATCGACGAAAGCGACGTTACTGACCGCTCTGGCCGGTGCCGCCGTGGTCATAGCCGCGGGCGTCCCAGTCATCGCCCACCACGCGTTCGGCGCCGAGTTCGATCCGAACCGGCCCGTCCTGCTCAAAGGCAAGGTGACCAAGGTGGAATGGGTCAATCCGCACGCGTGGATTCACCTGGCAGTCACCAAGGCGGACGGGACGACCGAGGAATGGATGGTCGAGGGCGGTACGCCGAACACGCTGCTCCGCCGCGGCATCACCCGCGACTCGCTCACCGTCGGCACCGAGATCGTCGTCGACGGCTATCAGAGCAAGGACCGATCGAATCGCGCCAACGGACGCGACGTCACGTTCCCAGACGGCCGCAAGCTGTTCATGGGATCGTCAGGAACCGGCGCCCCGACCGACGGCCGCGATCCGACAGAACCGCCTCCGGGACGCTAAAAAACCTGTCGGGGCTTAGGGCTTAGGGCTCAGGACTGAGTGGAGGGAAGAGTGACAGTCTCTTTTCCCTTCCCTCAGCCCTTCAGCCCTTAACCCTCAGCCCTTCACGTTTCTTCGAGTTCTTATTACCCCGAGAAACCAATCCAACGTCCTCCCACGCGACCGTCCCCCACAACACAATCGACGTGACCGCGGCCAGCCGGCCCCAGATCAACGCGGTCCGCTCTTCGTTGCCCCAGATGACTCTCTTGCGCGCGGTGAAGGTGAAGACGATCGCGAGCGCCAGCGCCCCCATCTTGATCCAGAACGGATTGCTGTAATAGCACTTCACCGATTCCGACAGGAACAGCAGCGAGCCCGTGATGATCATCACGATCAGGCTGCCGACCAGATAGGGCTGCGCTCTTCGGCCAGGGCGCGCACCGGCTGCTGCCGCATGACGACGCCGAGCAGACGGAAATCCACGAGCAGGATCGCTCCGCCGATAAACGCGAGCGCGACGAGGTGGAAGGCCTCGATGACGGGAAACATGAACTGCGACGCCCGGATCGAAGAACCGAGCCACGACGTCTCGCACCATTGGAAGAACGGAAGCAGATTCATTCGTCGCGGCTCCACCACGCATCCGGCGGCCCAGTTGATGAACCGTGGCTGCGGTTGACGGTCGCAGTCGAACCAGTTGTAGGCAATCATCCGGCCCGAGAAGATGATCGCGGCCCAGAGCACCAGCGAGGCGGCGCCGGCCACCCTCGCCCGCTTTGGCGTAATCGGATCCAGATCCCAGCGCATCACGCTGCGTCCAGATCCCGGCGTGGAACACCCACGCGTTCAGCCCGGCAAGCACGAGGAGAATCAGCTTCATCCGGAACCACACGCTCTGGTACGACCGCACGGGAATCGCATAGAACAGCAGCATTCCGCTGATCACCATGACGACGAAGCCGGCCGTCATCCACGGGAGGAGGCGGCGCGCACGTCCGAGACCGGCATCTTGCGCATCGACCAGCCCGATGAGGCGGACATCGAGCGCCGCCGCGAAGCCGACGAAGACGGTCAGCGCCCGAGACGTGAATCGATTCGATGAGCGGATACATCAACAGCGATTCGTGAAGTGGCGATGCTACCCTTCGTCTCGGCGAGCCACTGGGCGAACGGAAGAAGCGTCATGGGTTCGGGTATTATCTTCATTTTTGAGAGGAGCGAACATGCGGCTGATCGTTATCCTGCTGGTGGCCTGCTCGGCGCTGATCGCAGCCGCTGGCCTCGCAGGCTCCGCCCGCACCCGCCGCTCAGCCCCGGCACCGCCCGATGCCGCCGCCGGAACTCCGGCGCCGCAACGCATCGGATCGATGAGCGAGCTGATGGTTGACATCATCTACCCGATGTCGGACGCGATCTTCTACGTCACGACCCGCGAGCCGACGAACGACGTCGAGTGGAATGCGCTCCGGGGCAAGACCGCTGATCCTCGCCGAGTCGGCGAATCTGCTGATGATGCCTGGGACGCGCCCGCGATCGAGGATCGCTGGATGGCCGACGCCAAGCTGCTGCCTCGACGCGGGCACGGCAGCGTTTCCGCGCCGCTCGCCGGCAAAGATCTCGAAGGCGCTCGAGGATCTAAACGATCAGCTGTATCTAGTCGTGCAACGACGTGCCACATGCACTACCGGGCCAATTATGGGCGGCGGCCGGCGCCAGAGCCGCCTCGGTAGAGATTAGGCCCCTGTGGAGATACGAAATAACCACGAAGGCACAAAGGCCGAAGATCGTGCGACCTGCCCGCTGCGGGCAGTGATCAACGACGAGCCGACGTACAACACGCAAACGCTGCTCGATCTCGTCGGTTTGTGATTTACGTCGATTCGTGACGATCACGCGCGGCCGGCGCTGCCGGCCGCGTCGCACGCCGTGCCCTCAGATTCTTCGAGTCTTCGTGCCTTCGTGGTTTTCTTGTGTCTCGTCATCAGCGCGCGAGACGGGCGATCAGATCTCGCGCGCGCTCCCGAACTGCAGATCGCCAATCAACCTTCTCGGCGAAGACGCGCGCGTCAGCCGCTTCCGCCCGAGGTTGAAGCTGGCTGCCGCGGCGTTGAACCAGGCGTTTGCGCGCATCCGGGCGTTCGCGCCAATCTGCTGCTCGCGTTTCACGATCTGCCGATCGCGTCTGACCGCCGCCTCGGGGCTGAGGTTCGGCGCGTTGCGGAACCGTTCGATCTCGTCGCGTAACGTCGCTTCCTCCTGGTCGGAAACATGCGGCGGTTTCTCCGGCGACCTCGCGGCCTCGGACCACTCGCGCTGCTCCGACAGCACGATTTGAAGGTAGTAGCCGGTGTCGCAGTCCGGCCGTCGTCTGCGGGCGATTTGCAGCCGCTCGCGCGCCACAGACAGCTCGTGACGGTTGATGGCGATGATCCCGGCGAGCTTCGGGACGTCGGCGTTCGACCAGCAGTTTTTCGGCACGCTCGACGTCCTCCCACGCGAGATCGTGCTGATCGAGCTGTTCCCTCGTTGAGCGCGCGCCAGTAGCGGCTTCACCGGGATTGTTTCGACTCTCCAGCAGGGTGTCGGTAACCGCAATCGCGTCGGCGTGGCGCTTCAAATAGGTGAGCGCCCGGATCTTTCCGAGCAGCGCGTCGCCGTGGCCCGCGACGAGGCGCAGCGTCTGGTCGTAGAAATCGACGGCACGATCGAAATCCTCCGCTGTGAGCGCGGCGTTCGCAATGCTCCAGCGTGACCGCCGGCCAGAGCGGGCGCCACTCGTGCGCCGCCTGAAATTCCTTGTCGGCCAGCTCGAGATCGGGACGCCCGCCACGCCGGGCCGGGACTGACCCGCGAGCGCTGGCGAGACCCAGGTAGTAATGGACTTCTCCGAAACGAGGTTCCGAGGCCAGGAGGTTGCGCAGGATGTCGGTGCGGCTGCGTGAGCAGGTCGTCGCCTCCTTGAAGGCAACGAGCGCAACGCTTGCGCCATCGCCAACGACGCCGCTTCGCGTCGCGCCTTCTGGAACCTGGAAGCCATATGTCCCGCAGGCGAGCGACAACCAGACATAAGAAGCGACGCGGTCGCCGGGCATTCGCGTCCGGAGAAAGGCCGCCCATTGAGCCTGATTCTGCGAAAGCCTCACGAGCGACCGCGTCTGAGACTCGAGCGCGATTATCCGCAGCGCGGCTGACGGCCCCGCGACGAGAACGTCCGCCACGTCGGCCAGCGGACCGAGTTCAGCGCCAAGGACTGGCGATGCCTCGAGCATCTGGCGGGCGCTTCGCAGATGGCCGCTGTCGAGAAGGCCCAGCTCCTGTTCGCGGACGGAAACCAGGATGCCGCTGCGAATCGCCGACGCCGTGGCGTCTGCGCCAACGGCCGGATCGTCTCGCAGCGACACGAGCTCACCGTACGCGCCGATCAGGCACTCGAGACAGCCGACCGAGAATGCTGCGCGTTCGCGGCCTCGAGCCGCTCAGAAGGCGTCGGACCTTTCGGCGACGACGGCAACCGGCGGTTCTCGGCGCCGCAGCGCCACGAAGACTAGCGGCCGAGCAGGAGTGCTACCGCAGCGAAGCGCTGAACGCTTCAATCGCCTCTTACTGCTGAATCTGGAAGTTCGCCGTCACCTTCATGCTACACTTCAATCGCCTGGCAATTGAGATAGCGTGGGCGAGAACTCCCATTGCCGCACCGCTTCCTCAGCTGCGGAGGCAAAGCCAGGATGCGGCGCGCTCGACGACGTCCAGTTCGCGAATCTTTCCATCGACGCCAATCACGGCATTGAGCGTGACGACGCCGCTCGCGCCGGCCGCTCGCAGGTTCTCCGGGAAATCAGGCCTGACATCCACGAGCTTCCTCGGGGGCTTGATGTTGCCGCCAACGGTCGTTGCCTCGCACGGTCGGTGCCGCCGGGCGGCTCGCCACGCCTTCCGACTCACCACGCGACGCGGCTTCGGCTCGCTCGGTTCAGACGCGCTCGCTCTCACCGTGATGGTCTCTTCCGAGAGAGCCGACTTCGAGGGCGAGATCCCGCTGGACATCTCTCCCGGCCACGCTCATTTTCCCCTCAGCGTGGCGAATCCAGGTGCACTCGCTTCGAAGGTGTAGTCGCCGGGCGGCAGGCCGACGAACTCGAAGCGTCCGTTCCGATCGCTCTTGATCGAATACTTCGCCTCGCTCTGTGTGTTGACCAGGACGACGGTGATCTGCGGTACCACGCGGTTGGTCGAATCGAAGACGGAACCCGAGAAGGTTGAAAACGTCTGTGCCGCACCGTAGCCGGCGATCAGTATCGAGGCGATCAAGACGGTGACGCTCGCACCTGCGCGTGCCGGACGTGTCAGCGGGCTGCGGTTCGTGGTGTCGTTCAACATGGCGGTAAATCTCCTCTCGAGACTGGACGGGCGCGCCATCGCGGGCGCCGGAAGAAGCGGGTGGCGGCCCTTGATGGCGCGGGCCACATCCAGAAGATGCGTCGCATATTCCGGCGCGTCGACGCCGCCAGCCAGGACCGCATCATCACAGGCGTGTTCGCTTTCCTTGCGGAGGCGCGCCGTGGCGAGCCACACGAACGGGTTGAACCAGTACCGAACGCAGGCACTCGGCCACGATCTGCGTCGCCCAGTCGCCGCGGGAGATGTGCGCCGAGTTCGTGAAGGAGGACGACGCGGATCCGATCGTCGGACCAGCTGAGGGCGCCTCTCGGCAGGATGATGTCGGGCTGGAGGACGCCCCACGTGACGAGCAGCGTCGATTGATCGCTGTGCAGGAGCCGGACACGCCGGCGGAGTGCGCTCCGACGGCAAAGATCGGCAGCGATCCCGGCCCAGGGTCCCTTCGTGATCGGCGCCGATCGCGCGGCAATCCAGGCGAGCCGCGCGAATCCGACGGCGAGCACCAGCAGGCTGAGAGACGCGCCGGTGATCCACGTCCGAACCCGCGACGCGGCCCCAATCGACCGGCGAAGCGCCTGCGCTCGGAACGGCCGGCGAGGGACGAGAGCGGACGGCGCCGCGCCGCGGCGTCTGCGGCAGCCCGGCCAGGGCCTGCGACACACTCGTCGCCGGATCGAGGCGTCACGCTCCACGAGGGCGCGATCGGCCGGAAGGCCGGGGCGAGCACCGCGCAGACGAGCGCCGTCGAGAGCATCCAGTGCCGGAGCGCGGCCGACCGGTGTCTGAAGATCGCGACGGCACCAAGGGCGGTCGCGAGTATGAGCGAGACTTTGACGGCATTTTCAACGAGCAGGCTCATCGCGAACCATCCTTTCGGGCTTTGGCAATCAGTCTGGCCATGCGGTCCAGTTCGTCATCCGACAGACCGCCTGGCGTCGCCGCCGAGCAGCGCGGCGACGGTCTTCGACGCGGAGCCGTCGAAGAAGGTCGTCCATCAGGTGCTTGAGCGCCGACTTGCTGGCCGCGCCGCGGGACACCTCCGGCACGTAGACATAGCGCAGGCCTTCTTCCTCGTGCCGCACGTGGCCTTTTTCTTCGAGCACGCGCAGCTGCGTTCGCACGGTGGAATAGCTGGAGTTGCCCGGCAGATCCTCCATCACCTCGCCGGCGGTCGCCTTGCCCCGCCGGTAGAGGATGTCCATGATCTGCCGTTCTCTCCGGGAGAGGTGAAGGAGCTTGGTCATTCGGCGCCGCCGCCAGGCTGTTATTTTTATAGCACATGTGCGAGATAAATAGCACGGTGGCCCGAGACGCTGTCAACGGCGTCTTCAAGGGCTGAGAGCTACAATGCGGCTGTGCCGTCAGGCGTGCGCTTTCTCTTCGATACGTTTGAAATCGATCCCCAGCGGCGGCGCGCTCGCCAGGGCTGGTGAACCCGTGGTCATCTCCGACCGGCAGCTCGACGTCCTGCTTCTGCTCGTCGGACGAGCGGGCCAGATCGTGTCGAAGGACGATCTGCTCCAGGCCGGCTGGAAGGACGTGGCCGTCGGCGACAACAGCCTCGAGCAGGCCATCTCGAGCCTGCGGCGGACGCTCGGCAGCCACCCGGTCGGGCGAAGCCTACATCGAAACCGTCGCGCGCCGCGGTTACCGGTTCACCGCGGACGTCGAGCGGAAGACGATCAGGGAAACCGACACCGCGCTCGACGCGATCCTCGCGCCTTATCGGGCCTTTATCGAAGGGCGCGCGGCGCTCGAAACGCTCGAACGCGACCCACGTGAACTACGCGCGTGACATGTTCGAGCAGACGCCTGAAGACCGCGCCGGAGCACGCGTCGGCGCATATCGGGATGGCCAACGCGTGCGCCATGCAGTTCGAGATGACGCGGGCCGACGCCCGAACGCCCGACGCTGCGCGCTGTCGCTGGCCGTCGATCACGCGCGCGAAGCGTGCCGTCTGGAGCCGCAATCAGCCGAAGCGTGGGCCACGCTCGGGTTCGTCCTCGATCGCGTCGGCGCGAAGCTGGACGCGCTGGCTGCCGCCGAGCGCGCGGTGATGATCGAGCCCGACAACTGGCGGCATCATTTCCGCCTCGCGTACATCGGCTGGGGCGAAGAGCGGCTGCGTGCCGCCGGTCGCACGCTCGCGCTGCTGCCAGACTTTCCGCTCGCGCACTGGCTGGCGGCCACCGTCTACGTCGCACGCCAGGCGCTGCCCGACGCGGAGCGGGAGCTCTCGCTCGGCGTGGCCGTCGATGCGGCAAACGGCACGGCGCGCTCCGGCGCTTCAGTTCGGTCGCCCTGCACTGGCTGCTCGGCCTGCTCTACCTGCAGCGCGGCGACGAGGCTCGGGCGCTCGAGCAATTCGACATCGAGTTGTCGGCGGAACATGCCGGCCACCTCTACGCGCCGCGAATGCGCCGCGAACACCTGGTACGCCATCGGCGCGCTGAAACTGCGGCAGAAGAGACGTCGACGAGGCGCGGCACGCCGTTCGAGCAGGCCCTCGATCGCATTGCGGCGCATCCGATGGCGCGAGTCGGACTCGCAGTTGCGCAGCTGTGCCCCTGTCCGTCCTCGCCCCTCCAGCCCGTCCTGCCCGTCCTGCCCATCCGCCCGCCAACCTTCGACGCCGCTCTCGCGCGCGCCGCGCACCAGGCCTGCTCGGGTACTGGACGCGGAGGCAGCCCGCACGATCGAAGCCGCGCTGGCGGAGGCGCCGCCTGGCAGCGCCGGCTGGCTCCTGCCGATCGAACCGCTGCTGCACGTCGCCGCTCACCCGGACGTCTGGACCCGTGCCCTGGCGCAGCTCAGAAACCGGGCCTCCTGACGGGAATCAGGACTTTTCAGGGAAGCGCAAAGGACATCCAGGCGGCCGTTCGCGAGGATAGGAGGTGCCGCAATCAACGCGGCCACTTTCCTGGAGGCAACCGATGAAGCGCCGCACCTCGCTCGTCCTCGCCGCTCTCGTCACGCTCGGATGGACCACGTCTGCGTTCTGCCAGACGTCCAGCCAGCAGCAGCTTCCGCCCTACGCGAGAACGGCGAACCTGTCCGGCCCGCGGTTCGGCATCACCTTCCTCGCAGACAGCGTCGTGAAGTCGCTCGAAGAGCGGGACATTCACGTGTCGCCGCACGTCTCGCAGTTTGGCTGGCAGTTCGAAAAACAGTTCTACACGAAAGACAGCGGCGTCACGATGGTCACCGAATGGGTGGCGCTGCTCGGCGGGCTCGAACAGGGCGTCGCGCTGCCAAGTCTGAGCTGGCTGGTTGGCGTGCGCACGCACGACGGCGCCGAGTTCGGCGTCGGCCCGAACATCACGCCGGTCGGAACAGCGCTCGTCCTGGCAACCGGCATGACGTTCCGCAGCGGCGCGTTCAACATCCCGGTCAACGTCGCCGTCGTCCCGCTCGAAGGCGGGCTCTCGCGTCAGCGTGATGACCGGCTTCAGTTTGGCAATCGGTGACGGCAGCCTGCGGCGGCTAAATGAAACAGATTTTTGAGCGACAAACCACACGTTCGCCGGGCGCTCGGCAAGTCGGCGCATGTACCAGGGGAACCAGTAGTCGCCGTACGCGATGAGGACACGGAGCGGCTGCCCGGCACGCAGGAGCCGCTCCTGAAGCGGCGCGCTGGATTCCGTAGAGCATCGTACTCGTAGGGCGGGACCTGACCCCGGCGCGAGACGATGAAGGATCCCAGGCGATCGACGAGCCGCGGATCGTGCGTGGCAATGTGAAGCTCGGTGCCCGGCTTAGGCGCCGGATCGTCGAGCACGCGGCAGCGACAGCCGGTAGAAGTTCTCGTCGACGTCACGTTTGGCCGGAAAAGCGACCGATGCCGGCTCGAGATACGCGCCCTTGACGATCCGCACCGCCGGACCAAGCGGCATCAGCGAATCGAGATCGGCCGCCGTGCGGCGGAGATAGGCCTGCAGCGCGACGCCCACGCGATCCGACCGCTCGCGCAGCTGCCGAAAGAGGTGGAGGGTTCGATCGACGTACGGCGAGCCCTCCATGTCGATCCACACGAAGTTCCGCCGCGCGGCCGCGCGATCGACGAGCCGCTGGAGGTTGGCGAGACAAAGCGCCTCGTCGAAATCCAAACCGAGCTGTGTTGGTTTCACGGAGATCTGCGCGCGGGAGCCCGGCTGCCGCGATCTCGTCGAGCGCCTGGACGTAGTCGGCCGGTCACCGCCTCGGCATCGGATGCGCGCGACAGGTTCTCCTCGAGTTTGGTGAAGATGGTATTGACGCCCTTCGCCTGCTGACCCTCGGCTGCGGTCATCGCGTCGGCCAGGCGCTCGCCCGGCATGAAGGCCGAGACCGAGCGCCGCACGAACCCGGTCTTCATGGCCCTTTCGCGGAGCCAGGCGTTAGTCGATGCGGCCAGCAGAAGACGACGCGCGATCATCCCGAGTCACTCTATTCCAGATTGTCCCGAGTGGTCGGGCGTGAATGCTGATCTCGGCCCGGGTTGCGGGAGTCGATCCGGGATTCTCTCCTGAATCGGCCCGCGGACACTCGTTTGGCGCCTCCAGCGAACTCCTGCGGAAAAACATCGTTCTCCGGCGGGACCTGCCGATGGACCGCGTCGATTCAGCTGATTCCACCGTCCGGTCTTAAAACCGGTCGCATCCGGTTCATCCACCGCCATTACGGCGGGCGGATCGACGCGGCAACTGGCCTGCGAACGTGTTTTACCAGAGCTCTGCGTGAGTCGCGTGAGTTCGAAGTCGGCGCCGAAACGAGTGCCCGCGCGGCCGTGCGGTGCAGCAGTTGGACGAACGGTCACGCGAGAGGCATGACGGGCCCTCGCGACAGTCGCGATTGTCGCCAAGCGTCAACGATCGAAGCCACGACAAAATGGGCCGGCGGCTACCTAAGCTCGGGCCAGCTTTGTCCGGAGCCCAAACAACTGAACAATGTTGCCGACGGCACATTTTGTTCGGCGCAGGCGACCTGAGCGACCAGGCGAGGGCCCGTCGTGCCTCGCGCGTAGGACTCGAGCGCAGCGAGTCGTGATGACGCTCAACCCAGTTCCCGTGGACCGTGTATGATCCGAGCGTCTTTGCCCTTGTTCACGAGGAGTTCTGCTATGAGACTGTGTGCGCTCGTCCTGGCCTCGTGTCGTTCGTCGCGGTTGCCCAGACGGCCTCCGCCCAGCGCGGCGCGGACCCCAATCAGCCTCCGGCCGTGGAGCCGCCGCCAACATCAAGTCTCCTGAGGTGTCTTCGAGTCGAAGCGTGACGTTCCGCCTCGCGGTCTGAAAGCCAGCGCCGCGTCCGTGATCTGCGAGTGCCTGACGCTCGAGGAAGCCGCCAAGCTCAAACAGCAGATCGAAAAGCTCGGTCAGCGGCCCGACACGGATCCTGAAATGGCGCGGCTCACCCGCAGAGCTCGCAAAGGTGCGATCGAGCCAGGGCGAACGGCGCGATGTCGAAAGACGCAAGCGGCCTGTGGACGCTCACGCTTCCCGGCGTCGAACCGGATCTCTACGAGTACCACTTCAACGTCGACGGTTTCGAGATGCTCGATCCGCGCAACCGCGTCGTGAAGCTACAACAGCCGTCCGAATCTCGTCGAAAGCATCCTCGACGTGCCGGCCGGGGCGCCGATGTTCTACGACGTCAAGCAGGTGCCGCACGGCTCGGTCGACATCAGGCTGCACGACTCGAAGGCGACCGCGACGACCCGCCGGGCCTACGTCTACACGCCGGCCGGATACGACAAGTCGACCGCCAGGCTGCCCGTGCTCTATCTCCTCCACGGCGCCGACGGCGACGAAACGGTCTGGACTATCTTCGGCCGCGATGAACACCATCGTCGACAACCTGATCGCCGACAAGAAGGCCGCGCCCATGATCATCGTCACGCCTGCCGCCTACGCCTACGATCCCACGAGCGGCGTGGCCGGCGAGAAGCAGCGCGCGGACTTTGAAAGATCTGCTCGGCGATCTGATCCCGTTCGTGCAGGCGAACTACCGCGTGCTCGCCGATCGCGAGCATCGCGCGCTCGCGGGCCTGTCGATGGGCGGCAGCCTGACGATCAACATCGGGCCGCGGCATCTCGAGACCTTCAGCCGCGTCGGCGTCTTCAGCGCGGGCGGCGGGCAGAACCCGGCCGAGTCGTTGAAGGACGTCGGCGCCAACGCGAAGAACGTCAACGCGCAGCTGAAGCTGTTCTGGATGGGCATCGGGACCGACGATCCGGGATTTGTCGGGGCGAAGCGGACGTCCGACTACCTCGATTCGGTCAGCATCAAGCACACGTTCAAGACGATACCCGGCGCGCACACGTGGATCGTCTGGCGCCGCTTCCTGAATGAAGTCGCTCCCCAGCTGTGGGGACCCGCGACCACCACGAACTGACCCTGGCTGCAGGGCGGGGGCGCACATGGTTCTGCCCGATCGAGTATTTGCCATCGTGAGCGCGGTTCACGCGCAGCACGCCGCGCTCGCCAGCGGTGACGACGATCAACGTCGATCGCTCCAGAAGATGATCGTCGAGACCGTCGTGAAGCGGTGCCCGGGAGAAGGCTGGGGCTGGAAGCGGGCCGATCCCGGGCGGCCGACTGTCGAAAGACGCGATCGCGAACAACCTGGTCGAGCCCGGACACCTCCTCGCGTGGGATTGCTTCGACGGTCGGACGAGACTGCCCGTCCAGCGCGACTCGATGCTGATCGACGGTCAGGTCTTCGTCGACGTCGTCGGGTTCGACCATCTGAACGGCGCGGCGCTGCCGACGCCCCAGCCCCAGCCGCAGCACACCTCGGGGCCGGATCCGCCGCCTTCGGTCAGCACCGCAGAATTCTTCGAGGCGTTGCAGTGGCTCGACAAGCTCTATCGGGAGCAGATGGGGCGGGCGAACGGCGTCGACCTCGAAGGCATCGCGGCGCACATCTACAGCGCTGCTACATCGGCGAGCGGCAGAAAGGTGCGTCGGTGGCAGATGCGCGAGGCAGTGTCGTAAAGCGGATCGGCGACATTCTCGGTCGAACGGACCTTCATGCTCTGAGACGTGAAGGTCCGTTCGCCCGAACGTTCGCTGAGAGTGTCTACGGTTTATCGACCTTCGCGATCGTAATCGCGTCGCCCTTGAGCTCGCCGGTCACTTTGACGGTGGCGCCGCCGCGCTCGGACAGTCCGGGAAAGTTCTGGTTCGAAATCTGCCAGACCTTCTTGCCGAAATCAGTCACGAGCACCAGCTTGTCGCCGTTCTTCATGCACTTCTCGGTGCATTCCTTCTCGTCGACTTCGCCGCCGTGATCGCCGTTGCACATGCTGTCGCTGATGACGCCCGTCCACGTCTGCGGCGCGGTGTAGGTGGTGCGGGCAGACATCCAGCCAACGCACGTGAGCACGAGCGCCGACGCTAACACCTTCTTCATCGTTCCAAACCCCTTTGTCCGGCCGTGCTACTGCTGCAGGAAGCCCGTGGTGTTCCGCTTCGGGCACGAAGCCCACCGGAATCAGCTTGATCTCTTTCATCGTGGCGATGTCGACGACCGACACGTTGTTCGTGACCGGCGTTGGCGACGTAGGCGGTCTTGCTGTCGGGCGACAGCGTGACCCACGCGCGCGCCCTTCCCGCCGAGGAAGGCGGTGCCGATTAGCTTCAGATCCGGAAGCGAATACGAGTACAGCGCGCTGTTGAGACGGCTGTCGACGACGAGCGTCTTACTGGTCTGCCGTCACGGCCATGCCGTGCGACGGGTCGGCGCCTTCCGGCACGGGCAGGCGACCCGGAGGCAGATCCGGATTCTTGATGCGGTTGATCTCTTTGTGCGTCGCGAAGTCGACGACCGCGAATCCATTGAAGGCGCTCAACTGAGCAAATATCCACTTGGTCGAGCCGTCCGGATTGGTCGGAGAAGGTCATCGGACGGATGCCCAGATCCAGCTTCGAGCGTCCAGACGTTCGCGTCGGTCGCGGTATCGAACACGTTGATCGTCTTGCGCCTGGATGGAGCCGGCGACGACGTAGCTTGCCGTCCGGGAGTCACGTACGGCATTGTGAATGCTGCCTTTGGTCGGAAGCGTCTTCAGGCCCGTCAGCGTCGCGGCGTCGATGACATCGACGCCGCCCGGCGCTTCGATGATGCCGACATAGACCTCGGCTTGCCGTCCTTGGCAATGGCCATGTTGTTAGGGATGGCCGCTCAACTTGACCTGCTTCACGACTTTCAACGTCTTCGCATCGACGACGTCGCAGGTGCTCATCGCTTCGTTGCTGATGTAGATGCGGCTGCCATCAGGGCAACCGTTGCACCGTGGTTCGCTTCGATGCCCTCGATCACGCCGATGACGGTATTGGTCGCCGGATCGATCACATGAACGCGGTCGCCGGCGCTGTTGGTCTGGATGATCACTCGCCTTGTTCGCAGCTCCGCAACGGCAGCGTGCACACGAGAATCGACGGCCGCCCCAGTCAGATATTTTTCATAATCATCAGTTGCTCCATTCGAGTTGACGCCGGGTCTAGCAGACCCGGCCTACGCACTCAATCATGCGGGTCGGGTCTTACAGACCCGCCAAACGTTTCGTCAGTTAGCTCTTGGCGCTGCGCCACGATCCACGTTCTTCGAGCGCCTAGCCATTCGGGATCGTCCTGCGACTGCCAGTGCTTCCCGCCGTTGTGGAAGAAGTCTCCGCCGGCCGCTTCGGCGAGCGGGTGCATCAGGATACGGCTCTTCAGATTGCCCGGGACCGCGACGCGCTGAATGGCTTCGAAGTTCTTGCGGCTCTCTTCTTCGGTCCATGCAGTCTTTCCAGCGATCCAGCGGCTGGAGGCGGAAACCGGTGCCCGCCGAGTGGCACGAAACGCACCGTCGCGTGACCGGGCGCGCTTGGCGAGGAAGATCGGCTGGATCTTGCTCTTGAAGACCTCGTAATTGAACGGCGAAACGCCGGGCGCCGCGTTCGGATTCGGCGGCGGCGCGCCGCGCTGACCCAGAAGCCCGAAAGCCAGGATCAAGCCCCAGAGAACTGATGTGTACACAAACCCTCCCTCAAGCACACAGACTGCGCCGCCGCAGCCGGCAGCTGGCGACGCGAAATTCAGCATATGATCCATTCCAGCTGAAGGACAAAACGATACCCCAACGGACTGAGACCCGCAACCTGTCTCAGCTGGCATCACCCTTTCCGGTGAGGCGGCAAAAACCGCGTCCTATTCGTAGCGAATCGCGTCAACCGGCTCGAGCCTCGGACGCGCGAACACGCCGGATACAGTCCGAAACCGAGACCAACCGCGACAGACACTCCACAGGCGAGGACGACAGACACCGGTGAGACGTGCGTGCTCCATCCGGCGTAGGCGGTGATGCCCCACGACACGAACGCGCCAATCAAGATGCCGATGACGCCGCCGCTGGCGGTCATGAGCAGCGCTTCGGCGAGAAACTGCACCGCCACATCGCGGCGCGTCGCGCCGACCGTGCGGCGGATGCCGATCTCGTGCGTGCGCTCCATCACCGACGTCAGCATGATGTTCATGATGCCGATGCCGCCGACGACGAGCGCGAGCACGGCGATGCTGCCGACGACGACGCTGAAAGTCCGCTGCGTGCGATACCGCTGGTTCAGCAGCTCGCGCGGCACGACGATGTCGACGTCCGCGGCGCCGTGCAGACGCCCGCAGCGTGTGCTGCATCACGCGTCCCAGTTCCTCGACCCGGCTGGCGTCGGTGGCCTGCAGCCAGATCTCGTCGACCCGCTGCCCTTCGTCGATCTCCACGGTGCGGCCGGTCAGCGTGGACAAGGGCGCGAGCACGGACTGATCGATGATCACCGCCAGGCCAGCGCCCCCTGACCGACTCGGAGCCGGCGCCGCTGTCCGCCGATGACGCCGACGACCTGGTAGTAGTCGTTTCGATGCGGACGCTCTGGCCGATCGGATCTTCGTAGTTCGAAGAGCGCCCGCGCGAGCGTGTTGCCGAGCACGCACACTTTTGCGAGCTGCCGCTCGTCAGGCTGCGTGATGAAACGTCCGCGCGGCACGTCGAGGCGGAGGATCGTCTGATAGCGCCGCGCTGACGCCGATGACGCTGGTCGTCATTCGCTTTCCGGAGCGGGAGACCGGAGATAAGCGCTCGACGAGCGGCGAGACCGGCGCGAGCGACAGGGAACGAGCGCCGGCAGGTCGATCGGCATCGCCGGCTGTGAGCGTGGCGCCGCCGCCCTTGCCGCGCGCGACGAGGTTGTCGAGGCCCATCTCGGCAAACTGTTCCAGGGCGTCGCGGCGCGCGCCATCGCTCACCGACATCATGGCGATCACGGCCGCTACGCCGAGCACGATGCCGAGCACGCTGAGCGAGGTCCGGAGTTTGTAGCGGCCCAGCGCCTCGACCGAGCACGCGCAGCAGTTCCCAGGGATCGCGGCCAACCGCCGCATGATCGCGCCGCGAACCCACGGCCTGCGACGTCGCTCAGCCAGCCGTTCATCGGGATCAACGCTTATCGAGGCTGTGAGGATCCGATGGCCTTGAACTTCGCAGGTGCGGCCGCGCGACCCGCCGACCGTAGCGGGCGGAGTCGCGTGGCAGGACCCGACGAAACCGCGCTGTCGACCAGTGCCACGCGATCGCCTTCCGTCGAGTCCGGCAATGACTTCGACCATCGTCCCGTCCGGATTCCCCGAGCTGGACCGGCCTGCGTTTCCATCCCAACGCGGCCGGCGACGTGACTGACGTTGACGCCGCGCGTTCTCGAACACCGCGTTGACCGGAATCAGCAGCACGTCGCGGCCGCTCGCCGCAGCCACGTCGACGCGTGCGGTCATCTCGGGCCGCAGGTCGGGCGAGGATTTGTCGAGATCGAGGATGAGATCGAAGCGCTTTGTCGTCGGCTGGCGCGATCGGCCGACGCGTGAGCCAGTGTGCCGACGCGCGTGACGTGACCGTCGATTCGAAGACCGGGAAACGCCTCGAGGTAGACACGATGCCTTCAGGCCGGCTTGCAAGCCGGTGCAGCGTTCGCCTCGCTCGACCGAGGCTTCGACGAGCATCCGATCGACTTCCGGGAATCGTGACCAGTCCCTGGCCTGGCCGTCACGCGGTCGCCCGGCGCGAATCTTGCGCCGCGGTGACGCGGCGAGATAGTCCTCGTAGACAACTGCAGACCAGGCCGGCGCGCGTAGACGCTGCAGTTCTCGATCTGCTCTTCGAGCCGCTTCACGCGGGCCTCGGTCTCGGACACAGCGAGCGCGCACGTTTTCGCGCTGCGCGTTCTTCTGCGCGAGCTGCAGCTCGGCGCGCGTTGCTGTATCCCGCGGACGGGTCCGCCCGATCAGAATGTCTGCGCGGCGGCAGCCAGGCGCGAGATCTTCGGTCGCCTGCTCGAGCTCGTCGGCAGGTCTTCCGCAGCTCTTCGCGTGATGAAGCCTTTCTCGAGGAGAGGCGTCAAGCGTCTTGCAGCTCTTCCTCCAGGCGCGCAACTTTCCTTCCGGCAAGCTGCAGCCGGGTCTTTGTCTCCTCGACGCTCAGCGCGCCCTCGCCTTCCGTGAGCGAATCGATCGGCCGTCTGCCCTTCCTGCCGTTCGATTTCTGCCACCTGCAAGTCGACCTGCGCCTGGCGCCGCATCCTGGCTGCGCCCGTTCCAGCTCGCGCTGAAGGTCTGGTCGTGTCCAGCCGCGCGATCAGGTCGCCTTCGCCGACGCGCGTGCCTTCGGCGACGAGGAAGGTGATCTCCGTCTCGCGGCCGCCGAGCGGCGAACGGTAGGTAATCGACTGCGCCGGCCTCAGCACGCCGCTCGCGGTCAGCTTCGGCGCCAGCGTGCCCTTTCTTGCCGATGGCCGTCAGGGCGTCAGCGACAGTCCCCTGACGCCACACGACGCCCACGCCGACGAGCAAGACGGCGAGCACGACCTGTGCCGCCCACGCGATGACGCCGCTGAGCAATGCGAGCGCGCCCTCAATCATGGTCGGCCGCCCGTCGAATCCCCGCCGATCGAGATTGCCAATGTCCTGCCGCACGTCCAGGATGCCCAGCGTTCCTCGAAGGCTGAGAGGCGCGCAGAGCGCCAGATCAGCAAGCGCCCCGAGCGGCGGTTCTCGGACCGCAGCAAGCCGCCTTCGGCCGAGACCAGCATCAAGGTTGTTGGACAACCCGCGGTCGTGCGGAACTGAGCCACTTCGACTTCTGGCGGCTGATCTGGACACTTTCTCTCGGCCACTCGCAGGCGTTCCGTCATGCGAGCGGTCTCGCGCAACGAGCGTTTGACATCGGCGGAGATCCGCTTCCGGAGCATCTCCAGGTCCCGGTTCCTCCGGTCGCGATCGATGAGCGCGTTCTGGTAGTCGATGATCTGCGGTGTCCGATCCACGGGCATCGCAATGGTGAAAACGTGGCGAACTTGAAGTTGTCGAGACCGAAGCTCGATGGCAGGCTGTCGGCGGTTTCACGCGCGCGTGAGCGCCAGGCTTGCGTCGAACTGCGGCCGGAGCTGGTTGCGCGTGCGCAATCGTCCGCGCCGATTCGTCGCCCAGCCGCGACAGCACTCTGCAGATCGAGCCGTCGCGGCGAGCGCTGTTCTCACTGCGTCTTCAACGGCCATCGGCGTTTCGGGGCATTGGGGAATATCGCCTGCGACCCGAAGCCCGCTGTCTGGATCGCGTCCGAGCGTGAGCCGCAGATCGTCGAGGGCGTCTTCAACCGCCGACGGGGCGTCGGACAGCTGGACCTCGCCCTGCGCGACAAGCTGTTGCGGCGCGGTAGACATCGAGCTGCGAAACCAGTCCGGCTTCGAGTTTCGCCTGTGACGCCTCGACAGCTTGCTTCGCGAGTCGATCCAGGCTTTGACGCGCGATGCCGACGAGCGCCTGCTGGCCGACGACGCGGTAATGCTCGCGCGCGACTTCGACCGCAATCTGCTGCTCGTCCATGGTGCGCTGGCGCACGGCGTCGGCACGGCGAAGTTCCGCCGACGCGACCTGACGCCCAGCCACCGCCGGGCCGAACCCCTGCAGAAGCGGCTGATTGATCGTCAGCGTCGTGTCGGCATTGTAGAAACGGATGTCTTCCTGGATCGCCGCATCGCGGTCAGGCGGAATCTGCGACGTGGAGTGTGCCGACGCCAATGCGCGCTTCCGTGCCGGTCAGGAAGCGCTTGGTAACGGTCGATACGGTACGTCTGATTGGCGACGTCCGTCTGGCCGAACTCGCGATCGAGGATGTTTGGCGTGATCTTGGTCCGGAAGTTGTTGTTCGCGAGCCGCTACCCAGATCTGTCTGCTCGACGACATGTCCGCTGGTTGACGAGCCGATCGTTGTGGTCGAGGGCTTCCTTCAGAGGCGTCCCCTCAACGTCAGCACGTCGAGCGCCTGCGCGAGCGCGGTGGCGGAAGATGCGGTTAACGCCAGCGACACCATGGCAATAGCCCGGAGCCAGCCGGCTGAAGACGGCCTGACGCACGAACATCTGACACGCTCCTTAGGGATGCCGGCGGTCCTCCACTCGGCCGCGCCTATCGGCTGACGCGACCTGCGCAGGCCATGCAAGTGACGAGTTCGAGAAGAAGGCGGGCTGGGAGGCGGGAAAGACGCGTGTTCCCAACCCTATGGATCTGCCGCGACGCTATCTCCGGAACGTCGTCGCGGTCGAGACGCTCGCCCCCGGTCTGATCGGCTGTGACGTTGCTCAGCGGTCCCGGTCAATCGACCGCGCCAGCTCGCCTCCGCTGGCGCCGGCGAAGCGTTGGATCGTCGAGGACCTGAGGAGACATCGCGAGCCGCGTGTGAACGTATAGTGCGACTGCGTGACCCACGCGACGATCGCCGGATGGATGCTGGCAGCTGACACGCCGATGCCCGACGCGAGATGGTGATCGTCCCCGTGCAGGGGCTCACGAAGAGTCAACGAGCCACGGTCAGGTGGCCGTCTGAACTCCGCGTGAAACGGGCTACAGTGCTGACGGCTGCAGCTGGAGAAAGGATCCCGGCCTGCCCGGTCCAGGTGCCCGTCATGCGTAGGGACCGACCGTCGACGCTGATGCCCGGAGCTGCCAGCTGATTCTCTTCCCGTCGCTGACCGAGACCGTCGACACTGAACGGTGTCCCGCTGAATTGAACACCTTGGTCGTCGAGGCACCGCTGCCGTCGAACCGTCACCACGAAGTTCCACGGTAGGTCAATGCGTCGCCGTCGGGATCGCTCGCCGTCGACGTAAAGGTGAAAGTCGTGACCCCGGCCATGCCCGTTGCGGTTGGTGAAGTCGTGATGGTGCCGGCAGTCGGCGGCTTGTTCTTCCGGGAGCAGCAAACACAGTAGCGAGCCGCGGCGCCGCCGCGCCGGCGAGGCCGATCCACAGCCACTTCTTCGAGCCGCCGCCTCCGCCGCCGCCGCCGCCACTCACCTGCTCCATCGCGTTGGCGTTGGAGCCGTTGTGTGGCGTGAGCGACGTTCACGAGCTTCGTGTCGGCCGCGCTGATCGTGACGATGCGCGCGTTTTCCGAGATAGCCGTCCTTCGACACGCGAACCCGGTGATCGCCGGGCTCGAGCGCTGAAACCTGGAGCGGCGTCTGGCCCGCGGAGCTTGCCGTCAACGTGCACGTTCGCGCCAGCCGGCTCGCTGGTCACGTCGAGCGACGCGGTCGCCGCGCCGGCAGCGTCGGCGGTGCGGGCCACGAGTCATGATCGGGTTCAGCACGAGTCCCGCCACCAGCAGCGCGGCTGCCCGTCGCCTGAATCCGTATGTTCTCGATGCTCGGTCATGCGGCTCCTCCCATGCGCCTGTCGCCGGCGCCTGATTCAGAGTTCTCTTTGAAGCGGAGATGTTGAGGGACGGAGACACACTAACGGTAGAGTACGCGCTGTCAACGACAAACGCGGCCGATCGCGCGAAAAGTTCCGCGAGTTACTTGCGGGCCGGCGCGGCGGGCCCGAGGTCCGCCGAGCTTTTGAGGAGACGACGCCACGGTCGTCGAACGTCGATTCGTGCTTTCGAAAACTCCGTGCTGAGCGCCATGCAGGTGATGCGATACAGATCTTGTCCGACAGGAAATGAGTACTGGCGTGACCCCGTTCCCTGGTGTCGATGCCGGGCCTCAAGTAGTCGATCAGGATGAGCCGCCGTCCGTTCTGCGTCACCATCTTGCTGGCGACGTCGCTCGCGCGCGGCTGGTTCTCCTTCAGCACGATCGGTTTCGATCTGCGCGAGACGATATCGGTGATCTGCTCGCGGCCGAGCGGAGCGCGCATCCGATATCGCTCGACGACGACAGCCGCTTCCTTCCGCGGATGAATGAACGTGACGAGCGGCTCACCCGAGCCCGACACCATCAACCACTGCCAGTCTTTCGGGAACTCGACGGAATAACGCTTCTGGGGATCGGTGAAGAGCAGGTAGTTGGCCCTCTGCGCGAGAGCGCTGCCCGCAAGCGTCACCAGGCCGATCCCGGCGAGCAGAATCGGCGCAACCCGGCGGAGTGCGGCAGGTTTGGGTGTCATAGAGGTGACTTCAGGCGCGCGCGAAGAAGCAGGCAGCCGTTCCCGCGCCGCTTGCTCTGTTGGGATCGTCGTCTGTAGAGATAGCGGACCGCGATCTCGTAGCGCGCTGATCGCCTGCTCGGTGCGGTCGAGGGCGTCATGCTGCCGCCCGTTGACAAACGCTGCCGCGCCTTCGGTCTTCATCCGGTGCGAATCCGATTGATCGCGGCGTCGGCGGTCTGCGACGGATCGAGCTGCCGCGCGCGCTCGAACTGCGCGAGCGCCGCCACGATGTCGCCGGATCGCTCCAGGGTCGATCCGTTGTCGAGCGCCTGCCGCGCGTCGAGCTCGCGGGCCCGCTGCGCCGCGCCCGCCGTCGCCCCCAGCCGGCTGCGATGCCGGCGGTTGGATGGGCGGCTGCGGACTGCTGCCGACGCACCAGCGCCGGTCGCCGCCGGTCTGCCAACCAGCCGGCGGCTGTGCGGGTTCGGAACCGCGAGCAACGACGGCGGCGGCTGTTGCGCAGGCGGCGGTTGAGTCGGGGGACGGTTGCGTGCGGCGGCGGCCGCTGCGTCGCCTGCGGCGGTCCCTGCGCCGGCGGCTGTTCGATCGAGCGTCTGCGGCGGCGCCGGCGCAGATGCAGCGGGCCGTGCCGATGCCGCCCTCGACCGGCGGCGCAGGAGCTGGAGCGTTCGCCGGCGTGCCGCGTACGGCTCCGGAGGTCCCAGCCTCAGGATGAGGACCCGCAGCGATCGCCAGCGCGGCGACGCCCGTCAGCGCGAGCGCCACCAGCTTCGGCAGGTCGCTTCTTAGCGTCGCGCTCGCACGGGACGGAACCGGTTCCGGATCTCGGCGCGCGGGCGGCATCGTACCCGCGCCGCCACAGGTGGTGGCTAGCGGCCGTGCGCGGGTCCGGCTTGCAGACGCGGATCGTCAAGCGTTTCGGCGGCGGCGGAACCCGCGGCTGGCGTTCCCTGGCCGCCGGGCTTCGGCCTCTCGGCGACCCGCACGGCCTCCCGTCTCGCGGGCATGCGCGCAGCGCTTCGGCCTCGCGGGCCAGCCGCGCAGATTCTTCCCTGGCCGCACGCGCCCGCATCGGCCTCGCGCGCAGAGGCCGCTGCGCGTTCCGACCTCGGCTTGCTGACGCTCGGCCGCGACGCGCTTTCGGTCCGCCTCGGCCTGCTGGACGTTCTTCCTCGGCCTTTCTTCCGCTCGGCCTCGACACGCAGACGGTCGGCCTCGCGCTCGCGTTTGAGCTGCGCGGCCTCGGCTTCCGCGCTGCTTCTGGCCTTCTTCACGCTCGCTTCAGCTGCGCCGCCTCGGCCTCACGCTGTCTTCTGACTCCCTCCTCGCGCTCGAGCCTTCAGCTGCGCGGCCTCGAGCCTCACGCTGCTTCAGGCCTTCGCTTCGCGCCCGCGCTTGACGCGCCTCGAGCTCGGCCTCGAGCTTCGCGCGCGCGGGCATCGGTCTCCCGCTTCAGGCGCGCGGCTTCCTCATCGAGAGCGCGCGCGATCGGCATCGGCCTTCCGCCGCTCGATCTCTTGCGCTTCGAGCTTCAGCGCGTCGAGCGCGGAGCAGCCGCCGCCGTGGCTCTGCGCCAGCCCCTCGAGCATCGCGAAGGCACCGAATTGATCGCCCGCACCGAAGCGCTTCCGGCTTCCTCGATGGCCTTCCGCGTCCTGTGCCTCCAGGCTTCGGCCTTGCGCGCGGCCTCGCGATCGGCCATCGGCTTTGGCAATCTCTCTCTTTCAGATCGACCGCCGGCTGATAGCGTCGCGTCGAGCGCGAACGCTCGCTGGACGGCTTCGCTTGCCGCGTCGGATGCAAATCCGCCGGCCAGATGACGTTCGGCATCGGCACAGCACTGGGCGAGCGCCCGGCCGCGCTTCGCGCGCCCGTTCCTGCTCGATCGCCATGACGCACGCGCGCTTCGTCTGATCAACTGCCGCACGGCATGCGCGTCAGGCCGACTCGGGCGAGAGCGCCAGCACCTGGTCGACGAGCATCGAGGCCAGCATCGCAGCGCGCCTCGATCGACTTCGACCGCAGCGCCTCCGTCGGGCGCGTATGTGCCCTGGCGATCGACCTCGGCGCGGGCACGCGCTTCGGTTCTCGATCGCCTGGGGGATTGCTCGGATCGAGCACAGAGCGCGCTGCTCGCACGAGGCAGACACGAGGTCGAAGCTTGCCCTGCTCGAGCGCTCCGCTGCGCGCGTTTCTCGAAGATGCTGCATCAGCTGGCGCGTGCGCGTCTGCTCGGCGCGGGCCCGCATCAGCGGTCCATGCTCGCGCCGTCTTTTCGATCGCTGCTCGGGGCTTTGTCGCGATCTTTCCTGGGCGGTTCGGGGGATGCGGGACCCGACACCGGCCGCGTCGCCTCGACCACCGTCTCGGCACCGCTCGCCTGCAGCAGGTTCATCACGCCGCCGAGCGCGGTTCCGCACCGCCGCCAAGATCCGGATGCCCGGTTGGCGGGCTGCTTCTCGAGACACCGCGCGACAAGCGCGACGACCGACGGATCGAGGTTGGCGCGAGCAGCTCCAGCCGATCCGGATGCCCGCATGCAGAACCTTGTGCATCACGCTGCTCGGCGCGTCGCCGGCAAACGCGGGCTGCGATACGACAGCATCTCGCAGAAGACCGCGCCAATCGAGAAGATACCGGACCGCGGATCGGTCGGCTGCCTCCTTCATCTGCTCGGGAGACATGTAGTTCAGCGTCCCGATGACAACGCCGGTGTGCGTAATCTTCGACGTCCCCATTCGCGCGATGCCGAAGTCCAGGATCTTCATCGTGCCTCGTCGTCGATCATCAGATTGGCCGGCTTGATGTCGCGATGCACGATGCCCATGCGGTGCGCGTAATGGAGGCCCGCACAGACCTGGTCCATCATCTGAGCTTGCGCATCAGCAGCAGCGTCGGTTTCTGCTTCAGGAGAGCGGCGAGCGTCTGCCCCTGCACGTATTCCATGGCGATGAAGGGCATGCCGTCGTGGTCGCCGAGCTCGAAAATCGTGACGATGTTGCCGTGTTTCAGCTGTAGCCGGCGGCGCGCCTTCGCGCACGAAGCGCTCGCGCATCTCGGGATCTCTCCATGCCGCCGCGAAGGAGCTTGATGGCCAGGTCGCGTCCGATGCGCGGATCGCGGGCGCGGTAAGCGCGCCCATCCCGCCATGGCCGATTTCTTCGAGATCCTGTAATCGCCGATCGTCTTCGGGACGCCCGCTGCCATTGGGAACGGCTTATTTGGCGGGCCATTCAGGCGACCAGGCGGCGGCCCCGACAGACGCTTGGGGTATAGTGGACCGACATGTCCGGAACGCCCGAGGGGAACCTGCGGTACTGCCACGTCCGGCCTGGTGCGAGCTGACGAGGGCCCCAACTGGCCGGCACCCTGATAGGACTGCTGCTCGCCGCGCTCTCGCCGCCATCGATCAGACCATCGTCGGCACCGCTGAACCGGCGGATCATCGCGTCGCTCTCCGGATTCGACCACGCTATCCGTGGGTGGCGACGGCCTACCTGCTGACCTCGACCTTGTCGGTGCCGATTTTCGCGAGCCTCTCCGACATCCACGGCCAGAAGCCGTTCCAGCGACCGGGGCGATCCTCTCTTCAGGGTCACCTCCGCGCTCGTGGCAGCGGCGGGCGCGCTGACGTTCATGCCGCTCGACGGCATGGGTCAGCTGATTCTCCTTCCGCGGCCTGCAAGGCGTCGGCGCCGGCATGGTCGATGGGCCTGCTCTTCACGATCATCGGCGACATTTTTTCGCCGAGCGAACGCGGGCGCTATGTCGGACTGTTCTCGGCGGTCTGGGGCGTGGCGTCACCTTCGGGCCGACGCTTGGCGGCTGGCTGACGGATCAGTGGTCGTGGCGCGCGTGCTTCTGGGTCAACCTCCCGGTCGGAGCGATTGCCGTCACGGCGATCTACTTGAGTTCCCGCACATGAAACCGCGGGCTGTGGCCCGCCGTCTCGACTGGGCCGGATTTGCGACGCTGATCGGCTCGGTCGTGCCGCTGCTGCTGGCGCGACGTGGCCACGCAGCTACGGATGGACGTCGTCCGCGTCGAGTCGCTGCCCGTCGCCTGTCGTATTCCCGAGTCGTTCTGCTACGTCGAGTCGCGATCCGCCGAGCCGATGATTCCGCTGACGCTCTTCCGCGATCCGGTCATCAGCATCTAGCAATACGTAAATCCAACGAAGTATC
>ERZ1370068.8711-contig-7544_pt1 | contig 52191 bp, 76 predicted proteins | sample MGYA00561227_ERZ1370068 | MGnify/ENA primary metagenome ERZ1370068 (study PRJEB38410, sample SAMEA6850437) | metagenome | study: Metagenomic assessment of the ecological functions of the soil: analysis of the soil microbiota associated with the... | reverse complement strand
GGTTACGTATTGCTCGGCAAGCAGACATGCGTCTTCAACGGCGTCGACGTGTCACCCCCAATGCGCGATTCGGTCAGGCGCGGTCAGTTTTCCGGCGGCCTGATACCCGGACGCACGGCGACGAACAACTGCTACCAGAATGACGATCCATCGCTCACCGCCCAGGTGTTCTGGGCGTGCTGGTCCTGCCGGCGGCATCGACCACGTCGAGGCTGCCGGCATTCTGCGACGGCACCGCCAGTGGTCGCAGTCGACGCAGGTGAAGTTCATGGCGGTATACCCGCTGCCGTGGCACATCCAGACCAGCGCGATTTACCCAGAACAGCTCGGGGATTCCGGTCACCGCCAGCTACGTCGCGACCAACGCGGAAATCCTGCCGTCGCTCGGACGCAATCTCGGCTCCTGCCGCGGCGCCGCGACATGTAATGGCAATGTCACGGTCGAACTGGCATACCGCCGAACTCAGTTGTTCGGAACCCCGGCTCCAGCAGGTGGACCTCTCAGCCTCTCACGAATCTTCCAGTTCGGTCCGCGCGGCTGCGCGAGGCGATATCGACGTTCTACAACATCCTGAACGCCAGCAACGTCCTCAACATGAACACGACCTTACAGCCCTCCTGGCGGGGTCTCGGCAGGATGTGACGCAGATTCTCGGTGGACGTCTGGTAAGGGTCGGGGTGCAGGTGGACTTCTAGGCGAGGAGAGGCCGATGCCGAATCGTCGTAAGTTCTTCAAGACCTGCCAGGCGCGGCGGCGGGTGTGGTTGTCGGAGGATACGGATTCGCCGGTGCGGTGCCCGGAGCCGCTCAGGACCTGCGGCCACGAGACGACGCGCGATGATAGGCGGCCGTCGCGTGATCTGGTCGTCGACGTTCACGCCACACGTTCGTGCCGGAAGTGTGGGATCTGGTGAAGGATACGCCTCTGGCTGCCTCAGCCAGAACAACCTCACTGGAGCGATCGCCCTCGGTCCGGGCACGGCGGCGCGCCTGCAGCACATGGACAAGGAGGGCATCGACTATCAGGCCATCAACGTCAACGCCTGGGGCTACTCGGCGGACCGCGCGCTGGCTCGCGACCTCGTTCAACTGCAGAACGAGAAGATCGCGGCGGCTGTCGCCGCGCATCCCGATCGCTTCGTGGGGATGGCGACGCTGGCGTTGCAGCACCCGGACCTCGCGGCCGAACAGCTGGACTACGCGGTCAAAAGCTGGGCATGCGCGGCGCCGCCATCGGCGGCAGCGTCGAAGGGCAGGAGCCTCGGATCGCAAGTTCGATCCGTTCTGGGCGAAGGCGGAAGAGCTCGGCGTGCTGCTGTTCATGCACCCGCAGCCCGCGCCAGGGCACGACGCAGAACCCGCGGCTGCAAGGGCAAAGGCGGGCTGGGCAACACGATCGGCAATCCGCTCGAGACCACGGTGTTCCTCTCGCACCTGATCTTCGAAGGCACGCTCGATCGTTTTCCGGGCTCCGAAGATCTGCGCGCGCACACGCGGGCGGCTACCTGCCGTCCTACAGCGGACGGTCGGACGCGTCTGTGGTCGCGCGCGGCGCAACGGCGCCGATTGCAAGGCGCTCAAGAAGAAGCCGAGCGAGTACTTCAGGCGCAGCTCTTCATCGACACGATGATCTTTCACGAGGAGGGTCTTCGGCACCTGGTGGCCGAGGTCGGCGTCGGTCAGATGCTTCTACGGGACCGACTACCCGTTTGACTGGCCGGTTGGCATCGACTTCGTCGCTCAACGCGCCGTTCCTGAGCAACGCCGCCGAAGGCGGAAGCGATGCTTGGCGGAACGGCGATGAAGGTGCTTCGAATCACATCCCAGGCGCGAGAGTCAATGCGGGCGGGCGCGCCCGACGAGCTGCGTCCGGGTGGCGTGGAGCACAGCGGTCGCCGGAAGGTCTGGTTTTCAACGCGATAGCGGACCGAAACCGTGGCGCCAACCGTCATCGGTCCTCCCGGTGGGTCAGGGGCTGAGCACCGAACCTCATCTCGCCGGATGGCCCTCGGCGACGCATGATCACCAGCGCGGTTCGACTCATCGACTTGACGACCTCGAATCGCATGCGTCGGCACGGCCGGCCACGTGCCGCCCACCGCACCGTCGCCCGAATCGCGGCCGCCGATGACGCGAGACTCTAACGGTCAGCACCGCCGCTATCGCAAGTGAGACGATTGCCTTGACAGGTTGACCCATGCCCGGCCTCCCTGACCGCCTGGCAGCAGCGGCTACTTCGCCACGATGGCTCGTCCGTTGGTTCCCGATTCCCAGATGCTCGATCGAGTCGATAGACCGTTTCGCCGCGCTTGAATGTCAGCGGATGGCTTGTTGCCGGCCGGATCGTGTCCGGACGCCGGTGGTCGTCATGGCGAACAGGCTTGTCTGCTTTCTGCCTTCTCCCGTAATCCGGCATCGACGCCTGTCCCGTCGTTCAGCCACGAGGCATCGACCCGCCGGCAGTGTCTGTCCCTGCACCTGAAACGGAAACGCACCTGGCCTCGACGGTCGTCGCCTGCGCGGTCTGACCGACCAGTACGAGGAAGTGCCGCGGTCAGCACCGCCGCACTCCCTTGATTGAACACATGACGTTGTCCTCCGGGCGCTGTCGATGACGCTAGGCGTCATCTACATCTACTGACGCAGCTGCGCTGAATGCGACGTGAAGGGAGGATTAATTTGAAGTTAAGAAACGGACCCGGCCGGAGCCATGATGAAGCTCTGAGCCGCGTCCAATGCCGCTCTGCACCTCGATCCAGCCTTCATGGCGATCGACGATCCATTTTCACCAGGCTCCAGCCTGAGCCCTGCGCTCCTCGACCGTGGACGACCGCGCCGGATCCCCCGGTAGAAGCGCCTCGAAGATGCGTGGAATCACGTCGCGGCGGCCATGCCGATGCCCCGTGTCACGAACATCCACCCTGGCGTGGTCGCGGTCGCGCGATACGGACACGCGGACGCCGCCCAGGCGGCGAATTTCGATGGCGTTATCGAGCAGGTTCAGCAGGCATCGCTCGAGCCAGCCCTGGTCGCCGGTCACCGTGACCGGTTGATTGGCGACGCACTTCAGGTCGAGATTTCTCGCCTGCGCCACCGGCTCGAGCTGCTCGACACATCGCCTGGCCAGGACAGCGAGATCGACCGGTTGATGCGCAAGGGCGATCTCGCCTGATTCGGCGCGCGCCAGCGTGAGCAGCTGGTTGATCAGCCGCGTCAGCCTGTCGATCTCTTCGATCTGACTTGCCGCGCGCTTCGTCAGCTCGGGATCGACGGCGGGCTTGAGAAGAGCGCAAGCTCATCTCGCCCTCGCAGCGCCGTGAGCGGTGTGCGGCAACTCGCGGGCGAGCGCCGAGCTGAATTGCTTCATCTCCCTACACGGCGGCTTCGGAGGCGGGCGAGCGTCCGTTGAAGGCGCGTCGCGACTTCGTCGAGCTGATCGCCGGCTCCTCGGTCGAGAGGCGATGGTCCAGAACGTCGCAATGTTGACTCGACGTGCCTCGTAGTCGCCAGCGCGGCAGGGACGCCAAGCGCCGTGCGCGTCATCCAACCGATGACGACAACGATGACCACCGAGCAGGCCCGGGAGCGCCCACTCGAGCTATCACGGATGCAGATAGAGCGCGCAACGCATCGTCCATCGCATCCAGCGAGTGTCCCCACCTGAAGCAGATATCGCCCGCCCGAGACGGTGAGATCAGTGGGCTGTTCGAGATTCGGAAGCGGTCGCAGTCGGTCTGACGATCGTAATGGCTTGCGGGTCGTCGAGAAATGCACGCACCTCATCGGGCGTGAAGTGCAGGCCTAGGGGTGCCAGTCCCTGACGCTACCAGCAGACGGCCATTGTCGCGCATCGTAAGATCCGGTAATAGTGAAGTAGCGGCCCTCGAATGAATGCCGCCTGATCGACGTCGGTTCTCGTCGAACGCGAGCGCTGGCGTTCCGCGGTCGAATCGCATGGTATCCGTGAAGACCGGTGGTGGCCCGCGCGTCGGCGGTGGCATCCTGATTCGAGCCTGACGGGCCAGCAGACCAAGAGACGACGCTCGAACCTGATGAGGCAGGGCGCAGTGAACGTCGCGGTGCACCAGAGCGCCGGTAGCCACCAGCCGCGTCTGAAGCAGCAGATCACGGCGGGCGCGCAGTGAGAGTGCACTGACCGCCGCGAATCGTGTGGAATGAGGGACACCGGGCAAAGCCACGGTCGATCTTGTTCCGCAGCGAGTTGATGTGCACCTCGACGACGTTGCTGATGCTGTCGAAGTGGATGTCCCAGACGTGCTCGATGATGAGCGACTCGCGTGAGCGGGCGATCGCTGTTGCGCATCAGGAACTCGAGCAGCGCGTATTCCTTCGGCTTCAGGTCGATCGGCGTCGGCCGGCCGCGCCGCACGATCCGCGCGGACGGTGTCCATCTCGAGGTCGCGCGACGCGCAGCGTGCTCTCGCGCGGCGCGCCGCGCCGCAGCAGCGCGCGCAGCCGCGCCGAGAGCTCGGCGAGCGCGAACGGCTTCGACCATGTAGTCGTCCGCGCCGCTGTCGAGCCCGGCGACGCGCTCGTCGATCGAGTCCTTCGCGGTCAGGATCAGCACCGGGAGCGTCGGCCTTGCGCGCGCGGATGTCCCGCAGCACCTGAAATCCCGACCGCCCGGGCAGCATCACATCGAGCACGACCGCGTCATAGCCAACCAGCGCATGCCTGTTCGCCCGCGCCGCTTCCGTCGTTGCAGGACATCGACCGCGTGCCCTTCCTGCTGCAATCCGCTCTGGATGAAACATCGCTACCTTACGGTCGTCTTCGACGACAAGGATCCGCATCGGTCACCTGTCCTCTGTCCGTGGGGCAAAAAGCAAAGCAACGTGTGTCGCGATCGCTGCGTGGTGCGCCCGGCACGCCGGTTGGTCGACTGTGGTGGTTCTGCGCGCGGCCACCAGAATGCACCGCGCCGACGAGCCGATTAAGCGGAATTAATCGGCGCTTCACGTTCCGGTCAGACCGCCGTCGCGCTGAGATGGGTTCAGGACTGCCTGAGCCACGACAGCTAAGAGCGATCGTCACGATGCTCTGACTGCGGCCATGCTTGAACAGCGCACAGTCCTGCCGTTGTGTGCGCAGGCCTGCGCTGATCTTCGAACTGGACCGCCGCACTGGCTCCGCGCCCTTCCAGCACCTTACTACCTTCCCGATCATCCTGGCGAGTTCTGTACGACCCGCGGATCGTGGTGTTGGGCGTCAGCGTTCATCGCGATTGCTGCTGTACTACAGTCGCGAACCTCGCGCACTTCATCGTGGGTACACTGACACCGACGTCGTTCAGACGTGCGCCTCTTCCTCGTTGTCGGAATCGTGACGGCGAAGCTGTGTCGATGCCGTCGTCTGAGAACGCTCGCGGCCACGGACGACCTCACCGGCCTGCAGCCAACCTCCGCCTCGTCTGAGTGGCACGCCTCGCGAGTGATGGTCCGTGCCTCGCGCCACGCGGGCACTTCGATAGCGATGCTCGTCCTGATGTCGACCGCTTGAAAGCGCTGAACGACGCCTATGGGCACCTCGCAGGCGCTGAAGCGGTTCGCCTGGTCGGACGCACGCTTGCTACGTGTCTCCCGGCGGATGCCGTGGCTCGCCGGTATGGCGGCGACGAATCTGCCATCGCGATCGCCTCGTTGTGACGACACGCGCGCCGAGCATGATCGCGGAACAACTGCCGTGGTCCGTCCACGATCTCGAGCCGGTCCTTGCGGGAGTCCACTTTCCGGACTCGAACGCTGTCCATCAGCGTGGGGATCGCGTGTCTCGACGGTGTCCCTTGCATGGCCGCCCGCCTCATCCGGATGGTGATGCGCGCGCGTGGTGAGGCAGTTGTTCGCGGCGGCGACGAGGCGCTCTCACGTCGCCAAGCAATCGTGGTCGCAACCAGGTTAGTGCGATGCGCCTCCGACGAGCGCGCGCGGCGGTTCGTGAAGCGGGAATTAATCCTCGCTTCATCTCCGCTTGACACCCGCCACGTCCAAAGCCAGCGCAAGCACATGGGTTCACATGCCAGATTCAGGAACGGAGATTGCTATGCAAAGGTTGCCGCAGTAGGGCTCTTCGTGCTCTTCACGAGCGGCGTGGCACTCGCGCAGGAAACCACCGCACCTTGAGCGGCGCGCGTGATCGACGCCCAGACACTGCCGGTGCCTGGCGCCACGGTGACGGCTCACCGGCCCGCAGGGCGTCAAGATCATCGTCACCGATGCCGACGGTCGGTTCGCGGCGCCGTTTCTCACGCCAGGCCCGCACGATGCCCGCGTCGAGCTCAGGGGTTCAAGCGCTGTCGAGCGGAAGAACGTGACGGTTGGCGCTCGGTCAGACCGTCAGCCTGCCCCATCAGCATGGAAGTTGGCGCGCTCTCCGAGACCGTGCGAGGTCAACCGCCTCGGTCCCGATCATCGACGCGAAGACGACCACGAGCGGCGCGTACGGTGTCGAGCGAGCTGCTGCAGCAGATCCCGCTGGGCCGCACGCTTAGCAGCACCATCTACCTTGCGCCGGGTGTCAGCAAGCTCGGCGACCGGCGGGGACCGCCAATCCGTCCGATCGCCGGCGGGAGCGGGCTCGACAATCAGCATCGTCATCGACGGCGTCAACGTCACCAACCAGGGTTACGGCGCGCTCGGGTCGTACTCGATCGTCTTCGGATCGCTTGGCAACGCGACGCCGTTCGATTTCATGCAGGTCAGGTCCAGGTGAAGACCGGCGGATACGAAGCCGAGTTCGGCCAGGCGACCGGCGGCGTCGTGAACGTCATCACCAAGAGCGGATCGAACGTGGCTCGCGGCTCGGCATTCAGTACCTGCATCCGTTCGGGCTGGAAGCAACCCCGACTCAGTACCAGAGCATCAACGGCAGCGTGCAGACCGTGAAGACGCGCGCAGACGACGGCGGCCTCGAGATCGGGCTGCCGTCGTCGTCGAAGAACCGGCCGTTCTTCTTCGGCGCGATTCGATCCGTCAGCGTGAGGTCGACGGATTTCATGGCGCCGGCAGGCTTTCCGCTCGAAGGCCTCGGCGACGTCGATCGCATTCGCGACACCATGACCTATGCGGCGAAAGCGACCTGGCAGCCGACCAGCGGCCAGCGGATCGACGCGTCGTTCTTCGGCGATCCGTCGAAAGGACGCCAACGGACCGCAGCGGGCATCCGCGCTCGCTCGGTCACCGACACCTCGTCGGCCAGCTCGCTCATTTATGGAGGGCACAACCAGACCGTCCACTACAGCGGCGCGTTCGGCAGCGGCTGGCTTCTCGAAGGCGCGTTCGCCCGCGCCGCTGAACGTCGGATCGAGGAGACGCCGTCAGTGGATGCCTGGCGCGTGACCGGATCAGACCGTGTGACGCCGACGATCACGACAGGCGGCATCGGCTTCTTCGAAGCGGGCAACCGCAGCGTCAACCGCCAGTATGCCCTCAAGGCGACGAATGTGCTCGGCGGTCACAACCTGAAGTACGGCGTCGAGCATGACGACGTGCGTACTAGCCAAGTCAACCAGCGCACCGGTCCGACGTTCACCGACGCCGGACGGCCGAGAGACAGCGACGGGCGCGCAGGTCACGGTCCTCCCCGACGTCAACTTCGGACAGATCTATCGGGTCACTCGCGCCAATTTCAACACCGGCCGTCGACGACGCAGGGGTATACGCAGCTCTTTGCGCAGGATGCCTGGAGCGTCTCCAACCGCCTCGTCGATCAATCCCGGATTCGATACGAGCAGGAAAAGCTGGCGGGCACGCTCGTCAACGACTTCACGCTCAAGAACAACTGGGCCCCCGCATCGGGGCGACCTATCTGTCTGACTGGCGACGGCAAGACGAAGCTGTACGGCAGTTACGGAGTGTTCTACGCGCGGATTCCCAACGACCTCGCCGCTCGTTCGCTGTCGGCGGACGACAGCACCAGCCGCGCCGACTACTTCGACGCGAGCCTGACACGGCCGATTCCTGATGGTGTCGCGACCATCGATCCGGGAACCGGCGCGGCGATTACGTCAACCACTTCGTGCTGGCGGGCACCAGTGCCGACACGATCGATCCGAACGCCAAGCTGTCGTACACCTCCGAGCTATGAGATCGGCGCTCAGCGGGAGATCGCGCGGACGACGACGGTCGGCGTCCGGGCATAACCTACAGGAATATCGGCCGCATTCTCGAGGACGTCGTCGCGAACTTTCCGATGGTGGCCTACGATCCCGCCCTGCCGGGAACGTCGAGCGTCGATACACCCTGACCAATCCGGGCAGCAGCACACCGGTCGCCGCGTCCGCCGCGTTCCTGGGCGCCTCGTTCGACGACCCCGTGCACACGTATCGCGCGATGGAAGTGACACTCGACCGCAGGCTCGCGAACAACTGGTCGCTGCTCGCCTCAGCACCGGTGGTCGCGGCTTCGCGGCAACTTCGAGGGATTTTACCGGGACGACAACGGTCAGTCCGATCCCGGCATCACATCGCTGCTACGACTTCCCGACCAACGACCCCAGCTACACCGCGATCGGTGTTCCGCAGTTCGGCTACTCGGGGACATCCGCTATCTCGGGCAGACAGGCATCCTGCCGCTCGATCGGCTCAGCAGCAGTTCAAGGCCGTGCGGCAACTATGTCCTGCCGAGGGGTGTCAACGTCGGTGTCGCCTTCAACGTCATCTCCGGCGCGCCGCTGACGCCGCTGGCCGCGGAACCCGAACTACGACAACGGGGGCGAGATCCCGGCGGCGCCGCGCGGTTCCGGCATCCAGACCGTGGACGGCTTCAGAACGCGGACACCGATCCTGACCGATACCGACCTGCACGCGTCCTACATCGCTGAATCGCGGGCTGCGCCAGGATGCTTCACGCTGCTGGCTGACGCATTCAACCTCGTTCAATGCGCAAACGGTGCTGATGTACGACCAGTGGACCGGCTCTCGTTCCAGGTGCCCAATCCCGACTTCGCAGGAAGCCACTCACGCAGGTGCTGCCCGGACATCCCCTCAGTTCCAGGCGCCGTTTCAGATGAGGTCGGAATGCGGTTCCCGCCCCAGGTGTCAGCAATGACTCCTTCGTGACTTGCGGGCGTGCTCCTGCCCTTCCTGCTCGTGGCGGCGGCGTCGTCACCCCGCCGCCGTCGAGCGACTGGAAGCCGGAACGTGTCACCGTCGGCGGTCGCTCGGTGCCGGCCAACAACTCGTCGTGCGCACCAGCATCGAGCCGGATGCGCAGAACCGCGCCGTGGAAGTGCAAGGCCGAGTCGTCGGCGTTTTATCGCAGCAGAGCGAGTCGAGCTCGACTGGCGATCGGGCGCCGCGGACCAACACGTTCGAGCCTGGCAATCTTCCGCCGGGTGTCTGACGAGGTGAGTGCCACGCTCATGGGGCCCCGGCGAAGCGTTATTCGTGCGACCGCGCACCGGCGAAGTAGACGTCACCGGGGAGGGAGATGACTGGTCGGATTGGTCGAATTAACGGGCGCTACCACCTCTTGCGCCGGGCCTTCGCCACAATGGAAGGTGATGACAACAGTCATCGAGCTTCGAACGCGCGCGCGGGGAGGTCATCATGAGTGGAGTCACAAGAAAAATAGCGCTGCTGGTGCCCATATCGCCGCTGTTGCGGGCGCCCCGCAAGGCTCAACTGTTCCGCGGGAGGGCCGTCCTCGTCCCGCGGGCGTATTTCTACGCGCCGTTTTACGATCCGTTCTGGCGTTACGACCTCGTACTACCCGGCGCGGCGTATCCAACCGGCTGACCGTACGCGGACGTGTGCGCACGCAGGTGGCGCCGAAGCAGGCCCAGGTCTACGTCGATGGGTTCTACGCTGGCGTCGCCAGCGACTTCTCGACTGGCGTCTTCAAGCGGCTCGCATCTCACGCCGGGCGGTCACGCGATTACGCTTGGTCTCTCGAGGGGTATCGCACGGTCGCGCACAGGATGCTGCCGTGCGGCCGGACTCGACCTTCAAGCTGAACGACACGATGGAGCTGACCGTCCGCAGGCAGACGAGCGAGCCGCCTCCTCTGCCTGTGACGCGCCCGGGTCGATTCATGCCACGGCCTGTCGTGGCGTAGCAACGCCAGGGCCGCAGAGACACTGTGCTCTGTGGCTACGCGACTGTAGAGAGCGCCGCGCTTACGATCCTTTGTTGTAGACCAGATCGCGCGCGTCGCCGAACCGGCGCCGCCCGGTGTCTGGGCCGCCCGCTGCAACTTCAACACGTTGCCCTCGGAGCACCCATACTTCGCGCACGTTGTTGAGGCCGTGAATCGTGCGCAGCACCAGCCGCGCCCCGTCCCAGCGTTGCAATCCGCTTGTAAGCTGTACGCGGGCCGCGAATCCTCCGGATCGGGCACCTGGTTCATCTTTGCCGTCCAGCGTGAACGACCGCGCTCGTCGGCGCGCCCGTTGCGCGGGGCGCCCTCGGTCTCTGCACTTCATCGCGATTGAGACCTGGCGGCCGGCGCGACTTCGCGTGACCGTCATCGCGACGGGTGGCTCCGCGACTCCTGTTCCCACGCTCTCCGCTGGCCGCCATCTGACTCTTCGACTCTGTCGAAGTTCCAGGTGCCAGCGAAGTTGGAGAATCGAGGCACTCGGATCGGTCCGCTGGTCGCAACCGGGTTTGGCGATGCCATGCGGACCGTGGAAATCGCGGGACCGGCGTTCTCGATGCCAGCTACCCGGCCGAAGAACAGGTCGTGCGGGTTCGCGTTCCGCTTCGGCACGAACTTCTGCGTCCGTCCGCCAAACACTTCGGCGGCGTAGAGGTTGCCTTCCGAGTCGGCCGAGATCTGACGCACGCCCCACGTCGCGCCGGGATAGACGCCGTAGCGGCCGAAGACGGTTTCGATATGTCCGCGCAGGTCGAACTTCACGAACTGTTCGTGGTCGCCGTCATAGCACCAGCAGGTGCTGATCGCGGCTCATCGACAGCGAGTGGCAGTAGCCGCTCGGCCACTTGTCCGAGGAAGACGCCGTTCTCGTCGAACACCTGGATTCTGCGGTTGAAGCGGTCCGAGACTTACACGCGGCGATCGTCGCCAACCGCGATTCCGTGCGGCACCGTGAACTCGCCGTCGCTTTCCCGGGCTGCATCGAGCCCCACCACAGACAACGGCTTGCCCTCCTTTGCTGAACTTGACCACCCGGCTGTTGCGTACCCGTCGCTCACGAAGAACGTCCCGTCCGGCAGCCAGTCGATCATCGTCGGCCGGTTGAAGTGCTGCAGGTCGTCGTTCGGGCCGAAGACGCCCATCTCGCCGAGCGTGAAGACCTTCGTCTTGCCGTCGTTGGTGAACTTGTGAATCGCATGATCTCATGTCATCGACGATCCACACGTGACGCTCGGGGTCGCATGGCTGGACATAAATCTGGTGGGGCCACGGCCGCCCTCGAACAGGTAATCCCACTGCTTCCACGAGTCGATGAGATTGCCCTGACGGTCGACGGCGAGGATGGTGTTGCGAAAGACCGGAACTTCTCCCGGTGGCGCCGCCGCGATTGAGCGCGCCCCAGTTACCAGGAAACCGGGAGGAACCTTCAGATCCTTGGGAAGCTCTGATCTCGCCGCGACTGACGAGAAAGACCTTGTCGGCGGATTCGGGATACACGCCGGCCTGCGAGCCCCAGATGTATCCCGGTGCGGGCCAGGTCTTCTTCGGCCAGTTCGGGTCGACTTCGTAGGGACCGCTGATGTCGAAGCCGCCCTGTTCCTCGACGAAGCCGCCCTGCGGCGGGCCGCCGGCGCCGCGAAGGTTCCTTTCCTGGAGCGAGACAGCGCGACGAGAGCCACGCGACGATCCCGATTGAGAACAGGAGCGCGATCCAGCTTGCGCATTTCGAACCTCACTTTTTCCCACCGCCCTTGCTCGTTGGATCGCGGAACAGCTTGTTGTAGGTATCGACCTCGTTGATCGGGGCGCAGATGCCTTCGGTGAGCCCCGAGAACAGTCCGTACCATCCGAAAAATGTCGTGGCCTCGCGCTTGACCCCTGGTGAAGGTCTTGACGTCCGACACCCACGGGGCCTTGTAGAACTTCGGATCGTAGAGCGTCATTCGCAGCTCGATGCTGTCGGGACCCGTGCGAGTGTAGCGTTCTTCAATCCGTGCGTCGGTGCTCTTCGGAAACCCGAAGATGTCGATCCACGCGCGGTCGTCGAGGCCGACCGTGTTCATGACCAGCGTGTTTCCCTCCCACGCGCCGGCGGTGTGGCCGTACCACGCGGGTCCGAGGTTCTCGAGGTTCTCGCCGGAGGGCACCGCGCGCCCGTCCATCCACAGTTCCCGGAGCGTACGCTCCCATTGAAAGAGTTGAAGCAGACGGCCCGTCGTCTGGATGAATTCAACAGGTTCCGGATCGAGGAGCAGCCGCGGGAAGCCGTTCGGATTGCACTTGTGCGCCGGATCGTTTCCCTCCGCCGGCACCGCGCACCGCCCTGACAAACCCGCGATGTTCGCCGTTGAGTGGCTCGCCGAGAAAGCGTCCGCGCGTCGGCTTGTTCGCATTCAATCGCGCCTCGCCCTCGGGCGTCATCGGCGGCACGTTCGCGCTGATGCTGCGATGTCCGCGGATCGTCCAGATGCCCGAAAGGTCGCGGGGATCGAACTGCGCCTGTGCGACGGCCGCCGCCGACATCGCGGCGACAACCGCCGCCGTCACCAGAGGCATCGTGTTTCGCATGTGGGACCTCAATCCAGCGGGTTGCCGCGTTCGCGCGACATGATGACGCTGCCATCGGCCAGGATGATCTTCACGATGATCCCCAGCGGTTCGCCGTTGGCCGCGGGATTGACGATCGCCGTGATCGGCTGACCGAATTTCAGGGTGTTCCGGTTGTAGCCCTGAGTCGCCAGCGTATGGGTGTTGCTGTTTTCAAACCCCCACGTCACGACTTTTCCCGCGGCGTCGGGCACGCCGATGAAGATCAGCACGTGAGGGTTCTGCCACTTCACCTGCGAGACCGTCCCCTTCAGCGTGACCTGTTTCTTCATGTCGAACGATGCCCCGCGGCCGTGGTGCGCCGCCAGCGGCACCGGCCATCGCGACCGCCGCCAGCAGCACAAGACAGATGAGCGGTTTCTTCATGTGCGTCACCCCTAGAAGGCGTGACTGACGCCGAACTGCATGATGCGCGGCGTGCCGGCCTGCGTCGTGATGCGGCCGAACGTGGCGGCCGCTGAAGTTCAGGTTCGGAACGTCCCAGTTGAAGTTGTTGAGTCAGGTTGAATACCTCCACGCGCAGCTCGAGGTTCTGCGTCGACGCAATCGACACGAGCCTCGAAACGGCGAGGTCGATCTTCCAGAATCCCGGCCCGTCGATGCTGTTGCGCCGGTAGGTGCCGAACGCTCCGTGACGCCGGCTGCGCGAAGGCCGCTCGATTCAGGTAGCTCGTCAGCGTCTTTTCGCCGTACATTGTCGGAGATCTGATCGACGCGCTGATTGGCCTGCCCGTTGAACGCGTTGTCGCGCCCGCTGAGGATGTTGAGCGGGCTTCCGGACCGGACGTTGACGATGCCTGACACCCGCCAATTGGAGGCGAGCAGGCCGACCGGGCCGTTCACACGCGGCGTCATATATCCCGACCGTGCCGTTGGCGAGGTGCGTCCGGTCGCCCGTCGCAGCGGCCGTAATCCGCGTTCGGGTCGGCGGGATTGGTGAACCCGATCCCGAACTGCGCATTTGGCGCCATCTCGAGCCCGTCGCAGCGGGACAGCGTGTAGTTGCGCGTTCATGCTCACGCCGCTGGCGGAGCGCCGCTGCACCGCAGCTTCAGGCCGCGATACTTCTGCGTGCCCACCGCCGCGTGGCTGTCGAGGTTGCTGATGAGCACCGCCGACGCCGGGTTTTCGCCGGAGAGCGACAGCACACGCCGCTGGTTCAGGTTGTCGTTGGTGGTGCACACCGTGAATGAGACGCCCTGGAGCACGCACGGACCAAGACCGAGATACACGCCGGGATTGAGCGCGACGAGACCCCACAGCCGGTCCGTGTAGCTGCCCAGGTAGCTGACCGACGCGCCCCAGTCGCTGCCGATCTGCTGTTCGACGCTGACGTTCCACGACTGCACGCGCGGCGCATTGATGTCGGCGTCCATCGACGACAGCGTGCCGCCCACCGGGTAGACCGTATCCGGACCCGACCGCGATCGGGTGCGGATTGCCGCCGACTATCCCGGTACGGATCGTCGAACAGGCCGGCCGGATCGCTGATCAGCGTGCGGTTGCCGTACGGCGGCGCCGCCCGCGAGGTTGTTGAAGATACTCGCCGCCCGGGTAGTCATACATGAGCGCGTACGACGACCGAACCGCCGAGGCGGCCGTCGCCGTTGCACATCCCACGCCACACCCGCTGCGCGGCGAGAAGTTCAACCACTTCTTGTTCCAGGCCCGACGTGCCCGGAGGAAAGCCCGGGTCGCCCGGGTAAATGCAAGCCGGCCGGCGCGTTGTGGAACACCGTGCTCTTGACGTTCTGCCTGAACCGGTCGCGGTCGAAGATCGTGTTCGCGCCGCGTGTCAGGTTCTGGCTGAAGAACGGCTCCCACCGGATGCCCGCGTTGACCGTCACGCGGCTCGTCGCCCTCCACGTGTCCTGGGCGTACGCGACCTTGGTACCACTGGTAATAGTCGACGCCGGACAGCCCCGACTGATCGATGCGTGGCGACGCGTCCGAGCAGCAGGTCCGCCAGTCCCAGTCCCGATGCCTGGCCGGTGAAGTTCCACTGTCCGCCGCCGCGCGCCCAGTCCTGAACGAGACCCTGAAGCGCGCGACGCTGGCGCCCAGCCCGACCTGGTGGTTGCCGCGCACCACCGTCAGGTCGTCGTTGAACTGGAACGAGTTGTTGTCGGCGATCCCTCTCGTCGCCGTCGCCGCCGCGATGCTGGAACCCGCCGGTGACGACGACGATCATCGAGCCCGGCACGTAGGTGGAGGCCTTGATGCCGAGACGCGGCGGATCGAGCATGCGGATCGTTGTCGCGGTTGACGGCCGTGCGGTTGAACGCAAACCGCAGCGCGTTGACCGTGTTGTTGCCGAAGACTTTCGTGTCGCCGAGCGTGAGCGACTGCGCCAGGTTGTCGATCGACGGATTCACCGTCGTCAGCACGTTGCCCGTCGTGCCGTACGCCGAAGGCTTCTTGTCGCGCGACGCCATGTAGCGGCCGAACACCGAGTGGTTCGCGCTCAGCTGATAGTCGACGCGGCCGACGTACTGTCCCTCGTCGCGATCGTCCGGCTGGCTGTAGGTGATCTGTCCGCACGGATCCGTGGTCTTCGGCAGAAGCTCGGCCAGCTTGAGCGCGGCAGGACTGAAACGCGCCGGGTCGATGCGATTGCTCGACGAAGCCGGCGCCGAGGTTGACCTGCCGGCCCTGGCACGCGGGCGACGCGAACGTGGTGAAGTCGCCCGCCAGCATCGCCGCGCGTGGGGACGAAGGAGATGTAGATCCGGCGGTGTCTGACGGGTCCTGGTGCCCTGATACCCGCCGAAGTAGAACAGCTTGTCGCGGACAATCGGTCCGCCGCAGCGTGCCGCCGAACTGATTGCGCTTCAGGCCATCGTCGAACCGCTTGCCGTCAGGACCGATCGCCGCAAACGGGCTCTTCGCGTTGAAGCGCTTGTCGCGAAGGAACTCGAACGCGTTGCCGTGAAGCGTGTTCGTGCCCGACTTGGTCACCGCATTCACCGAAGCCGCCGGAGCGCATGCCGCTCTGCGCCGAGAAGGCCGCTCGTGGCCACGCGGAATTCCTGCAGCGCGTCTGGAAACGGCAGCGGGAGGCCGGCGGAATTCTGCGGATCGTTGTGGACGCGCTCCGTCGAGCGTGTACGCCACGCCGAATTGCAGCCCGCCGGCGACCGAGATGTTCACGCCGCCCTGGAAGTTCCGGCTGTTCGGCCGTCCGGTTTCGACCGCCGCGCCGGCGAGGACGATGAGATCGGTGACCTGGCGTCCCTGGAGCGGCAGCTCCACGATCCGCTCCTGCTCGACGACGGAGCTGATGCCGGCGCTGCGAACGTCCACCAGCGGCGCCGCGGCATCGACCGATACGGTCTCCTCGAGGTTGCCCACGGCGAGCGCGACATTGATCGTCGGCCTGGCATCGACCTGCAGCACGACGCCGGTCTGCACGTAGCGTGCGTGAACCCGGCCAGCGACACTTCCAGTCTGTAGCGGACCGGTCGGCAGGTTCGGCATGATCCACCGTCCGGCCTCGTCGGTGACGACGGTGCGTATGAATCCCGTGTCGGTTTGCGTGGCGGCGACGGTGACGCCCGGAAGCACGGCGGCGCTCTCGTCGGTGACGCGCCCACTCAGTTCGGCCGTGGCCTGCGCCCAAGCAGGTGGTGCTGGTAAGAACAAGAACGAACGCAGAGACGACGACATCGCGGAGGGTGCGCATCTCATGGACCTCCATCGCGGTTGACGCCTTCGGGGCTCGCCCCGAGCGGGTCGAGGGGCTATTTGATTACGGAGTCCACCAGTCGGGCGTTGCCGACGACCGCTGGGGGAGCAGTTTCGTTCCGTCAGCTTTCGTGACCTTGCCGAGCCACGCGAACAGCTGGCCGGGGATCGGGAATCCTTCGACGGTGACCTGATCGCCGAACGTCATCGAGTCCTTCGTGATTCCCTCGCGGAGGAGCCAGGCAGCCGGCGTGGTTTCGAACCGCCAGACGACAGGCTTGCCGTCCTTGTCGGCTGTTTCGACATAGAGCTGGCTGTGCGGGCTCCTGCACTCCCACCGCACGACCTTGCCCTGGATCTTGACGAAATCCTTCTGCTCTCTCGAGTAGTACGACGTGGAGTGATGTGCGAACGCCTGCACGGTCAACCCGAGTGCGACGGCCGCGACTGCGAGTGTTCGTAACGAACGTCTCATGGTTCGGTCCTCACGAGGGTCAGGCGCTCACTTGTCGGGTGGATAGCTCGAGGCGTGCCATTGCGCACCCCACCTGGAGTCCTGGGGATCACAGTCATGCGGCGTCAGCGGTTCTTTCCGAACCGTCCATTCCCAGCCGTAGTGTACGGCTGCCGCAGCGAAAGCGGATCCTCCGAGACCGATTCCAGCTTCAGGTATCGCCCTCGCGCCAGTACCGCTCGGTCATTTTTCAGGGTGGACCCTGGAATCCACCGGTTGGCCGAGAACCCTCGGGGATCGAACGCGAAGTGGGTCGTCTCGACCACGAGGCGGCCTCCTCGTAGCGTCCGAACGAGTGCCCCTGATTCGTATAGTCGTTGCTGGCGGGTTTGGGATGACCATGACCGTCCAGCCAGATCGTCCGCACGACGTCCATCTTCTCGTAGCGGATGATGACGCGGTCGGCCTGCTGGGTGATCTGGAAATCGTAGTCGTCGTTGATGAGCCCCGGGATGGGCGTGGGGCTGCAGTCATACGTCAGGGTTGAAGCCGTCGTCGAACGCCTGGTTGAACCCGGCGCCCCTGTTCGTCGGTACCGCCGGCTGATTGGGTTTGCCGTTGAGAGGTCCCTTCCGGTGCCAGATGCCGGTGAGATTCTGGCGTTCCCGAGGAACCGGCGCCCGACTGCGCGCTGACGCGCGGAGGCACAGAGGCCGCAAACAACGCCACAGCCACAGCTCCCGTCACGATCGCTCTTCGCGAAGAGTTACCCCTGGGCGCGTGCCTCATGTGCTGGCTCCCACTCGCAGGATTTCGTCTGGAGTGCGGGAACCATAGCGCCTGTATTTGGTGCGTGTCAAACCACGGCGTGGCTCCGGCGACAGCCCTGACTCATGTCAGCCGCGTCCGGATATCGAATCGTGAATTGAGCGTCACGTGAACCGGGCAGCGGTTGGCGATGGCCAGCAATCGCGCGCGCTGATCCTCGTCGAGCGATCCATCGAGCTCGACCTCCCGATCGATGACCGTGAGCTTCGTGTCCTGCGTCTCGCACGCCGCACAATCTTCGGCGTGAGCTCTGGAATGGCGCAGCCGGACGGTGACACGCTGGAGCGGCCACTGCTTCCGTCGCGCGCATATCGCAACGAGTCATGGACGTGCAGGAACCGAGTGCGGCCAGCAGCAGGTCGTAGGGCGTCGGTCCGGTGTTTGTGCCTCCAGCCGACGCCGGTTCGTCGCTGCGCAGGTGATGTGCGCCCGCGGTGATGTCCTGCGCAAAACCATCGGCGTCGCCGCGGACGATCACCAGGCCTTCGCCTGATTGCTCGGGGCTCGTAGGACCGTTCACCGCTCCTCCTATTGATCTTTCGCAAGCCGGACTCTACCACTCACGAGATGATCGTCATGTGCGGTCTCGCAATCATCGTGGCGAGCGAAGCTCAGCGGCCCGGTCGAGTTCGCGGCGTGCGGCAATCTGCTAGAAGTGAATCGATGGTTTGGCTAAACATCGACGAGACCTCTCCCGTCGTCGAGAAGTATCCCGACATCCCGTGGTTGTTCTCGCGCTTCGAGGACGACGACGACGCCACGAACAACCCCACCGGCCAGCCCGGTCAACCGGTCAGTCCTGACGCCGCGTGCATCCTCGTCGTCGATGACGACCTGGCGAACCTCGCACTCGCGGAGGCGTTGCTGCAGGCGGAAGGCTTTCAAGTCCGCGTCGCGATCGACGGCGCGTCGATGTTCCAGGCACTGAAGACGTGCGCGCCGTCGCTGATTCTCATGGACATTCAGCTGCCGGAAGTGGACGGCTGGGAATTGACGCGGCGGTTGAAAGCCGACCCCGCGACGAGCGGCATTCCGGTGATTGCGATCACGGCGACGCGGACAATCAGGGGACGACTGGAAGGCCCGGCAGGCCGGCTTTGTCGAGTTCCTGTCCAAGCCGGTCAGCACTCGCGAGCTGCCAGGCATCATGCGCCGCCACCTGGCCGCACGGTAGCGGCCGCTCTTATCCTGTCTTCTCGATCGCCTTGCGGACGGCGTCGGCGAGCATCCGCGCCGTGATCGGCTTTCAGGTACTCCGTCACATCCGGCGGCACGCGTTTCCGCCTCCGACCATCGCTCGCCGTAGGCGGTGAAGGCGATGATCGGCATCGAGCGCGTGGCGATATTGCTCTTGAGCCTGCGCGCGAACTCGAGCCCGTTGTCGAGGCCGTGCAGCTGAATGTCGAGCAGGATGACGTCGGGCGCCCAGCTTTCAGGATCTCCAGCGCCTGCACCGGCGCCGACGCCTTGCGCGTCTCGTAGCCCTCGGCCTCGAGCACGCCTTCGACCAGGACGAGGCTGGCCGGGTCGTCATCGACAATCAGGATCGACTTCATCACATCCTCGCCGCTACGGGTGTGGTGATGTCCGCCGTTTCGGCGGTGACATGCCGCGGCAGCGTCGCGAAGAACGTGCTGCCGGATCCGAACACGCTCTGCACGCCGACCCTTCCTCCCTGTGCCTCGACGAGGCGCTTCGTGAGCGCGAGGCCGAGACCCGAGCCGGCGAACCTCTTCGCGGTGCTCGCATCGAGCTGCTGAAACTCGATGAACAGGCGGTGCTCGTCCTCGGGCTTGATGCCGATGCCGGTGTCTTCCACCTCGATGCGGAAGCACTCGCGCTCTTCCGGCCGGGTCCGGACCGCGACGCGCCTCCTTCAGGCGTGAATTTGATCGCGTTCGAGAGGTAGCTGACAACACCTGCTTGAGCCGTATGGGGTCGAGGTACACGATGCCGAGCGCCGGATCTACGTCCACGGTCACCTGAATTTTCGTTTGATCGCGAGGCCGCCGATGATATCGGTCGTCTCGGAGATGAGCTGTGCCAGGTCAACCGGTTCCGGCTGGAAGTCGATCTTGCCGGATTCGACCTTCGCCAGGTCGAGGATATCGTTGATCAACTGGAGCAGGTGCTGCGCGCTGGAGTGCATCACGTTCGCGAACTCCTGGTACCTGTCCGGCAGCGGCCCGAAGCGGGCATCGGCCATCAGCTCCGCGAACCCGAGGATCGAGTTGAGCGGCGTCCGGAGCTCGTGCGACATGTTGGCGACGAACTCGCTCTTGAGACGCGCCGCTTCCTGGATGCGACGGTTCTGCACCTCGAGCACCTCGCGGCGCGCCGCCTCTTCGTTGGCCGCCGCGATGCGGCGCTCGTCGAGCAGCCGCTTGTGCTCGCGGATGTCGCGCGCGATCTTCGACGCGCCGATGATGCGGCCGCCCGTATCGCGAATCGGCGATACCGTGAGGGAGACGTCCACCAGCCGGCCGTCCTTCGTCTGGCGCATCGTTTCGAAGTGCTCGACGCTCAGGCCCTGACGGATCCGGCCGAGCACATGCGTTTCCTCGTCCAGGCGCTCGTGCGGGACGATCTTCGTGATCGACTGTCCGATCATCTCGGCCGCGGTGTAGCCGAACAACCGCTCCGCCGCGCCATTCCACGACTGGACGATGCCGTTCAGGTCCTTGCTGACAATCGCGTCGTCCGACGACTGCACGAGCGCCGCCAGGTGTCGCGCGTCCACTCGAGCGCGTTTGTCGGCGCCGAGCTCGCGGGCGATTTTCGACGCGCCGACGACGCGGCCCGACCTGTCACGGATCGGCGACACGGTGAGCGAGACGTCGACGAGCCGGCCGTCTTTCGTCTGCCGCTGCGTCTCGAAGTGATCCACCATCATGCCCGCGCGAATCCTGGCGAGCACGTCGTCTTCTTCCTTCTGGCGCTCCGCCGGGATGATCTTCCTGATCGACTGCCCGATCATCTCCGCCGCCGAGAAGCCGAACAGGCGGGTGGCGGCCGGGTTCCAGGACTGCACGATGCCATCGAGATTCTTGCTGATAATCACGTCGTCGGAGGAGCCAACGATGGCGCCGAGGTGCAATGCGGCAACGGTCGCCTGTTTCCACTCGACGAGGTCGCGGCAGATCTTCGAGGCGCCAGTCAGCGTGCCCGCCTCGTCGCGGATCGGCGACATCGTCACCGACAGCTCGACGCGCTGCCCGCTCTTGGCGACGAGCACCCGGTCGGCGACGGTCGCGCCCTCGCCGTTCCAGAGCCGCACGAATGCCGCTGCCTCCTCGCGTTGACCTTCGGCAGGAAACAGCAGCGAAATGTCGCGGCCGAGGATCTCACCGGCGGCGTATCCGAGCATGCGCTCGGCCGCTGGATTCCACATGGTGATGCGGCCATCGCGATCGTTACAGATGATCGCGTCGTCAGCTGCGTCGACGATGGACGCCGCGTAGGTGGGGGACGACGAGGGCAACGTCCTTCAGCCTAGCATGCGTCAGACGCGTGGACTGGCTGAGCCCTTCACCGGCTGAGCGTTGTTCATGGCTGAGTTGTCCGCATTCCTATATTCTTTGGCGCGACAGCACGGGAGCAACTCGATGCAGGAGCCGACAAGACGCGCGAAGGTGCTCGTGGTCACGATGATCGTGTGTGCCGCCTGGATACTGCTGGGCGGGCCCGCGTCGCGGGCGCAGGCGCCACCGACGTGCCGGGTGGATCCCTTCTGGCCCAAGCCGCTGCCGCACAAATGGATCATGCAGCAGGTGCCGACGCTCGCCGTCGACACCCGCGATCACGTGTGGGTGTTCAATCGCTCCCGACAGATCAGGCCCGACGAGAACGGGGCGTCCACCAATCCCCGCGTACCGATTGCTGTATCGCGGGACCATCGATCCTCGAGTTCGATCCAGAGGGCAATCTGGTTCAGGGCTGGGGTGGACCGGGCATGCGTGCGGGCTGGCCCGGAGAACAGACCATCAACGTCGATCGCGACGGGAACGTCTGGATATCGGGAACAGGGCGAGGCGACAGCATCCTGAAGTTCACGCGTGACGGGAAGCTGCTCAAGGACTTCGGCCATCGGCCGCCGGCGGTGCCGCCCGGCCAGACGCCGCCGCCGCTTGTCGAGAACAACCAGCAGACGGACGTCTTCATCAGCGGCGTTGCCGGCTTCGACTTCGACGAGGACGCGCGCGAGCTGTACGTCGCCGAGACGGAGTTCATCAACAAGCGGATCCTCGTGTTCGACATGGACACGGGCGCGTTCAAGCGGGGATGGGGAGGCAAGGGCGTGCCGCTCGGCGACATCCCGAACGAGCGCGTGGCGCCGTGCATGACACGTCAGGGCCGCCGCCCGACATCAAGGAGTTCAACGTCCTGCACTGCATCCACCTGTCCAACGACGGCCTCGTGTATGTCTGCGATCGCGGGAACGACAGGGTGCAGGTCTTCACGAAGCAGGGCAGGTTCGTCAGCCAGTTCTGGATTCACCCTCGACGCCGGCCCGCGGCAGCGAGTGCGGCGGACCGGGCAGCGATAAATACGGCCCGTGCGGCACGGTGTTCAACCTGGCGTTTTCCCCAGCTCCGCAGCAGAACTTCGTGTTCGTTGCCGATGGCGCGAACGACAAGGTGTGGATCGTCAACCGCAAGTCGGGCATGACCGTCGGCTCGATCGGGGACAACGGGCGCATGGCGGGGCATGTTCCATTTCATCGACGGCGTCGCCGCCGACCTCGAAGGGGAACATTTACACGGGCGAAGTGGAGACCGGTAAACGGGTGCAGAAGTTTGTGCCCGTGGCACGCCAGGACATCCGTTGCGTGTTAGGATCCCGCGCACAATCGAAATCCTGGCAGGAGAAACGATCATGACCCGAAGGCTGATTCTCGTTCGCGTCGGCGCGGTCCTGGTCATCGCGGCTGCGATCGCCGCCGTTCAATCCGTCGCGGCGCAAACCCGCACGCCGCCGAAATTACGTGGCGGACGTCAACTGGCCGAAGCCGCTCCCCAATCGCTGGGTGCTCGGGGGCCTCGGCGGCACCTGCGTCGATGCGCAGGGCCACGTGTTCATCCTCAACCGGCAGGACGTGCTTGACGGCGAGCTGAATACGGGCCGCCTCGCGCCTCCCATCATCGAGTTCGACGCGGACGGCAACGTGGTGAACTCCTGGGGCGATCTCAAGGTGCTCGATCCCAGGCTCCACTCCTGCCACGTGGACAAGGACAACAACATCTGGATTGCGAGCGCCCCGTCGGGCATGGTGCAGAAATACACCCACGACGGCAGCAAGCTGCTCCTGCAGATCGGCAAGAAAGGCGTCGTCGACTCCAGCGACGGCACCATCAAGGGCAAGCCGCTCAATTCGAGTGCCGCGATCTTCTTCATGCCGTCGAGCATCTCACGTCGATCGGCAGAATGGAGACGTGTATGTCTCGGATGGAGAAGGTGCCGGCAGCAATCGCCGCGTCGTGGTCGCCGATGCGAGCGGCAAGTTTCTCCGGCAATGGCAGCCCGCGGACATGGACACCGTGCACTGCATGACCATCGGCAACGACGGTCTCGTCTATGTGTGCAACCGGAACGGCTCGCGGATTCAGGTCTACGACAAGATGGGCGTCCTCAAGCGCACCATCGAGGTGCCGTGGACGCCGGTGACGCCGCCGACCGATGGCAAGCAGGCCGCCTTCGGCGGATCCACCGTGGCGATCGACTTCTCGCCCGATCAGAACCTGATCTTCGTCGTCAACCAGAACAACGCCGAGATCGAGATGATCGACCGGGCGAGCGGAAAGATCGTCGGCAGCTTCGGCCGTTCAGGAAATTTTCCCGGTCAGTTCAACCAGCCGCACGGCATCGCGGTCGATTCGCGAGGCAACGTCTACGTGGCCGAGAACCGGGGCAGAGCGGATCCACAAGTTCATGATCGCCAGTCGATAGCGGCGCACCGAGGCCGCAGCGAAGGGGTTTCGGAATGTCAGCGAAGAGCCGTCGTCGTGGACCACTCGCGTGCCGTGCAGCCATCCTCGTGGCCGCGCTCCTTCTCAGTCCGGGTCACCTGCAGTCGCAGGCTCCGGGGCCAGAACACGATCGTGGCGCCGGTGCTGCCGCTGAAGCAGGTCGCCTACATCAAGGCGTCGAACGCGGAGGCGTACGATCACCTCGCGGACGGGGGCGGCAACCAGGGTCACAGCGCGGAAACTCGGTGGCGCTCAGCGCCGACGGCAATACGATGGCGGTCGGCGCGCCATACGAGAGCAGTGGCGCCAAGGGCGTCAACGGCAACCAGAACGACAATTCGACCTATGCGTCCGGCGCCGTCTACGTCTTCATCCGCCAGGGCGACGCCTGGACGCAGCAGGCGTATGTCGAGGCGTCCAACCCCGGGCTCAGCGATCATTTCGGCGCGTCCGTCGTAGCTGAGCCGCGACGGCAATACCATGGCCGTCGCCGCGCCGTGGGAAGCGAGTGGCGCAACCGGCGTCAACGGCAATCAGAACGATCGACTCCGTCCCTCAGGCCGGCGCCGCGTACATCTTCACCCGCACGGGCGGCACGTGGACGCAGCAGGCGTATGTCAAGGCCTCGAACACCGGCAAGGCCGACGAGGGCGACACGGCTGGCGACGGCGACCAGTTCGGCTTCTCGATTGCGTTGAGCGGCGACGGCAGCACGGCGGCGGTCGGCGCCATCACCGAGGACAGCGCGGCGCAGGAATCAACGGCAATCAGCGCGACGACACCGCGCAGTCGGCCGGTGCGGTGACGTGTTCGCGCGGACCGGCAACACGTGGGCGCAGCAGGCGTATGTCAAGAGCACGTCGACCGAGGCCGGCGATCTCTTCGGTTTCTCTGCGGGGCTGAGCGCCGACGGCAACACGCTGGCGGTCTCCGCCTTCGACGAGGACGGGTCCGGGCGGACGATCAATCCCCCTCACGACAATCAGTCGGCTAATTCCGGCGCGCTCTACGTCTTCACACGACAGAACGGGACCTGGAGCCAGCAGGCGTATATCAAAGGCTCGAGGGGAGAGACGAGCGACGGCTTCGGCTTTGCCACGGCCATCAGCGAGGACGGCAATACCATCGCGATCGGCGTCGGGGACGAGGCGTGCCTGACGCCCGGCATCAACCCTCCCGGGTGCTCCGACGACGCGCCGCCGCAGCGGGCGCGCGAACATCTGGGTGGGCGCGGCGTACGTGTTTGTCCGCAGCGGCACGACGTGGACCGAGCAGGCGTTCATCAAGGCCAATAACGCCAGGCCCTACAGCTCCTTCGGCGTCAGGCTGGCGCTGAGCGGCGATGGCAATACGCTCGCGGTGGCCCGCGCCGCTCGACGACGGCGGCGGAAGCAGGGCGTCCGGCCGCCGACGGTCCAGCAGGTTCCTGCAGCCCGTGACGCTGAATCCATGGCGGGAACACAAGAACCTTGCCGAGGAATCGGGCGCGACGTGCTTTTTCACGCGCGCCGGCACCACGTGGACGGCGGGTGCGTGCGTGAAAGGCTCCAACACCGAGAAGGGTGACGAGTTCGGCAGCTCGTTGGCGCTCAGCGGCAACGGAAGAACCATGGTCGTCGGCGCTCCACCCAGGAGGACGGCGCCTCCAAAGGCGTCAACGGCAATCAAGCCGACAACTCGGGCGACGATTCCGGCGCGGTCTACGTCTTCACGTATTAGCGCGCAGCGAAGTCAGGGTCGAGGCTCCGGCTTCGCGAACCACTTGACGTGCGCGGCTGGCCAAACCGTGCACCCTTCCACTTCGTCATCGGCTGACAATTCCGCCACCGGACGACCGCGGCGATTGGTTCATGCGGCAGAAATTGCGGAACCTGTCGGCGGACGCGCGCGCCAACTCGTCGTGGCATTCGCCGTGCACCATGCTCCGCTAACCGACGATGGGACGATCGGCGGGTTTCAGCGACGTGAAGTAGTCGACGTGTCGCTGCCGCGACACGGCTTCGCTGTAACGCGCATCGGCAATCGCGGCCCGCGCGCGCCGACATCGCGTCATAGAGCGCGGCATCGTCCCACAGTGAGCGAGACGGCGTCGTACGCACGGCTCGATTTCGTCTGTCGTCGGAAGTCGCATCGCGTCGGCCGTCATCCAGTCCGGCACGGGAGCACGCGGCCGCCGCCCCCGACGAGAAATCGCCCCGGAGGACGTGCGGCAGCGACCCGCGATTGCTCACGAGCGGAGGGATGCGATTGATCATCGCCTCCGCCGCCACTCGACCGAACGGTTCTTCCCATATCGACGGCGCGACCAGCAGTCGCGTGAGGGCGAAGTAGTCGGCGGGCGTCGGCACGGCGGGCGCCGCCATGATTTGCGGGTAGCGGCTGAAATCGACGCCGGGGATGGCGTTGCAGCGAGCCGCCGCTGTGACCGGATTGGACGACGAGCACGGGAATGTCGGGGCGCCGTGCGCCCAGCATGTCCGCGAGGCGCGCGAACAGGAAGCAGGCCCTTGTGAGGAGACGGATTGACGAACGTCACGAACGCACGCGACTCGGTCGGCGCGACGACCGTCGACCAGTCGATCGGCGGCTCGAGCGGCGTGCTCAGTCAGCCCGACCTTCTCACGGTAGACGTCCGGTGAGGAACTGGCTGCAGGTGAACGCGTGATCGACGTGCTCGAAGTAGCCGCGGCTCGTAGTAGCCGAAGCCCCGGACCGCGAAGCGCCGTCGTGATGCCGCGGCGTCGCGCCTCGCGCCATCGCCGCGAAGATCATCGGGTGGCCGTTGCAGGCGATCAGCTGATCGGGCGCGAAGTCGTCGAGCAGCGTCTCGAGGAGCGCGAGGTACTGAGACGCCTCGGCGCGATCGGGTCTGGACTCGTCGTTATGCCTTGTGAAGCAGCAGCGTGACGGGCACGCCCTTGACCGTAGTAGTGCACGACCGGTCGAGCAGAGCCGCCAAGCTTCTTCCACTGACCCTTGGTACGGCGAGGCTGCGTGACGAGAAGCGACGGGTCGACGCCCTGCTGCGTCAGGTGGTCCTCGATGGTGAAGACCACCGGCGCTTCGAACCGCGCGGTCGTCAGGACGCGGCAGTCGTGACCCGCGTCGAGGAGCCACTCGACGATCGTCCGCAGGCTCTGCGTCACACCCGCGGTTGGATCGGTGATGCAGTGATTGTTGACCAGGAGAAATCGCACGACCCGTTTATCGACCGAGCATCCGCTCGGCATCACACGAGCGTTTCGCACCCCCGGAGGAGTAGCAGTCATGTCGAAGTTCGTCAGCACGACTTGCAGGAGAAGACGCAGCAGTTGCTGCAGGGTCCGTTGAAGCACGTTAGAGCTGCCGCGCTTGCCGCAGCGCTGCTGCCGTTGGCGTCGGTGGTCGCGACCCCCGCCGCCGCACAGAGTTGCTTGCCATCGTCGGGTGGGTTCTGCGGAGTCGTATTCAACGATGCCAATAACAACGGCACCCGTGATGCGGCCGAGACCGGCATCGAGGGCGTCAAGATCGTGGCGACGGACACCACCAGCCCGCTCGACACCTTCAGAAACCGAAACCGGTCCTGGGGAGCCTACATCCTGCCAGTGGGTGGCGGAACCTATACGATTGGGGCCTTCATACCTACCGGTGCCCAACCGTCGACGGCCAATATCGGCTCGGACCTGTTCGATAGCGACGCTAGACCACATCGTCCAGTGGCTTCCAGCGTGACCGACATCACCATCGATTTTTCAGGTGGTGTCGTCGATTTCGGTTTCTACACTGCGCCTGTTGCTCAGCCCCGGCACGGAACTCCGGGCTTCTGGAAGAACTCATCCTGAAGCGTGGCCGGCGCCCTGGCATTACGATCGGCGGCGTCTACTACCCGAAGGCCACCGCGATCTCGTGGCTTGGCAAGGTAGGGAAGGACAAGACGACGACGATCTTTGCGTCGCTGGTGTCGGCGAAGCTGAACCAGAAGATGGGGCAACGAAGACAGTTGCATCGCCGACACCGTCACCAAGGCGGATGGGTGGCTGGCAGCGCGCCGGTCGGCAGCAACGTGCTCGCGTCGAGCGCCGCGTGGGCCCAGGCCGAGCCGTGGCACCAACTGCTGGATGCCTACAACAACGGCCTCCTTCTGCGCGCCGCATCGCCAGTAACGGTTCGTGCCCGATGGCCCGCTTCGGGCCATCGGGCTTCACTCGATGGCTCTCGGTGTGTAGGTCTTGGAGAAGCCGTTGCGGCCGTTCACGATCGCGAAGGAGCCGTCCTGGCGAGCCGATACTTTGATCCAGCGCCGGCCCATCATGTGCCGGCGGCGCACCGGGTCCGCGACCAGCCGGCTCTAGTGGTGCGATCGGCATCGCGAGCTGCGGTCTGTCCCAGTGGTTCGCGACAAACAGTCCAGGCACGGTGTATTCCTGACCGCTCAGCTGTGATGCGTGGAGTTGCCACAGATCTTCCAGTCGTGGAGCGGTGTACATCACCTTCATCACGGCGGGTTGTCCGCCCTTGCGCGTGCCGTTGTTCATGATCGCCACACGCGGTTCGATTGCGTGAATCAGCACCTGGCTGTTTCCGCCGGGCTGCCCATGATGGGACACCATGAACAGATCAACGGTACCCGACCGGATTGACGGGGCACATCAACTGGAATTCCTTGTTGACCGTCAGATCCCCCAAATCGACAGCGCGAAATCGCCCGAATACGAACAGGAGCCCGATGGATTGGGTGTTTTCCGTGTTCGCATCGCTTCCCGCTTGAAGTCCGCGCAATACGGATTCGGCACGCCTGTCCCTGACACGGGCGTCCGGATCGATTCACCAGCCGAGGTCAACACCCGCACGTCGACACCCGCAAGCGGAATGGTGTCCCCGGCTTGACCACCGTGTGTCTGGACGTGCGATACAGCTGCGGATAGGTGTGCTGCAGGAATGCATCGATCACCGGATCGGGCTGGACGTTCGCGCCGTGATCGATGAACTCGCCAATCGGCAGGCTGTCGCGCCACGAGCGCCATTGCACCAACATGATCGCGATGCCAGTGCGTGGTAATCAGATGATCGATCCGCTGAAGACCCGCATCTCTGGCCGCAGCAAGGATGCGGCCGGCATCACGGCTGGGCGCCTTCGCCGATGTTGCCGGTGTCGACGAGCAGCGACTCCCCGGATGGAGACACAACCAGCATCGCCTTGCCGCCTTCGACATCCACGACGTAAATCTGCAGACTCTCCGGACGGCTGCGACGCTGGCCTCGCTGCAAGTCAGCGCCGACTGACAGCAAGACAATGATAGAGAGACGCATTCGCCCTGACACGTGTGAGGCCTTGTTAATGGCCGTTGTCGCCGTGGAGGCGCGAAAAGTAGCTGCAAGGCCTTGCGCGTCTTGGTCTGCTGCTCGCCGATGAGCGTGATGCCGTGCCGCGTAAGCGCGGCACGCGTCGCGACGGCCAGCTGAAATGCTTCGTCGGGCATGCATTTCGACCGAAAGCTCCAGGATGCGCGTCCCATCCGGGTAGAACCACAGCTCCGCCACCGCCTCGCGGTCCATTCGCTTCGTCGAGCTCCGAATTTGGTTTTTGCGAGATTGATCGGTCCGAACGGAGTGAGGGCATCGAGGTCGAGCCCCTTCGGCGCATGCTCCGCGTAGAACGCACGCTGCGCAGTGCGAGAAGAGCTTTATGAATGGCGCGCTTCCAGGAGCACTTCCTTGACGTCGGAATTGTCGGCGCGCTCCTTCCAGCGACCCTGAGCAGACGAACGTACCCGGCATGGCGTCAGGCTCAATCGTGAAGCCGTCCGCACGACGCAGCCTGCGCGGGAGTTCCGCAGGCACCACCGGCCGGAGCTTGACGACGCTGTCGCCGTGCTTTCGGGCTCGCCGGGCTCGTCACGACGACACCGGCGCGGCTCAGTTGAAGGTCGGGCGTATCGAAGAACACCACCTGGCGCAGATCACAATCGAGCACGTCGAGGTCCAGCTCCAGCACTGCGGAATGGCGGTCGGCATCCGGGACCGTCACTTTCAACTCGACGCCGTCGATGTTCTTCAGCAGGCTGAGAACCTGCACGATCCCCTCGTCGGTCAGCTGGTCTGGTGCGGGTGCCTCATGGTTTTCCTCGATGCCGGCGCTCGCAGCCGTCTCACGGCTCGGCCAGCCTGTCTCGCAGTTCAATCAATGCCTGGTGACTCGCTTCTGCAGCTGCTGCGGCCCCGGAATGTCGGCAGCAGCGATCAGCACAATCACCGCTGCAAACGCGAGCGAATAGGCGACGGCGCGCTATGGATCTCTGAGTGCCGGCCAGACCGGCGTGATACCCCGCCGCCGCGACCGAAACGGCCATGATCCCGGTTCAGAATCAGCCACACGCCGAAGGGGATCCGCGATCGGATACCGGTGAGCACGCGTTCGCCGTGCACGCTGATGTCAATCAGCGATTCGCTCAGGGGCACGACCGGATGGCGACCCAACGTCCTCTCCTGCTCGCGGCAACGGCTTCGGCCCACATCTGCTCCTGCAGACGTCGTAATTCGACCAACGGCGTCACCGGTGCGGACGTGAAGCGGCTCCAGCCGAACGTCAAGGTAGTTGCGAATGAGACGTCGTTCGTTCGTGCGTTCGGGCTCGGGAAGAAGGTCTGCCCGGCGGTGCACGCCGTGCTGATAGCGGTCGCTTCGTCAAAGACTGCCTCAGTTCTGCTGTCGAAGTGAGACGAGGCCAGCCCGAACGTGAAGCCGAGGATGAACGAGAGCGTCCCGAGCGTTGCTCGTCACCAGCACCCGGGCGGGCAGAAGCGCTTCAGGATTCGGCTTCCGGCTCCGCCACCTGCCGAGCCGGAGCCCGGCCTCGAAGGCGATCAAGGTCGCGATCGCGATCGCGATAAACAACCCTACGAGGACGATCGGCGATAGGGACTGCACGATGGTTCCGGCCTTCGCGCGCTTTGGATGTGCGCGTTTCGATGAGCCACTCAAGGAATGTGCCGGCATTCATCACGGCATTCGTCGCAATTTCATTCAGCGAGTGACAGCCGGCCGCGATCGGGCAACCAGATCTTGTGAGCTACGCCGCAGCCCAGGAAAGGCTGGCGTCCGAGTGGTCAGGTGGCATAGTGCGCCGGGTCGGGCACCGGAGCTGGCGACGGCTGGATCGATCGCGAGGGGCTTCAGCGAGGGAGACCAGCATGGATTGTTCACGCAGAAGACACGCGTGCGTGGTGGCGCTCGTTCTGATCGCATGGCTTCCCGGCTGCAGTTCGCCAAGCGCCCAGCCCGCGCCAGTCGTCACGCCAGCAGCCTGCGGCGCGCCGTGAACTCCGATCACCGTCGATTCCACAGAGGAGCAGATTCGGCAGGCGGTCGGGACGGCGAGGGTCGGCAGAAAGCTCACGCCTCGAGACCTGGCCCAACGGCGCGCGGGTCGCCGTCTGTCTCTCGTTCGATGTCGACAATGAACTGCTGCAGCGGGCGAATCCTCTGCCCGTGCCCTTGTCGGTCGGCGAATACGGGGCGACGACGTCCGTGCCGAGGATTCTCGACCTCCTCGATCGGCACCAGGTGCCGGCGACGTTCTTCATTCCCGCGATGGGCGTCATGCTCCACCCCGAGATGGTGCCGGCGATCGTGGCGCGGCACCGTCATGAGATCGGCGTCCACGGATGGGTCCACGAGTTCTGGCCCGGTATCGGCGACGCGGCGAAGGAGGCAGCGGCTGCTCGCCCAATCCATCGACGTATCTGACGAAAGCGACCGGGACGCGTCCGGTCGGAGTCCGCGCGCCGAGCTCCGGATTCAGTCCGCAGACGTTCGATCTGATCCGCAAGGCCGGGTTCCTCTACGACAGCAGTCTGCTCGCCGCAGACGAACCCTACGAGATCGTCTCGAACGGACAGCCGAGCGGTGTGATCGAACTCCCGATCAGCGAGGTCGAGCAACGACTACGTCTATTACGGCGAAACCGCGAACGGCGCGCTCCCGTCGCCGGATGCGGTGTTCGAGATCTACAAGGCCGAATTCGATCTCGCCTTTCAGGAACGGACGATGTTCATCCTCACGCAGCATCCGCATGTCGGCGGACGGCGGTCGCGCATCGTGCAACCTCGATCGGCTGATCACCTACATCAAGTCGAAACGCGACGTGTGGTTTGCGACCATGGAGCAGGCCGCCAACTACGTCAAGCAGCCGCGCTCGTGAACGTCACCAACGTGTGAGATGGCGGAGAGAGTGGGATTAGCGAATAGCGTTTTCCCGTGCGGTAGCCAAATATCATTAGAGGCAAATCAGGGCGCCGGCTGGACGATTGATGTCAGGTCGAAACCAAGCGGCTCGCCAGACCGAAGCTTCTGCCTGGCTGATCGCAGCGCGTCTTCCGCACCGGCCGGGAGGTGCTCGCCTTTCCACCAGTTCATCTTCTCGCTGTGCGCCCAGACATAATGATCGACGTTCTTCATTGCGTGAGTACGCGTGATGCTCCGCGATCTGCGCACGTTTCTCGTCGTTCAGTCCGTCGCCGAGGCTTGGCGGTGTCGGCTGGTAAGCGAACCGAACAGCCAATCGAGATACAGCGGTTGCGCGCCCTGAACCTGAAGGGCGTACTGATCCCAAAGCTGTGGAGCGACATACGCAAACGCGCGGCTTCGAACGTCGGCCGCGGCCTGCGCGAAATCGGCCATTTGCTCCGCGTAATACGACTGCTCGTGCCCGTCAATGATCTGCGTCGTCGCGTCGGCCTCTCCAGCATGCCGTCGAGAAAAGCGGGCAAGAGGCCCCAGGCATCGTCTTTCAGGGCAGCTTCGCGCGCACGCTGGCACTCGGCGCCACACCACCGCGGATGAAATAGCTGTAGCCATAGAAGGTTAGGAAATCCAGCCCTGGAAATTCTTGCTGCAGCGCGACCATGAATGCCCGGCCCCGCGTCCGGACCATCGCCTGGTATTCCTCGAACGTATGCGCCGGCGCCTGTGTCTGCTCCGAGTATCTCCACGGGCTGCGGCCGTACGGCCTCGGGATCAAAGACCAGTCCCCGGCAACCCCCCTTCACGCGCCGCTTTCGCCATGAACGACGCGTGTTGCAACACGGCCTGCCAGTCCACAGTCGCTGAACCAGTCCATCGACGAAGTGGCATACATCACAAGAAAACTGCTGTCGAAGGAGCTCCACTGATGTCGTGAAGGATGGCGATCTGTGAGCCGAGGGCTTCGGGTTCCCACGCGTCCGGGCGAAACGCACCTCTCCGCCGCGATCAGGGCAGCCGCATGACGACGCCATCAAACGGTCGTTGCTCCATCTCGTCAATGTGATCGCGCACGAACCCCGGGCGTCGGAGTGTCCCATCCATACTCGATGAGCCTCACCGACGACGCCTGTTCGTGTCTGGCGTCGGTACCCGCTCGCGTCGCCGCGATGTTCGCCCAAATTCCGCAGGTGACGTCCACGTCCCGCACTCCTGGCGGGTCCAGGCCTGCACCTGCCACTCGGCCGTCGTCCCGTTCGGCACCCCCGCCTTCGGCGTGACGCTGCACGTGGGCGTCGCAGCGCAACCGGCTGCGGCGGGCGTATACCAGGAAAGTGACGGCTCTCCGTTGCCGATGCGAACGGACAGTCGATAGACGCTGACGTCATCGGAGGCCGTCCACGCGTAAGTTGGACTCAATGTCGCCACAAAACCGGTCGGAGAGATCGTTACTGGTGTGGGTGCTGTTGGATCAACCATTTCCACGACGAAGTCGCGTGGGTCGCTCCACGGGCCGTAGCCTGACGCATTCCAGGTGAGCACCTGCCACCGCATCGGACCGGCGCTGAGCGAGCCCACCGACGCGGTGCAGGTCCCGGTTCCCGTCGGACAGCCGGCGTTAGAAGGCTGATACCAGCGCGATCGATCGGCACGTTGTCCAGCGTGATCACGCGAAGCAGGTAATAGCCCGTGCCCAGTACGCGTTCCACTTGAACACCGGCGTCGCGGTGGAAGTCGTGAACGGCTCGACAAGAGTTGCCTTGCTAGCGCCGAGTCGGCGACGTCGCAGCTCGGTCGCCGCGCTCCAGGCGCCGGCGCCAATCATCGAAAACGCTCGCACGCGCCACTGTGCTGACCCGGATACGAAACAACACGTCTCTGACTCTGCGGCGCAACGACGCGCGCCATTGCACGCCAGCGAAGGTGTAACCCAGAAGTCACGGGTGCTCTCCGACTCCATCTGTCACGGCAAGCTGATACCAGGTTATGGCGCCGCTGATCGCGAGCCACGTACGCAGGCGTCCGAATTCAATCGGGCCCGAAGGCCCCATCGGCTTTGGAGCCGACATCGCTCCGTCCGGCACATCCACGATCATCGTGGCCGTCAGAGACCACGGACCGTAGCCGAATGGATTCCAGGTCAGACCTTCCAAGTGACGAGGCCCGGCGCGAGCGGGCGCGGCGCCGCGACGGTGCAGGTCGAAACGCCATCCGAGCACCGCCTGCGCGGGCGTGAACCACGCGACTGTCGCCGAATCTGAACGCAGGCATCCGTAGCCGTCAACGCGTAAATGGTCGCCACTGGAACAGGAGACCAGAGCAAACGTCGGCGTCACGCTTCCCACCGGGCCCACCGGCACAACGGCGTCGTCCGGCCTGAATCGGAGACACGACGTTCCATGAAACCGCGACCTGCGCGGACTCCTTGCCGTCCGACACCGTCAATAGCGAGAGAAAAGGTGCCCGTAGCCGCCGGCACACCCGACACGACGCCCGTGAGCACGTCAATCGTCAACCCTGGAGGAAGTCCCAGCGCGGTCCACACAAGCAAGTCGCCGTCAACGTCCACTGCCGCAAGCGCAAGCGTGACAGCAACACCTTGGAGTGCGGTCTGTAAGCCCGGACTGGTGATGACGAGCGACGCGTTCGGCGCCTGCTCTACGCCTAACGAATCGGTGTCGACCTCAGTCTGCAGCTGCAGCGCTGAACTGCAAACCAGCCGGAAAGCAGGGCGATGCAGATGGCTGTTCGCATGACGAGGTCATCTAAGACCAGCTGTTCGGTGTTTTGCAATGGAAAAGTCGCGCAATTCAGGAGTTGTGGCCCGCCGCGTTTGCCGGGGGTGCCGTAGTCGGGACGACGGTTGGCGGCGCGATCTGTTCGTCACCGACGAGCTCCAGTAGGAACGAAGTTCCCGGCTATCCTCGAAGTTGAACTGCTCGTTGATTCCCGCGGCGGCGTAGCGTCACCGATTCACGTGACCACGGCATTGCTGTTGCCTCGCCGCCGAAGTCACCCAGGATCCGCGGCCACACGCCGCAGACGGACGCGTCGCGATGACACGAACGACATCACGACGTGCGACGTCGGACGACCTCGTTGAAGAATCTTTGAGTTGCTTGGGTGCCGCGCACTATCCTCCGGATTGAGGCGCAAAACGGCCGGAATACGTGGCGACCGCTAAAATTGACGGAGAGAAATCTTCCTTGGCTAGGAACGTGAGAAAGCTTAGAAAAATCGATAGTTGGGATTGGCGGAGGAGAGTCGGAGTCCGAGAATCTGTTTTTGTCCATTTGCTGACTCCCGCCGGCGGCGTCCTTCGGGGCGTTCGTATCGAAGAACGTCGCATTCTGAACGCTCGCGTGACAAGAATCCGAGTCACCGCAGCCGAGTTCAGGAGTCAGTCGGCAATCCTTCGTGACGGCCCTGGTGTCGCTGAGACCGTCGGCGCGCAACCTTGCTCGGTCGAGTCACGTCATCGGCATCGATCCCGCCGCGACGGATGTTGCGTTCGCCGAACTGTGTGACAGGCGACCATGTACGGTCGCCTTGTAGTCGCAGTTCCTTCGATCAGCGATTCGTGGTGAATTCCCGATCGATCAGGAACGCGTTACCAGGCTTGCCGATTAGCACCCCATTGACGTCGATGTTGTCCAGATGAGTGAACCCCTGCGCCTTGATCGGTCCCCTCGTCAAAGACAATGGAGATGCTCACAACTGTCCCCGACAACGGTGTAATCCGGTGGAGCCGTGAACACCGGGTTCTGCGAGGTCGAGTGCAGTCCACCGCTTACGTGTCCAGGCGTTGCCCTGGGGATCCATCAAGGCCCCTGACCCTGGCTTTTGCAACGCACCCGGATGAAGTGGAGCCCGTCAGTGCTCATCGTCACGTTGAATCGCGGCGCTCCCGCACCGCAATGTCCGTCGTTGCGCACGTCATAGCCGAGCTCGTTCAGGGTAATTCCTGCAACCCCCTGCAGGATCGCACCAGACGAGGCAACGGTGGCCGTCGGGCCGTCCTTTGCGGAGCGAACAGGGCGTGGTTCGCGTTTCCGGCGTCAGGCAGGCCTCGTGAGGTAGTCCAACGCCGCTTCGACGATTCCCGTGTTCCCTGGATCAAACTCAAACGGCTTCGCGCGAAATGGCGGGCCGGCTAGTTCGGCCACCGCCAGCGCGAGGACAACTAACACGGCAACTGACATTAGTCGAGTTCGCATCATTACCCTCCCCTTCGTCACGGTCGCGCCGTCGTGCTCATCGAACAAAAATCTCCTGAGGTCTTCCCGAACTGCCTGGCAGTGTTACCACTGCCAGGCCGGCGCTCGCGCACGCAATCATCCGGCCACAAGATCTCAATCGGGTCAAAGAGCGATGATTGCGCTGCTGCGCGTGTTGGCAATGTTCGACGCGTTCGCACACCTCTTCCTTCTCCGTTCGGACTGCAGCAAGTCTAGTAGGCGTTTGGTGCGTCGCGGATGGTCTTACTTCGGCGACGCGGGCGACGTCAAATGGGTGTGACGCGCCCGAATTCTTTCCCGCGGCTCTGCTGAGCTCGCAGACGTGGCGAGGCGGCAGTCCTTTTCACTACATCGGGACCCATAGCGAAATGCAGGTAACCGCGTTACCCACCGCCAGCAAAGCTGGCGGGCTATTGATGACGCGCCCGCCTGCCAGCGGGCCTCGTTGACTGTTCCCTAGTCGGCTCAGCGGCAAGTGCCGCGATCAGGAATCCCTCGGAAAAGAATGGCCAGCCCGATGGGCTGCGCCATTCAAGCAACTCGCGCCAGAAGTAGACCTCCAACCTATCGATCAGGCGGGTCAGCGCCGCGCTGACCTGGCGCCTTACGATCACGAGCCACGGAGACACAGCCGACCTCCGCGACGGTACTCCACGCGAAGCCGTTCCATTTCTGCAGATAGAGATCGAACTCAGTGTTTGACGGGCCTTGCGGCCAGCCGGCGATGCAGCTGGCGCTTCTTCGGCGGTCGGACCTCGCGCAATTCTGGAAGATCAGCTGGAACCGCGTACGCGACGCGGCGTTGCGGCGGCGGAGGGGACGTCGCGGATGGGACCGCGAATTGACTGGCGGAGCTCGACGATCCGACGAGACTCTTCGTCGGTCCGATAGCGATGTCTGTGATCACGCACAGGACCGAATTGAACGATCCTGCGACGTGCTCCCTTCGCTTCCACCAGACTCTCGCAGGTGGCCGGCGAATTCGGGGAAGTCCGCGAAGCTGGATGCAAATCGCCAACGGTGTGGTGGAAAAGTCCGAAGCATCCGCGAGCGTGCCGTTCGAGGCCTACGACGCGAATCGTGACGGGGTGCTGAGCGGCGCGGAGGTGATGCGCGGGCGCGTGAGCTTCGTCCGTCCTCTGGATATCACCTACAAGGACAAGTATCAGATCCGCCTGAGTGGCAAACGCGTGGAACTGAGCTGGGTGGGTTCGATGAATCACTCACGGACTCGAGCTATATCGCATTCCGCGATGACAGCGTGCTGTTCCTGGTCGACTTCGTTGCTTCCCCCGGCTGCCGAACCGGAAATGGATTACGAGCTGCGCCAGTTCGAAGATTGGGTGACCGCGGTCTGCGAACCGCAGAGAATCTGGCCGCCGGCCATACCGTCGTGACCGGTCATGGCGCCTGGGCACCGTCAGGACATCACCGCGTGGCACGCTGGTGATGCGGTAGTTGCTTTCGGGGGCACGTATGACGCGGCCGACCCACGTCTCCCGTAGTTGCTGTTCGTCCATGCACGGGATTCCGATCCACAACGCCTTGTCGTGTCGTAGCTCGTCGTCCTACCCAGATTCCTTACGGAAAAATTGGCGGGAGAGGGTGGGATTCGAACCCTCCCACCTCTCAATGGAATCTACAACCTACAGATTCTAAAAGCGCGTGCGCGATCTTCGCCATGACCGGCTACCCTCCCTGATTCGCGCCACTGCCGCCTTCAGCGTTTCGGCGCTCCGCTCCAGCGCGTGCCGTTCTTCCTGGGACATCGCTGGCTCCAGGATTTGCGTGACACCTGTCTGCCCGAGCACGCTCGGCATCGAGAGCGTGACGCCGTATTTGGGGTTATACGATCAATCAGGTATCACCCCTCGCTCGTCGCGCAATACGATCTCCGCAATGCGAGCCGACACCATCCCGATGCCGAACTGGCTGGCCTGATTGCCTTCGATGATGGTGATGTTGGCGTACCGGACTTCCTGCTCGATGCTTCGACGGAGCTCCTCAGGACCGCGACCGGTCTGCTGCAGAGCATCCAACACTCGAACGCCTGCGACCTGCGCCGAAGACCACATGAACACTTCTGACGTTCCGTGCTCACCGAGGACGTTGGCTTCGACGGATGCCGGATCGACATTCAGGTGCCGAGCCACGTGAAAGCGGAAGCGCAGGCTGTCGAGAAAGGTCCCCGTGCTCAAGACCCGCGTGAATCCGAATGTGCGCACGAAGTCGGCCAGGGGTCCGGCGGATCGGTCACGACGAGGATGACCGCTTGCGGTACCGTCTTGAAGATCTCGGGAAGGATTTGCCGGTAGATAGCCAACGTTCGACTCGAGCAGCTTGAGCCGGCCTGCCGGATCGTTGCGATTGGTCGCCCCGCCGCTCTTTTCGTTCATGCCGGCGGTGATCATGACGAGCGCCGCGCCGGCCAGGTCCGAGTAATCTCCGTCGCGGATCTGCACGGTCGAAGAGAGCGCCGCACCGTACTGAAGGTCGGTCACCACGGCCTTCGCCCGGTTACGCTCTCGGTTGACCACGACAATCTCGCGCGCGACGCCGCGCAGGATGCTGGACAGCAGGCAGGCAGAGCCGACGGCGCCAGCGCCGATCACTCCGATTTTCATCGAGGAGACCTCAGACTATACGCTAGGACCGGAGCATGTTATGCAATCCACAATCCCTTATCGCACGCTGGGTAGGACAGGCGAAAGAGTCTCCGCGATCGGCCTTGGAGGCTGGCATCTCGGACTGGAACGGGTCGACGAGCCGCTCAGTGTCCGGATCATTCGAACGGCGATCGATCGTGGCATCAACTTCCTGGACAACTGCTGGGACTACAACGACGGCGCGAGCGAGACCCGCATGGGAAAGGCGCTCCGGGACGGCTACCGGCAGAAGGTCTTTCTCATGACCAAGATCGACGGGCGATCCTACGCGGAAGCGACGCGGCAGCTCGACCAGTCGCTCGAGCGGCTGGAGACCGATTGCATCGATCTCGTGCAGCATCACGAGATCCTGCGGTATGACGATCCACATCGCATCTTCGACGAGGAAGGCGCCAACCGTGCGCTCGTCGACGCGCAGCGAGCGGGGAAGATCCGGTATATCGGCTTCACGGGACACAAGGATCCCCACATCCATTTGTACATGCTCGACGTGGCCCGAGAACACGGCTTCCTGTTCGACACCGTGCAGATGCCGCTGAACGTCATGGACGCCCATTACCGCAGCTTCGGCAAACTCGTCCTGCCGGAGTTGGTGAGACAGGGAATCGGCGTCCTCGGCATGAAGCCGATGGCGAACGGCATCATTCTCAAATCGAAGACCGTGTCGCCGATCGAGTGTCTTCGCTATGCGCTGAACTTGCCGACTTCGGTGGTGATCACCGGGGTGGACTCGATGGAGATTCTCGATCAGGCCTGTGAAGCCGCTCGGACGTTCCGTCCGCTTGAGCGATCCGGAGTTGACGGCGTTGCTGTCCAGGACCGCCACGGCGGCCGCGCGCGGCGAGTTCGAGCCCTTCAAGACCTCGTCCATCTTCGACGGCACCGCGCAGCATCCGGCATGGCTCGGGGACGAACCACAGTCGGCTGCGGGATCTCATGCCGTAAACCAGCTGGGAGGAGATCTCATGAACGCGGCTACCGGCATCGCGGATGATCTCACGACGACCGTGCTGACCATGACGATCACCGGGCTCGCGGCCGACTCGTCGCTCGCCGGCGGCCATGGCGGCGCGCTACGGCGCGCCGAGCGCTGTCCATCCTCGCGATGTTTGCGGGGGCGCTTGCTGGCGCTATCCTTCTCCGCACCTTTGGCCTGCCGGCGTCGCTGGTGGTCGCAGCGTTGATGGTGGCCGCTCTGTCGTTCCATCTACGCTCGTTCGCGCGGCCGAAGCTCGCCACCTAATCCCGGAGGACGGTCGTCTTCTACCGCGCGCGCATCATCAATCGCCTGCGGTCAGCGACGCCGCGCGTCACTAGATAGTGGACTATTTAAACGCACGAGACCTCTGTCTCATCGCCCCATTTTCGAGATAAACAACCCCGTTTGGGGCCGAGCTGCTGATGAATTCAGCGACAAAGGCGCGCCCGATATCGTCCTGCTCAATCGTCCCGAATGGACCAGGAATCAGACGCCCCAACCAGGCAGCATAGCTCGGCGTATGGGCATTGCCTGCGATGATGCCCGGGCGGAAAATCGCCAGGCTCTTGAAGCCTATCCCTTGAACCGTTTCTTCTTTCAACCCCATGACCCGCACATAGCGAATCCTGCTTTTTGCGGTGCTTCCCGCTGCCGAGAGCAGAGCAAACTGCGTGATACCTCCGGCGTGACAACCACGGGCAAAACCACCGACAACCCCAATTTCGAGAGCCTTCAATTCCTCCTCGCTCCACTTCATGCTGCCTTTACCGACGCCAACACAGGATGCCCCATAGACAGGATCGCCTTGCGCAACCATGCTCTGCGCAAGCTTGGTCACTTCTGCCGGAAACTGAGCAGCAGCCGTATCCAAAATCACCTGCCGCAAGCGAGGATCTGCGGTCAGAGAAATCGCTTTGCGATTGACCATCACGACTTCAGCGCAGGACGGCTCTGCAGCCAGCGCACGCACCACCGCAGCTCCGACCTGCCCCGTGCCACCGATGATCAAGACGCGAAATGCCATTTGGGGGTTAGTCGCGCGGGAGGGCGGGTGGCCTTCGCACTTTGCGAACCACTTGGGGATGAGGGCTGTCTCTCCGCCCACGTGAGGAGCTTGTCGAGCGCCGGGCACAGGGACTGCCCCCACGTTGGTCAGGTGGTACTCGACCTTCGGCGGCACCTGTGCGTGGACGATGCGCGCGACGATGCCGTCGCGCTCGAGCTGCCGAAGCTGCTGGATCAGCATCTTCTGCGAGATGGCCGGAATCGCGCGCTCGAGATCCGAGAAGCGCAGCTTCCTGCCGCCGAAGAGATGGAACAGGATCACGAGCTTCCAGCGACCTTCCAGCATCCGGATCGCGTGCTCGATCCCGACGGCCGCCGACGCGGGCGTGTGTTGATGCTTACTCATGGGTGAGTAGCCTACTTTATCGTGCGTTCTTGCGATTTCGTCGTGTTCTCCCTACAGTGATCTTCATGACGACGAAGACGGCGGAACCCATCGATCTGCCCGCACCCGTTGCGGCCTACTTCGCCGCGGATACGACCGGCGCGGAGGCCGTAGCCCAGTGCTTTACTGACGGCGCGGTCGTCATCGACGAACGACAGGATGCACCGGGGCCGATGCGGCGATCGCGCGATGGAAGGCCGAGGCGTCCGCGAAGTTCCGCTACACGGTCGACCGGCTCGGCGCCCACGTCTCAGGGGACCAGACCACGGTGACCGGCCGAGTGACGGGAGACTTCCCGGGCAGCCCCGTCGATCTCAATACCGGTTCACCCTCGAGGGCGACAAGATTGCTCGGCTCGAGATCGCGCCGTGAGCTTCGACCTCGAACTGACCGGTCGCCGCGCGCTCGTCACCGCCGGCACCAAGGGCATCGGCGCGGCCGTCGTCGAGGTGCTGCACAACGCTCACAACGCGACCGCGGACGAGCGCCGTTGTGGAGCAGAGGAGGAGGGCTTGACCGCGTGATTGCCGCTGTTGCCGTGGCACACTGCACCGGTTGACGCAGCCCGCGCTGCCAGGGAATGCTGTCGGAAAACGTGTAGCGACGCTCAGGGCTTCGGTATGCGAAGCGTGGCGCTGACCATCGCGCTGCCGCTCACGGCGTCAGTCAGCGCGAGCGGGTGCAGCGTGGCTGCTCCCAGCCGCACGAAGCCAAACCAGATGTCCTCATCGACACGATCGAGACCAGAACGCGACGTCCGAGCACCGCCACGAGCACGATGCTCGTCGGAATGGGCGTGCCCTCGAAGTATTTCACCTTGCCGGTGTCCGCGTCGGCAAGCGCTGCGCGCGGTGACATTGAAGCGCGCGAGCCGGCTGACGCCGCAGACGACGAAGTAGGTGAGGAGCAGCACGTCCCATCCGCCCCGGAGTCCCAGCGTGAACCCTAATATCGCTGGAGCCACGCCGAACGAGATGACGTCCGCGAGGGAATCGAGGTCGGCGCCGAGGCGCGACTGGCGTCCGCGATCCAGGCGGGCTACATACCCATCAATCACGTCACAGATGAGAGCGGCCGGGAGGGCCCGAACGCGCTCAGAGGAAACCGCCAGCTCTCGGACGCGACGTAGTCAGACACAGAAAGATCGCGATTGTCCCGCATGCCGCGTTGCCGATCGTGAGCAGATCTGCCGCCAGTGTACGAGCGCAGCATCGACAGATGGCGCGCGGACGAGACCATTTCAGCCGACGACTTTTTATCCTTGATGAAGTCACGTCCGCGTATCGCCTCGAACGCGTTTTCAGGAAACCCACCCCTGGCGTGGCATCAAGTGCGGTATCGAGCGCGCCGCCGAAGAGGCCTTGCGTTGAATCGCGGTGCCGATGGCGGCGATGGCGACGACCGCGCCGACCCACGGCACAGGCGTGCGAGACGGCGCACCACGGCCCCGTGCGTATTGCGCGACCTGCGTGGTGATGGCCTATGCAGGTGCGGGAGCAAAAGTGTATTCCGTAAGCGAAGCGGGCCTCGAGGCAGAGCTGTGAGACGTGGAGCCCGCAGCGGGAGCTCGACCTCATCAGGGCAACTTGGCGTTAGCCTTGAAGAGTGCCGCTGCTGCTCCGCGGTCATACTGCTCCCTGTAGTGCTCCTGGCGTTGATGCCGCTGATCCTCATCCAGCGATATCGCGCGTCGGCGCCGCGCGACGGATGGCGCGCCCCTGGGTGGCGAAGTTGAATCTCATGCTGATGACGTTCTCGGCGATCTGCTTCCTCCGCCAGCGCCGCGGTCACGGCCGTGTGGGTGCGGAACGCCTTCACCGGTGCGGCCGCCGGCGTCGCCGCGGGCGCGATGCCTGGGCATGGTCGGCCTGCTGCTGACCCGATGGGAGGCGACACCAGCGACGCTGCACTACACGCCGAACCGGTGGCTCGTGCTGGTCGTGACCTTCGTGGTGTCCGCGCGCGTGCTATACGGACTTTGGGCGATCGTGGACGGTGGCCAGAGCAGCTGGCGTCTCTGGCACGCCGGTGATGATGGCGTTCGGCATTCCCGAATCACTGGCCGCGGGCGGTGCGGTGATCGGCTACTACATCGCGTGCGGGTTGGGAGTCCGGCGTCGCATCCTCGAGTGGCAGAAGCGCGTGTTGCGCGTCACGTGAGCACAGCGGCTCGCATCAGGTTCGTCGTGGAGGTCCAGATGCGCACGACCTTTGGAAGTTGGCGGGCTGTCTGGGACGATTTCCGCAACTGGTTCAGGCTGGGCCTGGAGGCCCGCGAAAGACGAATGAAAATCGCGTGATTGGGCAGAATGGCGGGCGGAGCGGCGAGATCGAGATTAGCCATGGAGCAATTGAGGCCGAGCAACTGTTTGATCCGGAGCGTGCGTGATTGACCGAATAATTGAGCGTCGTCGTGTTCTCGCGCGAACCGACGACAGCTCGCGACCCTGAGTGATGCGACGAGGCACGCTCTCCGCTCCCACGAGGAGAGACCGATGCCGTGCCGGATCGCGGGAATTGACGTCCACAAGAAGATGCTGGCGGTGGTGGTGGCCGACGTTGAGGTCGATGGCGACTTCCACTTCGAGCGCCAGAAGGTCGGGACGACGCCGGCCGATCTGCACGGCCTAGCCGACTGGCTGGTCGAGCAGGAGGTCGAGGAAGTCGTCATGGAGTCGACCGCGCAGTACTGGCGGCCGGTGTGGGAAGCGCTGGAACAGCATTGGCGACCCCGACGCCGTGCGCGCGACGGCGCGCCGCGTCTCGCGGGCACGCTCCATCTCGCCCAAGCGCAATCGAATCGCGGGCCCGGGGGCCGCAAGAGGGACTTCCCGGATGCGGAGCGGTTGGTGAAACGCCTGGTCGCCCAGGAGCTGACCCTGAGCTTCGTGCCCGACACGGAGCAGCGGCTCTGGCGCACCGTGATGCGGCGCAAATGCCAGATCACTCGGAACCGCGTGCAGCTCCACAACCGATTGGAGGCGCTGCTCGAGGAGGCGCACATCAAGGTGTCGAGCATCGTCTCGGACCTGCTCGGCATCAGCGCCCGCCGCATGCTGCAGGCGCTGGCGGACGGTGAGACCGATCCCGACCGCCCTCGCGGCGCTCGCGGCCCCGCGCCTGCGCGCCACGCCGGAGCAGCTGTGCGATGCCTTCCAGGCGTGTCCGACGCTGCATCCGGTCTACCGTCGGCTGCTGAAGCTCACGCTCGGAAGAGCTGCGCGTGATCGAGGATCACCTCGGCCAACTCGATCAGCAGATGGCCGACCTGCTCGCGGCCCACCACGACGCGGTGCAGCGCCTCGCCGAGGTCCCCGGCCTCGGCGTCGATTCCGCGCAGCAGATCATCGCGGAGGTCGGCGCCACGGCGGCGACGTTTCCCTCACCCAAGCATCTCGCGTCCTGGATGGGCGCCTGTCCCGGCAACGAGGAGAGTGCCGGCGTGAACTACAGCCACCGCTGCCCCAAAGGCAATCGGCAGATGCGACGCGTCCTCAATCAGGCCGCCAATGCCGCGGTGAAGGCCAAGGGGACGATCTTCGCCGTCGTGTACCGCCGGATCGTCCCGCGCCTCGGACATGCCCAGGCGATCGGCGCGATCACCCACCGGCTGTGTCGGTTGATCTGGAAGATCCTGCACGAGCGCGTGCGCTACGAGGAACGCGGGCCGGCGGTCAGCGCCGAGGCGAAGAAGGTGCGAGCGCGCAAGATGATCCGCGAACTGCGAAGCCTCGGCTACCGCGTCGAACTGCTCTCGGCTCCATCGAGCAGCCCGGCATGATCGGAGAGATTTTCGACCCTGGCTCATCGGCGCCGCGTGACGAATCCCTCCAGCCAAGCTATCTGAATTAAGCCGCGTGCCCAGCCAACTGTAAACATCAGCGCCGCCATCCGTTTAACAATGAAGTCGGAGGAAAGTCTGATGCTGGTATCAACCGATCACGTGCTCGGCCTCGCCGCGTAACGGCGTGAACCATGTCGGTATGGAGACCCCGTTCAGAACGAAGAACGTCACGGAGCCGGTCCAGTTCACGACCTATCCCGTGACCAGCGCACCACTCTTGCAGAAGTACGCGGACCTGGGCATGAGGTCTGCCCGCGCGTGGTGTTCTCGTGGAGTCCGTCCAGAAAAATCCGGACCCGCTTCCGCGGCCTTTCGTAGCCGCCGCGCAGAGCGCCGTCCCTTTCAACATGGGCGGCTTCGGCGTCTACTGGACCAATCTGGCGAAGCTGATCATCCGTCTCATCGACCGGGGCGTCTACGTCACCGTCGGGGCGTGTGCAATGGTCATCGAAGATGCCGTCAACGGAAATGAGCGATACGGATATCACCTACAACGACAAGTTTTTTGACAAGGAGCACTTTGCGGACTTCGGGGGAATTCGCCACACGCGATCAACCAGGCTGTTCGCGGCCGGCTTTCCGCCCGACCCAGAGTTTCCCGCCGACCCGAGCCGGCCCGACAAGCTCGCGTTCGATCTGATCCAGACGAAGAGCCTACATGCGCGCCGAGACCGGCCGACGGAACCGTGGGATCACGGTCGCCGATTGGGTCCGCCTGTGCGCAGGCGGCGATCCAGGCCATCCGGGCCAATCCAGCAATACCAACACCATCTTCGTCGAGGGGCATGGGCTATGCCTCGCCGACACGCGAGACACGCATCGAGTCAGCCCCACGCCAACCAGACTGCTCACAGAACTTCTGAACGACCAGCCGCCCACGCTGAAGAGGATCGGCGATCTCTCGGCCCATTGACTACGAAGGCACCGTATCGAGCTGCCTGGAGCGGCCCCCTCAGCCAAACCGACGAACGCCATGCGGAATGCCTTCAACGACCTCGTCGTGTGGGACGCGACAGAAGGATTCAAGGTCCAATCGGCGAGGTCGCGCTCGACGTCGAGGCGTCAACGGGTGCAGCGACATCGCGACCGCCACCGCCAGTGGAATGACTGGACCCAGTTCTGTCTCGAGAACGATGACGTCCTCGTGGGATGGAACTGGTGGGGCAGATGTCGATCCAGCACGTGGGGATGGTCGCTGGAAGGCTCCTGCTCGGACGCTCGTAACTGGGCCCTCACGCAGAACAACGGCGCCACGTGGAGCACGTCGTCGATGTGATGCGGGACAACGACAGCATTCCGGTCCCCAGCTGGTTATCCGGGACAACCTGCCCGACACGGGGTCCGAGCCCAACCGAGCGACGCGACGATCGCGTGGGAAAGCCCGGACATCTGGGTTCGGAAAACCCGCCGATGGCGTCGTGGGCGATGACGACATGATCGTTGGCGGGTCGCCCTCCGTCGTCTACGATGCGGGTCACCAACCGGGGCGACCGAGACTATCCCAACACCGGGAACGACGTCGTCGCGCTGTATTGGGCGAAGGCAGAGCACCGCCTTGTCAATCCCGGAACCATGGAACGGCCAGGTGGGCGGCGTCGTTCCGAGCCCGATCCCGGGCGGCATGAGTCGGCTTCGCCGCCGTCGGGACTCTTGCCAAGAAGACCAACAAGATGATTCCGATCGCCTGGCCGACGACGCCCAACCCGCTGACTATCCAGTCAACGACGGCCACTTCCGTCTCCTCGCCGTCGTCACGAAAGCTTCAACCCGCTCGTGCAGGTCACTCACGGAGGATTCGATCCTCCACTGAGCCGCGAGCGTCCTCAAGATGAACAACGTCGCGTGGCACAACATCCACATCGCCGCGCCGTTGGTCGGCGGCGACGCACGATGAAGATGAAGAAGCTGGGCGCCGCCATGCTCGGGAACCCGACCGACAAGCCATCCGGGCGTCGCTTCGCCTCGACGTCTGGACTCTCCGCGGCCGACCGATCGACCCGCAGCGCGCGGCCTGCGGATTACGCTCGAGGGCGCCGCGCTCAGGTTCCGACGGCTGAGGGCCGACCGCCCCGTGTGGGAGGACACGGGCGACGGAAGCTTCGCGGTGCTCGATCCGGCTACGGCGATGCCGGAGCTGACGCTTCAGCCCGGGAGACGCTTCCGCTCGGGCTCTGGTACGCTTCTCGATCGACGCGACAGGGGCTACGCCGTTCGCGCCACGCAATATGAGCGCGAGGGCGCCCTCATGGGCGGCTCCCGTGGGCGGCCGGACGTTCGCTCGTCGTCGGAGAGGTCGCAGGATTCACGTCGCGTCCGCGGCCGCTGGGCAAAGATGCGGCCTGGCGATGGGTCGTCGCATCGGGAGGCGCTGCTTCTCCTGATCGCCGTGACTGGCCGGGTCTACTCCGGATCGGCTCCGCGGACATCGGTAACACGTCACGCAGAAGACTGCGCCGCAGCTGCTGATTCGCGGTCAGCCAGCAGGGACGCGAGTGCCGCTGACGTCGGAAGAACTCCTCAAGGCCGATCGGGAACACCTGATACAATCCGCTCCGTCATCCCGCCTCTGCCTTCGTCGTCGCGTCTCCACCTGAGGACCCCAATTATGAGCATTGCTGATTGGAGCGGCCCTGTTGGTTCACCGGCTTGCGTGGTCGTTCTGGGCCGGCGTGTTCGCGGCGGCATTCGCCAATGCAAGTGCCGTGGCCGGAGGTGCCGCGTTCTTTGCTCGTCAAGCAGCCAGCATGCTCGTCAAGCAACCAGCAGGAATCTGCAGAACGCACCGAAGCACCTGGACTGCGCGTCGCTGAGCAACAAGAACGCGCCGCCAAAGCGGAGCGCGCCAGCATGCAGCCTGCGGCACGTTTTCCGGGAATGTTGATGTTCAAGGCGGCAACGACAAGCGGTACGTTGTCGCTTCTCTTTACCGCGAGAGATGACCCCGGACGGCAACGATCACGAGCTTTCACCCCGACAGAAGATTGATCACGGCACTGCGCGCCGGCGTCAGGTGCCACAGTTCCCGCTGGAACCGCGGGCAGCACCGAAATCCGCGTTCAAATGACGGACCGGGCAACCTGCGTCGATGGTCTCGGCAGACCGAGGATACCGATCGCACCTACCGATTGCCGGTCTCCACGCGACGTGCCGCCATGTCTATGGAGTAAAGCAGTTCACCGAGCGTTTCGTCGGCGTAACTCGGTATGAAGGTCAGCTATCTCCGCGACCTCGCCCGACGCGAACCCGCGGAAGTTCGCGATTTCTTCCAAAAATTTCGTTCGCGTGGGCGAGCTTCTTGCTCGGGCGTCGTCTGCCTCTAATCGCTGTTTCTATAACCACACGCGGAACGCGCGACGTGGATGCGACGGACGTGAAAACTATTCACCCCGGCCGTAGTGGCTGGCTCGCTCGACACGCTCGCTTCTTGCCGGCGCTGCAGCCCTTTTCATTCTCATTTCGCAGGGCGTCGAGCCCACGAGAGTGGTCGCTCAGGCGCAAAGCGTCATCGACCGGCACCCTCGAGGTCCACTACGAGGACGGCTACGACGGCGGACGATTGAGGCATTACCTGAACACGGGACAGAGCGTGTCCCTCTCGCTTCTCCCAGAATCCCTCGCGACTAGCCGCCGGCAGCCGCGTTCGAGCACGCGGGGTCGTGCGCGATGGAACGTTGATGCTGGATCTCGGCCTTCGGCGAGGCCGGGCTGACAACGCTCGCCCTCGCGCCAGGTTCCGGGACGCCAAGTCTGGGGCCGGTCTCGCTCGCCTCGCCTTTCACCTTCGGCGTGCAGCCGACGCTCGTCATCCTGTTCAACTTCCAGGATCGCGCTACCGCAACCCTTTACCGCCGCAGCGGCTCAATCCGTGACCTTCAGCCAGGTCAACAACTTCTTCCTGGAGAACTCGTACGGGCAGACATCCCTCAGTGGCATCGTCGCAGGGTGGTTCACCATCACCTCGGCGAGCACGTCATGCAACTACAACACCTGGGCATCCATGGCCGATCAGGCCGCGATCAACGCGGGCGTCGATCTCTCGGCATATCCCCGGCGCGTCTACGGGTTCCCGCAGACGAGCGCGTGCAGTTGGTGGGGACTGGGAACGGTCGGCGGCGGTTCCGTTCTAACCCCGCGCGCGCCTGGGTCAACGGCAACTTTTCGCTGCAAGTCGTCGCTCACGAAATGGGTCACGGCTTCGGCTTGTATCACTCGCATTCCATCACGTGCGATTCCACTGCCTGCGTCACGTCCGGAGTACGGCGACGACCATGACGTCATGGGTTGAGTACGCGCCGAACCATTTCAATGCGTTTCAAAAGAACGGCTTGGATGGTTGAATTACGATGCGTCCCCCTCGATTGAATCGGTGACCGGCAGCGGCACGTCATCGATCGAGCCGCTACGCGGCGCCTAACGGTGGACGGCCGAAAGCGCTCAAGATTCTCAAGTCGACGATCGCAGGAACCAACACGTATATCTACGCGGAGGCGCGAAGCCGAGTGCGGTGCAGATGCCTCGCTGGCTCCGGGCATGCGTGATCCATACCGGGGTCGACATCGACGGCAATCAGAGCTTCCTCGAGGACGTGCAGCCGTCATCCTCGATCACCGATTTCATCCTTGCTCCCGGGGCGAGCTTTACGTTCACCGATGCGGTGCAGCCCGTCACGCTGACCACTGTCTCATTCGATGGCTCCGGCGCCGTCTTGAACGTGGCGCTGTCATGCAGCTACTCGTTGGCATCGTCGGCACAATTGTTCGGCCCATCGGCGGGCACTGGCAATGTTGGATTGAGTGCGGGAGCCGACTGTCCCTGGACCGCAGTCAGTCGTGACAGCTGGATCACGCTCGACCCCGCGAGCACGAGTGGCATCGGGACGTCGAGCATTCAGTTCAGCGTCGCCTCTAACACTTCAGGGCTGACTCGGACCGGCACGCTGACGATCGCGGGCCAGAACATTCACGGTCACGCAGACGGCGTCGCCGCCGGTGATTACGAGCCTGACGCCGACGTCGGGGCCGGTGGGGACGGCGGTGACCATCGCCGGGGCGAACTTCGGCGCGACGAAGGGCACCAGCACGGTCGCGTTCAATGGCACGCTGGCGACGCCGAGCAGTTGGAGCGGCACGAGCATTACCGTGCCGGTGCCGACCGGCGCGACGACCGGTCCCGTCGTGGTGACGGTGGGCGGTCAGGCCAGCTCCGGTGTGCCGTTCACGGTCACGGCGTCGGGGACAGGCGCGTCGGTGGCGTTCGACGCGGTGGGGCCGAGTGCGAGTGGCGCGTCGGTGGCGAACGGGTCGACGTTGAGTTGGAGCCACACGGTCACGACCAGCGGATCGAATCTGCTGCTGACGGCCGGCGTCGCGGTGGGCGAAGAGTGAGGATGCCGGGCTCTCGCTCGCCGCCACGTATAACGGGGTGCCGATGACGTCGGCGGGCATCGTGCACAGCGCCAATCAAACGCCGGCTTTGTGCAGCTGTTCTATCTGAAAGCGCCCGCGGCGGCGCGCACACCATCCAGGTCACGCTCAGCGGCGGGACCGCGGACATGGAAGGCGGGTCGGTGCAGCTTTACCGGCGTGGATCAAACCACGCCGGTCCGAAATATCGCGACGAAGTTCGGCACCGGCACGGCGCCCAACGTGACGGTCCCGAGCGCCGCCGGCGACCTCGTCGTGGATGCGCTGGTCACCGGCTGCGACGGCGGCATCACCTCCGCCCAGACCGTGCGCTGGCTCCGGCAAGCGAACTGCGACACCGCCGGCGGCAACGGCGCCCAATCCACGGCGGCGGGCGCGGCCTCGGTCACGATGGGGTATACGGTGCCGTCGGACTGGTGGGGCATCCTCGGCATGGATGTCGTCGCCGCAGCGACGCCAGCTGGACCCTTTGATTTCACCGTTGAGCAATGGTGGAAACAAGTCGGTGGCGCAAGGCTCGGCGGTCGCGATGCTGTCACCGCCACCTTATCGTCGGGCGCTGCCCAAGCCGGTCACGTTTACTGTGTCCGCTCTCGCCGCCGGCGTGACGGCCATCGTACACGCCGACGAGTTGCGCTCCGACCTGCAGTACGACCGTTCACCCTCACTGCCGACGCCACGGCTCCGATCAGGCACGTCGACCATTACCGTGACCGGCACGAGCAGGTTTGGTGAGTCACGCGACAACCTTCACCTTGACGGTGACGCCGCCGCCGCCGGCCATCACGGGTCTGACGCCGACGTCGGGGCCGGTCGGGACGGCGGTGACGATCGCCGGCGCGAATTTCGGCGCGACGAAGGGTACGAGCACGGTCGCGTTCAATGGGACGCTGGCGACGTCGAGCAGTTGGAGCGACACGAGCATTACCGTGCCGCTGCCGACGGGCGCGACGAGTGGTCCCGTCGTGGTGACTGTCAGCGGTCAGGCCAGCAACGGCGTGAGCTTTACGGTGACCACGCCGGCGCCGGTCATCACCAGTCTGACGCCGACGTCGGGGCCGGTCGGGACGGCGGTGACGATCGCCGGTGCGAATTTCGGCGCGACGGCCGGGACCAGCACTCGTCGCGTTCAACGGGACGCTGGCGACGCCGAGCAGTTGGAGTGCCACGAGCATTACCGTGCCGGTGCCGACGGGCGCGACGACCGGTCCCGTCGTGGTGACCGTCAGCGGCCAGGCCAGCAACGGCGTGGGCTTTACGGTGACGGTGCCTCCGTCGCCGCCGGTCATCACCGGTCTGACGCCGACGTCGGGGCCGGTGGGGACGGCGGTGACGATCGCCGGCGCGAATTTCGGCGCGACGCAGGGCACGAGCACCGTCGCGTTCAACGGGACGCTGGCGACGCCGACCAGTTGGAGCGACACGAGCATTACCGTGCCGGTGCCGACGGGCGCCACGGACGGTCCCGTCGTGGTGACCGTCGGCGGTCAGGCCAGCAACGGCGTGAGCTTTACGGTGACCACGCCGGCGCCGGTCATCACGCAGTCTGACGCCGACGTCGGGGCCGGTCGGGACGGCGGTGACGATCGCCGGCGCGAATTTCGGCGCGACGGCGGCGCACCAGCACGATCGCGTTCAATGGGACCGCTGGCGACGCCGAGCAGTTGGAGCGACACGAGCATTACCGTGCCGGTGCCGACGGGCGCGACGAGCA
>ERZ1370068.6410-contig-5394_pt1 | contig 52191 bp, 65 predicted proteins | sample MGYA00561227_ERZ1370068 | MGnify/ENA primary metagenome ERZ1370068 (study PRJEB38410, sample SAMEA6850437) | metagenome | study: Metagenomic assessment of the ecological functions of the soil: analysis of the soil microbiota associated with the... | reverse complement strand
TGCACGGCTATTGAGTCGACGTGCGGCTCACATCGCCGAGAAGGATGGCGATGGCAATCGAATTTCGGCAAAATGGGCGAGCAAAGGCTAAAGCCGAATGATCTGGCAACGAGCTGAAGAACGGCGCCGACTTGCGACGCTCGCGAAGGAGAACTCCGCCGACCCGGGAGCAGCGACCCCGGCGGGAAGCTCAGCCAGATCCACGCGCGTCAGACCCGTTCCTCGAGTTCGACAAGGTCTCCCTTCGCGCTCGCGGAACGGCGAGCTCGAAGCCGGTGAAGACCAGTACGGCTGCTTCACGTGATCGAGGCCATATCCGACGTCCGGAAGGCGACGACGACTTCGCTCGACAAGGTCAGGGCGTCGATCCGGACGACACTCCCTCCAGCAGAAGCGCAATGAGGAGATGCAGGCGTGGGTCGAGGACCTGCAAGAAGGACTACGAGGGCAAGGTCGCCGCTGGCCGGCTTCGATGACGCGCCGCGCTCCCGGACGCGCCCACCGACACCACCACCCAGTAGGTTCCCGTCGCGCGAGCCCCGCGGAGGCGCTTCCTCGACCTCCGGACCTGACCCGGCAGCTGCGCGGAGCGCCTGTGGACCGTGAGCAGACCGAGCGGACGATCGTCCCGCACACGGTCCGAGGAGGCCTACGAGGTCGCCGACGGCCAGCTCGCGGAAGATCACCGGCGCTGCGCGTGCGAGGCTGGTGACCTCCTCTTCCAGGTCTACTTCCTCTCGCCCCTGCTCGAGGAGCGAGGCGAGGCGACCTCGAGTCCGTCGCGCGCGAGGTTCACGAGGAAGCTCGTTCGCCGGCACACCACACGTGTTCGGTGACGCGACGCGCGGACGCCGGCCGTGCAAGCGAGCGCTGGGAGGCGCTGAAGACCGACAGGACGGACGGGCGGGATCTTCCACGACGTCCTGGAGGCGCTGCCCGCTCCTCCAGGCGGCAGCGGGCAGCGCCGCCGCAGCCGTCGTCGGCACGACTGGCCGATCTGCCGGGTGCGACAGCAAAAGCGAGGAGCTCGACGCAGCTCGAGCGGCGCGTCGCGGCCGCGGACGCGCCCGCACTCCGAGACGAGAGCCCGACGCCGCTGTCTTCACGAGCTCGGCGACCTCGCTCACGGCCGTCTAACGTCGCGCTCGCCGCCTGAACGTCGATCCCGAGCTCGCGACTGCGGCACGACCGGCGCTTCAGGAGCGGGTCGAGTTCTGGCGGCGAATCTCGCAGGCGCCGGCGTCGACTGGAAGCGACTCGAACTCGAGCAGGTGTCGCACGAAGCGGGCGGCAGGAGAGCTTGCCGCGATGGCGATCACCACGTCACACGCCTGCGCCACGATCCTGGACCTCTGAGGCAACCCGGACGCTCGGGTCGACGTTCGCCTCGTCTCGGAGCGTCGGTCGGGCGGCGGGTCCCGTCTCAGGCGCGTCCACCGGCGAGCACGAGGCAGTGGAGCTCGAGACGGGACCCTGCCCTTTATCTCGGCAAGGTGTCGGCGCGGTCGCCAACGTGAACGGCGAGATCGCGAGCGCGTCACCGTCTCGACTGCCGACCAACGCGAGCTCGACGGGATCCTGATCGAGCTCGACGGAACGCCGACGACAGGCTCGGTGCGGAACGCAGTCCTCGGCTGCTCCCTCGCGGTCTGCAAGCGCAGCGGCACGACAATGGCGAGCCGCTGTACCGCGCTCCGCTCGGTGGCGAGGCGGCTCGCACGCCGTCCCGCGCCTTGATGAACGTGATCAACGGCGGCGCGCAGCGCAACCGGCTCGACCTGCAGGAGTTCATGGTCGCCCCGCCGGCGAGAGCTCGGAGGCGCTCGCATCGGTGCGGAGGCGTTCCACGCGCTGCGGGCGTCTACGAGCGGGGGCTCGCCACCGGAGTCGGCGACGAGGGCGGCTTCGGCGCTGGATCCCGCATCCACGGAGGTGCTGATCGGGGGCGATCGCTGACGCCGCAGGCGCGCGCGGACACAGTGAGCGGATCGGGATTGCGTCGATCCGCCGCGAGCGAGGTGTTCCGCGAGGCGAGGGCGACCTTCCCGGCGAGGGGAGGACGCTCGACCTGCCAGCATGATCATTCTACGGCGCTCTTGCCGGACCGCTTCCCGCTGCCCTCGATCGAGGACGAGCTCGACGAGACGGCTCGGAACGCACGGCGCGAAGCCTCACGCGAGCTCGGAGCGTCCAGCTCGTCGGGAGACGACCGTCGTGACGAACGTCGACTTCCTCCGCGGATCCAGGATGGGCGTCGCGAACGCGATCCGCCAAGGCGGGCCAGATCGGGACACTGTACCGAGTCGCTCGACGTGATCGAGCTCGCGCGGAGTGCGGGCTACGCCACCGTCGTCTCCCACCGTTCCGGGTGAGACCGAGGACACGACGATCGCGTGACCGCTAGTCGCGGTGAACGCGGGCAGATCAAGACGGAGCTCCCTGCCGGATCGCGTCGCCGGATTAACCAGCCGCTGAGATCGAGGAAGAGCTGGGTGATGATCGGTGTACCCCTGGCTGGAGGCCGACGTGCCGCAGGCGCTGCTCGAGGCCACGGGTTCGCCGGCTGCGAGCGCGCACCTAGTCGCTCCGGGAGGCGCGGCGGTGGCGATGCGCGACGCACCTGGATCGATCGCGCAACCACGCCCGCGTGAGACCTCTCCGCAGCCGCCTGCGGCGATGAGCCGACCGACCGGCAACCGGACGCGCTACATCGTGAGCCCGCCTCGAGCGACTGCGGCGTGGCCAGGCGGAGCTCGCTCGACGCCGGGCATGGACGGCGATCCGGATCTCAACTTCTCACATGGGACACACGCGGACCACGAGGCGAGCGCGCGCAATGCTCGCCGTGCAGGCCGAGGATCGGACGCTCGCTGGCCTCATCGCGGATCTGCGGTGGACCGAAGATCAGGATCGGCACCCGAGGCCCCGGCCGAGCTCGCAGCCGGGACTCGATCGTCGTCGCCGGCGCGGGACGGTGGTGGCTCCAACGACCTTCCCGGTCGCGCTGACGCCTCGGCGTGCTCGAGGCGGGCGACGAGATCCTCACATCGATCGGCCACGTCCGCGCCCCGGCGTCCACCGGATCGATGGCGTGCGCGCACTTGCGAGGTCGTCACGGGCGGCATCGTGCGAGCCGCACAACGGGCGTCAACGTCCCCGGCGTCCCGCCGCCGGTTCCGTCGCTGACCGGAGAAGAGATCCGCGGATCTCCGACTTCGCGCTTCGCTGGCGCCGACTGGCGCGCAGTCGTTCGTGCGCACGCATCTGGACGTCCCGCCAGCGCTCAGAGTCGCGCATCGAGGCTGCGGCTCGCCTGCGTGGGTGATCGCGAAGATCGAGCTGAAGGAGGTCGTGGCCCAGCTCGAGGCGATCCTCGACGTCGCCGACGCGGTGATGATCGCCCGCGGCGATCTCGGCGTCGAGATCGGGACAGCCGAGGTTCCGGCTGCTGCAGAAGAAGCACCATCCTCGAGGCGACTGATCGCGGGTTCGGCGATCACGGCGACGCAGATGCCGAGACGATGATCGAGGCGGCCGGAGCCGATGCGCGCGGAGGCATCCGACGTCGCGAACGCGACCCTCGATCGGGACCTCGGCGCTCATGCTTTCGGCCGAGACGGCCGTCGGGCGGTACCTGGTCGAGGTGGTCGCCACGTGATGACCGCATCGCATCGCGTCGTTTGAGCCGAGCCCTCGGCTACCGCCACCAGCTCCCGGTCGGCGCTCGAAGGCCGACCGTCGGACGCGCGATGTCCGAACGCACTGACCTCGCCGAGGCGCTGGGAGCGACGGCTAATCCTCGTGCCGACCTTCACCGGGCGTACCGCGTCGGCAGTCGCACGCTCGCCGCCCGCAGGCCGGTCGTGCATCTCACGCACGTCCAGGCCTCCCGCCAGCAGCACATGGCGATCGAGTGGGGCGACGCCGCTCGAGATCCCCGAGTGACCGATGTCCGAGAGCCGTGGCGCATCTCGATCGACACGGCGCGCGACGCGGGGATCGTGGAGCCCGGCGAGTCGTGGTCCTCACGCCGGCACCGCCGTGAACATCCCGGCCTCCCACGAACGTTATCAAGGTCGACGTCGCCTAGGGCAGGGCGGCGCGGCGCGCTGAACCCGATGTCGCGGCAGGGAGGGCCAAGGAGAAGGCTCCGACGAGGAGCGAGACGCGGCCGCGCATCCGGGCGCCGGCGGCTCGGCCGCCTGACGATCGCGCCTCGGCGTCGCCGTCTACTCTACTACCAGCCGATCGCGTCCGTCACCTCGAGACCCGCAACGATCTGACGACTCAGCGTGCGACGTCGACCTCGCTGCGGCCTCGTGCGGGGGGAGCTCGAGCTGCGCCTCCGTCAACTCGACGAGCGTCGACCTTCGTTGGAGCGCGAGGCGCCAGGATCGGACATGAAGCCCGGCGAGGGTTCGTCGTGAAGGGCATCCCTGCTTGGCGGAGGCGCGCAGCGCCGGGCGACCGTAGTCTTCCGGCTCATGGACGATCGGGCGGTGGTCGAGCGGCAGCTCGGGCGTTCGCCGCGGCATTCCGTCAAGTCGTCGCGTGGTGCCCCTTCGGCCTCCCGCGATCGACCGAGCAGGCGCCGTACGACGCGAACGCGGACGGCCGCGTCCCGACGACGTTACTACGTCACCTGCCCGCACCTCGTGTCAGGCGATCGCACGGCTCGAGGCTGCCGGTGGCGTCGAGCGCTGGAGCCGCGAGGCGAGAGTGAGGATGCCAGGCACTCGCCGAGTCGCTGGCGCGCGCCACCGACGAGCAGCGTCGCTATCCGACGCGAGCTCGCCGGAACCGGCCAACGCTCCGACGACGGCGACTCACTCGGCTTCGGCATCGGCGGCTCCTGGCTCGCCGGCCCACCTGAAGTGCCTGCACGCGCACGTCGCGTCTCGCCGATGGCGCGTCCACGGCTATGCCCTCGGCGAGCGCATCCTCGCCGAGGTGTGAGGCGCCCTGGCCGCACGCTGGAGCAGTTGCTGCTCCGAGCCGTTCCGCGATCGACGACTAGTCTCTTCGCGCGATGTCCGCTGACCTCGAGGCGCACGGCTCGAGTGGTGCACGCCTACCGTGACCTGACGGAGGTCGCGCGCGACCCCAAGCTCGAGCGAGCGCCTGCGCGCTCAGCTCGACGCGATCACGACTGAGCTGCGGCGGCGCGTGGGAGGACCGTTCACGCTCCGCGAGCTCGCCGAGCAGTACGCGTCGCGGACGCCTGGGCGCAGGTCGTGCTCGCCGAGCAGGCGGCGCCGGGCTGGCCGACGGACACTCACGCTCGTCGAAGGAGCTGCGTTCCACCTCTACGCGCGCGGAGCGGTCGACTACCAGCCGTGACGATCCGTCGAGCCGTCCGGTCGCACGAGCCGTGCCCGGCGCAGCCGCCGATCGGTGGGATCCCGGTCCTGGCGGTCGGCCTCGGGCTCGCGTTCCTCCTCGGGATCGCGTTCGCGCGCACGCTCGACGAGAGACCGAGGTCGGGTGGAGTCGAGACGATCGTGCGGACGCTGACGCCGCTTCCGCAGGACGCGCCTGGCCCGGACGGTGACCGTCACGGTCACCGGCCCGTAGCGCGACTCAGAGCTCTTCGGACGCCTCGAGCAGCCCGGCGAGGATGATCCCGACCGCGCACACGAGGCTGATCCAGATGCCGAGCCCGCGGCTCGCGAAGAAGAAGCTGTCGGGGATCGAGATGATGCGGACGAGGACGAGGATCGTCGCGATCGAGCCGATGCCGATCGTGACGAGGCTCTCGGGCACCGAGGCCGGCATGCTCACCCCGACCTCGCGGAGGACGACGAGGAGCACCGCGGCGAGGCCGAGGAACAGCACGACCTTCCCGATCGTGCCCGTGTGCCAGCCGATGACGGACACCGTCGTGCCGTTGCCCTCGCCCGTGTACCAGCCGGTCAGCGCCGACAGCGCGAGGAGCAGGCCGAACAGGAACGTGAGCCGCCCACCCATCCCGGAGAGCTCGCTCGCACCGGGAAACGACATGCCGCCTCGGCCTTTCGGGCGCTGCATCGCGTGAAGCATATGACCTCGTCCCGACGGGACAGCCCTTCACGCGACGGAATCTCGTTCTAGAATTCCCCGTGGCACATCCAGCACCGTCGACGTCGGAGCCGCCCGCCCGCGAGGACGAGCCTCCGCTCGATCCAGACGCGATCTCCCGCTCCTACCGGCACCACCGTGCTCGGCGAGCGGCGAAGCACGGCGGCATCGCGAGAAGCGCTGGGCGGGGATTCGCTTCTGGCTCGTCGTCGCCGTCGTCGTCGCGGTCGCCGTGGTGCTCGCGGCGCGGACGCTCGGTGAGATCGAGCGCGTCTTCGGCCTGTAGGATGACGTCCGACGCCGCCGCCGGCGAGCGGCCCGGGAGCTTCGCGCTCGGCGCGCTCGTCTTCGGCGCCGGCATCGGCGCGCCTCGCGACCGAGATCACCGCATCGCGCCTCCTCGCGCCGTACTTCGGATCCTCGACGCTCGTGTGGGCGAACCTCATCGGGATCGTGCTCGCCGCGCTCGCGCTCGGCTACTGGCTCGGTGGCCGGCTCGCGGACCGACGGCCCGAGCCGAGGCTTCTCGGCGGGATCGTGCTCGCGGCGGCCGTGTTCGTCGCGGTGATCCCGTTCGCGGCGAAGCCGTTCCTCGACTTCACCGTCGAGGGGCTCGACACCGCGTCGGCGGGCGCGGTCGTCGGGAGCTTCCTCGCCGTCCTGCTGCTGTGCGCGCCGCCGGTGGTGCTCCTCGGGATGGTCTCTCCGTTCGCGATCCGGCTCGCGGTCTCGTCGATCGCGACAGCCGGTGCCGTCGCCGGCAGGCTCTACGCGCTCTCGACTGCGGGATCGCTGCTCGGCACGTTCCTGCCCGCGCTCGTCCTCATCCCCGCGATCGGCACGCAGCGGACGTTCCTCGTCGTCGCCGCAGTGCTCGCGCCGCGTCGTCGTGCTTCCTGCTCGGCGCGCGCTACCTCGTCGTGACCGCGCTCCTCGCGACGCTGCTGCTCGTCCCGCCGGGCGCGATCAAGGGCGAGAACGGCCTCGATCCACGAGGAGACGTCGACGTACCAGTACATCGCCGTCGTACAACGACCCGACGGGAGGCGTGTGCTCCATCTGAACGAGGGCAGTCGCGATCCACTCGCTGTGGTGGCCGTACTCCGTGCTCACGGGCGGCGAGTGGGACACGTACCTCGCCGTCCCGCCGCTCCTCGGCCGTCCGCTCGAGCGGGTCGCGATCCTCGGCAACGCAGGCAGGGACCACGGCGCGCGCGCTCGGTGTCTACTACCCGGCTGCGGAGATCGACGGCGTCGAGCTCGACCCGGCGGTCAGCCGCGTCGGAATGCGCTACTTCGGGATGGGGGAGAACCCGCGGCTGACGGTGCACGACGCCGACGCGCGCCCGTTCCTCCGCTCGACCGACGCGCGCTACGACCTGATCGTCGTCGACGCATACCGCCAGCCGTACGTGCCCGTTCTACCTCGCGACGCGCGAGTTCTTCCGTCTCGTCCGGGATCACCTCGACGCCCGGCGGGATCGTCGCGCTGAACGTCGCCGCCGTGCCCGACGGACAAGCGGCTCGTGCGCGCGGTGGGCGGGACGCTCGCGGCGGAGCTTCCGCAGGTGCTCGAGTGGCCGGCGCTCCGCTTCAACACGATCGTGCTCGGCCTCACCGAGCCGCTTCTCGCGCGCCGGAGCTGCAGCGCCGCCTGGCGAGCGGCCCGCCGCGCTCGCCTCGCTGCGTCGACTCCTCGCCGCCGACGCCCGCCCGGTGGAGCGGTCGGACGCGCCCGTGGACGGACGACCGTGCGCCGGTCGAGTGGCTGACCGACCGGATGATCGTGGCGACTACGCGGCCGAGGGTGGGCGCATCGACGGAGGACTACCTGCCGACGAGGCCGACGCGGTGATCGCGCTCGAGCGCAGGAGCGGACGTCCGCTTCGCATCGGCCACCGAGGTGCGGCGGCACTCGCACCCGAGAACACGCTGCACTCGTTCCGCGCCGCGATCGAGGCGGGCGTCGACCTCGTCGAGTTCGACGTGATCGAGAGCCGCCGACGGCAAGTCTCGTCGTCGCGCACGGCCCGTGCGACATCGGGCCGGACACGCCGACCCTCGACGAGGCGCTGCGATTCTTCGTCGACGAAGCGCCGGAGCATCGGCCTCCATCTCGACCTGAAGCTGACACGACGAGAGCAGGATGTCGTCGGAGCAATCCGCCGGTTCGGTCTCGCCGGCAGGAGCCTTCGTCAGCTCCTACTACCTCGGAACGGCTCGTGCAGTCGCGGCGATCGACGGCGGCGTGCGCGTCGGGTTCACCATTCCCGCGGCGGATCTTCCGCATCTCCGAACAGGGCCGCGGCGCGCCGCTCGGACGCCTCGCGCCTGCGGACGCTTCGGCGTGTGACCCCGCCCCTCGTCCGGCCCCTTCTGTGCCGGTGACACGCGCGCACGACGTCGTCCTCCACCACTCGCTGGTGACCAGGTCGAGCGTCCGCGCCGCGCACGCGCGCGGCGCGGCCGGTGGTCACGTGGACCGATCGACGATCCGACGATCCTCGCGCGCGTCGCCGAGGCGGGAGTCGACGCCGTGGTCACGAACGATCCTCTGATATTCACGTCTACACTGGAAACGTGAAGGCCGCCGTCCGCCTGGTCCGGCGCACTCGCTGCTCGTCGCGTGCGCCCTCCTCGGCTTCGCAGCCGCGTTCGGGCTCGCCGCGAAAGCGGGTGCGGGAACCGACCGGACCCGCGCAGACGACGGAGCCTCCGACGACGACCCAGCCCCGACCGAGCCGCCTCCGACCGAGCCTCCCGTGGAGCCTCCAGGCGCCCGGCGCCCGATCGCCTTCGGCGTGACGGTCGGGGCGTAAAGTCGGCGGCATGATGCCGTACCGGGCCGGGAAGGCCGTCCAGAAGGCGTACATACGCCCGCTCCGGCTCGTCGTCGACGAGACGCGCACCATCGAGTCTCGCGCCTGGTGCGCTCGGCGCGAAGCCGAACGTCCGAAGGCCATTCGCCGAGCGCGCTTCGCCCGGCCCGGCGCGATCGTGCCGCTCGACGTCGAGGTCTCGCAGGCGCGCGTTCGCAGGTACGTCGAGCCGCCTCGGCAGCGGACGTCGACCGCGAGGCGATCGACGCGCGCATCGCGCTCGACGGCGTGAAGCCGCGCGCGGTCGAGTCGCAGGAAGGCAGGCATCTCAAGCGACTCGCCTGCCGGTCGTTCGATCCGACCGCGTTCGCGACGAACAGCCGCGCGCCGATCCGCCTGCCCTACGACGTCACGAAGCCGAAGGTCGAGCTCGGCCGGAGCTCGACGAGGCCGTTGTCATCCTCCGCAGCTCGAACCGCCTCCTCTTCTTCGACGATGCCGAAGTTCGTCCGCTGGTTCTGGGGTCGCCACGGGCCAGTCCGGCATACCCGACGCCGCTCGGCGACTACGAGATCGTGACCCTCCAGCGGAACCCTGGTGGTATCCGCCGCCCTCTCCGTGGGCGAAGGACGCCGGATCCGGTGCCGCCGGGCCCGGGAACCCGCTCGGCACGCGCTGGATGGGGCTCTCCGCGCCGTACGTCGGAATCCACGGGACGCCGGACGCGGCCTCGATCGGCTACTCCGCGTCGCACGGCTGCATTCGCATGCGCATCCCCGATGCCGAGTGGCTCTTCCAGCACGTGGAGGTCGGCACGCCGGTCTTCATCGTCAACAAGTAGCGATGGCGCTCGCGTGCTCGGCTTCGTGGCCCAGGGCGCGGCCATCGGGCTCGTCGCGCTCCTCTTCATCCTCCTCGCCTGGTCGCTGCTGAACGACAAGGGTGGGGATCTCGCGAAGAAGGCGAACCGCGGCGATCTGCCTGCAGCCCCGGACTTCACGCTAGAGCGGCTCGACGAGGACGGCGAGCTCGACCTGTCGTCGCTGCGCGGGAAGGGCGGTCGTCGTCAACTTCTGGGCGTCGTGGTGCGCGCCCTGCAAGGAGGAAGCGCCCGTCCTCGAGGAGATCTGGGCCAACGGAAGCAGCGCGATCTCGTCGTCGTCGGGCTCGACGCCGAGGACTTCCGACCCGATGCCCGCCGGTTCGTGCGCCGGTTCGGCATCACCGTTCCCGGTGGTGTACGACGGACCCGGTGGCACGACCGACGACTATGGGGTCACCGGCTTCCGGAGACCTTCGTCATCGACCGCGAAGGGCGCGTTGTCGCCGCGTTCGTCGGGTGCGGTGAACGGCGAGGACGAGCGCGTTCGGCTGCAGTCGGCCATCGACGACGCGCTGTCGACGTGACGCGGCCTCGCAGGTGTCGTCCTGTTCACGACCCTGCTCTGGCGGGCGCCGCCTCTGCCGCGTCCGCCGAACGCCGCCGACCTCGAGGTCGAGCTCGTCTGCCCTGTATGCGAGACGACCTCGACCAGTCGAACGCACCCGTCGCGGAGCGATGAAGGCGTTCATCCGCACGCGGATCGCGGCGGGCGACTCGGAGCAGGACATCAAGCGACGCGCTCGTGTCGCAGTTCGCGGCCTGAGGTGTCCGCGAAGCCGCCGAACGGCGGCTTCGGGCCTTCTCGCCTGGCTCCTGCCGCTCACAGCGGTCGTCGCAGGAGCGGTCGTCGTCGGCTTCCTCATCTCACTCGTGGAGCAGACGGCGCGGGCCGCCCGCAGCCGCCGACGACCACCTCGACCCGCAGCTCGAGCGCCTCGTCGACGACGAGCTCGCACGCTTCGACAGCTGACCCGGTGAGCTGGACGTCGATCCCGGTCGCGTTCGTCGCCGTGCATGGTCTCGTTCCTCGCCCCGTGCGTGCTCCCGCTCGTCCCCGGCGTACCTCTCGGCGGTCTCCGCCGTCGACGCGGACCGGCTCGGCCAGCCCGGAACGGCGCGGCGCGTGCCGACCGGCAGCGTGCCGTTCGTCGTCGGCTTCACGGCGTTCTTCGTGCTCCTCGGCGTCGGGGCGGCGCTCGTCGGGGGCGGTTCCTCGGAGACCAGTTCCTGCTCGAGCGCATCGCCGGCTTCGTTCTCGTCGTCTTCGGCCTCGCATTCATGGGACTTCTTCCCTGGCCCGGAGCGGCTCGTCGGGCGCGGGGCTCTTGCAGGAAGCTCGCGGGTCGCGGCTCGAGAGTGCTCCTCGGTGGGGCCTTTGCGGTGTGCGCCGCGCCCGTGCATCGGGCCGGTGCTCGCCGCGATCCCTCGTTCTCGCCGGGCTCGTCCGACACGGTCGCAGGGAGCAGCGCCTCCTCGGCGTCTACTCGCTCGGACCTCGCGGTTCCGTTCGTCCTCGCGCCGCCGCGCTGTTCACGAGGGCGATGTCGGCGTTCCGCTGGCTACGAGACCACTACCGCGTAATCCAGATCGGCGGCGGCGCGATCATGGTCGCGCTCGGCCTGCTGCTCTTCTTCGAGCGCGTTCTACGTGCTCCGCGTCTACCTGAACCGCTTCCTCGAGTGGGCTCGGCCTCCGAGCCTGCGTTCTGATCACACGCGTGGGGCAGGCAGCTCGAGCGAGCCTGCGCTCGACGAGTGTCGCGCGCCCGGGCGACGTCGTCGAGCACGCGTGCCACGTCGACACCGCGGTGGCTCGGCCGCGTAGCCGGCGAGCCGTCGCCTGCCTTCGTCGAGCTGGCGCTCGCATCCGTTGTGGCTTGCCCGCGCTCCGCGTGCAGCCATGCGACCGAGACGTGGACGAGCCCCTGCAGGAAGTCGCGCTCCGGGTCTGGCGCCGCGCGCCATTCGTCCTCGAGCTGCTCGTGCGCCTCGAAGTAGGCGCCGTCGCGAATGAGCTCCAGCCCTCGCTCCAGTCCCACTGACAGCCGATTATCGGCATCCGCCGGCGGTGCTAGGGTCGGCGCGTGTCGACGATCCTGCTGGTTGGGGTCGACCTCTTCTTCCGCGGGAAAGCTCGAGGGTCTCCTTCCGGGCACCGGCTCGTGACGAGCGACAGCGTGCGCTGCGCCTGACCTCGTGATCGCCGACATCGCCCGCGTCGAGCCGCGAGGAAGTCGTCGACGCCTGGCCCGACATCCCGATCCTCGGCTACACGAACCACACCGACACGGCCGGCCTGCAGCGCGGCGCACACGGCCGGCTTCGACCAGGTGATCGTCAAGTCGGCGCTCGTCGAGCGGGCCGCCGAGGTGGTCGCCGGAGCTGACGGATCCGACCCGACCGACATCGCGTAGGCGATGCCGACCACGCGGCTAGACTCGCGCGCGTGACGTACATCATCGCCGAGCCCGTGCATCGACATCAAAGACCGCTCGTGCGTCGACGTCTGCCCGGTCGACTGCATCCACGAGATTCGAGCGCGATCCTCATCATCGATCCGGAGGAGTGCATCGACTGCGGCGCCTGCGAGCCGGAGTGCCCGGTCGAGGCGATCTTCCCGGAGGACGCGCTCCCGGACAAGTGGAACGCCGTTCGTCGAGATCAACTACGCCTTCCCGGATCCCGAGCAAGATCAACGCGCTCGTCGACAAGTACGCCGTCGGAGCACAACGTTCACAACGAGCCTCTGGAGTAGACGCTACGCCGGCAGCAGATAGGCGCAGGCCGGGAGTCGCCCGGAAGCGGCGACGGCGCGATCTTCGTCACGCGATAGCGCTGATCCCCGTCCTCGACCTCGGTTCCCGGGCCGCGGCGCATCCCCGGAGCGTGCTCGATAAGCGTGTAGCCGGCCGGCGACCACACGAAGAAGAGGAACCCGCTGCGGCCGTTCCCGTCCACTGCCCTGATCCTAGCCGAGCGCTAGCGGTGGGCCGTCGCGGGCGGGACTTCGATCTGGATGGTCGAGCCGCGCGGGTACCGCCCTCCGGAGCTGAAGCGGCCGTTGAGCGTGGCGGCACGATCGGCCAACGCTTCGGAGGACGGTGGCGCGGCGCTCCGGCGGCCCGTCGTCCGGTGACGACGAGCTCGACGCCACCGCTCGAGGACGGAAGCGAGTGGAGATCTCGATGCGCGACGAGCGTGCCGCGCCTGACCGCCTGCTCCAGTCGCTTCGCGGAGGATCTGGTAGAGCGCCACGGCGGCGTTCTCGCCGAGCTCCGCAGCGTGCTCGACGTCGAGCACGATCTCGACGTCGTGGCGCGACGAGATGCGTCGCGCCGAGCGCGGCGGCTGCGGCCGCGAATCCCAGCTGGTGGAGGACGCGCGGCTCGAGGTCGTCGCAGAGCGCCGCAGGTCGCGCGCGGCGTCCCGTGCGAGCGTCGAGACCACGAGAAACGACGTCGGACGCGCGCTCGGTCTCGCCCGCAGCGAGATCTGCGAGGCCGGCATCGAGCATCTGCGCGATCGCCGCCAGCTGCTGCACGGGGCCGTCGTGGAGCAGCTCGACGAGGCGGCGCCGCTCCTCCTGCTCCGCGAGGATCCGCTCGGCGAGAAGCGCTCGCTCGGGGTCGTCGGTCGTCAATCGATCATCGCGTCGCGGAGCGCGATCGCGACCGCGTGCGTGCGCGTGTCGGCCTCGAGCTTCGCGAGGATGTGGCGCACGTGGCTCTTCACGGTCTCCTGGCTGATGAAGAGCTTGGCCGCGACGTCGGCGTTCGACATGCCGTCGGCGAGCAGCTGGAGGATCTCCCGCTCGCGCGCGGTCAGCATGTCCGCCTGGCCCTGGCCGGCGAGGAACGTCGGCATGAGCGCCGGGTCGACGAACGCCTCGCCGGCCGCGACCTTCTCGATCGCGCGCAGCGAGCGTCTCGTGCGGCGCTTCCTTGAGGATGTAGCCGCTGCGCGCCGGACTCGAGGCCGCGGCTGAGCAGGCTGCGCTCGCTGTACGCGGTGAAGATGAGCACCGCGCGTGCTCGGGCGACGCTCGGTGAGCAGCTCTCCGTCGCCTCGAGGCCGTCCATGCCGGGCATCCGGACGATCCATGATCACGACGTCCGGCCGGCGCCGCTCGGCGAGCGCGACCGCGGCGCTCGCCGTCGGCGGCCTCGCCGATCGACGCGGATGTGCGGCGCCGCGCGAGCGAGAGGCGCAGCCCTTCGCGTACGACCTCGTGGTCGTCCGCGATGAGGCAGGTGATCTCGTCGGCCACTACGGCGATTCTACGGCGCCGCGCCGGATGCTCCTCCTGTCAGAGCGAGAGCGAGAGCTGCCGGGGCTGCGGTCGAGCAGGTGGCGCCGGCGCGCGAGAGTCGGTCGAGAGCCGCGCCGCGCGCACACGGAGCGGTGATCGTGTTCGCGACCGACGTCGGCAGGTACGCGCGCGTCGCGAACAGCGCCTCGTAGTGCTCCAGCTGCTCCGGCCAGTCGCGCGGCGAGCGCCTCGAGGAAGTGCTCGCGGACTCCCGGGCGCAGGTGGACGATGCTCGCCCAGATGCCGCGGCGCCCCGCTCGCGCGGCCGCGCTGACGACGGCCTCGAGCTGCTCCGGCCTATCCGAGAGGCCCGGCAGGATCGGCGCCATGCCGATGCCGACCTCGATCCCGGCGTCGGCGAGCTCGCGTACAGCTCGGAGGCGGCTCGCCGGAGGCGCCGGTGCCGGCCTCGGTCGTCCGCCAGACCTGCTCGTCGAGCGTCGGGAGTGAGACGTACACGCCGACCGCGCACCTCGCGCGCGCGGCGCGAGCACGTCGATGTCGTCGAACGATCAGCGGGCCGCGGGTGATGATCGAGAAGCGGCGTTCCCGACGCGGCCGAGCTCGACGATGCACGCGCGCGTGAGCCGGTAACCGTCCTCCGCAGGCTGGTACGGGATCGGTCGCGGTGCCGAGCGCGACCTCTCGCGCTGCCACGACGCGACGGGCCAGCTCGCGCGCAGCACCTCGGCGACGTTCGGCTTGACGCGGATCGACGCGTCCGTAGCGGTCGTCGGACGGGCGGTCCGCGCGCTGCTCGAAGTGCGCGCACGTAACAGAACGTGCAGCGGTGCGCGCAGCCCATGTACGGGTTCAGCGACCAGCGGAAAGGCATGCCACGTACGTGGTGCAGCGCCGACTTGCACGGCCTCGATCCGGTACTCGACGCGCATCGGAGCGAGGATAGAACATGAGTGCTCGCATGCCAGGCAAGGCCAGAGTCGCGCGATGGACCATCGACTCGGCGACGGGCATTCGCCGCGTGACGCTGCCGTTGCCGACGCGGCCCGGGCACGTCCACGCGTACCCCCTTCCCGGCGCGGACGGCTGGGACCTCGTCGACACCGGCGTCGGGCTCCTGACGCGAAGGGACGTGGGCCGCGGAGCCTCGAGCCAGGCCGGAGGCCGAGGTCGCGACGCATCTTCGTCACGCACTTTCATCCCGACCACGTCGGCGGCGGCCGCAGGATCTCCACGAGCTCGACTGGCGCCCTGGTCATGCAGGGCACGCTCCGACTATGCGCAGTGCGAGCTCGTCTGGGGCAACTCCCGCCTGGTCGGAGCGATCGCTCGACTGGTTCCGGCTCCACGGTGCGGCCGGACGACGTCACGGCGGCGAGCTCGTCGGCCAGAGCTCCGTGCTACCGCCCCTTCATCCGCTATCAGCGCGAACCCGATCCTCGTCGAGGCGGGGAGCGAGTCGACGGCTGGGAGCTCGTCGCCGCATCCGGGTCACGCCGACGGGCAGCTCTGCCTCCTGCGCGACGGCGTGCTGGTGGCCGCGGATCACTTACTCGGGCGGATCACGCCGACGGTCGGGCTGTGGCCGGCAGAGCCGCGCCCGATCCGCTGGGTGACTACCTCTCGGCGCTCGACCGAGACGATCGAGCTGAGCGCCGGGGATTGCGCTGCCCGGTCGACGGGAACCGATCGAGTAATCCGATCGGACGTGCACAGGAGCTGCAGGAACACCACCGCGGTACGGCTCGGGGAGGCCGTGGCTGCCCTCGGAGCCGAGCCGCAGCACCGGCCGTAGTTCTCTCCTTCGCGCTCTTCGGCGCCGAGTTGCCGGCTGCGGGACGCCGCTTCGCGATCGCCGAGACCTCTCGCACCTCGAGCGGCTCGTCCGCGAGGGCGCTGCCCGCCGGCATCGAGGCCGACGGGGCCGTTACCTTATACTGCCGCCTGACATCGTGGCGCGACGACTACCCGCCGAGTACTGGCGCCCTGACAGGGCGTGAGCGTCTTTCTCCGCATCCTCGTCGTGCTTCTCCTCGTACTGGGGAGCGCGGTGTTCGCGTCGCGGCGGAATACGCTCATCACCGCGCGACGCGAGCGCGGCTCGAGCGAGCGCGCCCCTCGCCGGAAGCCGCGGCGCGCGAGCAGCCCTGCGCCTCATGGACGACGAGCCGTCTGCTTCATCTGAGCACGCAGCTCGCTGATCATCGATCTTCGCGATCCTCATCGGTGCGATCGGCGAGCCGTTGATCTCGACCTGATGGAGCCGCCGCTGTCGGCGGGCGTGAGCTTCCTGATCGCCTTCGCGATCCTCACGGCTTCTCGGTCGTGCTCGGCGAGCTTCGTTCCCAAGGCGGCGGGCGTTGCAGAACGCGGAGGCCCTCGCCGTCGTGCGCCTGCCGTCCCCGACTCCTCGGCCAGGGCGCATCCGATCGTGTGGCTTGGCTGCAGTGTGCGCCGGCGAACGCGGTTCTCCGTTTGCCTGCGCGTCAAGCTTCCGCACCGCGGGATGTTCGCGTACACGCGTGAGGACATCCGTCGACTCGGTCGCCGCCGCTGGCGGAGGACGTCGGCCAGCCTCGAGGGGAGCGCCGAGGAGGAGATGCTCTACAAGGTCTTCGACTTCGCCGACGAAGGAGGTCGCCGAGGTGATGGTGCCGCGGCCCGAGGTCGTGGCGCGATCTCCGATCGAGATGCCGCCCGAGGAGGCCTCGCGCGCGGTGCTCGACTCGCCCTTCACGCGCTATCCAGCGTCTACCGGGGCTCGCTCGACGAGATCGTCGGGATCCTGCACGTGCGCGACCTCTTCGGCGCGCTCCACGACCGCGCGGATCGCGTACGTCGAGCTCGAGGCAGCTCGTCCGTCCGGCCTACGTCGTCCCGGAGACGAAGGACCTCGCGGCGCTGCTCGCGGAGTTCCGGCGCGAGAAGCAGCACATGGCGATCGTCGTCGACGAGTACGGCGACGATGCGAGGGCATCGTCACGCTCGAGGATCGTGCTCGAGGAGATCGTGGGCGAGATCGAGGACGAGTTCGACCTCCCGGACGACGTCCGTCGAGCGGATCGACGAGACGACGATCCGCATCGACGGCACGTTCCCGATCGACGACTTCAACGAGGAGTTCGGCACCGAGCTCGCAGCAGGAGGACTACCACACGATGGCCGGGCTTCGTCTTCGGCGAGCTCGGGCGCGCGCCCGAGGTGGCGACGCGGTTCAGAGCGACGGGCTCCGGCTCGAGGTCGCTCGAGGTCGAGGGCTCGCGGATCATGCAGCTCGAAGTCGAGTTCGGCGTCGACGATGGCGCGCCGACCGACGAGCCTGCGGCTGCGTAGGTTCTCGGCATCGACCGAGCCGCCGGGAATCAGCGTCTCCGGCATCGAGACTTCGCGCTGTTCTGGGTCGCGTTGGTCACGACCGGCTTCGCGATGGCGATGGCGACGGTGGCCATCGGCTGGCAGGTCTACGCGGTCCGGGAGCAATCCCTCGATCTCGGGCTCGTCGGCCTCGCGGAGTTTCTTCCACTCCTCCTGTTCGCCCTGCCCGCCGGGCACGCTGGCGGATCGCTTCCCAGGCGGCGCGTCTACGCGCTCATGATCGTCGATGGACGTCGTCGTCTTCGCGTCCTCCTGGGCGTCACGCTCCACGGCGCGGAGCGCGTCTGGCCGTTCTACGCTGCTCGCGTTCGTGACCGGGTCGGCGTCAGCGCGTTCGGCGCTGCCGCCGGTCGGGCGCTCACGCCGTCGCTCGTTCCGCGAGGAGATCCTCGTCAGCGCACTTGGCTCAGCGCTCGATCGCGTTTCAGCTGTCGCTCGTCGTCGGCCCCGCGGTCGGCGGCCTCCTGTTCGCAATCTGACCGGAGCTCGTGTACGTCGTCGCCATCGGGCTGTCGCTCGTGGCTCTCGGATGTGGTGCTCGCACTCCATGGTGGGCGCCAACCGGCAGCGGAGCGGTCGTCGCAGATCCTCGACGAGGTGCTCGGCCGGCGTTCGCCTCATTCGCCGCACGAACGTTCTGCTCGGGGCGATCTCGCTCGATCTGTTCGCCGTGCTGCTCGGCGGCGCCGTGGCCCTGCTCCCGGTCTTCGCGAAGGACATCCTCGAGGTCGGGCCAGCCGGGCTCGGCGTGCTCCCGACGGCTCCGGCCGATCGGCTCCTTCCTCGCTGCGCTGGCGATCGTCCCGCGGTATCCGGTCCGCCGTCATGCCAGGCCCGCACGCTGCTCGTGGTGGTGCGGGCTCTACGGTGCGTGCGATGGTCGTCTTCGGTCTCCTCTCACCAGATGTGGCTGTTCATGCTTGCGCTCGCCCTGGGCGGCGCATTCGACCTGGTCAGCGTCGTCCTCCGCTCAGACGATCCTGCCGCTCGTGACCCCGGACGAGGTCAGGGGCCGGGTGAACGCGGTCGAGATGGTCTTCATCAGCGCCTCGAACGAGCTCGGCGCGTTCGAGTCCGGCGTGCGCGGCCGCACTGATCGGAGCTGTGTCCGGCGGTCGTGATCGGCGGGATCGCGACGGTGGTGGTCGCCGGAGCGTGGTGGAGGCTCTTCCCCTCGCCTCGCCCGTGTCGACCGGCTGGACGAGCTGCAGCCCGGTCGCTGTCGAGCCCGGGTGGCTCAGACGGGCGCGAGTCCCCGCGACTTGCGGCTCGCCGCCGTCTGGCGCGCGCTGCGCGGAGAGCTCGATCTTCCGCAGGCGGACGTCGGAGGGCGTGACCTCGACGCACTCGTCCTCGCGGATGTACTCGAGCGCCTGGTCGAGCGAGAGCGGGCGCGGCGGAATGAGCCGAACGAGCTCGTCGGCGGTCGACGAGCGCGCGTGTTCGTCAGCTTCTTCTCCTTCGTCGCGTTCACGTCGAGATCCTCGCCGCGCGCGTTCTCGCCGACGATCATCCCTTCGTAGACGTCCACGCCTGGGCCGAACGAAGAGCGAACCGCGCTCCTGGAGGTTGAGAATCGCGCGACGACGGTCGTCTTCCCGCGCGCGGTCGGCGACGAGCGCGCCGGTCGGCCGCGTCCGGAGCTCGCCGAACCAGGGCTCGAAGCGCTCGAAGACGTGGTGGAGGATCCCGCGTGCCGCGCGTCTCGGTGAGGAACTCGGTGCGGAAGCCGATCAGCCCGCGCGCGGGGACGAGCGACGTCCATGCGAACCCAGCCGCTGCCGTGGTTGACGAGCGCCTCGGTGCGGCCCTTGCGGAGCGCGAAGAGCTGCGTCAGCGACCCCGAGGTACTCCTCGGGCGCGTCGATCGACACCCGCCTCGACGGGTTCGTGCACCGTGCCGTCGATCTCGCGGGTGACGACCTGCGGCTTGCCGACGGTGAGCTCGAAGCCCTCGCGCGCGCATCTGCTCGACGAGCACCGCGAGCTGGAGCTCGCCGCGACCCTGCACCTCCCACGCGTCCGGCCGACTCGGTCGGAAGCGACGCGCAGCGAGACGTTGCCGACGAGCTCGGAGTGGCAGCCGGCTCTCGACGCGAGGCTCGCGCGTCAGCTTGTCGCCCGCCAGTCCCGCGAGCGGCGACGTGTTGATGCCGATCGTCATCGACAGCGACGGCTCGTCGACCGCGATCACCGGGAGCGGCCGCGGGTCGTCGGGATCGGCGAGCGTCTCGCCGATCGTCACGTCCGGGAGCCCCGCGACGGCGATGATCTCGCCGGGCCCGGCCTCGTCCGCCTCGACCCGGTCGAGCGCCTCGGTGACGTAGAGCTCGGTCACCTTCGCGCGCTCGATCGTCCCGTCCGCGCGGCACCAGGCGACCGGCTGCGCCTGCCGGATCGTCCCCCTGCGCGACCCGGCAGAGCGCGAGCCGGCCGACGTACGGGCGAGGCGTCGAGGTTGGTCACGAGCGCCTGCAGCGGGTGGCCCTCCTCGTAGCTCGGCGCGGGGATGCGCTCGCAGGACGAGGTCGAGCAGCGGGCTGAAGATCGGGCCGAGCGCGTCCGGGTCGGGAGCGAGCGACGCCCGGCCCGCCCTGCGCGTTGCAGTAGACGATCGGGAACTCGATCTGGCTCTCGTCGGCGTCGAGGTCGAGGAAGAGCTCGTAGACCTCGTTCACGACCGTCGGCGATGCGCGCGTCCGGCCGGTCGACCTTGTTGACGACGAGGATCACCGGGAGCTGCGCCTCGAGCGCCTTGCGCAGCACGAAGCGCGTCTGCGGCAGCGGGCCTTCGCTCGCGTCGACGAGCAGCAGCACGCCGTCGACCATCGTGCAGGCCTCGCTCGACCTCGCCGCCGAAGTCGGCGTGGCCCGGCGTGTCGACGATGTTGATCTTCGTCCCGCCGTAGCGGACGGCCGTGTTCTTCGCGAGGATCGTGATGCCCTTCTCGCGCTCGAGGTCCATCGGTGTCCGAGCACGCGCTCGGCGACGTCCTGGTTCGTCGCGGAACGCACCCGACTGCCAGAGCAGCGCGTCGACGAGCGTCGTCTTCCCGTGGTCGACGTGGGCGACGATCGCGACGTCTGCGGAGCTCGGAGCGAACGGGCATGCACCGAGCGTAGCGGCGTTCAGCGGCGCGTCCCGGTGAGCAGGCGCGCCGAGCCGATGTTGCGGATCGAGGCATCGACGAGCCTCGATCGGGTGGAGTGCCGGCAGCGGCCGCTTCGCGCGACCGGAGCGCGCTCGAGATCTGACGAGGCAGCCGGGGTTCGGCGCTCGCATACGCCTGTGCGCCCGTCGCGAGAACGTGGCTGGCCTTGCGGTCGCCGAGCTCACGGGCAGCCTGCACCTGGACTGACGTTGTAGATCCCGGCCGAACCGCAGCAGAGGTCCTGCTCCTCCGGCTCGACGACCTCGAGGCCGGGGATGCGGGCCAGCGAGTGAGCGAGACGCGAGCGGCAGCGCCTGGGCGTGGCGGAGGTGGCACGAGTCCTGCAGGGCGCATCGTCATGGCAAGCGGATGACGCGACGCTCGCGGTGGTGTCTCCGCCAGCAGTTAACGTCGATCGGATCTGTGTTCGTAGTCGGCGCTCAGGCGGAGGCTCACCGGGCGCCGCTGCCCGAACGCTTCGACCAGGTGGGCGGTGCGCCGATCGAACCTCGACCACGTACCGGCGAGGTGGAGGCGCGCTCCGGCGGCCGGGAACCCCGCCCACTCGAGGAGGGCCCGACGCCGATATCGTTGATCGAGCCAATCGAGATCGCGGGCTTTATCGACGGGCCGGGCTGGGCCGGGCGGTTGGGCCTGGGTTCGAAGTAACGGGACCAGCGAAGCCGACCGCCGCCTCCCGAACCCGTTGGCCACGAGCCGCAATGGTGAAGACCACTCGGAAGGCGCGCGTAGCGCAGTCTCCATCCGCGTTCGTGGTCGGCGAGCGCGACCCTCGGGCCCTCGTACGACGAGTCGCCCGCGCTGGTGAAGGCAGGCGCCACCCAGGTGGAGTCGCCGAATCGCGGATCGGCGCACGCGGCACTCGCGACGCAACCGGTAGCGGCAACACGCAGGGCGAACGCGAGGAAGACGGCGGGCGCACGGGGACGCGGCTAGCCCCGCCTTCCGCGCGCGCCGCGCTCGGTACGCGCGCTTCCCTTGAACCACCGGGGCGCGTTTTCCATTGGCTGACCTCGCGGGACGTCGAATGTGGAGGGAGATCCGCATTGGGCCCGCGCAGAGGCGTGCCCCACGGGTGTGGGCCTCACGCGGAGGATGACGAACGGGATGGACCGCGCAACCGGCTTCTGACGCACGACATGCGGAGGAAGGCGAGTCGCGCCATCCGGCCGTGTGAATCGCGACGGCCGGATCAACTCACGCACATCCCGGTTTGGGGGTCGCGATTGAAGAACCGGGTAGCAAGCTCGTGCACGCGGGAGCGCGCGGGAAGATTTTGCGGCGCAGAACGTTGGCGGGTCTGTCGCAAGCGGCCGTTGCCGACTGAGCCGCTGCAATGGGGTGGAAGCTGTAGTGACGGCCCCATGAGGTTGGTCACCTCGTGCCACCACGCTCCATACCGCGCGGGGCGTCATCGGCGAACCTGCGATGATGAGTTCGAGCGATGGCGAGAGCCATCCCGCCCCACCTCCCCGATCGTCACGGCATGAGCACGTTCCCGACCTTCACCACCGCGAGGCCGTCATCCACCTAGAAGACTTCCCGACCAGGGTCCACTGACGACCTCTGGGTGGTGGAGGCTGTTGAAGGCCGGAGACTACACCGGGCGGGCGGCGGCACTCGATCCCGGCTTCAACCAATGCGGGGGCTATCGGGCTCCAGCTATCGTCTCGCTGCTCGGCAGCGACAACTGCCAGGGGCTGGTCCCAACAATTCCCTGTGTCCCCCGAGAGGTTGCAGGTCGCCCGCCTCGAGGAAAACGCATTGTGGAGGTCACGCGTATGGAGAGCAGAACCGTGGCAAGCTCAATCTCGGAAGGCCCGGGGCGTCCGCCGTCGATCACGCCACGGACTACTTCCGCTTCCATCGGCCCCACCAGCACTTGACCAGCCCCTTTGGTCCGGGCTGGTTCGGCCCTGAGCCGAAGCGTTCGCCCGCTTCTTCGGCAAGCCCGGCTTCCTGATTGGACAGACCGCGATCGTCGGTGTCTGGATCGCGATTAATGCGGTGGGCTACGTCCATTTCGACGCGTTACCCCTTCATCCTGCTCAATCTCGCCTTCAGCTTGCAGGCGGCCTACGCGGCCCGCTCATCCTGCTCGCGCAGACGCGCCAAGCCGACCGCGACAAGGCGTTGGCCGAAGCCGATGCCCAACACCGCGAGGATCTGGCTAGCGCCGGTCTCCAGCGACAGCAGATCGCAGCCGGACAGGCAGACAGGCTGAGCGTGCTGCTCGAAGCCAACACGCGGCTCACGGAACAAGTGCAGCGGATGGCTTCGGACATCAATACGCTGACTCGCGAGATCCACGCGAAGGTCGGCGCTTCATGATCGGGAATCGCGTCTTTCCGTTGTGGATTCCTCTCGGCGATGGCCTGGCCGAAGCCTCTGCACCGCTGGTGCGAAAGAGAGCTTGACCCGTTCGGTCGGGTGCATCTGGCGCCATAGCTCAGCCATAGACCTCGAGCGCTTCCGGTGGCGACTTCTGCAAGTCGCTGAGGGATGGTGCCGGAGGCGGAGTCGAACCCGCACTCGGTTTGAGCCGAACGGGATTTTGAGTGCGCGACCCGGGGCGAGACTATCGGACACCATTGGCCACAACTGGCCACCATTGGCCACAACTGGCCACCATTGGCCACAACTGGCCGCCATTGGCCACAACTGGCCACCATTGGCTGCAACTGGCCACCATTGGCCACCATGGCCACGATCCCCCAGAGCGATGGTGTCCGTTCTTACCGCTTCGAAACCGATGGTTGCCGATAGTTCGACAGCACAGAACGAGCACAATGGATGGCGCGGAGTGGGGTGGCTCAGGGGCACTGCGGCTCGGTTCGCAGGAGAACCAACGGGACTACACGCGCCGATCAGCGAGATAGGCCTTCACCACCAGGAAGGGGCTCGCGTGGTAGAACCTGGTCATGTTCGCGAGCAGCGGCGTGGACGCCTGCACCGTCCCGCACTCGATGTCGCTCAGGTAGTCTTCTCCGATCTCGAGATTCTCGGCGGCCGCGGACGACGACAGCTCAGCATCGACACGCAGCATCGCCAGCGCACGTTCTCGAGCGGGCGCGTCATTTCTCGTGCCCGGCACTATGGCCTACCAAGATCGATCAGATGCTCCTTGCTGGCGGTTGATAAAGTTCTCGCAGCACCAGGGTGGTCCGGCTTCGCCCCATGTAGTTCCGCCTCGCGCGGGTGATGCGTCAGCTCGCATTGCGCCAGCGACGGGGCTAATTAACCGACCGCGCGTGGCCGCGATCAACCGAAGGACGACGGACTACTTGCCCTTCTTGCCGGGCACGGCCGGAGCCGGATGCGCCTTGGTGAAGGCGTCGGCCTTCTTCTGGCTCTTTCTGCCGCATCCTGCTTCTTCTGTCGCTCTTTGACTTCGGAGACTTGTCACCCATGGACTACCGCCTGAGGTTCGGATAATCGGAGGAGCGCGCGGCCGCGTTCCACTGTACCACCTCGTGCCTTTTGGCGTCTGCCGCCACCCTAGCGGCCCTCGCGCGCCACCGCACCATAACGCCCACGATGAAGCGCACGCTCACGCGCTCGCCCGGCATGAGGGACTCCGGGCAGTCGTCGGCGCCCACGCGGCCGACCACGGGCGGTTCCGTGCCTTCGAGGGCGATCACCGAGGTCCACGTAGGGGTCGCCGTGAATGCTCACCTGGCGTTACCGATCGCACCACGCCGGCGCGGGTCTGGGGAAGGAGCAGGCTCACACGCTTACCATGGGCGCGGCCCCCGGCGAGTCAACGCGTCGTGAGAAATGCGGTTTCCTTGTGAAGGTTCTTTGGGTTGAATAGACTGGCCGGGCGCGAGAGGCGCGGGGCGTGCTGGACCGAACGCCGTCGAGGAGGGCGCACATGAAGCGGGGCGAGAAGCTCGAGCGGTTGCTCTTCGTGAGCCGCTTGAGGGAGCCGGGCGACGAGACGAAGGTAGCGCGCCACTGCCGAAGGCGACTTCCCGCGCGAATCGTTCGAACAGGCTGGTCTCACGGGGTTCACCGTCTACATGGGTGGTGGCTGGTGCATCTTCGAGTTCGGGTTCGAGAGCCCCTTCGAGGCTGATCTTCGAGAGGGTGAACGCGGACCCGACGATCCGCGAGTACCTCGATCGGCTCGGCCGCTACGATGGAGCCGAGCCCTCCGGATCGAGCCGGGCGACACGGCGGTGCAGCCGCTCGCGGCGGACGTCTTCATGTGGCGTCGCGAGGTGGCGCGAAGGCGCGGGAGCCCGCCGCCCCGCACTGATGTTTGCCGATGGTTCGAGCACAGAACGAGCACAGCGCGCCTGTCCACCTCCGCTCAATTCGACCAGGGCCTGAGGAATGAAACCGCTTCAACATCTCACCGCCCACCTTCCTGACGGATTGGAAACTTGGGTCGAGAAGCGATGCGATCACGCACGCGTGCCTCGAGAAGCTCGTAGTCACGTGCCTGCTCAGCCTTCAGCGGAGCAGTCTCGACCTGCTCGATGACCTGAACCATGCGGTGCACACCGCCAAGGACGCCCACAGCTTCAGTGTGCGACATCGCGGACGTCCGGGCAGTCCCTCGCCCAACCCACAAAGAGCCCCACATCCGACGAATCGCCGACGGCCGAGAGCCCATAGGCCAGACTTCGCTTCGCGAAGTACTCCATCTTCGAGCACGGCATCTCGCCAGGCGCCGAAAGTATGGCGCCGCGCGCGGGTCACCGAGCTTCCCAAGCGCGTCCATGACCGCCCGACGGATGTGATCCTCGCCGATCTCGCCCCATTTCAGGAGATCTGCGAGCGCTGCGGTGCTTCGGAGTCTCGCCGAGCGTCCTGAGCATCACTTCGGCTTCCTCCAACGGAATGTCGCCGCGACCCGGCACCCGGTTCTGACGTAGCCATACGAGGATTGAATCGGCACCCTCCAGAGATCCCGACGTCCGCCTACCTCTTCATAGGCGAAGAAGCGGATGATGGACGAGGTGTCGCAAGAGCGCACGGTGCGGTTCCTTCGTCGTCCAGTAGGGCGTGACATTGCCAGGCTCTGGGGCGTCCTCGACCCAAACGCTTCGACCAGCCGGATCCCCTTCGACCGTTTGCCAGATGAGGTCTCGCACAACCTGACTCGTGTCGTGTGCGAGGGGCCGGAGGAGCAGCGAATCGCACCCAGTGACGTGGACGGGCCCACTGGGCGATCCGGATGAGCATGAGCCGCTCGGCATCTGAGCTGTCCGGCTGTAGCGCCTCCGTGAGGGCTCGTAGTTGGCTAACGTGATCACCCAGCGATCGACGTCGGGACCATTCAGGCGAAGGATGTCTGGGGCGGGCCCTGGGGCACTAGCTAATGTCTCGTCGGCGATCGAGAGGATCGTGTGCCTCACCCAAGGGCTGTGGTCGTGTGAACCTAAGAGGACGGCTAGCCCTGGCCCCGTGCTGTCGGCGTGAGCGAGAGACGAGAACGCCTGGCGAGTGGTCGTATCCGGGTTCAGGGCCAACTGTCTGGCGGCCCACTCGCGATTCATGTCCCAACCGTTGCGGAGCCGCCCTAGGAGAAAGTCGCGCACCGGTTCTGTTGAGCCGAGATCGGGGTGGCGCCCAATAGCTTCCATGGCCCACGCATACGGTGGCCCCGGCGATCGCGCCCAGACGGCAACCAGCGCAGCTTGTCGCTCGCGTGGGAGTCGACGAAATCGCCAGATTGCGGAGTAGAGTTCCGCTGCGGCACTGTCCGTGAAGGCTTGGCCGCCTGAGGTACCAACATTGTCCGAGTCCCAGACCTCAAAGTCCGCCGATTCTCGCCAACGGAATACGCGCCGGAACTCAAGACCGATCGGCGCCGGGGCAGTCCGGAGCAAGAGTGCATACCGCTGCCCTGCGCGGAATGGGATGTCCCCACGGTACCCCGCCAAAGCGGATACGCAGTGAACTTGGCGGGCGCCGCTCCTCCGAGCAGCCTGTCGAGGCTGAAGACGCCGGGGCTCTCGATCGTGCTTCCGCGGCTGCAGGTCGCGATCACAACGCCGCGGGAAGAGTCCGCGACGGTCATCGGATCGGGAAGGGTTGTGCGTTCGATGAGAATCGCTTGAGCCCGTTCGGAGCTCAGCGGAAGAGCGAGACCAACCAGCATCCCGAGGAAGGCCCGCCAGGAAGGAAGGGCAATACCGTAGCGGGCAGGATGGAAGCTGGAACTGTCCATTGGTGATCCAATCCATCGCGCTCGGTCAACCGAGATCAATCTAGCACTGACCGAGAATGTGATGGTAAAGCGTTGAGCATAACCGGCCACTGATCCCTTCAGGACGGTCCGGGCCCCTAACTCAGGGCCTGCGCAACTCTCTAAACGTTCTGAAGCTCCTGGTGGTCGGCCTTGTGGGAATCGGGCTTGAGTGGTTGAGTCCGCCGCGTGAGCACGGGCAGAAGGATCAGGAAGATGGCGGCTTTCGTCCGAGCCTACTTCGACGGAAGGCTCGACCCATTGGCCGTGGACCAGCGATTTCTCGACCGCGCGCTGCGGGCGTTGACTCGCTACTACGGGGACGCCACGGCCCGCGCGATACGCAAGGCGGCGAGGAGAATCCGGCCACATGCCTCGTACTTCAAGTGGGTCTATGGAGGGAAACAAACCGAGGAATTGGGCATTACGCGGACGCTCATCGAAGCAGTCGGTGAACCCCTCGCGTTCCGCTCGCTGCGCCCAGGTGATCCCGATCCGCCCGACGTGGAGGCCGAGCGCCAGGACGGGGTGCTCGTGGCAATCGAGGTGACCGAATTGGTGGATGAGGAGGTTACCGGGCACAACGTGCGCGCAATGATCGAGACCATCGGGCGAGACCCGTTCGAGCGGATGAAACGGCTCAAGCAACGTGTTTGGGGTGAGGCGGACTTCGTTGCTGCGATCGAGGATTGTCTACGGGAGAAGGATGCGAAGACGTTGAACGGGAAGCCGTTCGCGGAGTATGTCGTGGCGATCCACACGGACGAGCCATTGCTGACATGCGCCGATGCCGAAGGCTGGCTTCGCGATCACGCCTTTGTCGGCATGCGGCAAGTCACCGGAGCGTATCTGCTGTTCTCGTACGATGGATGTGGTTACCCATACATCAGGCTCAGTGTGACGAAGTAGACGGAGAAGACGATGGCCGAACTTTCACCGCAGGCTGCGGGCCTCATAGTCGGAACGTTTCTCCGACGATACAACCAGCAGCATGGCTCGGCATTCACGATCAAAACAGCCGAGCCGGATGACGATCAGTCGTGCGACTATCTGTCCGAGGATCCGCAACAGGCCGACGCTCCGCTCAAGATCCAACTGACGCGGGCGGTCCCACAGGTGGAGACGACAACCCCTTGCGGCTTGGTACTTGAGTGTTCGGCTCGGATTAAGGCTTCTACCACGCCCACCTGGTCGTCCTGGACGGACCTTGGAGTTGACCATTGACGACCCCAGTGGTCCGATCCGCGTCGAGGTCAAGGCAGTCGCCATCCAGCGTTAGCGTCGGGACGTTGCCCCAAATGTCCATCGGAAGTTCACCGAGCGTGCAACCGCTTGCGAAATGGTGCCGGAGGCGGGAGTCGAACCCGCACTCGGTTTGAGCCGAACGGGATTTTGAGTCCCGCGCGTCTGCCAGTTTCGCCACTCCGGCACAGTCGAGCCACTCTTCGGCAGGTAGGTCCGTCTCGAATACTCACAGGTTGCCGAGGATCGGCGATCATAGCCGGGCCGGAACATGGCTTCCAGCTAAGGCGAGCGGAGCAACGGCGAGTGGAAGTCGTTACGCAGCCGCGGTCGACGGCACGAGCAAGCGCATGCTGACGACGCGGCGTCGACTCATCGCGACTCCCCGCCCGAGATCTGCTTCGTGTGCGCGAGCTGCTCTCGGGCCCGTGCGAGATAACCCAAGGTACGCACGTCGGCAGGATCCACGCCGCGGGCCTTCTCCCAGATGCTGACTGCCTCTTCGAGCCTCCCCGTGGCGAACGCCTCCATCCCGCGCGTCTGGTACTCGCGCACCAGGTACTGATCCACGCGCTCGTATCCCGGATGCATCGAGCGCACCAGCTCCCAGTAGCGCACCGCATCGTCGGCGCGACCCCGCTCCATGGCCATGACACCACGGCGGTAGAGATCCGCGATCTCGCGCTGCTGCGCGGGACTCAGCGCCGGGCTCGCCGGGCGGCCGGGACCGGCGTTGGCGTGGCGGCGTGCGCGCCCGGGCTGCGCCGGCCGACCCGCAGCGATGTCCTGCTGGCGTCCGAGCAGCGCGGCCTCCGTCGCCGCGAGGCCGAGCGCTCGCGGATCGAGGGCGCGAACGCGTGCGAGCAGGTCGTCGGCGTCCTTTAGCTGCCCACCCTGGATCAGACTGCCAGCCTGAGGAAGGAGAGCGGCCACACGCCGGCTGATCGCGAGGTCGACCCGCTCGAGCATCGCGCGGGATTCGGAATCGGCGGGGGCGATCGCGAGGATGCCGGCGAATTCCTGGCGAGCCGTCGCCAGGTCGTCACGGCCGAAGGCATCGAGCGCGCTGGCGAAGCGCTGGCGGATCTCGGCGCCGCGCGCCGCGCGCCGGTCGCCCTCGAGCCGCGCGCGCTGCAGTCCCACGGCCGCTACCGAATCCTCCGGCACGAGCGCGAGCGCGCGCCCGTATGTGATGGCCGCGGCGGTGAAGTCGCCGGAGTGCTCGAGTGCCGCGCCGCGGTCGCGCTCGCACGTGGCTTCCATCAGCCGCGCGTCGGCGCGATCGGGATCGAGGGTCCGCACCATCGCCAATATCTGTAAGGCCTCGTCGAGCCTTTCGTCGGTGCGCGCCTGCCCGGCCTGAGCGAGCAAAGCCGCGATGCGCTCCGACTCGCGGACGCGCTCGACCTCCGCGAGCCGGGCCTGCACCTTCTCCTCCTCGACCTGCTCCGCGGCCTCACGCACTCTCGTCCACCGTGCGGCCGAAGCGGAAGGCCAGGCCCGCGCGGTGCGTGGCGCCGACCGGTGTGTCCTCGAACGCGTAGTCGAGCGCCGCCGAGCGCCAGCGGAACGACGTGCCTGCCGTCAACGCGCCGTCGCTCAGTCCCGTCCGTAGCGCGAACATCGCCAAAGGCTCGACCTCGATCCCGGCGTGAAGCTTGGCGCCCGCGGTGCGGCTCTTCTCCACATCGAGCGCGACCGTGAGGGATCCGACCTCGAAAGCGGGGCGGGCGAACGCGACGCCGAGCCGGGCCGTGGCGGGATCGGGCACGCTCTCCTGATCGAGACGGAGCGTCGGCTCGACCGCGTTGGTCACGGCGAAGCCTACCGCCAGGTCGCGCACCCAGGGTGCATCGAGACCGAGCGCGAGCGCGGGACGCACCTGCACGCCGAGGTCCGCGCCGACGCCGCCACCCGATCGGCCGCCGACGTCCTGACGGCGCAGCTTCCCGACCACACCCAGGTTCCAGGCGCCGCCCATCGAGCTGCCATAGCCGAGGGCGAACTCGGTCTCGCGATCCGAGAGGCCGGAGGCGAGCAGCACGTTGCGATCGTCACGTTGCTCCATGTCTCCCGCGGCGAACTGCCGCAGCGGTGAGACCCATCACGCCCCAGCGCCATCGTGGCAGCACGACGGCAGCGAACGACTCGTGGAAGCCGGGGCCTTCCAGCGTGGCCTGCGAGAACTGCACCTCCGCCTGGGTCAGGCCGCCGAGCGCGCCGGGATTCCACAGCATCGCGCTCGCGTCGTTGGCCACCGCTCCGAACGCGCCGCCCATCGCCAGTCCGCGGTTCCCGGCCGGGACAGCGAACACGGACTGAGCACCGCCGTCGTCCGCCGCGAAGCACGGCCGCGCCCACACCAGCGCCGCGAGCGCGATGAGCCTCACCCGGATGCGCATCACCGGACCACCCCGACGGTGCGAATCACGCGATCGCTCGTGCCGTCGTCGTAGCGAACCTCGAGCGTCGCAAGGTACGCGCCGTTCACCACGGTCGTGCCGGCGCCGTTGCGTCCGTCCCAGACGTCGCCCTGTTGCAGGCCCGCCGGATGCGCCGCGCCATCGACGATCGTCACGACGCGCTCCCCGCGCGCCGTGTAGATCCGCAAGGTCACGCGGCCGGGTCGCGGCAGGTAGTAGACGAAGGTCGTGGTCTGTCGGCCCGCGTCGAACGGATTCGGATAGTTCGAGACACTGCGACGAAAGTCGAGCGTGGCGAAGCTTCCGGCCTCGCTCCATTGCGGGAAGCTCCGGCCGCCCGCCGGCAGCACGGCGATTGCGAGCAGTGGATTCACGGGCTGCACGATCGCGACGTCGGTGGCGTCGAGCCCGACGCGCAATGCCGCGACGGTGGGGCTCGTTCGCGGCGTGAGCTGCAGCTCGAGCGTCACTGGAGTCGCGGGATCGAGCGACAACGTCGAGACTCCCTGAGCGTGGCCCGCGTCGAATCGACGGTGAGCGTTGCGCTCGTCGCCCAGGTCGTCCCGTTCACGAGCAGCGCCACGCGACTGGCCCCCGCCCCGAGCGCGATCGGGCCGAAGCCGACGTCGGCTGCCCGCACCGTGAGACCACTCACCGCGATCGGACCCGAGCCGGCGTTCGCGGTGTTGACGAGCGTCACACGGCCCACCGTGATGTCGCGGCCATCCGCGGCGAGGAGCGCCGGCATCGCATCGATGAGCGCGACCTCGAGTGCCCGCGACGGGGGCACGATGTGGGTGAGGCGCGAGATGAATGGGAATTCGCTGCCCGATTCGGGAGCGACGACGACGGTTCTCGCGAGGTTGGCATCCACCGCATCGACGCCCGACGCCACGAGCGTGAGGCCGAAATACCCGGCCGGCGCCGTGCTCTGGAAGTCGAGAACGAGCGTCATCGTGTCGGCGTCCCCGCGATGAGGATGGGCGCCGTGAGACCGACCAGCATGAGGCCGCCGCTCGCCGGCGGGTTCACCAGGGTCCCGACTTCCACGCCGTTCCACCGCACCCGCAAGTGCTGGACGAAGATCGCGGGCACGACCGGGTTCCCGGCATCGTCCACACATCGCACGGCCAAGGTGTCTAGACGGATGGCCGCAGTCCCCGGCCCGCCTGGGTGGCGCAGGAACAGATCGAGCGCGGCCACGTCCGTTGCACCGACGGCTGTACTCGCCGGCAACCGGCCCGTCCCGGCGACCATCAGCGACTCGGCGCGGGCCTGAACGGTCACGATCGGCCCGGCGATCGGGGGTTGGTCGTAGATCACGGGAACACGCAGCCCGCTGTTCGCGTCCCGTGCGTCCACGCGCTCGGTGTCGGCGAGCTCGAGATGGAACGCTCCGAGCGCAGCGCTGTCGCTGACGTCGGCGACGATCGCGACGTCGATCGGGTTGTTCGCCGCCACCGACAACAGCGGCGTCAGCGAGAGCGCAATCACGCTGTCGTCCAGGGCGGTCACCGGACGGTCGGCGAGAGTCTGGAACGCCGTGCGCACGCGCAGCCGCTTGAGACGCGACGCGGGTCTCGCGATGCGTACGCCCGCGGAGTCGGACAGTTGCACGGCGAGCGCACTGACCCGCACGTCGGACGACACGCCCGAGATTCCGGGATTGGTGAGCCGGGTCGTGAGCAACGGCATCCGATCTGCCCCGGCCCAGCGGTGCGGTTCGGAGCAGCGACCGCCGCAACGTCGAGCTCGGTGGCCTCGGTCACGATGCGCGCGAGTCCGGAACGCACGGGCCAGGTCGTCCCTTGCGGCAGAACCGTCACGGGTGCGCCGCTGACGGCGTCTACCGCCGTGAACCACGTGCTGTCCGGAACCACGAGACGGAAGTCGGGTGCGGTGGTCGAATCGGAGACATCGATCGCGAGCGCCACGGTCGCCGATAGACCCGGCCGGACAACGATCGGGTTCGCGAGCGAGAGGTCGATCGTGCTGCCGCTGGTCTCCAGAGAGGAGCGATCGAGGAACGTCTGCGTGCCGTCCGTGACGACGACGCGAGACAGCATGCTGGCGGGAACCATCCCGGCACCGCCGCCCGATTCGAGCCGTACGCGCAGGCCGGTCACCCGCTCGTCACCCGCCCCGGCGCTGCTCGGATTGGTGAATCCGAGATAGAGTGCGATGACGCCTGCCTGCCCACGGTTGACCGAGAGCGGCATCGCGTCCGTGGGCGAGAGTGCCAGCGGGCTCGCCCGGTCGAAGATCCGCACCGCATTGGACTGCGCGGCCAGCGCGGTCACGATCTTGCCGTTCTGGGCGCTGGTGCCGCTTGCCGAACCACGGAGCGTGACGTCGCCGGCGCTCGCGGCCGAGGCGGTCCAAGTGAAGATCTGGGAACCGCCGGCTGGAATCGAGGCGGAAGCCGGAGTGGGCGCCGAGAGCGAGCCGAGTCCGCCGGTTCCCGAGACGGCGGGCAACGAAGGCGTCACGTTGAGGTAGGCCTCGCTGCTGACGTTTCGGACCGTGGCCGACACGGTCAGGATCTGCCCCACCGTCATGGCGCGCGGCATGGCCGACCAGGACGCGAGCAACGCCCGCGTGCTCAGCAACAGGGATTGCGGATTCGAAACGCTCGCGTCGAGAGGACCGTCGTTGTCCGAGCCGACCTCGATCCCACCCGGCGGGATCGCGAGTCGGAGCGTGGCGGAATCTGTTACCGCCCCGGCGATGCGGGCCGCGACGAACAGTCGCGCGCCCGCGGCACCCAAGGGCACCGTCAACGCGCCGGTCTTCCAGTTCGTCGTGCCGCGAGTGAGAACTCCCAGGTCGATGTCGTCACCCGCACCCGCGTTGAACTGGCCGTCGCCGCCGTCACGCCACAAACGAAGCTCCGAGAGCTGCGTGGGGGTCGCGCTGCCGAGCTGGGTGACACTGAAGCTGTTCAGCTCGTCGTCGTGGTAGCCGTTTCGCCGCACGACGACATCGAGAGCGGCCACCGGCCCGTCGTTCGGCGCGAGCGTCAGTCCTCCCGCGCCGTTGTCGACCACCTCGCCCGCCACCTGGCCGTCGATGAGAGCCGTCGCCCCGGAACTGATCGGGAAGTTCGCCAGCAACGCGGTGGCATCGGAGAAGTCGACGTCGGCCTCACCCGCGATCTTCGCGCCGACAGCGTCGCCGTCGGCGGCTCGCGTGAGCGAGACGTCCGCGGTCACGAATAGACGCACGGCCTTCCCGGGAGGGAGATCGACACTGAAGTTCCCGAAGCCGGCACGCCCACCGAGGAAGAACGACGTTCCCAGCAGGTCGTCGCCGCCGTCGAGCACGCCGTCCTGATTGGTGTCGAGATAGAGCAACAGACGCTCGGTTTCCGCGTCCCGCTCGGTCACGCTGCCCGTGCCGGCTGTGGCATCGGTGACCGTCAAGGCGGTGAGGTGCTTGTCCACGGTGTAGCTGTTCGTGGCCGCGAGATCGAGGAGCATCACGTCGCGGTCGCCCGGCCTCACCGGGTTGGCGTCGATGGACACGGCCGAGAGCGCCACGCGATCTTCCGCGCTCACGATCTGCTCGTAGTGGTTCGTGACCTGCTCGTCGACCGGCCCATCGTTGTTGCTGCCCATCTGAAATGCCACGTCGGGCAGAGTGGGGAGCGCGAGCTGGACCGTCGAGCCCTCGAGCGCCTGGGAACCGATGTTCACGCTGCAGAAGAGACGGCGTCCGGCGAGCGGAATGTCGACCGAGATGCCGGAAATCTCCCAGCGGTCGCCCGTGAAGACCACCGCACCGAGACGAGTGTCGGTCGAGGGATCGAAGTGGCCATCCCCGTCGTCCAGCCAGGCTTCGATCCCGGTGATGTCGCGCCCCGCGACCGCGGTGCCGGCGTTCTGGATCTCGATCTTCTGCAGTTTGTCGGTCTGGTAACCGTTGGGTGGCACGGTCACGTCGAGCGCCAGGTTGCGCGTGCTGCCGATCGGGAAGCGACTGTACGGGACGTCGTGGACGCCGATCTGGCGCGCGCCCATGCCATTCACAGTGAAGGCGCCGGGGGATCGAGGTTCCCGGTGATGGAGACCGAAGGAGAGAAGATGAGCGACGATGTGTTGGGCACGCGCAGATCGAGCGCGTCGCCGTCGTGCGCTGCCGCCGAGGCGCCGCTGATGACGTGCAGGATGACCGTGTCGCCGGGAGCCAGAGTGATCCGGAGACCCGAGAAGCGCAGCAGACCGGCGCTGAAACTCGCGGTGTCGATCGGCGTGGAGCCGGTCGTCCGGTTCTCGAGGACGAGCGTCAGGGCCGAGAACGAAGCGTCCTTCTGGGCCGCAGTGCCCCCGGCTGTGCGATTCTCGAACGTCACGGCCTTCAATGTGTCGACGGCGCCCAGGGCCGTGGTGTTGAGGAGCTGAAGGCGGTAAAGGTCGACGGAGCTACCGGCCGGCACCACCGCCACCGGGCTTTGGGACGTCGTCACCTGGATGTTGTCGACGGCCGCCTGGGCAGGACCCGATGGCGCCCACAGGACGAGCCCAATCAGAAGCGCAATCGCAAGGGCGCTCCGAGGACGGCGCAGTAAGTTCTTCAAGAAGCGACCTCGACCGATGGCAGCGGAACCTCACCGGCCCAGACCGCGCGTCGGAGGGGGCCCTAAGTGTTTTCGGCCCATTTCGCGACGCGGTTGAGGTATTGCATGAACCGGGCGAGGGCGGGCGCAGGATCGGAGGGCGGAGATGGTGTTCCTGCGCAGGCTCTCGGATGGTGGGACGCGAAGGGCCGGTTTCAGTCGAGTTTGCCACCCCGGCATGGTGCAGAAGCGTCAGCAGTAGAGCCAGGGCGGGGAGCCCCGGCTAAGCTCACTCCAGCCCGTGGCGACGCATGCGCACGTAGAGTTGCGTGCGCGTGAGGCCCAGCGCCCGGGCGGCTTTCGTCTTGTTGTATTTCGCGTCCCTGAGTGCCTTCTCGACGAGCGACTTCTCCGCACTTCTGAGATCCGTGCCGGGCGGCACGGCGCCCGCCGAGCGGGCTTTCGCGTCGGCGTCGTCGACGTCGGCCGTCGATCGCTCAACGGCTGGCGGCGTGAGTGTGAGGTGCTCGGCGCCGATGAGACCGCCGTCGCACAGGATCGTCGCGCGCTCGAGGACGTTGCGGAGCTCGCGGACGTTCCCCGGCCAGCCATACTCCATGAGACTCTCGCGCGCCTCGCGAGAGATGCCGGCGGGCGGGCGGGCGATGCGCTGGGAGAGATCGGCGAGAAACGCTTCGCTGAGCGGCAGGATGTCCTCGGGTCGCTCGCGTAGCGGCGGGAGGTTGATCTCGAACACCTGGAGCCGGTAGTAGAGATCCTCGCGGAAGGTGCCGCGCTCGATGGCGGTGCGCAGATTCCGGTTGGTGGCGGCGATGAAGCGGACATCGGCGGACAGCACCTTGGTGCCGCCCACTCGTTGGAACTCTCTTTCCTGGAGCACGCGCAGGAACTTGGCCTGCGCGGATAGGCTCATCTCCGCAACCTCGTCGAGGAACAGGATGCCTCCGGCGGCCATCTCCATCTGGCCGGGCTTGGCCTGGGTCGCGCCCGTGAACGCGCCGCGCTCGTGTCCGAACAGCTCGGACTCGAGCAGACTCTCTGGAAGTGCGGCGCAGTTGAGCGCCACGAATGGCCCTTTCGAGCGATTCGAGGCGCGGTGGATGCAGCGGGCGATAACCTCCTTGCCGGTGCCGGATTCGCCCAGCAACAACACGGTGGAGTCCGTCGGCGCCACTTGCGTCGCCATCTTGACCACCTGCCTCCAGGAGGGCGACTCGCCGACCACGCGGCCGTAGCCGGTCATCGCGTCGATCTCCCGCGTGAGGGACTGCACGCGGGTCTCGAGCGTGGCGGCATGCGCGCGCGCCTCGGTCGCGAGGCGCTGCTCCTCGGCCATTCGCTGATAGGCGAGCGCCAGGGTGACGTGATCGGCCACTCGGCGCGCCAGGTGGGCGTCGTGCACGTCGTAGGCGTACGGTTGCTTCGACCCGAACATCATGACCCCGCTGATTTCGCCCTGCGAGCGGAGCGCCACCGAGACCGTCGAGCGGAGGCATTTCTCGGTGACGAGAAAGAACCGCGCCGGGTCCAGCTCGCTCTCGTGCATCGGTACCTCGCCGCGGTCCGCGGTCAGGAAGCACTGCCGGACCCGGCGCGTGGCGTGATCGACGATCGCGACGTCTCGGACGATGAAGAAGCCCCGGGCGATGGCGGCCATGCGCTCGGGAAGCGTCGTGGGGGCGGGAAGATGGTCCATGCGCCCTTCGGACAGCACGTAGACCGGCATGATCTTGCCGTCCGGACTCAGAAGGTCACTCCGACGAAATCGTGGGGGATGACGTCCTGCGAGACTTCCGAGATCTGCTGGAAGATCTCGCGAATGTCCATCGACTTCGCCAGCGTAGGGAGAAGGGACTCCAACGCGTCGCCCCGCTCGCGGCGTCGGCGTTCCTCGTTCCACATCCGCTCGTGCTCGAGCGCCGCCGCAAGCAGGTCGGCGAGCGCCAGGACCACCACCTCGTGCTCGGCGGTGAATGCGTCGGGCTGTCGCGACGCGAACCCCAGCAGGCCGAGTGTTCGTTGACCGCTGCACAGCATGGCGCGAACGATGGAGCGATGGCCTGACTCGATGGTCTCGCGGTCCCACGCGAACTTGGGGTCGAGCTGACCGCGAACGTCGAGGCGCTCGACCACGAAGTCGTGCCAGAACTGTGGCGAGATGTCGGTGAGCGGAACGAAGTGCCCGTCCTCCCAGCCCGACGCCCCGTCCTGCTCGCTCGCGTAGATCCGGAACCCGTCGCGCTCGTGGAGCAACACACGCATCCGCTCGAAGGGCACCGCCGTCCGCGCCGCCTCGGCCACGCGGGCGAACACCTGTCGCAGGTCGATGGATTCGCCGAGGGTCCGGGCGACTGCCGCGAGAGCCTCGAACGGACTCGGTTGGTTGGGGGAGCGGGGAGCGGCCATGCCGTCGAGTTTAGGCCGGTCCCGCCGCGACGGCGAGCCTGAATGATCGCGACGCCTGGACCAGGCGGCGAGGGCGACGCTCACGGCGCCCTCATCTCTCTTCAAGGCTCTTCAGCGCAACCTTCTGGAGCCGTGGGTGGACGCACGTTGCGATGAAGGCCCACAGCGCGACCGGCGTCCTGAGCAAGGCCTCGGTCTCGCCGGCGGTCAGCTCCAGACCAGCCCTTGGAGATGCCGCAGGGTCGACTTCGGGTCGACGGGAGAAATGGGCCCGCAGCGCTTCATCGGTCGCGAGGCGCCCGATCACGATCTCGACACTCTTCTGGCTCATGCCGGCCCTACAACGCAATTCGAAGGGCCACAGGCCGCGAGCGTCGAACTGGCTGCAGGGCTGCTCGGCACGCGGCACGTGCGCAGATCCGGCGCTGTGCAGGTGTGAGCAGTCTGCGTACTTCTGAGCGAGCTGTCCTGCTCTGCGCAGATGGGAGCGTCACGAGCCACCTCTCCGAGCCCAGCTCCCATACGCGACGTGAACGTGGAGAGGCCGCGGTTTCCGTCGTCGTCGCGCGCCCACGAAATCGTCCTGGCCTCGCGCTTGCGTTTGGCGACCGACGAAGTCCGCGATCGTTCGTCACTCACAGGAGAGACCACCATGAACCTCAGGGTCGTGATTGCGCGGCTCCCCGCCGTCGTGCTGGCGATGTCGCTCACCTCGGCCGCGTCCTGTTCCTCGGGCGGTGGCGGCGGCAGCAGCAACGGCATTCCCACCGATCCGGGAACCGCCTCCGCGCGCGAGCTGAACTCCGGCGACTTCGGGCCTGGCGCCGTGTTCCAGCACCGGTTCTTCAGCGCGGGCTCGTTCGGCTACCACTGCATCCACCACTCGCCGATGACCGGCAGCGTCACAGTCGACCCGAACGCCGCCGACTCGGTCGTCAACGTGAACATCGTCAGCTTCACCACGCCATTCCCGGCCGCGGCGGTGAAGCCCGGCGGCCGCGTGGTCTGGACCAACAACACATCGATGGTCCACACCGTCACGAGCAACTGAAGGGGGACAGGTCGTGCGCGCTTTCGTCTTGCTGTTGGCTTGCGGGCTCTGTGCCGGCCTGGTCGCCCCGGCCTCGGCCCAGTGGATCCGTGTTGGCGCTCTGCCGACCACGGACGTGTTCTCTGTCCGGAGCCTCGGCGACACCATCGTGGCCGGTGTCGACACGGCGCTTTTCGTGAGCACCGACGCCGGCGCCACCTGGCGGCGCTCGGCGAAGCCCGTGGCCGGCGTCAATCTCATCGGTGCCGTCTTGATGCACAACCGCCGTCTCTACGCGGGCACCTTCGGTCAGGGGTCTTCGTCAGCGACGACCTGGGGACGACCTGGCAGGCATTCAACCAAGGTCTGGTCGGGGAATCCTCGATTCGCAGCTCGACATCGCGGACTTCGAGGTGCGAGGCAGCGATCCTGTTCGTTGCGACCTTCGGGGCCGGTGTCTACGCCAGGAGCCTGGTCGGCGTCGACACCTGGCATCCCTTCGGCGACGCGTTCGAGCCGAACCAGGCCTCGAACGTGAACGACCTTGCCCTCGGCGGCGCGAGCAACATACGGCTGTTCGCCTGCGCCGGCGTCAACGGCTCAGGCCTTCGATCGCGATCCGGGAGCCCGGGATTGGACGGTCAGCACGTTCCGGAACGGCCCGTTGACCCCGGGGCTCGGCGTGCAGTCGGCGCTATGGAGCGGGGACCGCTGGGTGGTCGGAACCAATCAGGGCATCTTCCTGAGCCCCACCGGCGAGGATGCGTGGACCGTCGCGAGCCCGATCGTGCCCGGCGTGAAGCAGTCGAGCTTGGCACTCCACGGCCACGCTCTGTTCATCGGCTTCGACGTCAACACCGACTTCTCGCTCTCGCAGAGTCTGGACGACGGCAGCACCTGGTCACCGGTCGAGACGGTGCTCAACGCATTCGTCTACCAGCTCGCCGCGCAAGGCGGCGAGCTCTTCGCCGCGCGCGCGGACGGTCTGTGGTTCCGATCGGTGGCAACCGTGTCGGTCGGCGGTGACGGGGCTGGAGACCTGCGCTTCGCGCTGGCGGGCCGGCAGCCGGTCCACGAGTCGGCGCGCTTCCACTTCGACCTGCCGCGTGCGGACGCCGTGGCGATCGAGGTCTTCGACGTGGCCGGTCGCCGCGCTCCCGGTCGCATCGAGGGCGTGTTGCCCGCGGGCGGGCACGACGTGACCTGGGACACGCGGGGCCTGGCAGCCGGTGTGGTACCTGGCGCGTCTCACCGCCGCGGGCGCGAGTCAAACGGCGCGATTCGCCTGCGTTCACTAGATTCATCGACGATTTCGAGTGCAGCTCAACCGCAGAAAGGGAGGAAAGACCATGAAGTACATGAACGTCATCGTGATGCTGGGAACGGTGGTTCTCGTTCTCGCCGGATGTAGTCACAGTCCCACCGCGCCGCGGTACGACCGCGCGACGAATCCGGGCGTCTATCAGGGCGTCGCCAGCCGCACCAGCAGCGTGAAGGGCGCCGGTGGCGAGATCCCGGCTTTCTACGACGGCCGGCAGATCACCATCAACTCGGTGGAGATCTCGGACGTCGCGGCAGACCAGGTCGGGTCCAACCCGACTCGACAACGAGATCTTCGTCACCAACGACCTGGACGATCCGCAGGATTTCGATCCGGTGCTCGACGCGATCCAGGGCGACGGATTCAATCCTCTGTGGGAGCAGATCAAGATCGTCTTCAACGCCGGCGTGACGCCTCGCCAGTTCCACTCGGATGACGAGGTCGAAGCGGCCGCCGCGGGACAGCACCCCGACATCACGCTGGTCGATACGGGCGAGGTCTATCGCTGCTCAGTCGTCGGCAGGAAGTAGCTCGAGTCCAATACCCACCACCCATTCCAAAGGAGACGAACCATGAAGAAGATGACGGCAGTCCTGGGAATCGTGGCGCTGCTCGCGCCGCTGTCGATCGCACACGGTCAGAGCCCGCAGCACTCGTTCGGCTTCAATCCCGCGAGCGTCAGCGGCATCGGCGGCGGTCAGGTCTTCATCACCGGCGGTGGCACGTTCGATCCGGTGTCGGGAACGGTCAAGGCGGGCGGGGCGTTCCACGTCCTGAGTGACATCACCGCGGGCCCGCTCGCCGGGGTCAAGGCGGGAGAGACCGTGCGCTGGGATACCGAGGTGCTCGTGCGGTCGTTCGACATCCGTTGCAACGGGTCGGAAGCCCTGAGAACGGTGTCCACGGACGGCAACACGGTCGTCATGAACGCCGACTTCTATCGCAAGGGAGACGGCGACAACGCGTCGTTGCATGCGGTCATGTTCGTCTCCGCCGACGACGAGGACGGCGTCCTGGGCGGCTCCCAGACGGTCTGGGTCCAGGGCGTCGGCTGCGGCGAAGGCAACGTCAACTTCAACTAGTCAATGGTGGAGTCCCCCGCCGGTTCGGCGCGCGGCGCTTCCCCTCGCCGCCGCCGGGCCGGCAGTCAATCTCGCTTTGGCCGGCCCCTTGCACCCATTTTCACGTGTGGGATGCTCCCGGCCAGAGTCGTCAATACTGCGGAGGGATCATGCTGAGAATCTTCGGAATCATGTTGCTGGCGGCTGCGACATCTGCCGCGCATCCGGCGCACACCGGCCTGGTTCTCACCAGCACCGAGGTTCAAGCGGGCCACACCATGAGCGCGGCGCAGATGTACGACCAGTTCGGCTGCACGGGCGCGAACGAGTCCCCGTCCCTGCAGTGGCGCGGCGCACCGGCCAACACCAAGAGCTTCGCCGTGACGCTCTACGACCCGGACGCACCGACCGGAAGCGGCCTGTGGCACTGGGTCGTGTACAACATCCCGGCCACGGTGAATCACCTCGCAAAGGCGCCGGCAAGGCCGACGGGAGCGGGCTTCCGGCCGGCTGCGTGCAGGGGCTGACCGACCTCGGCGCGCCGGGCTACGGCGGACCGTGTCCGCCCAAGGGTGACAAGCCCCACCGTTACATCTTCACCGTGTACGCGCTCGATACCGACAAGATCGAGCTGCCGGCGACGACGTCGGCGGCGCTGGTGGGATTCAATCTCCACGCTCACCAGCTCGCGAAGGCCACGCTGGTCGGCAGCTACGGACGTTGAAGGCGGGGGAACAGCTCGTCACCCGAATCGCCGCCCGCCCAGCCGCAGCGCATTGCCGATCACCGATACAGAGCTGAGGCTCATCGCCGCCGCGGCGATCATCGGGCTCAGCAGCAGGCCGAACGAAGGGTACAGAACGCCCGCGGCGATCGGCACGCCGAGCACGTTGTAGACGAATGCGAAGAAGAGATTCTGGCGAATGTTCGACATCGTGGCGCGGCTCAGCCGGCGTGCGCGCACGATGCCGCGGAGATCGCCCTTCACCAGCGTGACTCCAGCGCTCTCCATCGCCACGTCGGTGCCGGTTCCCATCGCGATCCCCACGCGGGCCGCGGCGAGTGCGGGCGCGTCGTTGATGCCGTCGCCGGCCATTGCCACCGCCCGCCCTTCCGCCTGCAGCTCCCTCACGATCTCCGCCTTGCGGTCCGGCGGCACCCTGCGTGCACACTCGTCGATCCCGAGCCGTCGCGCCACGGTTTCCGCGGTCGCTCGGTGGTCGCCCGTGAGCATGACCACCCGCAGACCCTCGGCGCGCAGCGCGCGGATCGCCTCGGGAGTCGTCGGCTTGATGGGATCGGTAACGGCCACGACTGCCGCGACCCGGTCATCGATCACGAGGAACACCGCGGTCTCGCCCTCGGCGCGCATCTCCGCCGCTTCGCGCGCCAGGAGGCTGGCCTCCACGCCGAGCTGCGAGAGCAAGGCGTCGTTCCCCAGAGCCATCGAACGTCCATCGACCTTGCCGGTCACGCCCTTGCCGGCGATGGCGGAGAAATCAGTCGCCTCGCCCAACTCGATTCCGCGCTCGCGCGCCCCGAAGACGATCGCTGCGGCAAGCGGGTGCTCGCTGGCCCGTTCGAGGGTGGCGGCGGCGCGCAGCGCCGTGGCTTCGTCCTGCTCCGGAGCGGCCGCGATCCGCACCAGCCTCGGCTGGCCCTCGGTGAGTGTGCCGGTCTTGTCGAACACGAGCGTGTCCACGCCCTGCAGTGTCTCGATCGCCTCCGCGTTCTTGAACAGCACGCCGAGCGTCGCGCCTTTGCCGGCCGCGACCATGATCGACATCGGTGTGGCCAGCCCGAGCGCACAGGGGCAGGCGATGATCAGCACCGCGACCGCATTGACGATCGCGTAGGCCATGCGCGGCGGCGGACCCACGATCGCCCAGATCACGAACGTCGCCACTGCAACGAGCACCACCGCGGGTACGAACCATACCGAGACCTGGTCGGCAAGGCGCTGGATCGGCGCGCGGCTCCGCTGCGCCTCGGAAACCATTGCCACAATGCGCGCGAGCAGTGTGTCGGTGCCGACCCTCTCCGCGCGCATGACCGAACGAGCCGGTGCCGTTCACGGTCGCGCCGATCACTGCGAGTGCCGGGCGTCTTCTCCACCGGGATCGGCTCGCCGCTCACCAGCGATTCGTCGACGGAGCTGCGCCCCTCGAGCACGGTGCCATCGACGGGCACCTTCTCGCCGGGGCGCACGCGAAGCCGATCATCCACCTGCACCCGATCGAGCGGGAGGTCTTCCTCGGTTCCGTCGGCGCGGAGCCGGCGCGCATTCGCGGGCGCCATGCGGAGGAGTGCGCGGATCGCGGAACTGGTGCGGCCGCGCGCCTGCAGCTCGAGGACCTGCCCCAGGAGCGCGAGCGTCACGATCACGGCGGCGGCCTCGAAATAGGTGCCGAGGCGCCCGCTCGCGTCGCGGAAGGAGGCGGGGAAGAGGCCGGGTGTCACCACGGTCGCGACGCTGTAGAGGAAGGCCACCGCCATGCCGAGCGCGATCAGTGTGGAACATGTTGGGGCTGCGGTCGACGATCGAGCGCCATCCGCGCACGAGGAAGGGCCAGCCGCACCACAGCACCACCGGTGCGGCGAGCGCCAACTCGATCCAGCCCGTCGCCGCGATCGGAAGCAGATGGTGGAGCGACTGCCCGGGTACGAGCGCGGACAGCATCATGAGGACGAGCGGCGCGGTGAGTGCCACGGCGACCCGGAATCTTCGCCGCATGTCGACCAGCTCCGGGTTCTCCGGCTGCTCCGCCGTGATGGTGCGGGGCTCGAGCGCCATGCCGCAGATCGGACAGCTCCCAGGCGCGTCGCGCACGATCTGCGGGTGCATCGGGCAGGTCCACTGAGTGCGCGCGGCGAGAGCGTTCGGCTTGGCTGCGGGCTCCGTGGCCGTGGAGCCGGCCGGGGCCGGATGGTGATGACGGGGATGTGACTCGGCCATCACGGACCCTATCGCAGCGCCGCGCGCAGGAATAGGAGCCCCGCGGCCGGAGTGTTGCCGTACGCGCGCGTGCAGCTCACTCGGCACCTGCGACAGCGTGCCCGCCGCGCCGATGCCGAGCGCCGTGTGCTCGTGTCGCAGGAAATCCCAGCGATAGCCGAGCGTCAGCTCGCCCACATCGAACACCTGATCGGCCTCGGGCGCGGGCTCAGGAGCAGCTCGTCCTTCTCCACGCGCTCGGCGCGTGCGAGACACTGGTGTGACGCTCGGCGATCTCGGCCGCCGCCTCCGCGGTGAAAGCGTCGAGGGTGTGGCCCGGCCGGTTACGGTTCTGGCCCCATGCGAGAGTTCCTTCCCATCGCGCGCTCGCGCCCAGCGTTCCATCCACCATCGCCGAGGCCGTGACCCGATCCTGATCCACGTCGGGCTCGAGCTGCTCGGGACTCTTCAGACGGCCATAGCTCGCCTGCAGCGCCCAGCGCTCCGTCGGATTGAACGAGAGCCGGTACGAGTACGAGTCCAGCTTCGGCGTCTCGATGTTCCAGCGGTCCTGATCGGGCTCACGTCCACGAAAGGCGGAGGCTTCGAGCTTGATCCGGTCGACGATCACCCCGGCGGTCAGCACGCCATAGGAAATGTGCGAGGAATCGAGCCAATGGTGGGCGATCGGCGCCACGGGAATGTTCGAGCCCGGAAGCGGTGCATGTAGGCCGGCGGACCCAGCGCCGGCTCGCCTGGCAAGCCGCCGTACAAGAAGAGCGAGCGATTCCCCGACGCCAGGCCGTAGGCGCCCGCCAGCTCCATGAACATGTCGTGCGGATGCTGGCGGTCGATCAGCGGTGTGATCCCGTCGGCGGTCTCGCCGGTCTGGAGCAAGAGGGGATAGCCGTCTTTGCCGATGGTCGCGGGCTCGAGCGAGAGCATGGTCCGTAGCCCGAACGCGCCGGCGCCGAGTGCGCGCTGTGCGGTCGCCATGACCATGTTGCCGCTGAACGTCTTCGTGTCGCCGCGCGCACCGCCCTGGTCGTCGTACACGACGTCGGCGTACCCGTGGAGCATGGTCGCCCACGTCCCGTGCATGCCGTGGATCCCGCGATGGCCCGCCGCCTCCGGCTGCCACGACGTTCCGCTTGCCTCGCGGCCGGCGCCGTACGGGCCGTACATGCCCCTCATGTGCTCGTGCATCCCCGACATCATGCCCATGGCGGACATGTCGTGCAGCGCCGCCGTCGCTTGGGCTGCGTGCGTCGTGTCGGCCATGGCGGCTTCGTGCTGATGCATCTGCGCGAACGCGGCCGTGGGGCCGAGCGCCGCCACGAAGCCGATGGCGACACTAAAGCGGCGCATGCCTACTGCACCACCAACGTGCCTGCGACCATGTCCATGCCGCAGGCGTAACGGAGCGTGCCGCGCTTCCGAGGCGTGAAGCGGATCTCCACGGCTCGGTCGAGCGGCAACGCCTGATGGATCTTCCGATCCTGGATCACGATCTCCTGGCGCAGGTCTTGTCGGTCGTGCGTGTCACCACCAGCACCACCGGTCGTCCCGCCTCGACGCTTCACGGTCGAGGGCTCGAAGCCCTTGCTCGTCACCCGGATCGAAACCCGCTGCTCATGCGCCTGGCTCACGGCCGCACTGGCCGCCGGCACGGTCGCGAGCAGCGCCAGGAACTGCTCATGCCACCAATCATGCATCTCATCGTGTCACTCTCGTAGAGACATCCACCTCACGCGACCTCTTTCAGCTCCCGGCGCTCGTGCTTGAGCTGCGCGTAGCGCCAGTAGGTGTAGACCACCGGGATGATCTCGAGCGTCAGGAACGCCGAGGTGAAGAGACCGCCCACCATCGGCGCGGCGACGCGCTTCATCACGTCGGCCCCGCGCCCTGGGACCAGAGCAGCGGCACGAGGCCGATCATCATGGTCGCCACGGTCATCAGCTTGGGACGCACGCGCTGCACCGAGCCCTCCGAGCGTCGCTTCCACGATGTCGTCGAGATCGCGGATGCGGCCCTGGGCCTTGGCGCTGGTGATAGGCCGAATCGCAATACACCACCATCACCACGCCGGTCTGCGCCGCCAGGCCCACCAGCGCGATGATCCCGACCCACGCCGCGGTCGAGAGGTTGTAGTGCAGGAGCGCCAGCAGCCAGACGCTGCCGACCAGCGCGAACGGCACCGAGCACAGCACGATCAGCGCCTCGGCCAGATTGCCGAAGTTCATGTAGAGCAGCAGGGCACGATCACCAGCGTGAGCGGCACCACGAACTTCATGCGCGCCTGCATTTGCTGCAGCAGCTCGTACTGGCCGGTCCACTTGAGGGAGTAGCCGGGCGGCAGCCGCGATTCGCCTGGCCACCGCCTGTCGGCGTCGTCGACGTAGCCGCCGATGTCGCGCTTGGCCGCGTCCATGTCCACGTACACGTAGCCCACCAGCATGCCCGCCTCGTCGCGGATCATGGGCGGTCCGGTGACGATGCGGATGTCGGCGATCTGGCCGAGCGGCACGTGCGGTCCGCTCGGCTCGGACCACAGATCACCACCGTGTTTCCCGCGGGACCGGGAGCGATTGCCGACTCCTCCGGCGCCCGTGCCGCCCATGGATCCACTCGCGTCCGATCCGCCCATGCCCGGGCTCAGTGCCGGTGCCCATCGACTGCGCGAGATAGTCGTCGCCGGCGTCGAGACTCCAGCGCCGCGAGCGGCACCGGCCTCTCGGCGCGCGCGCCCGTCGCGCCGCCGGATGCAGGTGCAGCGCGCCACCGCCGTGCAGCGGCACCAGGACGTGGCGCAGGCGCTCGATGTCCTGCCGCAGCTCGCGCGGGTAGCGCACGTTGATGCTGAAGCGGTTGCGGCCCTCGACGCGTGACCTCGATGGGCTGGCCGCCCACCGCCGCCTCGATCACGTCCTGCACCTCGCCGAGCGTCAGGCCGTAGCGCGCCAGCGCCTCGCGGTTCGGGACGATGTCGAGGTAGAAGCCGCCGGTGCTGCGATCGGAGTACACGCTGCGCGTGTTCGGCACGCGCGAGACGATGCGCTCGAGGTCGATGCCGATGCGCTCGATGCGTGTCGAGGCTCGGCGCCGAAGATCTTGATGCCGATCGGCGTGCGGATGCCCGGTCGAGGCATGTCGATCGCGGGTCTTGATCGGCATGGTCCACGCGTTGGTCCAGCCCGGCAACTGCACGATGCGGTTGAGCTCCTCGGCCAGCTCCTCGCCACGTGATGCGCCGGCGGTCGGGCCACAGCGGGCGGAGCACGGGCTTCAGCCACTCCGGCGCCCAGCTCCGAAGTACCACGCGGCCGGGTGATCGACCAGGCGCCACTGCTCGCGCGGCTTGAGCTTCACGACCGTCTCGACCATCGACGAGCGGCGCCGGATCGGTCGGCGGTCTCGGAGCGCCCCGCCTTGCCGAACACGCGCTCGACCTCGGGCACGGCGCGGATCAGGCGGTCCTGCACCTGCAGGTAGCGCTTGGCCTCCTCGATCGAGATGTTCGGGAACGTGGTCGGCATGTAGAGCATGTCGCCCTCGTTGAGCGGCGGCATGAACTCGTGGCCGAGGCGCATCGCCATGGGCACCGCCGACAGCACCGCGGCGAGCCCGATCGCGATCGTGGTCTTCGGGTTCTTGAGCGCCACCCACGCGAACGGGCGATACACCGGCGATCATCGCCCGCGAGACCGGATGATCCTTCTCGTGCCGGATCCGGCCGCGGATGAACAGCGCTCATCAGCGCCGGGCGCGAGCGTGATCGGAGACCAGCGCGGCGAACGGCCATGGCGAAGGTCTTGGTGAACGCGAGCGGCTTGAACAGCCGTCCGGCCTGGCCGTTGAGCGCGAAGATCGGCAGGAACGCCACGGTGATGATGAGCAGCGAGAAGAAGATCGGCGGACCCACCTCCTGCGCGGCGGCGATCAGCACCGCTGTTCCGGTCGGCGCCGGGCGGCGCGGTCTCGAGGTGCTTGTGCGCGTTCTCGACCAGCACGATCGCGGCATCGACCATGGCGCCGATCGCGATCGCGATACCGCCGAGGCTCATGATGTTCGGAGTTGATGCTGCAGGAAGTACATCGGCACGAACGCGAGCCCGACCGCGACCGGCAGCGACAGCACCGGCACCAGCGTGCTGCGCAAGTGGAGCAGGGAAGACGAAGATGATCAGGCTGACGACGATCGCCTTCCTCGAGCAGCGTGTGCCGCAGGGTCGTCGATCGCGCGCTCGATCAGGTTCGAGCGGTCGTAGACGATGCTGCACCTCGACGCCGGGCGGGAACGACGGGCGCGAGCTCGGCGAGCTTCTGCTTCACGCGCTCGATCACGTGCAGCGCGTTCTCGCCAGTAGCGCATCACCACCGTGCCGCCCACCGCCTCGCCCTCGCCGTCCAGCTCCGGAGACGCCGCGCCGGATGTCGGGCCCGAACGACACCGGTGCCGACGTCGCCGACGCGGATCGGCGTGCCGCTGCGCGGTCGGCGCCCGAGCGCCACCTGGCGCAGGTCGTCCAGGCTCTTCACGTAGCCGCGCCCGCGCACGAAGTACTCGCGCCCCGACATCTCGATCACGCGGCCGCCGACGTCGGAGTTGCTGCGCCGGATCGCGGTCGGTGACGTCGGCGAGCGAGAGGCCGTAGGCGTGGAGGCGCTTCGGGATCGACCTCGACCTGGTACTGGCGCTGGTAGCCGCCGACCGACGCCACCTCGGCCACGCCGGGCACGCTGGCCAGCGCGTAGCGCAGGTTGAAGTCCTGGAAGGTGCGCAGCTCGGCGAGGTCGTGCCGGCCGCTCTTGTCCACGAGCGCGTACTGGAACACCCAGCCCACCGACGGTGGCGTCGGGCCCGAGCACCGGGGTCACGCCCTCGCGGCAGGCGCGAGCGGATGCGTGTTCAGGTACTCGAGCACGCGGCTGCGCGCCCAGTAGAGGTCGGTGCCCTCCTCGAAGATCACGTAGATGAAGCTCATGCCGAACATCGACTGGCCGCGCACCGCCTCGACCCGCGGCGCGGCCAGCAGCGACGAGACGATCGGGTAGGTGACCTGGTCCTCGACCAGGTCGGGGCTGCGTCCCATCCACTCGGTGAAGATGATCACCTGCGGATCCGAGAGGTCGGGGATCGCGTCCAGCGGCACGCTCTTGCACCGCGACGAGCGAACCCGACCACGACGAACGCGGTGAGCGATGAACACCAGCGCCCGGTGGGTCGCGCAGTACTCGATGATGCGGCCGATCATGGCGCCGCTCGCGTCCGGTGCTCCGTGACCGGACGTGCCGGGCTGCGGCTCCCATGCCGGCGATCGCGGCCTTCAGGCGGCTCTCGGAGTCGATCAGGAACGAAGCGCTCGCCACCACCGTGTCGCCCACCGGCGACGCCGCTGCAGGATCTGCACCTGCGTCGCCATCGCTGAGCGCCGATCGCACCAGGCGCGGCTCGAAGTGCCCGCCGGCGTGCGCCAGGAACACGTAGGGCGTGCTCCCTGCGTTGACCACCGCCTCGCGCGGCACCGAGCGCCCACGGCGCACGCGCGTTGACGCCCGCACGCGCCTGTATATGCCGGGCGCAGCACCATCGCCGTCTCGCGAGCGCCATCCGCACCACTAGCGCGTGCGCGTCTCGTTCGAGACCGTCGGGTAGACGAACTCGACGCGGCCCGCGAACGCGCGCCCCAGCAGCGCGTCGGTGGTGAAGCGCGCGGCGTCGCCAGCGTGCACGCGCGCGTCGTCCATCTCGTAGAGGTCCGCCAGCACCCGACGCGCGTGAGAGGTCGGCCGCGAGCGGAGCAGCGGCGTGTCCGCGCCCACGTACTGCCCACTCGACCACGCCGCGCTTTCGAGCACCGTTGCCGGTGACGGGCGGCGCAGCACCAGCCGCGTGCGCACGCGCTTGCCCTCGGCTGCGAGCCGCGCGATCTCCTCGTCAGGCACGCCGAGCAGGCGCAGACGCTCGTGCGGCAGCACCGCCTCCGCCGTCGCGCGCGGAACCCGCTGCGATCGCCAGCGCCGCTCTGGCTCGATCAGGAACTCCTGCTCGCTCTGGAACAGCTCGGGGCTGTAGATCGCCATGAGCAGCGGCCTGCCGCTTCACCGCACGCCGGTCTGGTTCACGTACAGCTCGCGGACCCAGCCCGAGACGCGGATCTGCACGCGCCGCAGCCGCGATTCGTCCGGCGTGACAGAAGCCGCACCAGGTCGAGCTGGCCGCCGAGCGTCGAGCGCTCGCACGCGCGCCGTGCGCACGCCGGGAGCTAGGTGCACGCGGAGGTGTCGATGTGCACCGACGGCGAGGCCGGCACATCGCCCTCGTGTCTGCCCGCGGCATGGCTCTTGCCCGCGGCGCCTGATCGTGGACCGGCTCGAGCGTCATGCCACAGATCGGGGCACTCGCCCGGATGGTCCGAGGTGGTAGCTCAGGGGCATCGGGCACTGGTGGATGATCCTGGAGCTCGCGCGTCTTTCGCGGTCGACGCCGGGCGGCGCGAGAGCGCGTGAGCCCACCGTGCTGAATATCGCGAAAGCACCATGAGGAAGGTGAACGGCACCCAGCGCAGGCCGTTCATGAAGCGCGCGCCGGGGGGCGGCTCGTGCGCAGAAGAGGCCGGCGGCGGACACCCGGCGCGGCGGTCTCGCCGCCGGCTGCGTGGGGATGGGATCGTTCATCGCTCGTTCCTCGGCGACTCGGGCAGCGTCAGGTCCGACGAGATCGCCGCGCGCGGTGATGGCGAGCAGCCGAAGCCTCCTCGGTGCGCGCCAGGTCCTGCCGCCTTGCGCGAATCCAGCGCTGATGTCCCGGCCTACAGAGCCGGAGCAAGTGCGCGGCTTCGAGCACACGCCACAGGTCCGATTCCGCGCCGCGGCGCAGCAACGAGCCCCACGACGCCTCCACGGCGCGCCGCTGGGTCGCCAGCACCGTGTCGGCGAGCAGCGTCACCGTGCGGCGTGGTGCTAAGGCGTGCGCGGCGAGCACCTGCCGCTTCGGGTCGAGCGTGGCGGCGCGCAACTCCGCCTCGTAGGAGGCGCGTGCCATCGCCTCCATCTCCGCTTGCCCTCGACCCCTCGCGCGACCCGGCGAAGATGGGGAGCATGAAGGCCACGGTGGCCGACCACATGTCGTCTGCGCCATGCCCTCGATCGGCTCGCGAAAGCCATGCGAGCCCACGCAGCTCGAGGTCCGGCCAGAGGCCGTTGCGACGCGACGGCGCGCGCCGAGGTGATAGCGATCGACCTGCGCCCGCAGCTCACCGAGTCGCGGATGCGAGTCCCCGACCGCGGCGAGCCATGCCGCCAGCTGATCAGGCACCGGCGTCGACGGCGGCGCGGCGAGCGAATCTGAGCGAACCCGCTCGGGTCGCGCCCCATGACCCGCAGCGAGCCGTGCGCGCGCGCCGCGCCTTCCGCCTGGAACCCGATCAGATCCGACAGCGACTGCGCGCGCTCCGACTGGGCACGTAGAAGTCCTCGAGCCGGCCGTTGCCGGACTCGTAGCAGCACCTGCGCCGAGCGCACCAGGCGGTCCGCGTCGGATTGGTGCGCGACCGCGGCGCGCACCAGGCGCTCGGCGAGTAGGCGTCGGCGTAGGCTGCCCACGCCATCGCGTACGTCTGGTAGCGGCGCCATCTCGGGAGCCCGCGCCTTCCGCGCCCGCCGCCGCCTGGGCCGAGTTCCTGCTGATGCGGTTGCTGCCGAACAGCGGCACGCGCTGCCGCGAGATCCCGACCATCTTCATGGTCATCATGTCCTGGTCGAAGCGTCCGGTGGTCGGCACGTTGACCACCCCCAGCTCGACCATGGGTGATTGCCACGCGCCGGCCGGCCCGGCGCGACGCTCGGCGGCCTGCGACCATCTCGCGTCGTGCCGCGGGCGTGGGATTGGTGGTCGCCACCTCGCGAAACACCGTCTCGAGATCAGTGCCTTCGCCGAACCGGCGAGCAGACTCAACACGGGCGAGGGCGATGGCGCCGCCCAGCGGTGCGGCTTTCATCAGGATTCCTCTCTCCGCGCGCGCTGCGCTTCGCGATAGTTCAGGTCGCCCCCGCAGTTGGGCGGGAGGGCGCGCGGCGCGAAGAGCACGCGCAGGCGCGCGCGCTCGTGGCCCGATGGACGAACCGAGCTAGGCGGAGAGGCGGCGCGCGCGGGCCGTGCGCGCCGAGATCAACCGGGAGTGGAGACTCCCGATGTCGAGCGCCGGTGCCGGCGCCCGGGTAGGCCGAGAGCGAGACTCGCTCCACCTTAGATGTCCGCACGACCAACGAGGCGGCGCGTGAGGACGGCTGCCGGAAGTCGACGTGCGTGGACAGTGAAGCCGAGATCGCTCGCCACGGGAGGCTACTGACGCAGCAGTCACGCCAGGCATTTCGCCACATTTGCAACATTCGGACCTGGGACTGGCGCCGCAGAGAGATG
>ERZ1370068.9833-contig-8581_pt1 | contig 52205 bp, 51 predicted proteins | sample MGYA00561227_ERZ1370068 | MGnify/ENA primary metagenome ERZ1370068 (study PRJEB38410, sample SAMEA6850437) | metagenome | study: Metagenomic assessment of the ecological functions of the soil: analysis of the soil microbiota associated with the... | reverse complement strand
TATACCTTCGTTCGAAGTTACGTATTGCTCGCGACGCGCATGGACTCCCACAGCGCGCGGTTCCACCACCGCCGGATCGCGGGCGGCGAAGACGTGAGCCGCTTCGTCGGCGGCCCACCGGCTCACGGTTTCGCGACAGTTCGAGACGCCGGGCTACTTCCGAGCCAGCGCGCTGCCACTGGCGGACGCGCGCCGGCTCGGGCCTACGGTGCACGCCACCTGAGCAGCAGCTCGCGCCCGGCAGGTGGGCGCCACGCGGGGTTGACCGCGTCGGTTCCCGAACAATGCGCCGGGCTGAAGCCGCGATCCGTTCTGCATCGTTAGATATCCGCGGTGGACCCCCGGCGGCCCGGAGTGGATGCCGCCGGCGAAGCAGCAGCTCGTCGGCGATCTCCACCAGCCCCGGGCGTCACCTCCATGATCAAAGCTGATCTCTTCGCGGCGCCGGCAGCCCACCGCCATGGCCGGCGCAGCCGCAGCCACACTGGCCGAGGCGAGCGTGCCCGGGACAGCGCCACGCCTCGCGCTCTCGACCAGGCGTTCACGCCCGAGGAGCACAGGTAGGAAGCGCGGTGCGGCCGCGCAGCGGAATGAACCCCTTGGCTGCACGGCGACGCCCGAAAGCGCAAGCGACATGGCGCAGCGCCGATGGGCGGGGCAGGCAGCGTAGCCGGCTCGCTGATCGCGAGCGCCAGCGACAGTGCAGCGGCAGCGTCGAGAACGCGTAACGCGGAACGGCTTCTGGACGCGCCTGCGTCCCACGCCGACGGCAACCCACGGCGCGAGGCGCGCATCACGGGCAGGAACGCGCGACCCGGGCGACGCTGGCTCGCGGCGGCGAGCAGGCAGCAAAGTCGCCACGTGCCACGCGCTCGGCTGCGGCAGCTCGGCGTGCGGCGGAGCCACCTCCGGCGCTGTGGCCGGCGCAGTGGCTGGGCACGCCGTTCCAGCGCTCTGCCGGCCGGCAGCACGGCGTTCCTCGGGCAGCCACGCCAGCGCGGCGCCAGGAACGCGCCCGGCTCCGTGCGGCTGCCGGATCGCCATGCGCGCGCGCGTGTGTCGAGTCGAGGCGTGCGCCCCGATCGAGACCGGGGCGAACACGAGCTGCTGGCGAGTAACGTAATGCGGCCAGGCCGAGCGAGATCGTCGCGTCCCAGCGCGGCCCGCCGCCGATGTCGACAGGTCCACCGCCGCTGGCGGAGCGCCACGCGCCCGCGGTGGGGAAGTGGACGTCAGCGGAGCCGATGCGCCCCGAGGGACCGCAGCCCAGGCCGCCGCGCAGCCCGGTGCTCTCGATGGAGATCCTTATCGGGGATCGCCGCGCGCGAACTGCAACAACGATCCAGCGCCGCACGCATTACATCGAGCCCATAGGTAGGGATGCACGGCCCGGCGCGCGGCGGCCGATCAGCGAGGCGCCAGCTGGCTTACGGTGGAGCGCGGCGGCGCGATCGCGGCGTTCACGCCAGCGCGCCGAGCGAGCGCGCCAGGGTCGAGGAGCAGCGGACTGAATCGCGGTGGCGCCGCATCGATGGCGGTGTGAGCGCGCTGGCAACTACACACGCGAGGCGAGGAACCAGACGGTGTCGACCGGCCGCGAGCAGGGCTGCTGCCAAGAACGACGCACCGCGCCGCCACGCCCCACGCCGCATGCGGCGGGACCGGGTCGACGGTCGACCACTTGCGCAGGGCGGCGGCCCCGAAGAGTGCCGAGGCGGACCCGCGCCGCGAGCCCCGCCACCATGCGGGCGTCGTAGAGATCGCGGACAGTGAGCGAACGGTGGCGTGGTATCGCGCAGCGCCGAGATGACTGGGCCGCGACCAGCGAGTTTCTGGTGGTCCGAGAAAGAAGTCGGCGCTCCGCGTCCGGCATGGCGGACTTGAGATGGGGCCGAGAACGCGGCGGCGACAGATCGCTCAAGCATTCACCCTCGGCGACTCGCCCACCAGGTCGCTGGGGCCGGGGCGTGGCGAGCTCGAGGCGGCGCTCTTGCGGTCGGAGCTTGCCCGAGGCGGGCGCGCGGCAGGGCATCCAGCCGCGCGAAGTGCGCCGGCACCATCGGCTCAGGGGACTCGCGACGCAGCGCCGCGCGCCCGCGTCGGGGTCGAGGCTCGCGGCCGTCCTTCGATGACCACGAACGCCACCAGCTCAGGGCCCGCGCCCGTTCGCCTGCACGCGACAGGCGGCCTCGATGATGCCGTCGCAGCGGCACAGCTCGTCTCGACCGCGGTCAGCTCCATGCGGTGCCCGCGGATCTTCACCTGCGATGTCGGCACGACCCAGGTGAGCAACTCGCCGTTCGAGGAGCTTGCGCACCAGGTCGCCGGACCGGTAGATGCGGCCGAGGGTCGGATGCTGGACGAACTTCTCGAGCGTCAGGTCCAGGCGGCCGAGGTAAGCCACGCGCCAGGCCTGTCGCCCGCGATGCACAGCTCGCCGACCTGCCGGCCGGCAGCTCCGAAGATCAGCGTCCAGCGCGTGCACGCCCGGCTCCCTCGATCGCCCAGCCGATGGTCACGGTGGTGGCGCGGCGTGCCGCGCACCGGTGACCGTCACTCGGTGGGACCGTAGCCGTTCTCGAGGCCAGCGCCCGGGCGACCACGCTCGGCCACGTCCGGCGTCAGCTCCTGCGCCGCCCACGGTAGACGAGCTTCACGTCCGGCAGGTCGCGCTGGGGATCGTCACGCTGCAGGTCATGCGCAGCATGGTCGGCGCGGGGCACTTCACACCGTGATCCCTTCCTCGCGCAGCCACGGCAGGAAATCGGGGCCCGGAGCACGCGCTCGTCGTCCACCAGCGACCACGGTCGCGCCCGCGCCCAGGCCAGCCACAGCTCCTCGACCGACGAGTCGTAGGCCGCGGACGACGTCTGCGCGCAGCGATCGCCGGGCCCGATGCCGAAAGCGCGCGGCGTCCGCGAGCACCAGCTTCGCGACGCTCTTGTGCTCGATCATCACGCCCGGGCGCCCGTGGTGCCCGACGTCGTAGATGACGTAGGCGAGCGTTTCGGGCGCGAGCCAGGCGGCGCCGTGCGCGCGTGCAGCTGCCGTTCGTGCCGGCGGTAGCTCGCGGCGAGACGATCCGCTCGGCGGCGAAGCCCGCCGCCCGCAGAGACCGCGTGCTGCGGCTCGAGCGCCACCACGGCCACCGCGCGCGAGTCCTCGAGCGGGAAGCGCAGCCGCCCTCGCTCGTGCCGGGCTCGATGCGCGTCCACGCGGCGCCCGCCTTCATGATGGCGAGCTGCGCGGTCCACAACTCGACACCGGCGCGCGGCAATAACACCGCGACCACGCACTCGCCCGTCACCCACGCGGACAGCCGGCGCGCGAGTTCTTCCGGCGCGCGCATCGAGCTCGGCAGTAGGTGATGCGTTGTCGTGGTTCGCCAGACCCGTCGTGGGGGCACTTCGAGCGCCAAGGCATGGGGGTGCGGCCAGCCTGGTGCTCGAAGATGGTGTGCAACGAAGCGGACGCCCGTTGCGGGTCCGCTCGTCCGTGTGCATGTCGGGCTCGGCTCCGGCCTAACTCGACGTGGGTGGCCGCATTCTCCGACATGTACACGAAAGCCGCAATGACCCCAAACGATGTTTCGGGGGTGCCGACGAGGCGTCGGCGCCCCGATGGATAACTTTTTGCGATGCTCGTCTCCGGTCGACGACGACCAGCTTCTTCTGGAGCTCGATCGACTCTCCCGCGACGATGCGATAGAAGTACACGCCGCTGCCCGGTCAGCTGACCACTTTATCGCTGGTCCCGTCCCATTGCATGGTGTGAAGACCGGGGCTCGGTCGGCCGGCGGCGAGCGTCTTCACGGCCCGGCCCGCCACGTCGAAGATCCTCAGGTCCACATCGCGGTCCTCGGGCTGGCGCGAACCGGAACGCGATGCTCCCGAGAGACGGCACGGATTGCGGGCGTGTTCTGCGCCAGTTCGAAGTCCATCCCGGGCGCCCTCGGCGGCATCTGGTCCTCGGGATTGATCGTCCCGGGCTGCATGTTCACCGCGACGCCCGGCGCCAACGGCTCTCTGCTCGACTTCGCGCCGGGAAGTGCGACGCGAACTGGGCGTTCTACTGCCGCGTCGATGACACGGGCATAGGCCGAGAGCCGACCATCGTGGCGCCGCGCTCATCATCGGCGACAGAAGTGGGCCGTGGGGCGCGATCGGCGAACCGGTGAAGAACGAGGTCGCGCACCCAGGTAGACCTGTGAGGAGCGGTGCGCGAACGTAGACCCTTCAAGAGTGGGTGGAGGGTCGTTGAGGTTGCCGCTCGGCGAGATGATGGCGGCGGCCCGCGCGACGTCCCGAGATCGCATCGACGTGGATCGTGACCGTCTGGAGCGGGCTGATCGCCATCTCCTGGTCATGGCCGGAACCGGGGTCCGGCTGTCCCGTTCAGGTCGTATTGGAGGTAAGCGCGCGCCGATCCCGGCGAGATCTGCTCCGCCACGTAGACGCCCGGCTGGAGCATCCAGCCAGCCACCCTGGCCCACGGTGATCGTGCCGTACCGCCCAGGCTGGAGGGTGAGCTGGCCATTGTCGGCGACCGCGACGGTCTGCTGGATGAGCGGCAGGCTCGGCAGCGGCGGCAGCGCCGGCATGGCGAGCGGCACGAAGTACTCGATGCTGACCTCCGGTGAAGCCGTCCACGATCGTGCCCGGGTCATGGTCAGGTTGCCTTTCGCCATGATGTTTCCCCGCAGGCGGAGGCCTTCGCCGGCCAGGGTCACGTCGCCGCCGGCGATGACGTCGCCGAGCAGACGTGCTCCTGGCGCGAGGTCAGGCGGATGCCGCCGTTGCACCAGATGTCGCCGTCAGCTTGAGGCGCGAGGCGCACGTGATGGAGTCGGTGGCGAACAGCGCGAGCTGGGGACGAGGTGGGCTCCGGCGCGGGAACGAGTTCACGTTGAGGAGGGGCTGGTTGAGGAACGGGCGCAGCGCCGCGGTGGCGCCGCCGCGGCCAGTGGCGGGCAACCGGATGATCGCATCGGCCGAGAAGCCGAACGCCAGGTCCTGGAGCACTCCACCTCGTTCCCCTGCGCGCCATTGGCGACGACCAGCTCCGGGTGGTCGAACGGCGCCCGTACCAGCGCACCCGGTCGTCGGTGAGCGGGGTGAGGAAGTCGGCGAGCGCGATCTGCCGCATCGGGTGACCGATGAGGCCGCGCGGGCGGTGCATCTCAAGTCGAGGTTGTCGATGTTCTGGTCGTGGAAGTCGCCGCCGCGGGCGTAGAACTGGACCACGTCCAAGGCGATGCGACGCCGCCGTTGTGGAAGTAGGGCCCGGTCAGCTCGACGTTCCGCAGCGAGGGCACGCTTGAACGCGCCATCGGCCACCACGCGCTCGTCGGGTGCCGGCGGCGGGAGGATGCCGCGTCTTCGACGCTGCCCGGGTGATCGCGCTCTTGGCGCGCCAGCGGCAGCGAGGTTTCCGAGCAGGTCGTTCGCGCCCAGGCCGATGTCATCGCTCGTGCGACGGACACCGATATTGTAGAAGCCGCCGTCGTAGACCGCCTGACGGCCGTCGCTCATGATCATGCGCTCGAGCACGCCGTCGAACGACAACGGATCCATGCGCGCCGAGACCGTGGCGCCCGGGAACTCTGAGCCCGAGTGACAGTCCGCGCAGTTGCCGCCGTCGATCCCCATGAACACGTTCAGGCCAAACTTCTGCTGCGGGGTGATGGCGTTCGGGAGCCGTCCGCCCCAGCGATCGTACGGGAGTCGTCGGAGACCAGCGTCGCCTCGTACGCCGCGATCGCCAGGCCCCAGAACAGCGAAGTTCGCCTCCATGAGGCGTACTGGTCGGTCGGCAGCGCGTGGCCGTCGGTCGGCACGGTCACGCCCGGCACCACGTTGAGCCCGGCGTCGACGACCAGGGTTCAGATCCACCACTTCTCGAAGAACGCGGTGCGGATCATGTCGGCGTAGCTGGTGCCGAGCCCCTTGCCGCCCGGCACCGCGAACGGGCCCAGCGCGCTGTCGTCGGAGTTCACCTGCTGCTGCGCGGCAGCTGCATCTGCACCAGCTTCTTGCCGAGCTTCAGGAACGTGCGGCCGGCGCCGGACATCTCCGTGTCGGAGAGCGGCGGCCCGACGGCCTGCGACGCGGTGCTCGCCAGGTCGAGCGAGATGCGCACCGGCTCGAGCTCGCCGAGGTCGTTCACCTTGGACGCGCGCGTTCACGTCCGCGTCGCCGAACGGATTGCGTCCATTGAACCGGCGGTTCGCGCGCGACCGTCAGAAGTTGCGCACGTTGAACACGGCGTTGATCGCGGACGGCGGTGTTGCGTGCCGGTGACGCGGCGGACGTTGACGCCGCCACCCCGAGAAGCCGGACGGGTCGAGCGCGGACACGTCGTTCTGGTCGCGATGCGCCGCCGGACACGATGTCGAGGAAGTGCGAGTTGTGCACGCCCTGCGACCCGGCGACGTCGTCGCGGTCACGTTCGACCGTGGAGTTGCGGTTGGTGTAGTCGGACAACTTGTGGAACGGGAAGTCGGTGGCGTCAGGCGGTGGTTCGGCGGCGCCACGTCAGACGCGTGCCGTTCGCGCCGGGGTTGATCTGACCCCAATGGCGGGTATCACAGCCGGCCTGGAAGTGGCATGTCGCGCACGCGGCCGCCGTCCCCGCCCACCTGCATGTCCCAGAACAACGCCTTGCCGAGCGCCACGGCCGCGGGCTGGTCCTTCACGAAGTCCTCGACCCCCTTGATCCTCAGGATCGGGACTCGCTTGAGAGAGGGTGGAGGAACGGCCGCAACGATGGGGACGACCTGTGCCGAGCCCACCACGGCGATCAGAGATTCAGGGCAAACAAGCCCAGGGCGAAGGCAGACAATACCTTACGCATCACGACCTCAGGGATGCCGCGACCGGGAGCTATGTCGCGGTATGGGGAGAGGAGCCGGCACGCGATCGCTTGGCCGCGGGGTGGCCGAATCACGAACCAGCTGTACGGAGAGAGAGGGAGGAGAAGAGGGAGAGAGTCCTACGGGATAGACTAGGAAATGCGGACCAGCAGTGGGGCAGGTGCGTGTGCGATGCTGACCGCGATCTCGCTTTCTTTGTCCATCGAACAGGAGTTCGATGGCACAAAGTTTCCATCGTGCCGATCGCGCACCGAATCCACGCAGCCCGTGCAGCACGCAAGTTGTGTGCGGAATGTCGGCGCGAACGCGATTCACGCTGTCAGCAGACCACTCAGGAGCGTGAGAGGCGCGTGATATCGGGCGCTGTTCACTGCTCGTTTCATGGAACGCGACAGCGTTCTTTGAGGTTGAAACCGCGCCTCGCCTGATGCGAGTGTCGCAGCCACGGAGTAGGCGCCCAACCACCGCCTGCGGACGACGGTAACCTCGCGAAATCGGCCGGCGGATTCGCGAACCTCCCGACCCGCACCACCCTGCGTAGAGGATCGTTCCCCGTGCGTTCCCCATCGCTCCGTATCCTGGCGCTCGCGTGTTGTACCGCATTTCTCGCGAGCCCCGTCGGCATGTCCTGGGCGTTCATGTCGAGCTCGCGGCCCGTGTTCCGGGCACCGGCGCCCGCACCGATGCAGGGGCGCGGGTGGGTACGTCGGTCGCGCTCGATCGCGCGGCTTCGCGCACGTGGCGTGGTTCGACGCCGCGCGCGGCGCTCTCGAGTACGCCTGGCAGGTGCCGGGTGGCTGGCGCAGCGGGGAGGTCGATCGCGCGGCTGGCGGGCGGACCGGTGGGCTGGTACGCGTCGCTCGCGGCTCGACGGCCACGGGGTCGCCCGCATCGCCACTACGACGCCGTTCGAGGTCTGCTGGAAGCACGCCGAACGCGGCGGCGTGCGCGTGGGCTACCGAGCCGGTGGATCCGACCGCCGGGGGCGCGGGCCACTGTGGCTCGCTGGCGTTGACCCGCAGGGCGAGCCGGCCATCAGCTACTACGACCCGCACCAGCTCTGTCTGCGCTTCGCCGTGCGGGCCGCCGGGAACATGGACGCTCGGAGCCGTGGATGGGGCCGGCAACGTCGCCGGGCCGCAGCCGCGGTCGACCGCGCGGACGAAAGGACTCGAGACGCCGGAAGTCTCCGAGGACGTGCCGAACGTGGAGTCTCTACAGCTCGCTCGCGATCGGCCGGGACGGCACGCCGCACATCAGCTACCAGGACGTCACGAACGCCGATCTCAAGGTGGCGGTGAAGCACCAGGATGGCTGGCTGCTGTCGACCGTGGACGCGCAGGGAGACGTGGGCGACGCACACGGCCCTCAAGCTCGATGTCGCAGGCCGGGCGCGGTGAGCTACTACGACCTGCAGCACGGCGCGCTCAAGCTGGCGGCCGAGGGCGTGGACGGGAACTGGGCCACGCAGACCGTGGATGCCGACGGCAACGTGGGTGCTTACTGCTCGCTGGCCGTGGACGAGGCCGGCGGGCTGCGCGTGAGGTTACCTCGACGCCGCGCGCGGCTCGAGCAAGTACGCCGAGCCTCGAGGGCGGCGGCTGGTCGAGGCAGGTCGTGGACGGCCGGGACGGGGGCCGGGCACGGCACCGCGCTCGCGCTCGCGCGAGGACGGCGCGCCGGTGATCGCGTACACGGCGCGCACCGCGCGGGTCGTTCCGGCTGGTGTCGTCGAGCCTCGGCACGTTGGGCACAGAGCCCCACAGATCGCGCCGGGCTCCGGCGTGCGCTCAGCCGGGCGCTGCTACGCGGCGGCGCGCTCACGGTCACGTTCGCGATCCCGCAGGGCGGCGGCGAGGCCGAGGTCTCACTGATCGATGTCACGGGCCGGCGCGTCGCACGCTGGGGTCGCAGGCTCGCGATGCCGGCCAGCTCACGCTCACCTGGGACGGCCTCGACGATGGAGCGCGCGAGGTTCCCGACGGCGTCTACTTCCTCGTGGGCCGCGCGTCCGGGCATGAGTCGAAGCTCAAACTGGTGGTGGTGCGATGAGCATGGGCTGGCAGGACAAGCTCCGCGAGACCGCGCGCAAGAACCGCGTCGAGCTGATCGACGCTGGTCTCACGCGACGAGACCCTGTTCAAGCTCGGCCTGCTCACGGGCGCAGGCTACCTGGTGGCCAAGGTCGGCCTGTCCTCGCGTGCCGCGGTCGCGAAGGGTGTGCCCAGCGGCCCGCCGACCACGCCGTGGGTGGAGGAGCTGCCGATCCCGCCCGTGGCGACTCCGGTGCCGGTGAGGCGCGCTGGGCGCGACGCCCGCCAGGACTTGAACCGGGCCGCCCGGCGAGCAGGGGCGCATCTACCCGCACCAGCGCTGGGAGTTCTACGACCCGCCCAGCCGACCACTACCTGATCGAGAACAAGGTCACGATGGTGAGCTGGCATCGCGAGCTGCCGCCCGACGAGTGCTGGCTGCTTCAACAGCATCTTCCCGGGGCCCGCATCCACGCACGCCACGACCGCGCGACACTGGTGCGGTTTCGGAACCTGCTTCCCGACGCCTGGACCAGCACAAGGGCTATGGCCGGCCGACGCCGAGCACGCACCTGCACAACGGCCACCAGGGCTCGGAGTCGGATGGCAACCCGCTCGACACGATGGACGCGGGCGCATTCAAGGACCACCTGTTCCTGAACCGATGCGCCGGCTTCACGGACCCCGTGTTCGGGATCGAGGGTGACCCGCGCGAGACCATGTCGACGCAGTGGTACCACGACCACTGCATCGATTTCACCGCGCAGAACGTGTACCGCGGCAACGCCAGGCGTGTACTACCAGTTCGGCCCGCAGGACACCGGCGACGAGAACGATCCGAGCCCCGAAGCGTGGCGGCTGCCAAGCGGCGACTTCGACGTGCCGCTCGTGCTCCACGACCGCGTCTTCGACCAGTCACGGCAAGGGGTTTTACGACCTGTTCAACCTGGACGGCATCATCAGCCAGAAGTACACGGTCAACGGCAAGATCCAGCCGTTCATGCGCGTCGCGCGCCGCAAGTATCGGTTCCCGTCCGCAGAACATCGGCACCAGCCGCTTCTACGACTTCTTCCTGTCCAACGGGCGAGAAGATGGTGCAGGTCACGCACGACGGGAACTTCCTGCCGCGGCCGATGACGGTGAAGGGCTTCCGGATCGCGGTGGCGCAGCGCGTGGACATCGCATCATCGACTTCAGCACGCTGCCGAGCGGCACCGAGCTCTACCTGGTCAACTGCCAGGAGCAGGACGACGGCCGCGGTCCCACGGGCAGGATCCTGCCCGTGTCGCAGGGCGACAAGGTGCTCAAGTTCATCGTGGACGGCTACGATCGACACGAAGGGCGACCCGAGCCGGATCCCCGACAAGTTCTTCGACCTGCCGGACATCAACCGCAACGAGGGTGGTGACCGAGCGCACGTTCGTGTTCGACCGCCAGAACGGGGCTGGTCCGTGAACGGCCGCCAGTTCAACCCCGACCGCATCACCGCCAACCCGCGGCTCGGCACGGCGGAGATCTGGAACTTCGTCAACAACTCCGGCGGCTGGATGCACCCGGTGCACATCCACATGGAGGAGCACCAGCAGATCCTGCGCGCAACGGCAAGCCGCCGCTGCCGGACGAGATCGGCCCGCGAGGACGTGGTGCTGGCTCGGCCACGGCGAGATCGGTGAAGACGCTTCCGGCGCTTCCGCGATTTCACCGGGCGCTACGTGGCGCACTGCCACAACGTCGTGCACGAGGACCACGCCATGATGTTCCAGTGGGAACGTGGTGCCCTGAGCGCGGGCGCGTGGGGCTGCTGTGCCGCCGATGAATCGCCGCCAGTGGCTCCGGGCTCGCCGTGTGGCTGCCGCTGCTCGCCGCGAGCCATCCCGGTCGCGCAGTTCGTCGGCGAGCGCAGGCGCCGCACCAACCCGCGCCCGCTGCACTGGCTTCCACGACGAGTACTTCCCGAACCTCGAGCTGCGCACGCAGGACGGCGACCGCGTGCGGCTCTACGACGACCTGCTCAAGGGCAAGACCGTCCTCATCGAATTTCTTCTATGCGAACTGTAAGGACGGGCTGTGCCCGGTCACGACCGAGAACCTGGTGAGAGTTTCAGACCTTGCTCGGCGACCGCTGCGGGCGCGACGTGTTCATGTACTCGTTCACGCTGGCCCGAGCAGGACTCGCCGGCGCGGCTCCGGCACTACCGCGAGATGCACCGGTCGGCCCCGGGTGGACGTTCCTGCACCGGCTCGCCCGCGCGATCTGGAGCTGTGCCGGGTGCGCTTCGGCTTCGTGGACCCCGACCCCGAGCTGGACCGCACGCGGACGCAGCACACGAACGTGGTGCTGCTGGGGAACGAGCCGCACGAGCGCTGGATGGCGTCGCCCGCGCTCACCGACCCGAAGTTCCTGCTCGACCAGATCTGACCGGGTGTGCGGGACTGCGGACCTGAGCCGCGCGGCTCGCGGCTGGCGCAGGCCTGAATTCTCGGCTCACCCTTCATGAGCCGACCGGGCCAATATTCGGGCAGGTCCCAACGGCGTCCACGGCCGCCCGCACCACCCGGAGCCCCGATGCGCCACAAGTCCCCTCCGTCCCGGCGGCGCGTGACCCGGCAGGCGCCGTTGTCCGAGGATCAAGCTCCTCATCCCCAACCCCGACGCGGCCACACTCGACCGGCCGGGACTGCTGGAGCTGCTTCGAGCGCCACGCAGGGCCGCGCCCCTGACGCTGCTCACCGCCGACGCGGGCTGGGGCAAGACGACGCTCGCGCGCGGCGTTCGCGCGCGGACGCCACCGGCCGGTCGTGTGGTACGGCCTGCTGCCATCGGACGGCGACCTGCGCGTGTTCGGCCGCCACCTGCTCGAGGGATTCCGGGCGCACGCGCCTCGCGCTTCGGCGGGACGTTCGCCCGGCTGGTCGAGGAGACTGCAGCCCGGGGCGCGCGGCGCGGAGCTCCTGGGAGAGGTGTTCGCGCAGGCGCTCGCCGAGCTCACCGGCCCGCCGCGCCTGCTGGTGATCGACGACCTGCACGCGGCGAGCGCGAACGCGGACATCGTCACCTTTCTCGATGCCGTGCTCCGGCTGCTGCCGTCCCAGGTGCGTGTGCTCGCCACCTCGCGCACGCCGCCCCGCTCGCGCTCGAGCGTATGCGCGTGCGCGGCGAGTTGTTCGAGGCTGGATGCCGAGCGGCTCCGGCTGTCGCGCGACGAGATGTCCCGGCTGCTCGCGGGCGCTCTCGCGCGGGTGCCGACGGACGCCGAGTCGGGGCGGCTCGACGAGGCCTCCGGCCGGCTGGCCGGCCGCGGTACAGCTTGCGCTCGAGGCGCTGCGGCGCGAGACCCGGCGCGCGGGCTCGACACCGTGCTCGCCGACCTGCGCGTGCCCGACTTCCAGCTGCAGGCGTTCTTCTCGGCCGAGGTCTATCGCCGGCTCGAGCCGGCGGCGCGTGGCTGCTCGAACGCTCGGCGCGTGCTCGACCGGTTCGACACGCCGCTCGCGGTGCTGCTCACGGGCCAAAGCGCGACGCGCGCACCCGCCTGGAGGCCACTGGCCCATCGCGGGCTGGTGCGCAGCTTCGGCACGGGGCTCGAGACGAGCTACGAATGGCACGGGCTGCGTGGCGCGTTCGTGCGCCAGGAGGTCGAGGAATCGCGACGGTGCGGCGGCGTGGCAGGCGCTCGAGACCGCTGGCCGCACGCGGGCTGCGCGGGCGTGGCGAGGCTCGAGCGCGCCGTGCGCCACGCGCTCGCCGGTTCGGATCCGGTGCTCGCGCGCACGAGTTGCTGCTCGAGGCTGTCGCCTCAGCTGCTGCGCCAGGGGCGCGCGGGCCTCCTGCTGCAGCTGCTCGACGACGCGTCGCCGGCCGCGGGCGGACCCGCGGCCGTGCTGGCGCTCGCGCGCGCCGACGCGCTCGCCGCGCTCGGCCGCTGGGACGAGGGCGAGCGTGGTTACGAACAGGTGCTCGAAGACGCCAGGCGCACGGCGGCCGATGGACCGGGAGTGCCGCGCGCTGCTCGGCCTCGGCAAGCTGTTGAACCTGCGCGGCGCCACGAGCTCGGTGCTGGGGATGGCCGAGCGCGGCCTCGCGGCCTGCCGCCTCGCCGCCGCTCGAGCTGCGCGTACGGCTGCTGCAGATGAAAGCTTCCGCCCACTTCTACCTCGGCCAGTACCGCGCGGCGCATGGCGCAGTTGGACGCCGTGCGCTGCATTGCTGCCGGCGGACGCCGATCCCGAGCTGGTGGTGCCCACGCTGCACAACCTCGCGATCGCGTGTGCCGCGCAGGGACGCTACCGGGAGGCGTCGGAGTGGTTCGGCACGCGCGCTGGCGCCGGGTGCGCGGCCACCTCCGTCGCCGCGCGCGCCGCTGTACCTGTCGAACCTCGCGTGCCTGCAGATCCTGATCGGGCGACATGGGCGAAGCGCGGCGCGCCGCCGAGGAGGGACTGGCGGCCGCGCAGCGGTTCGCGAACCGCGCCCAGGAGGCCACGTGCGTCGAGGCGCTGGCCGAGTGCCTGCGCGCTCTCCGGGGATCCCGATGGGGCGCTCGCCCGCTGAAGCGCGCCGAGGAGCTCCACGACCAGCTGCGCATGGAGGTCATCACCGCCGACCTGCTCGCCGCCCGCGGCCGCGTCTTCTGCGCGCGCGGCCAGTACCTGCGCGCGGTGGAGTTCCTGAGCGAGGCCGTGGAGCGCGAGAGCGCCCGGCCGGACTCGCCGCGGCTCACCTCGTTCCGCGCGCAGCTCGGCATGGGGCGAGCTGCGCGCCGGCGCGCGCACGCCGCGCGCCGCCGGCTCACCGGAGCTGCTGCCCATCGTGGAGCGGGGCGAGAACGACGACGAGCGCATGCGCGTCCACTGGTGGCTCGCCGAGTCGCTGCTCGCGCTCGGCGAGCGGCGCGCGCGCCGATCCGCACTGAAGACCGCGCTCGACGCTCGTGCGCGAGCGCGGCTACACGCAACTTCCTGCGCCTGCGCGCGCGCGGAGGCGCCGGCGCCGCTCCTCGAGGCGCTCGGCGCGCGGCATCGAGCTCGAGACGTGCGCGGCGGCGCTCGTGGCGGCCGGGGCTGCGGCGGAGCCGGCGCTGCTCGAGATCGCGAGCCTCGGCACTCGGTGGCGGCGGCGGAGGCCGCGCTCTCGGTGCTCGCCGAGTGCGGCGGGCACGGCCTCGATCGAGCGGCTGCCGGGCGATCGCGCGGCGGCGGCGCGGGACTCGCGAGCGCGGCGCGCGCGGCGCTGGCGCAGGTCGAGGCGCGCTCGCGTCGCGGCGCACTCGCCGCCGGCGCGCCGGAGACCGCCGGCGCGCGCGCGGCTGGTGCTGTTCGGGCCGCCGCGCATCGACGATCGGCGACGCGCACGCTGCCGGCCTCGGCGTGGCGCGCGCAGCGCGCGTTCCACGTGCTGATCCTGCTCGCGCTGCGGCCTGCGCGGCGCGTCGCGCGACGAGCTGCTCGAGACGTTCTGGCCCGGGCGGCAGCTCGCGGCGGGCAAGCGCAACTTCCACCCCACGCTGTCCTACATCCGCAGCGTGCTGCCGCGCCACCCGCGCCGCCGCTGCTGCGCGACGCCGAGATCTACCGGCTCAACCCGACTACCCGCTGGCGTGCGACGCGTGGGAGTTCGAGCGCCGAGCTGGACGCGGCGCGCCGGGAGCGCGGCGCGAGTCGCGCCTCGAGCACCTGGAGCGCGCGCTCGCGCTCGCCGGGCCGGAGGCGCTGGCCGGCGTCTACGGCGACTGGGCCGAGGAGTTCCAGCATCGCCATCGCGACCGCGTGGTGGCGGCCCGCGTGCAGGCGGGCGCGCTGCGACGCGCGAGCGGCGACGCTGGCCGGCGCCCTGGATCACTTCCGCCGCGCGGCGGAGCTGGACGAGTTCGACGAGTCCACGCGCGTGAGCGTGATCGAGTGCCAGGTCGCGCTCGGGAATCGCGGCGCGGCGATCGCCGAGTACCAGCGGCTGCGCGTCCGACCTCAAGCGCTCGCTGGACGTGGAACCGCTGCCCGAGACCGACCCAGGCCGTGCAGAAGGCGCTCGGCAGCGCCAGCGCAGGGGCGGCAAGAACCTCACAACCCCAACCGGCGCAATAGACTATGCCATTCACTCAAGCCCGGCTCAAGGCCTCGCTCGCAATCTCCATCCCGTATGCGACCGCTCCTCGGAATCCTGTCCCGAGGCGCGCCTCGGACGTACGGCGCGCTGCTGCCGTCGTGCGCTGTGGATCGTCGACGTCTGCGTGCCGTGATCGCCGGCGCGGCGCCGCGCGCGCGACGCAGCCGTTCATCTGGGACCAGGACACGAACGGCATCGACGACCGCATCGAGTCGCGTGCATCTGCTCGGCTTCTCGGCCTCGTTCGAGCATGGGGACACCACGCTGCGCCAGCGCATCCATGGTGACGCGCGCGCCAGGCGACCTGCCTTTACAGCGTCTACGTGCGCTGGGATCACACGCCCGACGCCTCGGATCGTCGCCGCGCTCGCGCTGCTCGGCATGCCGGTGCTGTCGCGCGATCGAGGCGGTGCCCGCGTCGCGCTCGCATCGCGACGTTCGCGCAGGTCGCCGCGGCCGCCGCGCTGCCCGGCGTCGAGCGCGTCGAGGCGGTCGCCGCTCCTCTATCCCGAGCACCGCGACGGCACGGCCGCGATCGGCGTGCGCGATGCCTCCGAGCGCGTGTTCCCCACGTTCGCGAGCGACGCGCCCGGCGTCAGCAGGCCACGGCGTCGTGGTGGCGTTCCTCGACACCGGCATCAACGACGCCGCGCGAGGGCGGCTATCCGGGCCACGAGGCGCTCGCCGGGCGCTGCCTCGGCGGCGCGCCTGTTCGTCACGCGCCGACTCGCTCTCGCAGACGCCGCGCGACGGCATCGGTGAATCCCGCGGACCACGGCGGCCAGGCCACCCACGCGCACGGCGACGCACGTGGCCGCGATCGCCGTCGGCGCGGTGCGCCGGCGGCTTCGCCGCGCGGCGTGGCGCCGCGCGCCGCGGTTCGTGGACGTGAAGGTGCTGAACGACGCGGGCAGCGGGATCGCGGTGCCCGGAGGCGCTCGACTGGTGCATCTCGCAACCGCGCGCGCGACTGGGGCTCGCCCGACCCGACGAGCGCGGCATCGACGTCATCAACCTGTCGCTCTCGAGCCCCGACGAGAGCGATGGCAGAGACCTCGCCTCGCAGCTCGCGGCGCGCGCGGTCGCAGCTGCGGCGATCGTGGTCGTGGCCTCGATGGGCAACGACGGGCAGGCCGGCGCACGTGCCGTCGCCCGCGCGGGCGACGGCGTGATCGCGGTGGGCGCCTGGAACGACGCAGCGCACGCCGCAGCCGCGGCGACGATTCGTGGCCCGGCTTCAACAACACCGGACCGCGCGCCGCCGACGGCGACGTCGACGCGACCGACGAGCTCAAGCCCGATCTGCTGGCGCCGGGCGTGGACGTGCTGTCGGCGAACGGCGATCCGGCTCACGCGACGGCACGCCGCTGGCAGCGGCTCTCCGGCACCAGCATGGCTGCCGCGTTCGTGAGCGGCGTGTGCGCGCTGCTGCGCGAGCACCGCTCGCCCGGCGCCCGGCGCGACGATCGCCGAGTGGCTGCGCGCAACCGCGCGCCGGCCGCTGCCGGGAGCGCCCGCGGGCGCGGCGGGCGCGGATCGCGCGCTGGCGCTCGACGCTCGGCTGCGGCCTCGTGGACGCCTACGCCGCGCGTGCTCGAGCAGCGCCGAACCGCACCGTGACGCCAGTCCGCGCGGCTGGCGCGTCACATCCGACCGACGGCACGTCACCGTGCGCGCGACGCTGTGGACCGGGCGCGAGGCGCGGCGTCTCGCGCTTCGCGTTCGAGCGCGCCCCCGACGCGGGCGGCGTCCCGGGCGCGTTCGCCGCGGTGGATTCGCTCCCGGCCGCTGGTCCTCGCGACGCTCGACGGGCCGGTGAGCGTCACCGAGTACGCCCTACACCTGGGCCGTGCCGCCGTCGCGAGCGCGGCGTGCGGCTTCTGGTATCGCGTCGGCTACACCGAGGGCGGCGTGCGGCGCTGCGAGCCCGGCCGTGCGCGTTCACGAGCCCGGCGCGGCCCGCGCCGTGGCGACGCTCGCAGCTCACGCTCGTGCACGACGCGCTCGACGGCGATATCGAGGCGTCGGTCCGGGCCAGGTCGCCGAACGGCCCCGTGTTCCGAGCTGCCGGGCAGCGCCGGGCGCCGTGTCGTCCGACTGGCTGGACGGTTCGAGCTTCACCGGCGACCCAGGCGTGGACGTTCCGCATCGCCCGTGCCCGGCGGGCCCGCCGGTGCGTTCCTGCCGCCGAGCGAGCAGACGCCCGTGGACGCTCACGGTCACCGACGGCGGCTCGATCACGCACAGCGGTCGCGTCTAACGACTTCCGGCTGACCGTGGCATCGCGCCCGGCGGCGACCAGGTGTTCACCGGGCGGTCCGCTGCCGCAGCAGACGCCTGGAGGGAGGCGCGATCCAGGTGCGCATCCCGATCGCCGACCTCCGGCGTGGACGGCGCCGGACCGGGCGCGCGGCCTGCGTGTCGCGCCCAATCCCGCGCGCTCGGGCCGGCCGCTCCGGCTCACGCTCCCGGCCGAGGCGGGCGAGCGAGGCACGGGTGTTCGACGCAGCCGGGAGAGAGTGGCGCGCGTGGCATTGAGCCGGAACGTCGACCGGCTGGCAGGCCGACTGGGCGCGCGCGGGACGCCGGTGGCGCGCCCTGCGGCCCGGCGCTTTACCTGCGTGCGCGGCCGTGCCGGGCGCGGTTCGCGCGTGGTGCTGCTGGGTCCCTGATTCCGAGAGTCCCCCAAAGGGACCCAGGTGATGCCCGGGTCGATCCCGCGCGGCTCGCGGCTGTCGGGTTCCGCCCTGCACTCAGCGTCCAGTCAAGTCCTGCTCAAGCCGTCGGGGTGACACCTCGACGTGCCGGATCGCGACCAGCGACCGGCCGCCGTCGAGAGGCTCCGGTTCGGGGAGACCGGGCCTCAAGCGGTGATCGTCCCGCCGGCGAGCGCGCTGTCCCCGCCGGCACCGTCGCAGGCCCGCCGCCGGCATCCGGGCGGCGCCGGGAGGTCGCTCACCGATGAAGCCCGCACGCTGCCGCACCGCGTTCCGCTCGCGCCGCGTCGCTGCTGACGCTGACCGCCCTGCTCTGCGCCACGCCCGCGCACGCCGCGTGGATGTGGGACGCCAACGCCAACAAAGCTGGACGACCGGATCGAGCAGGTCGGAATCGCTCCGGGCCCGCTCGCGGCGCGAGTCGGGCAGCTCGCCACCGGCAAGCTGCGCTTCGCGCTCATGACCGACACGGCGCCCGTTCGCTACGGCGTCTACGTGGGCTACGACCACCACCCGACCGACGCGGACGCCGCCGGCGCTCGCCGGCGACCGGCGTGCCGGTGCAGGTGCGCTACCGCTCGATCGACTACATCCGCTGCGAGGTCACGCTGCGCCAGGCGCTGGCGATCGCCGCGCTCGCCGGGCGTCACGCGCATCGAGACCATCCCGATCCTCTACGCGACGAACGACAACGCGACACGCGCATCCTGCGCGCGCGCGTCTCCGGCTGCCGCTGTTCCCGAGCGTTGGAAGGACCTCGGGCATCACCGGCAAGGGCGTCGTGGTCGCGCATCCTCGACACCGGCGTCAACGACGACAGCCGGATCGAACGCGTATCCCGGGCACGAGTCGCTGCGCGGCAAGTTCGTGGGCGGCGGCAACTTCTTCGCCGGCCAGCCCGCGCTCAACACGCCGATCGACCAGAGCGAGAACCCGAAGCACGCGGTGGACCCCGAGGTGACGTACCACGGCACGCACGTCGCCGGCACCGCGATCGGCTCAGGCGGACCCGAACGGGCGTGCTGAACGGCGCCGAGCCCGGGCCGTTCGCCGGCATGGCGCCCGGACGCGCGGCTCGTGGACTTGCAAGGTGCTGAGCGACGCCGGCTCGGGCTTCGGCGCGGCCGACGCGCTCGACTGGTGCATCGCGCACCGCTTCGACACTGGGGCTCACCGGCGCCGACGCGGTCTACCGCGGCGTGCAGGTGCTCGAACATGTCGCTCGGCGGCACGGACAACTCCGACGGCACCGACGCGACTGCGCGGCGCGTGAACGCCGGCGCACAAGGCCGGCATCGTGGTGTGCGTCGCCACCGGGCAACGACGGCAACACGAGCTACATCGCCGTCGCCCTCGGCCGCGGACCTGGCGCTGAGCGTGGGCGCGTTCACCGACAACAACACGCTGTCGCGCGCCGACGACATCGTCGCCGACTACAGCAACGAGGGCCCGCGCGCTGTCCGACGGCGACGCGGACCACCTCGACGAGATGAAGCCGCAGCGTGCTCGGGAGCGGCACCGGCATCCTGTCGGCGCTCGGCGACCCGACCACGGACGGCCGCCAGTACCACCACATCAACGGCACCAGCATGGCCACGCCGACGATCGCGGGCTGTGCGCGCTCATCCTCCAGGCGAACCCGACGCTGTCGCCCGACTCAGGTGCAGCACGATCCTCCAGAACACCGCCGACCACCGCACCGATCGCCGGCAAGCAGCCGCCGTCGGCGGCCGACCCGTTCGGCGTCGACCCCAACTACCACCCGTCGTGGGGCTGGGGCGAGCCCGACGCCTACGCCGCGCGCGCTCGAGGCGCATGAACGACGCCACCGACGCAGGTGGTGCGGATCGCGGCCACGCCGCAGCGCGGTCCCGACGCCGTGCGCGTCGACTGGGTGAGCCAGCGCGAGGTCGACCTGGTGCGCTACGTCGTGCAGCGCGCGCCCGATGCGCTCGGCGTGCCCGGCGCGTGGACGGACGATCGCACCAGATCCCGGTCACGCGCGCAGCACCCGGAGATCCTGCGGCAGCCGAACCGCCACGCCGTACAGCTGGACTGGACTCGGACCCGGGCCTGGATCGCCAACGCCACGTACTGGTACCGCGTGCGCTGGCTCGACTTCCACGGCCGCATGCACTCCGAGCCGCCGATCGCGCGCGCGGATCGTCGGACAGCCCGGTGGTGGCGCGCGTGCGGTTCTCGTGGACGCACAACTACTCGGACGGCGATCTCGTCGTGCGCTTCGGCACCGGCACGAACACGGCCTCGCCCGTGTGGCAGCGTTACGCGCCCGGCGCGCCGGCCGCGGACTCGATGGTCACGGAGCCCGGCGGCCTCTACACCGGCACCAAGCACTACTTCTTCCACGCCGACCTCACCGGCGCCGGACCTGGTGCAGGGCTTCCTGCCGCCGTCGAGCTGCGAACCCGTGGTTCCTGTCGGTGAAGGAGGGCGGGTTCGTGAACACGAAAGGCACCGTGAACGGCTTCGCGGTGCGACGTGTTCAACGGCGTCCGACCACGACCTACCACGGCGCCCGAACCCGCCCACGTCCACGGTCGAGAAGCAGGAGACGGTGTTCTGGATCCCGCTCGACCCGGCGACGCACGCTGAACCACGCGCCCGGTGTTCCTGTCGCTCGGCCGACCGAGGCCGACGCCGAAGGGCATCCCGATGGGCTTCCAGGTCACGGCGCTGGACGCGGACGGCCAGGCGCTCATCTACTCGGCCAGCGGCCTTCCGGCCGGCGCCACGTTCGACCTCGGCACGCGCCGGTTCGACTGGACGCCGGGCCACACGCAGGCGGGCGTCCGTACAACGTGACGTTCCGCGCCACCGACGGCGTGTTCCCACGCCCGCGGCCGGACACGCAGGCGGTGCACATCGCGGTGGCCGACCGCGCGCCGGGCTCGAACCTGCCGCCGGTGCTGGAGCCGCTCAGCGACCGCCAGGCCCTGACCGGCGAGCGCCTGAGCCTGCGCGTGATGGCGCGCGATCCCGGAGCACGGGCTGGTCACCTACTCGGCGCCGGCGCTGCTGCCGGCCAACGCTGCTGCTGGATCCCGGCCACCGGGCATCTTCACGTGGACGCCGGCGCTGGACCAGGTCGGCACGTTCCCGCTCCACTTCGTCGCTACCGACGCCGGGGGCCTCACCGATCGAGGGCGACATGCTCGTCGACCGTGTCGCGGGCGGGCGTCGGTCCCGCGCCGGCGCTGCCCTGCGACGAGCAGCCGCGCATCGCCGCCGGCGTCGTGGGCATGGGCACTCGACCCGGGCGACAAGAGCATCACGTACGTCGGGCTTCGACGTGCCCGTGAGACATGCCAGCGCATCGAGGGCCAGCTCTCGTTCGCGCTCGCGCCGGTGCGCGACCTCGACTTCTACCTGCTCGACGCCGACTCCAACGCGGTCACGTCGTCGGCGAGCACGAACCAGCCGGAGTCGATCGTCTACAACACGCCGTCGCCGGGGCCACTACATCTGGAAGGTGGTGGCGTTCACGAACCCCGACACCGGCGAACTTCGCCATCGACCAGCAGGTGTGCGTGGCGTCCACGAACGGCGTGGCGTGACCGGGTGAGCGGCGCTGCGGCTCGCGCCCGCCGCGCCCAACCCGTTCCGCGCGCGCACGCACGCTGCGCTGGTCGCTGCCCCAGTTGCGGGTGACGTCCGGCTGCGCGTGCACGACGTGGCCGGGCCGGGCGATCCGCACGCTCCAGAACGGCCGTCTGCCCGCCGGCGAGCACAGCGCGGTGTGGGACCAGCGCGACGACGCCGGGCACCGGGTGGCGCCGGGCTCTGCTTCGTGCGCTTCGAGGCCGCCGGGCGCTCGCTCGGCCAGAAGTGATCCTCTGCCGTGACGCGAATCCGGACACCGGTCCCATCGCAGCATGGGGCGCGATGACGGCCGCAGAGGGCGACCGCACGCTCAAGTCGGTGTGCGGGCGCGTCCACGCCACCCGGCAGGTCACCATGGAGGCGTGAGTGATGTCGCGAGATCGTAGCAGAAGCTGGCCGACGCTCGAGTCGTGTCAGCCTCACGACGTCGCCCGTGGTGCCTGCGACGGAATCGAAGATCGCACCGGGGGCACTCATCGTGCCGGACCCGCGAATCAACTCACGCTCCGCTGCTCGCTGCCACTGGCGGACGGTGCGGCTCAGCGTGCTCGACGACGCAGCATGCCGTGCGCACGCTGCGCGATGGGTGGATAGCCGCGGGGAGTGCCTGTTCGTATGGGACCAGCGTGATGACGAAGGCCTTAAGAGACTGCACGCGAGGCCAGTACCGCGTCGGTTCGAGGCCGCGGGCCGCGTGCTGGAACAAGAGGTGATGTTGCTGCCTAGGCCATGTGCGCCGAGGCGGACCTCCCGCCCGGCGCGTTCAGGCGGGAGGTTCAACTTGGGATCGCTCAGGACGGGCGCCACGAGCAACCGTGGTTCGAAGCCTGGATCCGATGGACTCTCGGCTGTCGGGTGCGCGGACGGCCTGCGCTCCAGGGCCGCGAGGACGAGGCGCGCCCGCCCAGCCGCGACAGCGTGACCGCGACGCGCTTGGCCTGGACCGGGAGCGTGTTGAACGCGCCGTCTCGAGCACGCGTGTGGCCGCCACTACCCTTGAGCCCCATGGCGTCGATCACCATGGGCACCGCTGCCCGCGAGGAACGAGACGTCGGCTGCGCCGGCGCGCGCGGGTCCACGGCCGCGAGCGCGCCCAGGCCCAGGTCGCGGCTCGCCTGGTCGACACGAGCGCCAGCAGCCGTCGGTTGCCGTCGGTGGGCGCCAGCGGCAGGGTAGCTGTCGTCGAACTCGATGCTGCGCCTCGGTGCGCGGCGAGCCGTCGGCCACGATGCGTTCGCATCATCGTGCGCGCCCGCTCGCGCTGCTCGAGCGTCAGCGCGCGCAGGTCGCCGGTGACGAGCGTGCGTCTCGGCCACCACGTTGCTCTTGCCGAACGCCGTGCCGCGGCCCGCGGCCGACGCCTCGTGCGTGATCGCGGTGCCGCCCGACGACCAGGCCGGGGTTGAACGTGAGATAGGGCTCGAACGCGAGCGAGTCCGGAAGCGCTCGAGGATGCGCGACGTCTCGATAGATCGCGCCGATCCCGACGTCGCTCGTGAACACCTGCGACGAGTGCGACGGCGTGCCGTGCACGTGCAGCGTCCAGCCGCTGCTGCCGCGCCGCGTCACGATGACGTGACGCGCGGGTCGCCGTCGCCGTCCTCGAATCCGATCGCGGCGCTGCGCACCCTGCGCGGCGTCGACGAGCGCGCGCGCGCGCCATCGATCGGCCGGCCGGGGTTCTCCTCGTCGCCGGTCAGCGACCACGCTCACGCGCAGCCGCTCGAGCTCGCCCGGTGCCTGCAGCGCCTGGAGCGCGAGCAGCGGGATGACGTCGCCGCCCTTCATGTCGATCGACGCCGGGGCCGGTCGCGGTGGAGTCGTCGAGCCGCCGGAAGCGCTGGAACGGGCTGTCGGGCTCGAACACGGTGTCGAGGTGGCCGACGAGCACCACCTTGAGGCGGTTCGCATGCTGCTCGCCGTAGTTCCGCGACCAGGTGTCCCGCCCGGCCCCATGCGCCGCCCTCGACCCAGTGGGCGTGGAAGTGGCAGCGCCTCCAGCTCGTCGGCGAACGAGCCGAGGCCACGTCGCGCACGCCGCGCGTGGTTCGATGTGCCGCTGTTGATGTTCACCGCGCGCTCGGGCAGTGCGAGCGACACCGGCAGCCGCCGGTCGACCGCCTGCGCCAGCTTGCCGCTCGGTCTTGCTGAGTCGGGCGGCGGCGGCTCGGAGCCTTCGCGCGCGGCGGTCGTCGCGGCAGGCAGTGCGCACGCGAGGCAGCAGGCGACGCGAACAGGGCGGAGAGCTTCATTCGCGCATCATGCCCGCGCGCGCCGCATCCCGTCACGGCGCGGTGCTCCGCGTGAACACCACGGCCTGCATGCGACCCGACCGGACGCGTCCCGCGAACCAGATAGCCCGGCGGCGGCTTCGTCGTGCTCCAGCAGTGCACGCCAGGCGCCCTCCAGCGGCTGCCAGCGAGCCACTCGTTCGTGAGCACCACCGACGCCGGGGCGCAGCCGGACCAGGCCCCGTGAGGCAGCGCCGCCGGTTCCAGCGGCACCAGCGTCGCCGGCCGGCGCGTGCCCCATGCGATCCACGGCGCCGGCGTCGCTCGCGACGAGCGAGTCGAGGGCAGCAGTGGCGCCACCTGCCGCTCGAGCCCGCGCCATTCGGTGGCGGTGAACCCCAGGGTCTTGGCGTCGGCGACGCTGGCTGCGCCGCCACTGGCGCACCAGCGGCACCGCGCCACGCACGCCACGGCGAGCACGGTGGCCAGGCCACCGCAGGCCACCCGCGCGTCCCGAACGGCTGCGCCAGCCGCGCGATGATTGGCGAACGACAACGCGACGCCCGCCGGGAACAACGGGAACAGCATGCGGACGTCGGGCACGGTGGCCGAGCTGAGCAGCACGAGCAGCGCGAACGCGCCGGCGAGCATGCCGGTGAACACGCGCGCGGGGCGGTCGCGCGCAGCGAACGCCAGCCCGGTGGCGAACACCGCGAGCGAGCCCGCCCAGCGGCCGCTCGCGTCCACGTGCCGTACACCATGACGCGCAGGTTGTGCAGGATCTTGTGGGCGTACAGTCCCGGGTTTGCGCGCACCCAGGCGAGCGCGTCCGGCGGCGGCGTCATGCGGTTGATGCGCGACACCACGACACTCGGGCGAGATGCCGGTGAGCAGCAGGTAGCCGCCCACGTCCGCGAACGGGTTCCCGAGCGTGGCCCACTTGTAGACGGCGGTGAGTACTGCGAGCGGCAGAAAGCCGGCGAGTACCAGCGGCAGGCAGCGCACGCGCTCCGCGCGCGGCGCACAGGAACCACAGCCCGAGCGCCAGCGCCGGCAGCAGCGGCACGGACACCGGCCGCGCCAGTTGCGACAGGCCCAGCGTCACGCCGAGCCAGAACGGCCGTGGTCGCGCGCGGCATGTCCCAAAGCAGCACGAGCGCGGCCGTGAGCAGCGCGGCGTAGGGCATCTCGGAGCGGCCCTCGAGTGCGTAGCACGAGCGCCCAGCCGGAGACGGCGAACCCGGCGCCGGCGCCGATCGCGGCCGTGCGCGAGCCGGCGAGCCCGAGCGCCAGGCGGGCGACCGAGCAGCACGCACGCCACGTACGCGAGCGATCGTGGGCGCGAGCGTCGCCTCGGGCTTCGCACCGAGGATCGCGAACGCGATGGCGTCGAGCGCGGGCACCAGAGGGTGGCCGGCGATCAGCGGGAACGGCGGGCCGGGCATCGACGCCAGCACCGCCGGGTGCGCGTACGGCGTGACCAGCCGTCCCGTCTCGAGCCAGGCGCGCCCGGCCAGCGCGTACTCGGCGCTGTCGAACGTGAACCGCTCCGCGTCGGGCCCGAACATGGTGACCTGTGCGTGCACCAGCACCAGGGCCAGCGCGCCGATACCGAGCACGACCCAGGCAGCCGGAGCAAGTCGTGTCACGGCGTGGGTCTGTGCCATGGTGTGGGCTCCCGATGGACCGACGGACGCGGCACTCTATACGAGAGATCGGTTGAGCGGCCAAGCGCGCGCGCGGATGGCGTGGGGTGCGGCGGCGATCGCGTGCGCGCTGGTGGGGCTGCTGCCCGCCGGAACGCTGCCCGCGCCGCTCGCGGTGCTGGCGCTCACCATCGCGTTCGCGGTTCTGCCGGGCGCGTGGCTGGCCGGGTGGCTCCCGCCGCGGACGCGCCGTCCGAAGAGCGGGGCGCGCTCACGCTGCTGCTCGCGCCGTTCGTGCACGGCGCGCTGTTCACGCTGCTGCGGCTCGCGGGGCTCGACGCCGTGCTCGCCGCCCGCGCGCTGGCGCTCACCTGGGGCGTGATCGCGACCGGGTGTGCGATGCGCGCACGTGCAGGATCGGCCGAGGCGGCCTGGCCGGCATGGCCGGCCTGGGGCGTCGCGGGCGGGTGCGAGGCTCGTGCTGGCGTTGGTGCGGACGCTCTCGCGCGAGCTCGCGACGCGCTCGGACGGCTCGTTCCACGCCGGCGTGGTGTGGGCGGCCGCGCGCGCGCTCCCGCCCGAGGACCCGTACTTCGCCGGCTTCCTGCTGCGCTATCCGTGGGGGAGCACGCCGGGTGCGCGAGCTGGCTGGTGCTGGCACCGTCGCTCCCGGCATGGGCACCGCTCCTGGTCGCGAGCACGTTGGCCGGGGTCGCCACACTGCTCGCCGTGGGCGCGCTCGCCCGCGCGCTCGGCGGCTCCGCCCGCGTGAGCGCGTTCGCCCAGGCCCTGGCGCTCGCGGGCACGGCGCCGTTCGCGTGGCTCACGCTCGCATCGCGCGCCGCCTCGGGCGAACTGCGCGGGATCGCCGAGCTCCGGCATTCGCTGGGCCGCGGCGCCGACCTCGCGCTCTACTCGCTCGATCCCGGCCTGCTCCATCCGTCGCTCGTGCTGCCGCTCGACAAGTTCATGGTCGTGACGCCGTTCACGTGGGGGCTCGCGGGTGTGGTGATCGTCGCGCTCTGCTTGCGCTCGGTGCTCGCGTCGGACCCGGCGGGGACCCGCTTTCGGGCGGGTCTCGTGCGGCTCGCGTGCGCGATCGCCGCCGTGGGCTTCGTCCACCCGCTCGCGGGGGTGGCCTGCGCCGGGGCGGTCGTGGTGAGCGTGTGCGTCGCGGGCGATTGGCGCACGCGTCGTGGCGTCCTCGCACGCACCGTCATCGCGGCGCTCGCCGGGCTCGCGGTGATCACGCCCTACCTGTGGCAGGTGTCGGCCGGCGGGATCGCGGTGGCGACGCATGCGAGCGTTAGCTTTGCGCCGCGCGGCCTCGTGTCGGCCGCCTACGCCGGTGCGTTCGCTGCTGCTGCCCGCGTGGCTCGCGCTGCGGGGCCGTGAGCACGCGGCCACCCTCAAGGGCATGCTGCTCGCGCTCGTGCTGCCGGCCTGCGCGCTGGGCGTGCCGGGGAGAACCAGAGCAAGCTCCTGAACATGGCGTTCGTGCTCGCGGCGGCGCCCGCGGCATGTGCCTGGGCCGCGCCTTCGAGCGGCCGGCGCGTCGCGCCGGGCTCGTGGCGATGTTCGCGGCGTCGCAGGCGCCCACGCTCGCCGCCATGCTGTGCGCCTACGCGCTCGAAACGCACGCGAGTTTGGATGCCCCGTCGCGCCCGCCACGGCCGATCCTCGACGCCGTGCGCACGGCCCACCGCCACCGGACGCGTTGCTCGAGGACATGACGCTGGACGACGCGCGCGGCGCCGCGCCCGCGCTGCCAGCGGGACCAGCCGCGCGTTGCTGTGGGGCGGCCAGTTCCATGGCGCACAAGTGGGGACTCGGCGTCGAGGTGCTCAAGCTGCGGCAGGATGCGGCCGCGCACGGCCGCTGGCCCGCCGACACCGCCGCGAGACAACGCGCTCGCTCGCACCGGCGCGCTGTGGATCGTGCTCCGGGACGACCCGGCGCTCGCCGCGGACCCGCACTGGCGGGTCGCGGCACGCGCCTCAGGTGTGGCGCTCGTGCGTTACGAGTGAGCGGCGGCGTACGGCGTGGCCTTGGTCTCCGGCACCAGCCGCACGCACGGAAGTAGTGGTCGGCCGGGAAGTACTTCTTGAACACGTCGTGCAGGTTCGCGGCGGACAGCAGGTCGATCCCGTTCGCGCCGCTTCGCGATGCGCTTGGGATCCCAGCCGATCAGGCTCACGTTCTGCATCGAGCCGGTCCAGTAGCCGTTCTGCTTGGCGTTCGTCTCGAGCTCGCGCCGCTGCACCTCCTGCTCCTTCGACACGTCCTCGGCGAGTCGGCCCGTCCGCGGTCAGCTTCCTGATCTCGGCGAGCGTCGCGGCGATGAGCGTGTCCGAACGCGTGCGGATCGCAGCCGAACGCGATCGTCATCGTGCTGTAGCCGTTGAGCGGCGTCTGGTGCTGGAAGCGCGCGCTCACGCTGTACGTGCCGCCCAGCAGCTCGCGCAGCGAGCTGCGCAGGTGGTCGGTGAGGATGCTGGCGGCGGAGTTCGCGCGGTGCTGGTCCAGCTCCTCGATCGGCTCGCGCGTGAAGTACGTGATGCGCACGCTGCCCTTGGGCTCGCTGCCCTTCTTGCACCTCGACGTTCGTGATCCCGGGCGGGAAGCGCGGGCCCTTGGCGACCCAGTTCGACGAGCGCTTGCCGGTGCCCGGCAGCGAGCCCAGGTAGCGGGCGAGTTGCGGGATCAGTGAGTCGGTCTGGAACGTGCCCGCGAAGAAGAACGTGAAGTCGCCGGCGTTCGCGAAGCGCTTCCGGTAGAAGTCCGAGCGCCTCAGGGAGTTTCACGGCCGCGCACCTGCTGCGCGGTGGGGATGCGGCTCATGTAGAAGCCCGCCGGTGTTCACCGCGTTCGCGGAATCTCCGATAGACCTGGTCCGGGCTGTTCGCGCGGTTGGCGAGGAACGCGTTGAACTGCGCCTGCAGCGCGGCGAACGCCGCCGGGTCCTCGGTCGGCTTCACGAACCCGAGGTTCAGGAGCTGCAGCAGCGTCTCGAGATCCTCGGGCCGCGTGTTGCCGGAGACGCCGTGCGTGTAGGCGTTCGCGTACGGCACGCACGCGCACGATCTTGCCGGCGAGCATCTTTCGCAGCTCGGTGTTCTTGAACCCGCCGACGCCGTTGTCGTTGACGATGAACGGCGACATCCACGCGGTCACGTACGCGGCGGAGTCCGCGAGCGACAGCCCGCCGGGCGCGTAGGCCGTGAACTGGATCTCGTCCGCCTTGAAGTCGGTGGGCTTGAGCCATGCCTCGAGGCCGTTCGCGAACTTGACCACGGTCACGCCGATCTCATCGATCGTGCGCTGCGACACGATCTTGGCCTGGCGCGGGCAGCTTCGCCATCAGCGCCTGGCCGGCGGCCTTGTCCACCCACGCGCGGGCTTGGCCGATCGCCATGCGGTCGAGGATCGCGCGCAGGTCGGCCTCGGTCGGCAGCGGCGCGCCGGCCTTCTCGGGACCGTCGCAGCAGCACGACGCGGTTCCGGGTCGAGACGAGCGAGTCGGCGAGCGCGTTCACCTCGGCGAGCGTGATGCCGGGCAGCAAGCGACTTGGACAGCTTCGAGGACGCTTCGATGCCGGGTTCCGGCTCGCCGTTCAGGTAGGCGCCCACCATGGTGCCCGCGAGCGCGCGGCTCTCGGTCTTCTCGCGCTCGGCGTAGGCGCGGTCCAGCTCGGCCACCTGTTCCTTCTTCGCGCGCTCCAGCTCGGTCGTGAGGAAGCCGTGCGCGCACGCGCGGCCGGTCTCCTCGAGCAGCGCGTCGAAGCCCCTGCGCCTGCTGGCCGTCCTTCGTCTCGGCCTGCGCGAAGTACAGGCTCACGCCGCGCGTGAACTGGAAACTGCCGGCGAACGCGCTCAGGAACGGCGGGTCGGCGCGGTGCGCGATCTCGTCGAAGCGCGAGTTGAGCATGGCGGAGAACAGGTCGGCCTTGAGCTCGTTGCGCGCCGCCGTCACGCTGTTGGCGAGCGCGCGGACCGCTTCACGAGCAGCGCCACGCTCGAGCTCGTGGCTTCCTTGTCGGCCACCACGCCGATCGAGCGTCTGGTCGTGCGGCGGCACGTCGAAGCGCGGCACCTCCTTCGCGTCCGTGCGCTTGGGAAGGTCCGAGAAGTTGCTCGCGGATCAGCCGCTCCATCTTGTCGGGGTCCACGTCGCCGACCGCGATCACCGCCATCCACTCCGGGCGGTACCAGTCGTGGTAGAACGCGCGCAGGCGCGCGCGTACGACGCACCTGGATGTCCTCCGGCTTGCCGATCGGCAGCCGAACGCGCGTAGCGCGAGTCGTGGAAGATGACCGGGAACTGCCTGGCGCTGCATGCGCTCGTCGGCGCCGCGCCCGAGCCGCCACTCCTCCATGACCACGCCGCGCTCCTTGTCGATCTCCTTGTCGCTCATCGTGGCGCGGCCGGCGAAGTCGGAGAGCGCGTGCAGGCCGGTCACGAGCAGCGAGTCGCGATCGGTCGGCACGTCCAGCATGTACACGGTCTCGTCGAAGCTCGTGTACGGCGTTCGCGTCGCGCGCCGAAGCGCAGGCCGATCGAGCGCAGGTAGCCGACGAGGTCGTCCGCGTCCTTGAAGTGGGCCGAGCCGTTGAAGTTCATGTGCTCGGTGAAGTGCGCGATGCCCTGCTGGTCGTCGTGCCTCGGCCGTCGAGCCGACCGGCACCGCGAGCCGCAGCGACACGCGGTTCTCGGGCTTGCGCGTTCTTCTTGATGAACCAGCGGATGCCGTTCGGCAGCACGCCGCGGCGCACGGCCGGGTCCCAGGTGAGCGAGTCGCGTGAGCGTGGGTGCCGCCTGGGCATGCACCCGGCGGCGGGGCACCCGCGCAGGCCGGCCGGCAGTACGAATGCCGTCGCGGCCAGCAGCGCCAGCGCGCAGCGGGTGAGCGGGAGACGCGGACGCATCGCAGGTCTCCTCCGTGGATGGGACCGGCGCCGGGGACAGGCGCCGGCCGGGAACGCGGGGGCTATCGACGAGCCTCTACGTCTTCATGTGCGCGATCACGGCATCCGCCGAACGCGCTGCACTTCACCTCGGTGGCGCCGTGCATCAGGCGCGCGAAGTCGTACGTCACGGTCTGCGCGCCGATCGCGCCGTCCATGCCGCGGAAGCACCAGGTCCGCGGCCTCGTTCCAGCCCATGTAGCGCAGCATCATCTCGCCGGACAGGATCACCGAGCCGGGGTTCACGCGTGTCGAGGTTCGCGTACTTGGGCGCGGTGCCGTGCGTGGCCTCGAACACGGCGTGCCCGGTGACGTAGTTGATGTTGCCGCCCGGGGCGATGCCGATGCCGCCGACCTGCGCGGCGAGCGCGTCCGACGAGGTAGTCGCCGTTCAGGTTGAGCGTGGCGATGACGTCGAACTCGTCCGGGCGCGTGAGCACCTGCTGCAGCGTGATGTCGGCGATGGCGTCCTTGATCAGCACGCGGCCCGTGCGCCAGCGCCGCCTTCTGCTCGGCGTTCGCCGCGTCCTCGCCCTTGGCGGCCTTCGTGCGCTCCCACTGCTCCCAGGTGTAGACGCGCTGGCCGAACTCGCGCTCGGCGAGCGCGTAGCCCCAGTTGCGGAACGCGCCCTCCGTGAACTTCATGATGTTGCCCTTGTGCACGAGCGTGACGCTCTTGCGCTTCTGCGCGATCGCGTACTCGATGCGCCGCGCGGATCAGCCGCTCGCTGCCCTCGCTGCGACACGGGCTTGAAGCCGATCGCGCGTCGAGCCGGGAAGCGGACCTTCTTGTAGCTGCTCGGGGAACTCCTGCTGAGGAACGTCGAGCACCTTCTGACGCCTCGGGCTGCCCGCCTGGAACTCGATGCCGGCGTAGATGTCCTCGGTGTTCTCGCGGAAGATCACCATGTCCACCTTCTCCGGCGACTTGACCGGCGAGGGCACGCCCTGGAACCAGCGCACCGGGCGCAGGCACACGTACGAGGTCGAGGATCTGCCGCAGCGCGACGTTGAGCGAGCGGATGCCGCCGCCGACCGGCGTCGTGAGCGGGCCCTTGATGCCGACGAGGTAGGCGCGGAACGCGTCGAGCGTGGCGATCGGGCAGCCAGTTGCCGGTCTGGTCGAACGCCTTCTGCCCGGCCAGCACCTCGTGCCAGCGCGATGCGGCGCTTGCCGCCGTAGGCCTTCGCCACCGCGCGCGTCGAGCACGCGCACCGACGCGCGCCAGATGTCCGGGCCGGTGCCGTCGCCCTCGATGAACGGGATCACCGGGCTGATCGGGAACGACCATGCGGCCGTCCTTGAGGACGATCGGTTCGCCTTGCGTGACGCTCATCGCGTGCGCTCCTCGCGGGCGTGGGCCCGTGCGCGGTCGCCGGCACCGCGGCGCAGCCGGCGCGAGGCCTTGTAGGGATAGATGTCGAGGACCTCGCCACGCGCGTGCACGCTCCTGCATGCGGTGCCAGAACGCACACGCCGAGCAGCTCCTCGTGGTGGGCGAGGAACGTCTCGAGCAGCTCGCCGCGAGAGCCCGAGGAAGGTCCGGAATTCCTCGGGGAAGATATCGCGCTCGCCCACGTAGTACCAAGGCTCGCCCGCCCAGTTCGTCGCGCGTCATCCGACGAGTGCGGCAGTTCGCGGAACCGGCACTCGGACAGGGGCGCCAGTTCGTCGTAGTCGTAGAAGATCAGCCGCCCGTGGCGCGAGACGCCGAAGTTCTTGAGCAGCATGTCGCCGGGGAAGATGTTCGTGGCCGCGAGGTCGCGCAGCACCTGCCCGTAGTCCACGCACCGCGTCGCGGGCCGCCTCGAGGCCGGCCTCGCGCAGGTAGAGGTCCAGCGGCCGCAGCCGGCGCTCGGTGTACAGGTGGCGGATCACGACCGTGTCGCCGCGCACGCTGCACGGTCTCGCCGGCCAGCTCGAGCAGCTGCGCCAGCAGCTCGGGCGTGAAGCGTTCGCGCCGGAACTCCAGCTCCTCGAACTGCTGCGCGTCCACGAGCCGCCCGGCGCGGTCGTGCCGGAACACGAGCCGGTACTTCTCGCGCACCTCGGCGTGCGTGACCGTCTTGGGCGGGTCGAAGCGGTCGCGGATGACCTTGAACACCACGTCGAAGCCCGGGAGCGTGAACACGCACATCACCATGCCGCGCTGGCCCGGCGCGATCTCGAACCGGTCGTCGCTGTGCACGAGGTGGCGGAGCAGCGAGCGGTAGAGCTCGGTCTTGCCGTGCCGGTGCCAGCCCGATCGCCGTGTAGAGCTCGCTCACCGGCTTGCGCGGCATGATCGCGCGCAGGTACTCGACCAGCTCGCGCGGCCGGCGCCCAGCTCCACGAAGAAGTAGGCGCGCGCGAAGCTGAACACGATGCTCACCTCGTCCTCGGTGAGCAGCACCGCGTCCACGACCACCCGGCCCGACGGATTGCGGAGCGCGAGCAGCAGCGGCACGCGGCGCTCCGTCGGTGAGCAGCCGGCCCACGCGGTAGGCGGCCTTGCCGCGGAAGAACACCGGGCGCGCCAGCTCCACGCGCGCGGATGCGGCGCGCGCCGGCCGCATCGATGATACGCGCCGCCACGCCGCGCGCGTCGCCTCGCCGAGGTCGTCCCACGGCACGTCGAACGCGTACGCGCGCAGGACGGCCTCGATCGTGCGCCGCGAGGTCGTCCTCGCGATCGCGAATCGCCTCGCACCGCGTCGGGCGGGACGTGCGCGGCGGCGGGATCGTCGAGCGCGCGCCGAACCGCGGCGCGGCGCGTCACCTCGCCGATGCCCAGAACTCGAGCCGCGGGTCCACGCCGACGATCGTGGAGCGCCCGGCGCACGCACGAGTTGAAGAATGTTTCCGCCAGCCTCGCGTCCGGGCGCTCGGCGACCGACGCCGCGAAATCGTCGCGCATCGCGTGCCACGTGTCGGCGTCCCGGACGAGCGCGCCGAGCCGCGGGTCCAGGCGCGCCACCGACTCGGCCACGCACTCGCCCCAGACGTCCAGCCGGCGCGTCCGAATCGCGCTGGCCCGCGAGCCAGTCGCCGCGCTCGAAGTGGCGCCGGGCGCGCGCGGTGATGCCGGCGAAGCGTTCGCGCAGTGCGTCGCGAAGCCCGCCCGCAGCACGGCGGCGCGGACTCCGCCCGCCCCGGCGGGTACCGGGCAGATATCCCGGCCGGCCACGCGTCGGGCGTCCGCCGTCAATGCTTGGCGAGCTCGCGAGCAAGCCGTCGAAGTCGTCCGGCGAGTGCGATCGAGCATGTCCGCGGGGCCCGTGAGCCTGAAGAACACGTTGCCCTCGGGTCCCTCGACGATCGCGCCGAGCAGCTTCCAGCCGTTGCAGCCGCGCCTGCGACTGCATGTCGACTCCAGGGGCGAGGAACGTGCCCGCGATCTCCGACGCGCGGTCACCTTCATACCGTGCTCGGTGAGCACGGTGCGCGCCGAGTTGGGCGTGCCGGAGAACTGTCCGGCCCAGCGATCGATGTTCTCGTCCACGCCGCCGCCCAGGCCCGACCGAAGTAGAACACCGCGCACTCGGCGCTGAGCCGCGGGTCGTCGCCACCGATCTTGTAGGTGGCGAGCCGCATCGCGCGCGGTGCGCCGTGCGCCAGCCCGCCGGGACGGTCCACATGATGCCCGAGGCGGCCGCGACGTCGTCGGGAGCGGGCGCCGGATGATCGAGCGCGGCCAGCGCAGCGCCGTGGCGGGCGGGGCCTCGGTGCTCGCGGATCGAGGGCTCGCTCGTCGGAGTACCTGCGTTGAGCGGGTCCGGGGCCGCAGGCGCGATCGCGCGCCGCCACGCCACGAAGCCCAGCACGAGTATGGCCACCAGCAGCACGCCGCCGATCCAGCGGATCATGTTCGACTCCCTCTCATCCATGGTGGAACGTCCGTTGCCGGCGCGGAGATTACCTGCATTCACGCGGGGCCGCGATGCGTCAGAGCTCCAGCGCCATCTCGAACTGCGCCGCGCTCGCACGCACGCGCCACGAGCACGCAGCCGCCGCGGCCGGATCGTCATCGGGCACGTTCAGGTAGCGCAGCAGGTTCACGCCGGCTGCGCGCGAGCGGATCGCGTCAGCAGCGCGCCCGCCGCCGCCTCGCCCGTCGGCCGCGAGCTGCAGCACGCTGGCCCGGCCGTCGGTCACCCGGTAGCACCGCATCGCCGCCGATCGACGTGCAGCGCGCCGCAGCGCCGGCGTCGAGACGTCCAGCCGGTCGAGCGTCGCCGTCCTCGCGCTGCCACGGCTCGGGCGCGCGCCGCGCGTGCATGCCACCCGGCGGCGCGCGACGCGCGGCTCGCTCGCCTCGACCGGCGCGGCGGATCCGGTCGCTACGGGCTGATCCCACGCCACACCTCGAGCCGTCGCCACATGCGGAACCCGAGCTTCTCGTAGAGCGCGCGCGCCCGCGCGTTCGGCTCCAGCACCTCGAGCTGCACGCGCCGTCACGCCCGCCGCGCGCGCGACGTCGAGCAGCGCGCGCATCAGCTGTTCGCCGACGCCGGCGCGCCGCGCCTCGGTCGCCACGCCCATGCCGCCCACCCACGCGCGCGTCCCGCGCACTGCGAGCATCGGCCAGGCCGATCGCGCGACCCGTCGCGCCAGGCGATGCGCGAGTGCTCCGGGCGGAGGTCGAACGCCTCGAACATGAACTCGACCGCGCCGGCGTCCACGTGCAGCGGCACCTCGTAGCCCTCGTAGGCCCGGTTGAACAGCTCGGCGAGGGCATCGAGGCCGCGGCGTTCCGTGGCGGGCGTGAGCAGGGGCGGCGCGGTCGCTGTCAAGGACCCTCCAATTCCATGCCCCGAACATGCGTCGGAATGCAGCGTCCGAAGGTCGATGCGCCGAGATTGCCGTGGCGACGGCGGACCCCGGCTGGGCGAGAATAGCGCCATCTCGACTCGCCGACACGAGGCGAACTCGTCCGTAGCCCAGAGCGCGGCGGCCCCAAGGAGGATCCTGATGAACGTCTCGACACCCTGTTGCCGTTGGCTGCTGATCACGCTCGTCGCCACCCCGGCGCTGGCCTCGTTCGGCAGCAAGCCCGACTCGCCGCCGCCCAGCTCGTCGTCTTCGCAGGCTCTCGACCGAGGCGAGCGACCAGAAGACGCCACGCCAGGAGGCCGAGGCCTGGTACAACGACGCCTATGGCGACGTCGGCAAAGCGAATGAGCTTCTCGCCGCGGGAGCAAGCCCGACAAGAAGAAAGCCGACAAGCTGTTCAAGCGCGCGATCGATCGCGCCGACGACGCGCTCAAGCTCGACAAGCAACTACTACGAGGCGCTGAACCTGCAGGGCTTCTCGTGGCGCAAGCTCGGCGACTATCCAAGAAGTCGCTGGAGGCGTACGCCGCGTGCCTGCAGCATCGAGCCCGACTACGCGCCGGCGCGCGAGTACTACGGCCAGGCGCTGCTCGAGAGCGGGGACCGCGACGGGCGCTGGCGGCGCAGCTCGCCTACCTGAAGCAGCTCAAGGCCGACGACCTCGCGAAGCAGCTCGAGGACGCGATCGCGGCCGCGCCGACGGTGAAGGAATCCACCAAGGCGAAGGACGCCAGCACGACGGGCGCCGGCAGCCGTTGTACCAGTCGCGCGCAACGAAACGACAGGGCCTCGGGAGCGATCACTCCCGCGGCCTTCTCGTGTCGTGGTGTGGTCTTAGCGGATCAGCGATACCGCTCGCGTCTCGCGCACATTCCCCGCCAGAGTCGTATGAAGTAGCGCCCGCTCTGCAGCATGCGGCCAGTCGCTGCCGCGGCCGATCCCAGGCGAACGGGTACTCGCCGGCGGCCAGCGCGCCATCTTGAAGTCGCGCCACGAGCCGCCCCGAGATGTCGAGGCACGCTGAGCGAGACCTGGCTGGCGTGCGGGATCGCCATGGCGAACGCCAGCGCGCCACGGGTGGGATTCGGCGCGGGTGGCCGCGTGAACGCGGGCGCGTGATCACGGCAGGCCCGCCGGCGCCCGCGCGTCGCCGACGTCACGAGCACCGTGCCCTCCATGACGGGCTCATGGATGAAGCAGAAGAAATCGTGCTTGCCCGTGGTGTTGAACTGGAACTCGACCGAGTTCGTGAGATCGCTCGAAGATCAGGTTGTACTCGAGGATCGCGGCGGTGGGTCGCCCGAATCGGCGCCGCTCGTGACCGTGTGGAATCCCGGCCCTGCGCCGGACCCTAGCGGACCGTCGTCGCCCAGCGCCACGAGGATGGTGTCGTGCACCGTGCCGATCGTGTGTCGCCGTCGGCGTCGAACGAGAACGGGAACACGCGGAACTCCGGCCACCGCGGTGGTGGCGAGCGGCTGCTCGATCGGCGCCTGGCGGCGTGCGATCGTCGTGCCGTGCGCTGTCTCGATGCGATAGGCGCCGGGATCTGCCCGCGACCGGCGTGACGATCGCCGGGCGCGCAATGGCGCGTGACACGGCGGCGGATGCGATCTTCGCCGGCGCGGTGTGCGGCTGGGCCGGAGGCCGTGATGAGCGCCAGTGCGAGCAGCGATGCAAGGCGGGAAGGCGGCTTCATCGGACACCTCGACGCTGACCGTGGGCACCTGGGGGCGGCGGACGGCACTCGGTATGCGGATTCCGGTCCGGCCCCGCAGCAGGAAACTGGCTCCGTTGGCGCCCGGGGACCCGGTCCGCGCACCTGAGGGCGTGCTCTCAGCAGGCCCCCGCGAACCCCTACTGCGCCTTGTTGGCCTCGACATTGAGGATGATCGTGACCATGTCGTCGACCATCATGCCGCCGCTGTCGAGCGCCTTGTTCCACGTTGATGCCGTAGTCCTGGCGGTTTACGACGGTCGTGGCCGTGAAGCCGGCCTTCGAGCCCCACGACTTGCCATCCACGCTGACCGCGGACGAGCCCAGGAATTCGGCGTCGAACACCACCGACTTCACGTCACGCCGCGCATCGGTGAGGTCGCCGGTGATCTCTTGAACTTGTTCTTGCCGCTCGCCTTCTCGACCTTCGTGCTCTTGAACGACAGCAGCGAATCGCGGTCGGCGTTGAAGAAGTCCGGCGTCTGTAGATGTGCATCGCGCATCTTTGTTGCCCGTATCCACGCTGGCGCACGCGAGCGATCGCGTCCACCCTGCGTCGCGGTGGGATCCTGGTCGTCGAACACGGATCGTGCCCTGCATGTCGTGGAACACGCCGTGCACCTTGGAGAAGAAGTGCCGTACCTCGAAGCCCACCTCGGTGTGGTTCGCGTCCACCTTCCATGTGGTGAGGACGGCGAGCGGCCGCGGGTGGCGGCGAAAGTCGCCAGCGAGCAACGCCGGCCAGCGCGGGAAGGCGTGCTTCATGCCGAGAACTCTCCTGGAGCTGAGGAAGGGGGAGTCCATGAGCATGACGTCGTTCAGGACGATTCGATTGGCGTGGGCACTTTGAAGAGTCTCACTATTTGACCCGCGGATAACATGTGTTTCAACATATATCGTGCCAACCGCAATCACCGGATGCGCTTCATGGCCACCGCGAACGCACTCCCGGCAACGCTCGAACTCGGGCACGCTGGTCCGCCCGTCCAGCACCAGATCTGCCAGTAGCCGGCCCGTCAGCGGCCCGAACTTGAACCCGTGTCCGGAGCACGATCGAGCCCACCACGACACGTTCGGGTGGCCGCGGCAGCGGGCCGATCACGAAGCCGCTCGTCCGAGGTGTTCGTGTAGAGGCAGGTCTCGGCGTGAAGCACGTCGCCCCACCGGACCGGGCGAGCTGCTCCTCGAGGAACGCTCACGCGCTCGAGCGTCGCGCGCGTCGGGCCCGGGCTGCGACTCGGGATCGTCGTCGCCCGCGCCGCACGCCGTGCAGCGCCGCCTTGATCCCGGGCCGGCCGAACTCCGGGCAGCCCGTAGTAGAGCCCGCGCGCCGTCGTCGCCGAGGTAGACCCAGACCGGGAAGCCCGGCCGGCGCGTCCATGGCTGCGAACTGGAAGCAGCCACGTGCTGGCGGCTCACGTGCACGTGCCCGCGCAGCGCCGGCACCAGCTCGCGCGACCCATGCCCCGGCGGTCACCACCACGCGCTCGGCGAGCAGCCGGCCGCGGTCGGTATCTACCACGACCGGGTCGGCTGAGGGATCGATGCGCAGCACGCGCGTCTCCTCGAGCACGTGCACGCCCTCCACGCGGCAGCGCCGGTCGAGCGCCAGCAGCGTGTCGGCGGCGGCGACCACGCCGCCGGTCGGTGTCGTGCAGCACGGCAGCTGGGCGTCCGGGAACGCGAACAGCGGGGAATCGCCGCCTGCGCCTCGCCCGGCGTGCAGGCCGCTCGCACGCCGGGCGCGCCCGCTGCTCGCCACCGCGGCGGCCCACTGCTCGAGGTCGCCCTCGGGCGGGCCGAAGAACACGCCGTCGCAGCGGTGGATCAGCGTGCGTGCCGCTGTCGCGCTCGAGCCTGCGGCCAGTCCTCGCGCGTGCGCCACGCCGCACCAGGCGGACGTAGCGCTCGTCCGAGTAGGTGCTGCGCGTGATGCGCGCCGAAGCCGTGCGAGCTGCCGCGGTCGTGGTGCAGCCGGAAGCGCTCCACCAGCGCCGCATGCGCTCGACGCCGCGGCGACGCGCGAGGCTGCCAGCGCGGTGGCGAGCCCGTGGACGCCGCCGCCCACCACCAGCGCGCCGAACGCCGGCCGGGCTCACCGCTTCGGGCATCGGTGCGCCGGCAGCGGCGCCTCGCCGCGCGACACCACGACCGCAGCCGCGAGGTCGCCGGTCACGTTGAGCGTGGTGCGGCACATGTCGAGCAAGCGGTCGACGCCGAGGATCATGCCGATCCCCTCGGCCGGGATGCCGACCATGCCCGAGGATCATCGCCACCACGGGCAGCGAGCCCGCCGGCACGCCGGCCGTGCCGATGCCGCCGAGGATGCAGATGAACACCACCGGTGACCTGCTGCGCGAGCGTCAGCGTCGACGCCGTAGAACTGGGCGAGGAACAGCACGGTCACGCCCTCGAACAGCGCGGTGCCGTTCTGGTTCGCGGTCGAGCCCAGCGTGAGCACGAAGCGGCTCACGTGCGACGGCAGCCGGAGCTCGCGCTCGGCGACGGCCAGCGACGGTCGGCAGCGTGGCGTTGCTGGACGCGGTCGAGAACGCGGTGAGCATCGGCGTCCCGCACGCCGCGGAAGAAGCACGAGCGGGCTCATCCCGCCGAGCCACGCGACGCTCGCCGAGTAGACGACGAACTGCTGGATCGCGAGCGCCGAGCACCACGCGTCAGCACGTACGCGCCGAGCTGCCGAAGGACGTCGTAGCCGAGGCGGGCCGTGAGCGTGAACGTGAGGCAGGCGACGCCCGACCGGCGCGACGCGGATCACCAGCTCGAGCAGCCGCATCGTGACCTCGTAGAGGCCCCTGCAGCATCTCCTCGAGCCGCCGCGCGTACTTCGGTGCGCGTGGCGGCGATGCCCCATGCCGAGCAGCAGCGCGAACACCATCACCGCGAGCATGTCGCCGTCGGCCATGGCCTTGATCGATGTTGCTCGGGACGAGCTCGACCGACGAAGTCCACGCCGGTGCGGCGCCCGACGACGGGCCGCGGCGGGCGCGGCCGTGGCCTGCGCCAGCAGCTTCGTGCGCAACTCGGGCGAGAGCCCGCGTGCCGGGCTGGAACGCGTTCACCATCGCCGACGCCGATCAGCACCGCGATCGTCGACACGACGACGGTGTAGGCGAGCGTCTTCGAGCCGATGCGGCCGAGCTGGCGCAGGTCGCCGAGCCCCGAGACGCCGAGCGCCAGCGCCGAGACGATGAGCGGCAGCACCAGCACGAACAGCAGCCGGAGGAAGATCTTGCCGGCGGGCTCGGTGACGAGCCGCACGAACTGCTGCAGGGCAGGCGCGTCGCCGAACGCCACGTGCGCGGTCACGCCGAGCGAGACGCCGAGCGCTAGCCCCGCCAGCATCCGGTACGACTGGTGGAACTTCACGCGGCCTCATGGAACGGCCAGTATTGCGGCGCGGACGAGCACGGGCGCAATGTCGGTCGTCCGGAGCAGTGGCCGCGAGCAGGAGATCCCCTGATGACCCGCTTCGCCCGCAGACTCGAGATCATCCTCGCCTGCCTGCTCGCCGGGCCCATGCTCGTGCACGGGTAGCCGCGCACGCGCTCAGCGGCGTGCCCGACCGGCATCGCCGTCGAACCGCTCGCCACGGCGCTTGAGCGCGCTCCACGGCGTTCGACTTCCTGCCCGACGGACGCGTGCTGTTCGTCGAGCAGTTCACCGGCCGCGTGCGCGTGTTCAGCGATGGGCACCGGGGGTGCAGACGAACCCGGTGCTGTTCCGTGACCGGCGTCTCGGCGGGCGGCGAGCGTGGACTTACTCGGCATCGGCCGTGGACCCGCGCTACCCGGACCCAGCCTATCTCTACCTTTACTACGACCTCGCGTCACCGGTAGAGCATACGGATCTCGCGCTATCACGCTCTCGGGCAACCTGGCTGGCGGCGCCGGCGACCTCGTCGCCTCGCCCACGTCGCGCTTCGACGTCGTGGACGGCATCCCGGACAACGCCACCAACCCACAACGGCGGCACCGTGCGATTCGGTCTCGACGGCCTGCTCTACGCGAGCCTCGGCGACGACGCGTCCATGTGCTCGGCGCAGACCCCGGGCTTCCGGGGCGCGATCCTGCGCCTCGAGGCGCGCAACACTGCCGGCGGGCGCCGGCCTGCGCGTTCCGCGCCCAGGTGGCGCCGGCCGGACAACCCGTTCGCCGGCGTCATCCTGACTCCGCAGCGCGACTGTCGCCGCGTTACGGCCCTGCGCAACCCGTTCCGGTTTCAGCTCGACACCGCGACCGGCGACCTGGTGATCGGCGACGTGGGTCTGTGCGCTGCGCGAGGAGCTGGATCTGCTTTCACCACCCGTCGCGCCGCCCGCGTCGCCCTGATGCCAGGACTCAACGTCCAGTGCGCCGCCGCCGCTGGCGGCCGCCGGCACGAACTTCGGCTGGCCGTTCCGCGAGGGCGACGGCCGTGGGCCCGAACACGGGCTGGCAGTGCGCTCCGCCCGGCCTCGTGTCGCCGATCTGGGACTACGACCGCACGTCGCAGTCGAGACGCAGCGGTCATCGCCGCGGGGATCTACCGCGCAAGTCGCCGGCCAGCCGCACCGCCTGCCCGCCGACCACGACGGCGACCTGTTCGCGAGACGACTACTACTCGGGCGCGCTCTACCGGCTGCACCTCGCGGCGGCGCGTGGCTCGGTCGCCGCGCCGATCCCTGGCCAGCCGAGCGCCGCCCACTGGGGCGAGGAGCTTCGGCGAGGATCTCCGACTGGCGCGTGGGGCCCGACGGCGCGTTGTGGTATTGCCGGCGGTCCACGAACTTCGTCGCCGAGCAGCGGTTCGATCGGCCGCGTGTACGGCCCCGGCGACTTCCGTCTCGGCATCGTGGGTACCCGGCCGCGACTCGCGCTGCGCGCTGCGCGTCTCGCCCGCCGCTGGGCGTGGCGGAGTTCTGCTGAGCACGCCGGTCGGCGCAGCGCTGCGCATCCTCGACACCGCGGGCCGCGTGCGTGCCGCCGGCTCGCCGGACGCGACGGCACGCATCGGCACCGGCAGCGAGCGCACGCTCGTCTGGGACGGCCGCGACACGAGCGCAGGCGCGTGGCGGCGCCAGGCGTCTACGTCGCGTGGCTCGACGGCGGGACGCGCGCATCGCTTTCGCGCCGCATCGTGTTGCTCCGCTGATCAGGCCCCGGGACCGGGACGGGGTGGGTGCGAGGGTATGCTCCGGCGCATGAGGCGTACCCGGCTCCGCGCCCTGCGTGCTCCCGCTCGTGCTCGCCGGACCGTCCTGAGCATGCGTCCCGGCGCTCGGGCAATCCACCGGGCCGCTCGTGCCCGACGGCTTCGCCGTCAGACGGATGGCGGTAGCCCTCGACGCGCCCACGGCGCTCGCAGTTCATGCCAGACGGGCGGATCCTGCTGTACGTCGAGCAGTTGCACCGGCCGCGTGCGCGGTGTTGCTTCCAGGGCAGTCGGCGTGCAGGCGAAGCCCCGTGCTCGACGGTGCCGAAGCGTGACCACACGACGGCGGCGAGCGCGGGTTGCTGGGGATCGCGCTCGACCCGGCGTTCCCCGCGCGCCCGTACCATCTATCATCCACTACACGACCGGGCCGCCGAACCACATCCGTATCGCGCGCTGGCAGTCGCTCACGGGCGACCTCGGCCGGCAGGCTGGCGAGCTGGGACCTCGGTCGCGCCGACCACGGCTCTCGCGCTACGACCTGATCGACGACATCCAGGACCAGTGCGACGAACCACAACGGCGGCACGGTGCGCTTCGCGTGCCGACGGCTACCTCTACGTGAGCCTCGGCGAGGACGGCCATGCCGTGCGCCGGCGCAGGACACGACGCCAGCTGCGCGGCGTCGATGCTGCGGCTCAAGCGTGGACGCGCTGCCCGGACGGACCCGGCCGGGCGTTCCGCGCGCAGATCACGCCATTCGACAACCCATTCGTGAGCCCGCCCGGATTCGAACGCACGGCTCGTCGCGGTGCTGGGGCTGCGGAACCCGTTCCGCATCCAGCCCGACCGTGTGCGCGGCTGGCTCGTCATCGGCGACGCCGGGCGAAGTCCACACGCGAGGAGCTGGACGTGCTCGCGCTCCGCCCGCCCACGCCGCGGCCCGCGTTGCCCGAGCTCGGCGCCGACTACGGCTGGCCGTTCCTCGAGGGGAGCGCGTTCGGGCCGACTCGCGCAACGCCTGTGCGCCCCGATACTTTCGCCGCTCGCGGGCCAGGTTCGACTACGACCGCACGCAGCCAGCTCGGCGGCGCCGCGATCATCGCCGCCGGCGCCTATTGGGCCACCGGCACTGGGCGCGTACGACTGGCCCACGGAGTACGCCGGCAACCTGTTCGCGAACGACTACTACTCTGGCACGCTGCTACCGGCTGGCGCCTGCAGGGCAACGGTTTCGCGCCGGCGCCGGACGTGCCGGCACAGCAGGCGCCGGGCCAAGTGGGGGACCGGCTTCGACGAGGATCTCGGACTGGGCGCGCTGTGGCGCGACGGCGCGTTCTACTTCTGCCGCCAGTCGAATCGGCCAGTTCGCCGCCAGCTCCGGCGATCATCGGCCGCATCATCAGCACCACCACGCCGCCGCCGCCGCCGCCGCCCGGCGCCGCTCACGCTGCAGCCTGTTCCAGTCGCCGCGCCGTGAACGCCGCGCAGCTGTTCCTGCTCACGCTCGCCTGGGCACGGCCCGCCGCGCTCACGATCCACGACCCGAACGGGCGCCGCGTGCGCCGGTTCGCCGACGCCGAGTTCCTGCTCGCGGCGCGACGGCTACGCTCCAGGCCGACTGGGACGGCACGCGACGACGGCGGCCGCAAAGATGCACCCGGGCCTGCTACGTGGCGCGGCCTCGAGTCCGGCGGCCGGGACATCTCGGTGCGCGTGCCGTTCCTGCGGTGAGCGCGCGGCTGCGGCTAGACTGGCGGTTCGCGAACGCACTCTCCGGTGACCGATTGCGCGACCGTTCGCCGCTGCGGCGCGGCTCAGAACAAGGAGATCCAGATGGCCACCTGACGAGCGACCACCCCCAAAGCCGGCCGGATCGCGCCCGTGAACGCGGCGTCGCTGCCCGCTGTACGCGCCAACCACGTACGTCGATTTCTCTCGAAGCCCGAGCACCGCGTCGCGTACGAGAAGGCGCTCGCCGACGTGCAGCGCCGCAGCTCGGCACGGAGTACCGCTCGTCATCGGCGGCGAGCGGCATGAAGGGCAGCGAAGACGTTCGAGTCGCACGAACCCGGCCAGGCCGTCCGAGGTGCTCGGGCCGGTTCCAGTCCGGCCACGAAGGAGCAGGCGGCGCAGGCGGTCGACGTGGCGTTCACGCACGTTCAAGAGCTGGTCGCGCGTGCCGGCGCGCCGAGCGCGCCGCGTACCTGATCGAGGCGGCGCAGCGCATGCGCGAGCGCCGCCACCACTTCTCGGCGTGGATGGTGCTCGAGGTCGGCAAGAGCTGGGGCGAGGCCGACGCCGACACCGCCGAGGCGATCGACTTCATGGAGTTCTACGCGCGCGAGATGCTGCGCTACGACGCGCCGCGCCGCGCTCACCCAGATGCCCGGGCGAGAAGGACACGCTGGTCTACCTGCCGCTCGGCGTGGGCGCCGATCATCCCGCCGTGGAACTTCCCGCTCGCGATCTGCGTCGGCATGACGACGCGCCGCGATCGTCACCGGCAACACGGTGGTGCGTGAAGCCCGCGAGCGACACGCCCGGCGATCGCGTGGCAGTTCTTCGCGCTCATGGAAGAGGTCGGCCTGCCGCCGGGCGTCTTCAACTTCGTCACCGGCGACGGCGGCACGGTGGGCGACACGATCGTGCGCCACCCGAAGACGCGGTTCGTCTCGTTCACCGGCTCGCAGGAGGTCGGCATCGGGCATCAACAAGCTCGCCGCCGAGGTGCAGCCCGGGCAGATCTGGCTCAAGCGCGTGGTCGCCGAGATGGGCGGCAAGGACGCGATCATCGTGGACGACGAGGCCGATCTCGACGCCGCGGCGCTGGGCGTGGCGCAGCGCGCGTTCGGCTTCCAGGGCCAGAAGTGCTCGGCCTGCTCGCGCGCGATCGTGAGCGAGACAGGTGCTACGACGCGTTCGTCGACGAAGCTCGCAGCCGACGGTCGAGCAGATCACGAGTCGGCGAGCCCGACCAGTTCGGCACGTACATGGGGCCGGTCGTCAACGCGAGCGCGCGACGAACGCATCCTCGAGTACATCGAGACGGGCAAGCAGGAGGGCAGCGCTGATCGCGGGCGGCGGCACGCGTGGCCGGGCGAGGACGGCTGGTTCGTGCAGCCGACCGTGATCGCCGACGTCGACGCCCGACGCGACGATCGCGCAGGAGGAGATCTTCGGCCCGGTGCTGGCCGTGATCCCGCGCCAAGGACTACGACGACGCGCTGCGCGATCGCGAACGGCACCGAGTACGGGCTCACCGGCGCCGTGTACACGAAGAACCCGGCGAAGATCGAGCGCGCGCGGCGCGAGTTCTTCGTCGGCAACCTCTACATCAACCGCAAGTGCACCGGCGCGATGGTGGGCTGCCACCCGTTCGGCGGCTTCAACATGAGCGGCACCGACTCGCAAGGCCGGCGGCCGCGACTACCTGCTGCTGTTCCTGCAGGCGAAGAGCGTGGCGGAGAAGCTGGGCTGAGCGGGTACAGACCGCGGCGCGCGACGTCCGTCGGCCCGGCGGTAGTACGCCCCCCACTCACCGGTACGAGCGCCTTCGATCTCCCCCAGCGCGCGCCGCGTCGGCGTGGCCGCCTGGCACGCACCGCCAGGCGTGAGGCTCGACGCCCTGCCACGTCGCGACGTTGCCATCCGGCGGGATCGAACGGCTGACGTCGAGCGTGAGCGTGCGTGCCGCGTCAAGCTGACGACCTGGAGCTGGGTCAGCACGCAGGCACACGCCGGTGGCGTGCGCCACTGCACGAGGCGAGCCCACCGTGCGATTGGCAGTTGACGTGACGACCGGCTGGCGCGATGATCTCGATGCCCGGCGACGAGATCGCTCGTGGTGGGTGACCCCTGCGGACGCGCAGCTCACGCGCCGTGAGCATCGATCGCGCTCCGCGTTGACGCGCTCGGCACGCCGGGCGAGGATCGCAGTTGATTCTCCTGCTCGACCACGGCAGGACCCCACGAAGTTTCAGCGCACAGGATCGGCCGCGGCGGCGTCTGGATTCACGCAGCACGCTCGCCCGCGCGGCAGACGTCGGAAGTTCCACCACGCCGGCAGCGTCACGTCGGCGGCCACGATGTCGATGACGCCGTCCACGCGCCGACAGTGACCTGCGACGACGCGCCGCGAAGCACGAACGAGGTAGCGAGCGTCACGTGCGCCCGCAGTTCGTATTGCACGCGAACGCCAGGTTCCGGCGCGCCGCCGTCCGACGACGCATTCCCCCAACGCAGGTTGATTCCCTGCGCCGAGGCGGTGGGCCGCCGCCAGCAACAGCAGGAACTGCAGGAATCGTGGGACACAGTACATCTCGCGCCTCCCATGGCCCGGTCGGTGTCCGGTCGGTTTCCGTAGCAGGGCTGTCGGGCCGAGCTCAACGATAGTGCAGCTTGAGCGATCCCCACGTGCGGCGGACTCATCGGGACCACAGAAGCCGTCGCAGCTGTGCGAGTGGTGCTGGAAGAAGTAGACCTCGTCCGGCGGCGTCCACGAGCCCGCCGCTGCAATCGAAGTCGGCGGTCGGGTCCGGCGGTCCCGAGCTTGGCGGCGAACAGTGGATCGTCGCTGCCGACGATGCTCACGCACACCGTTGCCGTCCTGGTCGGGCGAGGCGAGGCGCGTAGTTCCGAAGCAGCACGCCGTCGCGCGAACAGGCCCACGCAGCCCGCCGGCCCGCGTTCCGCCCACGCGCAGGTGCATCGTCACGCCGCCGGCGGCGTTCGTGGTTGCGCGCAGCGTGCGGTTGGGCAGGTCGGTGACAGTAGTCGTCGTTGGGCCGGGCCGGGCAGATGAACGCGTTCGTACAGTTCGAGAACACGAACGCGACCGTGCTGCCCGCGATCCGGGTTGTTCGCAACGTCACGCACCACCACGGTGAACGCCACGTCGCCCATCGGGCACGGCGCGAGGCAGGGTGGCGTCGTGCTGTTCGCGGGCGAGGGCACGGCGGCGGTGGCGAGCGAGGCGGTCGCAGCGAGCAACGCGAACGCGAGGAGCGACGGGGTCGCGATCCGGTTCATGGGGGCCTCCGAGCGAGTGGAGCTCGAACCCGACCAATCGGTCGAAGTCTAGTCCAGGTGCTCGCCCCGCCGAGAACGAGATTTCTCTGCGCGTCAGCCCCGGGCGGGTCGTTTCTTGGCGCGGGCGGCCGGCTTGGGAACGGCCTTGGCGGCGGCCCTGGTCGCGCTTTTCTGCGCCGGCTTCTGTGCGGGCTTCTTCTGAGGCCTCATTGGCGCCGGCGGTCTTGGCCGCCGCGGACTTCGCCGTAGGCTCGGCCCGCCGCCGTTCGCGCTCGCGCTCGCCCGCGCCGGCCTCGGCGCGGAGGCACGACCTCGCCGCTCGAGCAGCCCGTCGTGGAAACGCCCGAACGGGAGCGTGTTCCACACGTCGGTCACGGTGAGCCCGGCCCGTCGCGCCTGGAAGACGCCGAAGCGGATGTTGTCCGACTGGCCCGATGGCGTGCGCGTCCGTGTCGATCACGAACCGGCAACCCTTCTCGCGCGCGAGCCGCGCGTTCACGTCGGAGAGGTCCAGCCGCTCGGGCGAGGCGTTGATCTCCATCGCCACGCCGCGCGCGGCCGCGCGCCTCTGCGACGCGCTCCATGTCGAACGCGCACGCGGCTCGCGCGAGCCGATCAGCCGGCCGGTCGGATGCGCCGAACGCGTGCACCGCGGGGTGCGGCACCGCGCGCGAGCGCGCGCGCGGTCGGCCACGTCGGGCGGCTGCTCGAAGCGCGAGTGGATGGAGACGATGACCCAGTCGAGCAGCGCCAGCGTCTCGTCGTCCAGGTCCAGCGTCGCCGTCGGCGAGGATGTCCACCTCGAGCCCGTGCAGGATGCTGGATGTCGGGATGCCGCTTGCGCGCGGCCTCGATCTCGCCGACCGACTTGCGCACGCGCGCGGCGTCGAAGCCGTTCGCCATGGCGAGCGCCTTGCGGTGCTCGGTGATGGCGCATGTACTCGTAGCCGCGCGCCATCGCCGCCTCGCACCATGGCGTCGATCGAGTCGCGCCCATCGCGTGCGCGTCGGTGTGCATGTGCAGGTCGGCGCGCAGGTCGCTCGAGCTCGATCAGCGTCGGGCAGCGTTGCCCGTCGCGCGCCAGCTCGATCTCGCCGCGCATCTCGCGCAGCTCGGGCGGCATCCACGCCAGGCCGAGCGCGCGTGTACACGTCCTCCTCGGTGCGCGCCGGCCACGACCTTCGCTCGCCGCTCGTGAGCCCGTACTCGTTCAGGCTCCAGGCCCTTCTCGATCGCGAGCTTCCGCAGCTCGATGTTGTGCTCCTTGGAGCCGGTGAAGTACAGCAGCGCCGCGCCGAAGCTCGCCTCGGGCACCACGCGCAGGTCCACCTGTAACCCGTTGCGGAGCCGCACGCTCGACTTGGTCTCGCCGCGGCCCAGCACGTCGGCCACCGAGTCGTGCGTGGTGAACGCCTCCATCACCTGCTCGGCTGTCGCCGCCCGTCACCAGCAGGTCCAGGTCGCCGACCGTCTCCTTGCGCCGGCGGAACGAGCCGGCCAGCTCCACCTGCGTGCACGCCCTGCACCGCGCGGCATGCGCTCGGCGATCGCGTGCGCGATCGGCCACGCCGCCGGCGAGCAGCATGCGGCCCGTCCACTGGCGACGCGGTGGCCGAGCGCCTTGAGGACGTTCTGCTCGACCTTCTCGCCGAATCCCGGCAGGTCGCGCAGCTTGCCGTCCTTCGCCGCCTCCTCCAGCGCCGCGCGCGTGCGGATGCCGAGCGTCGTCGAACAGCGTCTTCACGCGCTTCGGGCCCAGCCCCTGCAGCTCGGTGAAGCTCACCACCTCGTCCGGGATACTTCTTCAGCAGCTCGTCCATGACCTCGCGTGTGGCCGGTGGCCACGAGCTCGCGGATCGTGCCGCGCGATGTCCTTGCCGATGCCCCTGGCAGCGCCTCGAGCGCGCCCGGCTCGTCCGCGAGCGCCGCCAGCGGCTCGCCGTGGTTCTCGACCACGCGCGCGCCCTCGCTGTAGGCGCGCACGCGGAACGGGTTGGCGCCGTCGATCTCGAGCATGGTGCCGATGCGCGAGCAGCGCGCGCGCAGCTCGGCGTTGGTCATGCTCATGCCTTGTCGCCCACGCGCTTCGAGGAATGCCTGCTCGTCGATGACCTTGATGCCCCAGCCGCGCGCGCCTCGTCCAGCTTGGAGCCCGCGCCGGGCCCGGCCACGACCAGCGTCACCTTCTTGGAGATGCTGCCGGCGACGCGCGCGCCGTGGCGCTCGGCGAGCCGCTGCGCGTCGGGCCGCGGCATGGTCTCGAGCCCGCCGGTGAACAGCACGATCTCGCCGTCCAGCGCGCGCGGGCCCTGCGGGCCGCGCTCTCGACCGACCGGCTTCACGCCGGCCTTGAGCAGCCGGTCGAGCACCTTCCGGTTGCGCGGGTTGGCGAAGAAGTGGTGCACGCTCGCCGCCACCTCGGGGCCGATGCCGCGGATCTGCTGCAGCTCCTCCTCGGTGGCCTCGCGCAGCTCGGCCAGAGCGACCGTAAGTGGTCCGCGAGCAGGCGGGCCACCGTGTCGCCCACGTGCTCGATGCCGAGCGCGAACAGGAACCGGTCGAAGCCGCGGCTTCTTGCTGGCCTCGATCGCGTCGAGCAGGTTCTCGATGCTCTTCTCGGCGAAGCCCTCGAGGCTGCACCAGGTGGATCGGCGTGAGCTGGTAGATGTCGGCGAGGTCCTTCACCAGCCCGCGGTCGAGCAGCTGCTTCACCGTCTTGTCCGCCCAGGCCCGCGATGTCCATGGCGCCGCGCATCGTGAAGTGGACGATGTGGCCGCTCGAGCTGCGCCGGGCAGGCGAGGCCCGTTCGTGCACAGGTGGGCGGCGCCCGTCGCGCACGACCTCCGAGCCGCACACGGGGCACTTGCGTCGGCAGCTCGAAGCGCTTCGTGCCCGTTCGGGCGCTTGTCCAGCAGCACCTCGACCACCTCGGGGATCACGTCGCCCGCGCGCCGCACGCGCACCGTGTCGCCGATGCGCACGTCCTTGCGGTCGAGCTCGTCCTGGTTGTGGAGCGTGGCGCGGCTCACGGTGACGCCGGAGACGTCCACCGGCTGGAGCTGCGCCACCGGCGTGAGCTTCCCGGTGCGCCCCACCTGCACGACGATGTCGAGGATCTGCGTGACCTCCTCGCGCGGCGGGAACTTGTACGCCACCGCCCAGCGCGGCGAGCGCGAGCGCACGCCGAGCCGCGTCTGCGCGGCGCGGTCGTCCACCTTGATCACGACGCCGTCGATCTCGTACGGGAGCTGGTCGCGCCGCGTCGAGCAGCCGGGCGTGGAACGCGCAACGGCCTCGTCGAGCCCGCGGCAGCAGCTTCACGTCGTCGCTCGACGTGGAAGCCCCACGCGCGCAGCGCCTCGAGCATCGCGCTCTGGCGTCGGGAACGGGTGCGCGCCGTGCCGGCGGCGTCGTAGGCCATGATCTCGTAGGCGAAGAAGTCGAGCCGCCGGCTGGCGGTGATGCTCACGTCCAGCTGCCGCACCGTGCCCGCCGCGGCGTTGCGCGCGTTCGCGAACGGCTCTTCGCCGGCCTCGATCAGCTTCTGGTTCAGCTCCTGCGAACGCCGGCGAGCGGGATCAGCACCTCGCCGCGCACCGCCACGGTGCCGCTGCGCCGGCGGGCCCTCTCGCGCGAGCCGCAGCGGGATGGCGCGGATGGTGCGCAGGTTCTCGGTCACGTCCTCGCCGACCTCGCCGTCGCCCGCGCGTCGAGCCGCGCGTCGAGCACGCCGTCCTCGTAGACGCAGCTCGATCGAGAGCCCGTCGAACTTGGGCTCGGCCATGTAGGCGACCTGTCCTCGGCGAACAGGCCCTCGCCTCAGAGCCCGAGGCCCTTGCTTCACGCGCTCGTCGAACTCGCGCACCTCGCGGCTCCTGCATGAGCGGAGTCGAGCGACAGCAGCGGCCGCACGTGCTTCACCTTCTTGAAGCCCTCGCGCAGGCCGCCGCTCACGCGCTGCGTGGGCGAGTCCGGCGGCGCGCAGGTCCGGGAACTCCGTCCTCGAGCGTCCTACCAGCTCGCGCATGAGCTTGTCGTAGGCCGCGTCGGAGATCGGTGGGCTTGTCGAGCACGTAGTAGCGATGGTCGTGCTCGCGGATCTGCTCGGACGGGCTCTCCACGACTCGCTTCCTGGCCTCGGCGCGTCATCAGGCCGGATGGGATACGCTGGACTTGAGAAATCGCTTTAAGTGGCTCGCCAGAGCCGTGCACCGGGAATGGCAGGGCCTGACAGACCTCCGCCGGTGATCCAGGCATCCAGCATGCATGAGTCACCGCGCGAGAAGTAATGTGGCGGCTGGTGGCCATGCAACGGCGCGGTGGCGCGAGAGGACTCCGGCATGGTGGGAAGCCATTGCGGGGGCGAGCCTGTGGTTGATGGCGATGGTCCCGCTCTTCTTCCTCTCACGACGGCGCCGTTCAAGACCCTGCGGCAGCGGTGGGTGGCGCGCCTGCCGCACGGCGCACGCTGCTGCTCTCCGATGGAGCTCAACTTCCTCGCCCTTTGGGCTCTCTTCCAAGTTCTACTTGAAGTGGGACCGTAAACGCTCCGTGCCGGTGGCGGCCGAGCCCGCGCTCGCCGTGATCGGCGCTACTCCGTGGCGCCGGTGTCACTACACTCAACGTGTGGGGAACTCCGGCTCCAGGCGTTGGTTCTCGGCCACCTTCGGCGTGAAGGAAGGACATGAGCTCGTCGCCGACGGCCCTACGCCGTCACCCGGCATCATCTACTCGGGACTCCTCGCGATGGTGTACGGTTCCGCCCTCGCTTGGGATAGCGCCCTGAGCCCTGCTCCTCGCCTCCTGCTCACCATGACCGCTGTTCTTCCACGTCCCCAGAGACGCTGTTCGAGCGGCACTTCGGCGACGCACATGGCGCGACTACCGGCGCCGCGTGCGGGGCTCCTGCCGTTCACACCGGGGGAAGCCGTGAGCGAAGCAAGCCAGGGGACCTCGGTCGCGGCGCGGGCGCCTCCTTCGCGCGGTTGGCGCGCGCGGCGCTGGAGAAGCACCTGCCCGGCGTCATGGGCCCGACGGTGCATTGGCACCTCCGGGGCCAGCGAGGCGTAAGGTCGGTCTGCCGGGGACGGATGGCCTCTTCGAGTACTTCGGACTCCGCCGGCACTTGGATTGGGTGACCGGCGAGGAGTCGGCACATCTCAGGGCCCCTCTGCGGCTCGCGGTGCTCCCGCTCGTCCACACCCCGCCGCCGCCCAGGCGCCCGTGGTTTCCGCATCCGCCTCGGCGACATCCTGAACGAGGAGGATCGCTGGGTGCTGCAGCAGGGGAGCAATGCGTAACTA
>ERZ1370068.7160-contig-6094_pt1 | contig 52210 bp, 112 predicted proteins | sample MGYA00561227_ERZ1370068 | MGnify/ENA primary metagenome ERZ1370068 (study PRJEB38410, sample SAMEA6850437) | metagenome | study: Metagenomic assessment of the ecological functions of the soil: analysis of the soil microbiota associated with the... | reverse complement strand
TACACTAGAATCCTAATAGGGTGATGGCAAAGGGTACCCCCTGCAGAAGCCGGTCCCCAGCACCGCGTATAGTGGAGCGTGGGCGCACGCTCCCACGGGTGCATACCGCACCACGGCTGACGCCTCAGCCATCCGCTCTTTGACATCCAGATTCGGCAGGCCATCGGCCTGTAATCGGACGCGGCCCGAGCTATCGCTCGCATGCCACCCTAATGTTAGCCAAAGTGCAATCAGCGCGTAGCCATCCCACGGGATGCTACAAACACCGCTGCGCGTTGATACACACTATGGCAACTAATAATAAAGTCATCGTTCTAAGCGAGGAAACCAACTACTCCAGCATCGGATACAAATTCGGTGTAGAAGTGACGGAAGCACAGCGTGACGTATTGGCAAGCTTGGGTTTAACCATCTTGTCTCAGCGTTCCCCTGCGGCCACCGCCGACAAGGTCCTTGGCTACGCCAAGGGTCAGACCAAGTCTGACTATTCACGCGCGGACTACGAGAAGGATAACGGCGGCAAGTGGACGCGTGACGCAATCACGTTCACGCCAGACAATGCCACCGCCTTCGAGCAGATCCTACGCGACGAATTGGCCAACGGAAAGGCGAAGCCTTTCCCGATGGTAGTCACCGGAGTGAACGTGTTCGCGAAGAGCACGGAAGGCGCAATGGCGGAAGCCATGCGTAGCATCCGCATGTTCGAGCAGCTTGGACATGAAGCAGTGATGAGCCTCGCTTACAAGCTGGGCTTCGTTCACGACGAGACCACGGACCTCTCAACGGACAACGTTGAATGGGTTGCAGTCGTCGCGAAATCGCTGAAGACGCAAGCCAAGAAAAGCTAAGCCCACAAGCTAACATCCAGTCAGGGAGCACGACGTGCTCCCTGCAGGATGTGAGTTTGGCGGTCCTCCGCTACCCTGGCATTACTTTTCAATCAAATGGCCTCCTAGGGCCATTACAACGCAAAGAACTAGCATGAAATCCTATTCCCCGGACTGGCCTAGTCAGTCCATCATGGCATCGGCCAAATTCAAGGTAAAGCCTACCCGGACCCATTGGTCATGGGATTCCGTCGCAGCGAAAGCGCTCGCGCAAGAGAAGCGTGAACCGCGCAAGCGGTTATCCGCAGCTGAGCTTCAAGCTCGCAGCGATGCGAGGCTCATGGCGAGGCTTCAAGAAATCCTTCGCACCCCATAGGGGTGCATATGTGCATATGTGCATGTGTGTATAACAGGGGCCTCCCCTTTCGTCCTACCACCATATGCTACGCTACCATATGCTACGCTACCACGCGTTACGCTACTATTCCTCTAATAATACTATAATAATAATATAATAATAATAGAAGAAATAGAAGAATAGTAGCGTAACATTAGGTGAGCTACCGTGGTGAGCTACCACGCGTTACGCTACGCTATTGGTAGGACGAAAGAACATCATACCGTTTGCCGATTACACACACATGCACATATGCACATACCCCCATGACCGGGGGTCAACCCCACTAATAATAGCTTGCTACACAGCCACTTACGGCTGTAAGCAGTCTATAACAAGACGCACCACACACACATGAACTACTCAGACGCAACCACATCCCAGAAGGCCGAATTCCGCGCACAACGCGAAATCTACCGCGCCACCACGAGCCTGGAGTTCATCCAAGCTCACCGCTCCCTCATAGACGAGCTAGGCGTAATTCCCTCCGTAGTAGGCTCCTACGTAGATTTCGACTCGCTAACCCGACCACAAATCCTCATCGTCCATCGCCACTTTCACGGCAAGTGGACCAAGACCAGCGGTTACGATGGCGGTATCTGCTACACACTAGAGAAGCCTGTCGCAACCAACCTGCAGCTTCGCCTATACAACAGCGAACCGCCAGCCAGTTGTCACATAGAAGAGGTCGTGGAATACGTAGACGTTCCCGCACGCACCGAGCGCCGCGTAACCCGGACAGTAAAATGTCCAGAGCCCAACGCCAGCGAATAGCAGCGACGAGACCACGCTGCCGCATAAACACTCAGCGGGTGTCCAACGACACCCGCTGCAGTTTATGCTACACCTATCACCCCTTTACCGCACTACAACCAAGTCACTCTACACCACTACAATGACTCCCACACCACCAAAACCCACTCCCCCGCCATCCCCGCAGCACCCTTCCCCTACACAAGCCGGTTCCCATCCACCGTCTCCGCTGACGGGCGCTACTAAACTCCCTGCTAAGCAGCAGGGAGTAGCCTTGCTACTCCCTTATGACTTACGAAACCTACTACAGCGACGGCGGACACGGTGGTCCACACGCCACCTTCCGCCGCGCCTACGCCCACGCCCTCCGCACCTTGCGTGGCTGCCACTTCCACACTACGTCGTCGAGATTCGTCCCGACGGCTAGCGCCTGCCACCGGCAGGTTACCACCCCGGCAATTTCACCTCATTCTACGTTTCCAACTACAAGTCCCATCTACCGCAGGGAATAGCGAGCTATTCCCTATCTTCCCAATGACCTACCACAAGCTAAACACTCTATTGCAGGGGCGCAACAAGTCCCAGCGCAAACTAGGCCACAACACCTACGCCACACGCTTCGACCTGCTCGATCCCGCCGTCATCTCCATCCGCTACCACGCCACCAACGTTCTAACCTTCCATCCCGATGGCCGTGTAGTCTTCAACTCAGGTGGCTGGCGCACCTCCACCACAAAGCAGCGCCTGAACCGCTACGGACCAGCCAACACCTATATACACCAGCACAAGTTCAACTGGTTCATTACAACGGATGCCGGCACCCAGCCATTCTACGACGGCTTCACGCTCCAGTGTCCCACAGTAACTCCAATCGTCAGCGCACTCTCATGAAACCATTCCTCATCGCCATCGCAGCGAATAGCCTCTGGCTATTCGCAGCTGCAGCAAATCCCCATTCATCATTCCACCATACAACCCACCACCGCCACCCGGTGCGGAGGTCATCTACATCGAAGTAACGTTTCCCCAGCAAATACTCCTGCAACTGAGTCCGCCACCCTGGGGCAGCAAAGCTGCCCCGGTAGGCGCACCAGGCAACAGCGCACTACTATATATACCATGAACTTAGATCCCTTCCATCGAACGACCAGCTCCACCAACTTCTGGTAAGCTCAATCTGGACGTTGTCGCTCCAGACCAGGTCTCCACGGTCCTACGCGCCAGCCCGCTGACGCCTACATCTGCCTCCCATAACGAACTCATCGCCGCGTGGCAGCAGCCTACCACCCCGTGGGCAACGCATCGCCCGCATCCTCAACGACGCGGCCAACGCCATCGATAAGCTCAACCTATGATCACCAATATGGACGACATCCAGGTCTCCTTCACCAGCCCATCCAAGCCATCCTCCGAGCGAGATCGGCTCAAACCCTTCCGCATCTACAACCTGACCCCAATCGACGTGATTCACCCTGACCGAACGCGAAGCATGGCAACTAACCAAGACCCTCATCGCCGCCCTCCAAGGCTACAACAGCAAATCCCTATGAACGATCTACATCCAATGCACAGCGCCCAGCGCATGGGCCTGCATACCTCATCAACGATGACGCCAGTGGCCTCGATGACGGCGAAATCACCGCCGTAGATGCGTGGCTCGAGCCACTAACCAGCTCGGCTACTGCTGTCGGCTGCGAAGACGCAGGTTTCCTGCATCGCCACGACGCCTCCGGTTACGCACTCGCCGCCGATTGCCAGACTCTACACCTTCGAAGGCTGACTCTATGCCATCCATCGTCAAAGCACTCCTCTTCTTCGCCTTCCTCTACGGCACCCTGCTCATAGCAGGTCTTGCCATTCACGCCCATTAACACTCTATGTACTGCAAAGCACTACTAATCGGAGCCACACTGTGGCTCAGTCACTGTAACCAGGATTCAACAGCGAATAGCTGAAGCCTACTTCGCGATTGCACCGAAGGACTCTAACGGCACCGTCCACACTGTGCCCGATACCGGCAGCACTCTCGCGTTTCTCACGTTAGCCTGCGGTCTCACCTCGCTTACCGCCGAGTCGCCACTCGGTAACCAATTGCCATGTGGTGTGGCACGTGTCCGGGCCTCACGGCCCGGCACGTTGTCGGGCAGCGTAACAGAAACCGAAATCATACCAAAGAAACTTGAAAAAACATCTTGACCGGGCGACCGGGCTGTGGTATTGTCCTGCTAGTTTATGGAAACACCCACCCAAAAATCTGCCCAGTCTGTAACCGCAAGTTTACCGCTCACCCATTCGCCACCTACTGTAGTCCAGCCTGCTCACAACGAGCCAAACGGCGCCGTCGCCAAGACCGCAGCATCCAGCAATTTGTAAAGTCACACGCCAATGCCTAATTACAACGAACAAATTACTACTCTGTCCTGCGCCCAGTGTGGCAACCCATTTAGAGGACACCCATCTCGCCGTTACTGTAGCCCTCGCTGCAAGGACCGCGCACACCGTATACACTACAAGGCCAATACTCTCGGAATGCCATTTGCTAAACCTGAAGATCCCTATCAATACTACATAGGAAATACAACCAAGGCAATCGACGATGCAATACAGGACATGGCTACCAACAAATACGAGAAGCCGATTATGGTTAGAGCCAATGGTGACCCACTAGCACCATATACCCCGCTCCCAGGCATCGTCCTAGTTCTACCCGACGACGCCAATTTCACAATAGATCACGCAAACAACCAACCTACCTTCGGCAAGTGAATCAATACACTCCACTAGGCCAGCGCATTACAGCGGCTCGCCTAAAGATGCACTACACCATCAAGCAAGCCTGCGAGATCTGGGGTTTCAAACAAGGCAAGTTCGTTAACTGGGAATACAACGGCACAATCCCCGCGAGCCAGACCGCACCAAGCTGGAATACATTCTCACTCAAATAGAAAATCCTACCAATGCCAAACCTCTCCACCTTGGAAATCCTGATCTACTCAACCTCCGGTGACATCGTCTACGACGCCACCCATGAGGAACTCCCCCTCCTTCTCAACATCACCTTCGGTGACTACCTCCGGGTCTACGACACCGAATACAAGGTCATCTCCCGCACGTGGTGCCTCGGCACCCCGATCCTAGAGATCACCGTGTCGCCTAGCAAGTAGGCGACACCAGCTGGCGCACCGCGCCACGCGCAACACTTATTATGTCCGACCCCAACGAAATAGAAACCGCAGTCAATGACTATGTGCGTGACAACGTGCATCGTCTCATCCCCGCCCTCCGCCACGCCTTCCTGGATGGCGTCGGCGTGGGCATCGATATAACCACAAAAATCTACGTTAAAGAACCAAACCCATGCGCTGTAACACCTGCAACAAGTTCGTCTCCTACTCAGACTCCCCCGACATCGAAATCGACACCGAGTCCATCGAGTCCAACGACATCTCCGCCGACCTCTCCATCTACCTCACCTGCGCCGAATGCGGCGACCAGCTGAAACAAGCCAACACCGGAGTGGAATTCTCCATCGACGGTGACCACACTTGCGATCCCACCGCCGAAGTCCACGAGTTCAACGGAGAGCAATACACGATCCAAGATTCCTCAGCCGAAGGCTCCCAGCTGGATAAATCCAGCTGGCAGGCCACCGTCAACTTCACCATCCACTGCGCCCGCTGCGACGACACCTTCGACGCGGACACCACCCTCGACATCGCCACCAGCGAGTTCGAGGAAATCTAAAATGCCAGGACAACAACCCAGACCCAACAAGATTCCTATTGCGAATCTCCGCACCGAAGATGAGTGCGATGCCTATATAAAGGCGGAAGCCATCTCTCTCGAGAGCATAGTGCCAGACGCCACGGGCGTGCAGTTAACCCTGTAAACTCATACATGCACGCCAGTTTCATTCTGTCCGCCTTGAAGCGGAAAGATAAAATCCGTGCCGATGCTCGTGCTGCTGAGATTGCGGCCAGTGATCCCAACGACGAACCAGCGACTACCGTATTCGTCAGCCAGGACGGCACCATCGGAGTAAGCAAGTAACGCCACGCGCCACACAGTACTTATATATGAATAACCCTACCTGCGCCGAGTGCGGCGAACCCGCCACCCACTCGATGTATCTCTACTTCGAAACCACCCCGCTCTGCCAGGAGTGCTTCACCTACTGGGACAATTACGACGGTCCCCCAGACCGCGAACCGGGCGAACCGCCCATAACAATGGAGGAACAATACCAGAAAGCCTACCGTCAGAAATACTTCGGCGAAGGTCTATGATCAAACACCCAGGGAGTAGCTTTGCTACTCCTGTCGTTTGCTTATTATGAACGACTCCACCGCCTCCCGCGAACTCATCGTCTACGCCGCTCTCTGCGCCATCGCAGAGAAGCTCTCGGATGATCAACTCCACAAGATGCTCACCCGGGTCTCCCGCACCGTCGACGGCCTCCAAGACACCGACCTCTACCGGCAGGTCCTTGAAAGCCTCCAATCTGGCGAATACCCAATGTCCCCCGCCCTCGTGCGAAATGCTCGCGGATCTGGCCAGGGATCACCCGGCCATTGACACGACCTGCGTCCTCTGGCTCATCGGTCTCCGGTGCGCCGCCACGATGGACGAGGACCGCTGAACACTGCATCCAGATCCAGCTCATGCTCTTCATCGCGTCCCAGCGAACCGGTTTCTACCGCATCTCCGATGACAAGCTCCGCTTGTTAGTCACTTACACCTACCTCCAAACCACCTCCCAAGTCCTCATTCCTGAGGACAAATAATCCCATGCCGGATCTCACCATCGAATACTACTCCGTTTGCCCCACCACCCGCGACTTCCACAAGGAAGTCGTCGGCAAGACCGGAACCTACCAAGTCACTTACGGCCCGACGCCAACCGGCGACTACGAATACGGCTGGTCCTGCACCTGTCCCCAATTCACCTGCCGCAACGTCGAGTGCAAGCATATCAAAGCCACCAAACCCCAACGCTGCGCCTGGAACGAAGAGGCTTTCATAGGCTCAAGCCTCCCCGTCCGCAGGATGGGAAATGTCCCAACTGTGGCCAACCCCTCACCACCATCAGCATCGCGATATGAACTACTCCACCTCGCAACTGCGGCTCCGGTTTCCCAAGGAAGCCGAGTACGACGCTCGCGGCATCTTCCTCGATTACGTCTGCGAAAAATGCCGCGACTCCAAGCTCTCCCGCTACCGCCCCGATGTTCTAACTGACAGCAACTACTGGAGCGACGAACCAATCGATGAAGACTGAGCATCCATTCCACCCACTCACTGACAAGGTTGTCGGTGACCGCGTCAAATGTCCCCTTCACCCCGCATCTCCTCGACACCGTCTATTTCTATGGCACCGTTATTCACCGCCCTCCGCACGACGACCTCGAAGTGGAGTGGGACAAACCAATCCCCTTCATGGGTAAGCGCAGCAGCCTGCTCCCCGCGATTCGGATCTAAGTTATTCACCACTTGTTCACACAAAATTAACAACGCTTTTTTCTTGCCAAAGCAAGATCACTTTGTTAGGCTTCCTAACGACATGGAAACCAAGAAATACCAAACCACAAGCTGTGGATATAACCTTAACTTTAGCGGGCCTGCCACGGTTGAAGACTTTGACAAGCGGGCAGGCAAGCCGGGCCAGTGTCTGGAGAACGGTGTCACCAAAATCCTGTGGCACGAAACCCTGCCTGAATGGCAGGAGGCATTCGCGGAAGTGCTCCATGAGCGGACTGGTATAGCACGTCAGGTTGACGAAGCTGCCACCGCTTCGCGTGAGGGCCAGAAGCAAGAACCCTGATAATGTGACTCCACTCAAGGAACGACTGCGTGTCTACAACGAGCGAGTCTATAATGAGTGGGTCAACGGTAGCGAGGGAGAAGAAGAAGGCTCTGCAACAATGGGCTCAGGATACGGCTAGTGAGATACTAATTGACCCTCCACCGCTCTACCGCAACCTTCAACCGGTCCCTTGAAAGGGGACTTGGCGAAAGCCAACGATATCCTCACTCACGACTCCACTTATGTAGAAGAGGAGTGACCAAACTCCTCGGTAAAGTACCGGACTTTGACCTCCTTAGGGATGAGTCAGGACAGCCTGACGCACAGTCCCTCGCACGGCTAATTAACAGATATATTATATTAGATTTGGATCTGACATGATTGCAACAAAGTCTATACCCCAGGATTCTGTTAGATGATCTTGGAGTATTGTCCCGACACGGGGCACTTGGCATGGACTCGCCGTAAACATGGAAGGCAATGGCGCAAAGTGCCCGGTGCCAAACTAAACACCGGAGTACTTGGTCATTAAGCACATGGATATAACCTCACTACGTCCATCGAATAATATGGACACTAGTGAACGGAGAGATACCGGAAGGATATGACATTGACCACATCAATGGAATTGTCGATGACAACAGACTGTCGAACCTTCGGTTAGCTACCCAGCTCCAAACCACGCATAACAGGAAAAGGAGCAGCCGAAATACCAGTGGCTACAAAGGAGTGTCTTACAAGAAGGCCAAGAGAAAATATTACGCCACCATAAAGGTAGGCAATAAAGATCTCCATCTTGGATGCTTCGATACGCCAGAAGAAGCATCCGCAATCTACGAAACAAATGCCTCTCTATTAAGAGGCGAATATCACAGAAATACCTAACCTTTGAGAGCCGTGGATATAGAGATGCGGGAGAGCCGCATACGCCAGTAGTTCAGGTCGTTGAACACCACGGCTCTCACCTTTTAAAATGAGCCTGGTTAAATCCGCATCCAAAGAGGCCGTATCCGAAAATATACGGCGAGCCAGGAAAGCCGGGAGTCCCCAAGATCAAAGCGTAGCCATCGCCCTCTCCAACCAGCGCCGTTATTCCAAGCACGGCAAATTTTCCCATGCCAACAAATCTAGTAAGTGACTACTACCCCGACCCTGACAACCTCGACAATTACCGCGTGCCACCCGAGCTGAACCTCAACACCCGTGTCTGGTGCAAGCTGCCACCGGACATCCACGAGTACTTCTTCCGCAAAGTCCTGGCAGGAGAGCACCGCGCCAAGCAGGAGCTGACCCTCCAGTTCTACACCGCCCTCTATAACGAGTGCCTGAACCGCCGGATTCCAGCGGACTGGGATCTCGACTCCATCGCCCGCGTGCAGCAGGTTATGTCCGATCTAAACTTCAATGAACAACGACGACCCCATCATTCACCAGCTAAGCATCAGGCACAACCCGCTGGTGATTCACATGACGCCGGACCAGCTGACCACCCTCGTGCAAAAGCTGCGGTCGTCAAAACGTCGCGCCCCCAAAGCAACCTAAGACCCCCAGGCCAGTCGCGAAAGAAAGCGCCTCAGACAAACGGGTCAGGGAATTCTACGTCGAAAGCTACAGCGGCGTTCGAGACGCCACTCTGATGTGTTCGATTACAAATCCCGACACCGGCACCCTGACAAACAGGAAGACCGGTAGGGCCGTATGAGGCAAGCTAAAGGGGGAGCGATATCTGACCGCAAGGTGGTAACGGAAAGGTTCATTTAAACCATAGACTGATCTGGCAGATCGTCACGCGGAAGTCCCTATTGAGATCGACCACATCAATGGGGATCAAAGATGACAACCGCTCGGTGCAACCTGCGATTAGCTACTTCGCTCACAGAACATGATGAACCAAGCAGTTGCCGTGGGCAGTTTTCACAAAGGCATCGTGGTAAGTGGAATCCCTACATACAAGTAAACGGCAAGCAAACCAGCTTGGGATTATTCAACAATTACGACGATGCGAAACAAGCCAGACAACGGGCAGAAGAAACCTACTTCGGAGATTACAAACACACAACCCATTTGAAACTGTCTTACGATTACATCGTGACCACCGCCGATGGTGAGTTCCGGGGTTCCCAAGGCTCCCCGGTCCCTGCCAGCCTCCGCCGTCACCGCCCCTCGTGATGCGGATGGTCGCCCAGGCCGCGCACCCGGCAATCTCCCGCTCGACCCCCTTCAATGCTACCGTAACCCCTCAAAAAGCAGAAACGACACACTACCTTCCAATGATTGACATCGACATCGAACTACCCTCCGTCACGCCAGCGCCGCCCCAAAGGGGCGCTTCGTGATTTACTCGTCCGCCTCCCCGACGAAGGCCACTATCTCATGGTCATCGACAACCTCCACCCTCGAGATCGCCGAGCGTTGCCCCACCGCCCTCCTCTACAAGTACGTCTATCGTCGTCGCCTCACGCCCGCAACGCCAGTCTCACTTCGGCGGCGCAATCCATGAGGCCATTCGAGACTCTCCTCAGAGGTGGCTCCGAGCAGGACCAGACCAAAGCCATCTCCTCGATTACTTCACCGAGAACCCCTGCCCTCCCGATGAGTACTCGCACCGCCCCCTCGCCAACGAAATCATGCACCACACTACAGGAACCGGGCCAAGCTCCTGATTACGAGTGGGAGATCCTCCAGCACAGCGGAAAGCTCCTCATCGAATGCCCGTTCGAGGTTCCCCTCGGGCGCATCAACGTCAACACCGACATCCGCCTCCCCCATTGGGCCGAGCCCGCACGTCAAAACCGTCTGGGTGGCGTGGTCCGGCCGCATGGATGCTTGCCAACACTCGCGGCACGAACCGAGTCGTCGATCACAAGACCACCAGCGTTGCAGGTGATCGTCTCCACTCAGCAGTTTCCTTTATCTCACCAGACCCAAGGCTACGTCTGGGCTGCCCAGCATCTCTATCCCGACCTCGACATTCGGGGCACCTGCATCAATGCCATCTACATCACCAAGCCCAAGAACGGCACCACCAATCTCCTCTCCCCGGTCCTCGCGGCGGCCTGCCCGCCCTCGATTTCTTCCGCTCCTATTACGACTACACCCCCGAGCGCCTCGCTGAATGGGAGCGCAACTGCCTCCCGATCATCGAGGATCTCCCGCACTGCCTGATCAGAAACTTTTATCCTCATGTATACCCACCACTGCTTCGACAAGCTACGGCCAGTGTCCTTACTACGATGTCTGCACCCCTCGAAGACATCATAGGTCCGCCACTCGGCTCCTGATGTCCGAAGCCTACCAGGATGTTACCTTGGAGTCCCCTGTGTATGAAAGAACCCTGCTACACGTCCAGCTTCACCTCAACGAAGCCAAACGGATCGTTCAGCTTCTATGACCGTGGCACCGCCAAGGATGTCGATGCCGTTCGCGCCTTCGAGGCTGCCATCGATGACGCCATGATCGAGATCTACCAGAACGAAGACCAGCACCAATAGAATGCAATCCATCACTACCTACGAAAAAGAGAGCAAACTACGCCTCCTGCTCCAAGGACCATCCGGTTCCGGCAAGACCACTCTTGCCTGCCACCTGCCGGGTGCCTACATCGCGGACTGCGACATAAACCTCGGCGGTCCCCTCCGCTTCCTGCGTGCCCATGACGCCTCCGTTACCCCGGTTGGCTATGACATCATTGACCGCGACGAACGCGGTCAGGAAGTGCCCTTGAGGCCCGCTATCAGCGCCTTGCCACTTGCCTCGATGCCGCCAACAAAGACCCCAGGGTGGAAACCATCATCGTCGATAGCGCCACCAAGCTATCGGACTACATCATCGCGGAAGTCCTCCGCACCCAGCACAAGTCCGAGATGTCGATCCAGATGTGGGGATTCTACCTCGCCGCATGGAAGAAGTTCATCGGTAGCCTCAGCTCCCAGCGCAAGCACTTTGTCTTGATCTGTCAGTGAGCGCGTAGAGAAGGACGATATCGATAACGCACTAAAGTACTTCGTCATGGTGCCGGGGCAGATGGGCAACATTATAGCAAGTCTCTTTACCGACTGCTGGAGGACTGAGGTCAGCGTAACTCCGGGTAACCCACCAAAGTACAACTTCCAAGTTCGTACGATGCCCGACTATAGATTCCAGTTAAAGAACTCATTGGGCCTACCACCTGTCTTTACATTCTCTTGGGATCTAATCGCCAAGAAACTAGCTGAATGAAAACCATACAGCTAACCAACAGCGACAAAGGTGGCCGTAGTTGACGACGAGGATTTCGACTTCTCTCCCGGTTCAAGTGGTACTTGAACGACAACGGCTACGCTAGATGCACACTACCTCCCAATGTGTATATGCATCGTGACGTGGCTGGCAATCCTCCCGAAGGACTAGAGGTAGATCACATAGACCGGGACAAGTTGAACCTCCAGCGGAACAACCTGCGGTTCGTTCCCCACAGTACCAACGTGCATGGCGGAAAGAAAGGCACCAACACCGGGCTTCACGGTGTAACCATCCGCCACCACAAGCGACGGACCAGAGACGGCACTATAAAGATCTACAAATACATCAACGCTTGATTAACAAAGATGGATTCTCGCTATGAGTTGGGTGTGTTCCAGACAACTGAGGACGCAGCCCGTGCCTACGACAAAAAGCCACAGAGCCTATACGGCGACAACGCCATACTGAACTACCCGACATGCGCGTAACTTATTTAACTACCATCGACGCCCCGAGGGACTGCCCCCGACGACATCGTCAACATGGGGCAGGACATCGAGGACGAACTGGCAGCCTCCGGGTTCGATGTAATCAGCGTTGTCCCGTGGGCTCAGACCCGCGCTTGGCCTCGACGTAACCCCCCATGAAACCGGCGGCATGGGTCCGCCAATGTTCTAGCACTACCATGAACCTCACCGACACCGAAAAGAAATGCATCATCCTCGCCATGAACGAAGGCGCAGCCTCAGGCGAGATTGAGGCCGCCGCCGCCAAGTTCGTCCTACTCCTCCGCAAACGCTACGTTGATGGCTACGCCCTCCTCAAGGATCTAGAAGTCCTGCCCGACCGTGGCAGCGTCACCGTAGCCGAACGTCAGGCCGCATGGCAGCGTCGCCGCGATGTCTACGGCTCCACGATGTTTCCCTTTGGAAAACACAAGGGCAAGACCCCTGAGCCAGATCCCTGCCGATTATCTCCTGTGGATTCTGAAGAATGTGGACCACCTGAGTGATCCCTTGAGGTCAGCCATCGAAAATTTCCTTGATACCAAAGCGCCTGCCTCCGCCGCTTATTGGTAAAACAGCTTTTCGCAGCACAACCAAATCGCTGCGGGAAAACAGAAGAAAGAAAGACAGACAAACATATGAGTAATGATAACCCGTTAGACATAGACATCGACCTATCCGATGTCAGCACCACCATCCCCTGATCGCGGACAACACCCGCGTCAAAGTCCGGCTGAACAACATCAGCAAGGGCGAGCGGGATGGCAACACCATCGTAAAGTGGGACATGATCCTCTCGGAGCCAGCTCCGACCGAGGACGGCCAGACCGTTGGGCCGGGCTTCCACCTCTTCACCAACTTCGACATGTCGCAAGATTGGCTCAAAGAGAAAATGGCCCGCTTCATTGACGGCTTCCTTGGCACGGGTGACCGTGGCAACAAGAAAGAGCAAGCCTGAACGCCCCCGCTTCAACGCGGCGGCAGTGGGCAGCCTGATCGGCGCGGAAGCCATCGCCAAGGTCGTCGTCCAGCGGTCCAGGAAGACCGACTTCGTTGGAAACGAAGTGGTCTCGGTGACCCACCTGAACGAGCAGCACTAACATCAACCCGGAAATGGGGAGCTTCAGGCTCCCACTTCCCCTACCCTACCTGCCATGCACTACAGGGAACCGCAATGGAACGTGAATACTACATCTTATCTCAGGAAGACGATCACATTCAGTGTAGTTGAACTCTACTACGAAGGCGTCTATGACATCATGCTTCTCGCCGGATGGAGGCTTCAGCCACGCCATTCGCTGGAAAGACCGCATCGGTTCCAACGCCCTTTACTACGCCTCCGTTGAGGACATCCCCGCATCCATCGGGGACTCATCGAGGACGTGATCCTCAAGCACAAGTCCAAGACCCACGCGACGTGATCTCCTTCGTCACCGAGAAGCGGACGGTCCCCAACCAGCAGCCGCTCAAGGACTCGCCCTACCGCATTGCCCTTATCGGTGAAGCGCCGGGCGACGACGAGACCAACCACCGACTGCCCTTTGTCGGCATCTCGGGCAAGTTCCTCTCGACCTGCCTCCGCGAGGCCGGGATCGACCGCACAAGCTTGCCTTGTCGGTAATGTTTGCCAGCTCCAGCCACCTCACAATGACATCTCCAGATTCTCCCCCACCGGTCCCGGAGTTCACGGAAGGCATCTACGCGCTCTACCAGGACCTTGAAGCGTTCCGCCCTAACATCTGTGTACTTCTTGGAAATACACCCCCGCACCTTGCGGCTGGAGACGGCGCAAAAATTACAGATTGGCGCGGCTCACTCTTTGTCGGTGATCATACCGGTCCCTTTGACAACCGGAAATGTATTGCCGCTCTACACCCAGCTTACGTGCTCCGTGACTTCACCGGATACCCCTCCCTCAAGTTCGACCTGAAACGTGCCAAAGAAGAATCCCTTTCGCCATCTCTCCTACTCCCTGACCGAACCCTGGAAACCAGCCTTCCGGCCACCGGCCTCGTTGGCCTCATGGACAACTGGCCTGCGCACCGTCGATGCAGCGTTGACATCGAGGGAACGATTAACCATTGGCCATGTGTCAGTCTCTGTGGCCACCCATCCCGATCAGTGTGTATCGTCTGGCAACGTCTGGACTCCGCCGACCATGCTCTTGTCCTGCAATCTTTCGCCCGCCTGATGTATCGGCAGGACGTTCCCAAAGTTCTCCAGAACCAGCTCTACGACAACTTCGTCCTGAGCTACGTCTACGGCATCCCCATCCGTGGCGTCACCGAAGACACCATGATCAAGGGATGGTCTGTCTACGCGGAACTCCCGCGCGCTTTCCACCCAAGCGTCGGTCTGGACCCGGCAGCCTCATTGAAAACCAACGAGATGGCGCTGGAGGCGAACCGCTCTACCAAGGCTGCGCCTTGGACAGCGCAGTGACTCTTGAGATTTGCAACGCGCAGGACAGCGCATTAACCGGCGCTCCGCTGGCCCATTACCGCAAGATGATCGAGCTGCAAACCCCTTCCTCTACATGGAGCTACGTGGCATCCCCTACAGCGCCTCACAAGCCGCGGCCATGCTCAGGGGATACCTTGGAGCAATTGAAGCCCGTCACGGCCCGCCTGAACGCAGCAGCGGGCCATCCCATGACCGGCGAACTGGGCAGTCTCTCTTCCCCCGCCTCATCAAGACCCTCTACAAGGAAAAAGGCTACCCCCGCAATACAAGAAGGTTGGCGGTCGCAACACTACCTCCCTTACCTCGGACATCGAGGCCATCACTCCTCACCCTCAAACGCCACCGCCCCCACGATGAATTCCTCTCCGACATCCTTAAACACCGCCACCTTGAAGGCGTACGAGAAACTCTACAGATCACTGCTGACCATGACGGCAGAGTGCGTTGCGGTTACAGCCTTGAAGCTGAGACCGGGAGAGTTAAGTGCTATACATCCCCGACAGGTTCGGGTGCGAATCTGCAAACCATCCAGAAAGACCTCCGTCTCAACTACGTTGCCGATGAAGGTCACCATTTCTTTCAGTGCGACCTTGAAGGGGCGGACGGTTGGACCGCGTCGCCGCTCACGCTGCGCGTCTAGGTGATCCTACCATGTGGAACGATTACCTCGCCGGGATGAAACCCGCGAAGATCATCGCTCTCCTCTACTGGTTTGGCAAAGACATCAACCTCCTCCACACAGACGAAATCAAATGGCTACACGACAACGTATTTCCAATCGTAGTAAAGCTTGGCCGGAAGCTGGCTGTACCTCGGGTGCAAACGGGTTCAGCATGGCTCGTCATACATGATGGGCATCCCGACGATGTGCTCGAACATCTTAAGGGACTCGTTCAAGGAATCAGGGACTCCGATCTATATGGAGCAAAGCGTGGCCAAGACCTTGCAGACTGCGTTTTTCTCAAGATATCCGGGCGTATTCACCTGGCACAACTGGGCCTCGTCGAAGTTGGTGGCCGACGCCAGACTCAGTTCAGCCTCCGGTCAATCCAGGCTCTTCTTCGGACGACGCTTCGGTCCCGACATCCACGAGACCGTCAAGAAATTCCTCGCCCATGAACCCCAATCCAACACCACTTGGGCCACAAATATGGCAATGCTTAATCTGTGGAATGACCCTGATAACCGACGCCCGGACGGAAGTCTTGTCATCGAACCATTACACCAAGTCCACGACGCCCTGTGCGGCCAGTTCCCATGGACCGCACGGACTGGGCTCAGCGCCAAAATCCGTTCCTACTTTAACAACACCCTACGCATAGCTGACCGCGATGTCCTCATCCCCCTTCGACGGCAGCTACGGTCCCAACTGGGGCAACCTTCCCAACAAACTATGAAACGGATTCCCTCAAGAGAGGATCTATCCGCACGGCATGTCCCCGCTCGTGGGCATGTTACCACTACTTATGAATAGCCTACCCCAACAAGTAACAATTAGATATGCAGGAAAACCTGCTCAGAAAAGTGCTCCAACGACGCCTTTGAAATAAGCCAACCTGACTAGGCAACAAGCACTACACGATGGAATTATCATTGGTTTCTACTATGACTGTACCATTCAACGCCGTAACCTCCTAACAGTCAAACGGCTTCGGGCGTCACACCCATGCAGGCTATCCAACGCGCCCTGGAAAAGTTGGCGTCACGTTTAGATAAATGAAATACCTACCCTAACTAACTCGCCATGAACGCGTCATTGTGGACGACGACGTATTTGAATGGGCTTCCGGCTACACTTGGCACAGATCCGGCAGTCAGTATTATCCCGCACGTGGGGCAGGGCGAAGTGGTGTTAATATATACTCTGCACCCATGAAATTATGGGAACCAAACATATAGATCACTGTAACAGGAATTGTACTGGATTGTAGAAGAGTCAACCTTCGTGCAGCCACCGGAACAATTATATAGGCAGAATAGTGTCCATAGAAATGGACGGCACCAATTAGGTTACAAGGGAGTTACAATGCTTAGAAATAAATATGCAGCCTTCATTGGAAAGGATTACAAGAGATTCTACTTGGGATCGTTTAACAACGTTACAGATGCTGCCAAAGCCTACGACAAAAGGCTGTAGAACTATACGGATCTGACGCCCTAACTAACGAGAAGCTGGGAAAATTCCGATGACCAAGATGCTCTATATCATCCTCTACGTAAGTTATCCTCTGCTGGCTCCTCTGGCTTCTCCCTTATGATTACGCCCATGCTCCCCGACGCCTACGCGCCCGCACAAAGTCATCTACCCTATCCTTATCCAGCCCAAGCTGAGCGGCCAGCGCACTCTCTCTACCAGAACGGCGTCTTCGAACCGGACCACGACGGCCTGCGGGGCGTGGCCATCCGCCTCAGGGAAATCCTCCCCGAAAGGCTGGCCTCCGACGGGGTCATCCGCGACGGCATCTACACGGTCTCTCGACGTAGGTCAGCTACAAGATCCCCTATAAGGAACGCTTCGACACCGTCGTCCAGATTCTTCCAAGACTCTCAGGCCCGCCATCCCGTCCGCTGGATCACCACCCGTAAGATGTTCAACTCGACCCAGGACGAAGCGGAGTTCGCTGTCTGGAAGGACCTCTATCCCGGCGTCATCTACCGGCTCGGCCACTGCTTTTACACCCAACCAACCAAGAAGAACCCATTAAACCGCAGCAAACAACTGCTCCTCCGTCATGCAAACAGCCCAACCCCCTACCGGTGAACGACCTGATCCAGCTCCTCCGAACCCTCAAAGTCCAGCAACTCCGCCGCCAGCTTGAACAAGACCACCGTGACAATCCCGACCGCTACCTCTATGTCAGCAACTTCCTGCGCGTCTCGCCAAGGAGATGCAATGAATCCATTCCATCCACTGTCCGAGCTGACAAAGTAAGGTTACTTTGCCAGATTCGCTTATGAGCCAGATACCGGCAAACTAATCTGGCGCAGGAACGGCAAGGAGGCAGGCACTCTGGACTGCTTCGGCTACATCCAAGTCAAGATAGATGGTAAGTTTCCACAGAGCCCATAGGATAATTTGGGCCATGCTACATGGCGCAGTATCCAAAACGGCCCATGATGATAGACCACATCGACCGAAATAGAATGAATAATAGATGGGACAATCTAAGACCTAGTCACTCACTCACAGAACCTGCTCAACAACGCTGCGGAAGGTGTCTGCTTCGGTAGACGCGATAAGAAATGGATAGCCTACATTAACATCGAAGGCATACGTAAATACTTAGGATACTTCAACACCTACGAAGAAGCGAAAGAGGAAAGGAACAAAGCACATGTCCGGTATAATCCAAGACTTCATGGAACTCGTTGAAGGTACAGAAGTACCGGAACTATTCAATATCTGGGGCGGCTTTACATTAGTGTCAGCGTGTGTCAGCCGCCGCGTTTATTTTATGCACCACATGCCCATTTATCCGAATATCTACACTATTCTTGTCGGTGACGCAGGCAACGGCAAATCGATGGCCATCATGCAGGTCCGGGATCTCCTGACAGATCTCGAAGTCCCCATGTCCCATACCATCGAGACCCCTGAAGGCTTGATGCGCCGGATGGCAGGCGACCCTCCAAAGACCCGCCCATCGAGTTCGAGGGAGCCTTCAAGACCAACGGACCCGGCGGCATAGCCTGCGAGATCTCGCCCATGACCATCATCGCCAGCGAGTTCACCAATTACATCTCCAAAGCACCCCGAGTCGTGGGTCAACATCCTCTGCGACATCTACGACACCGACCGCCAGTTCGACTATCACACCAAGAACCAAGGCCACGATCTCATCTCCTGTCCCTACGTCGTCCTTCTACGGCGCTCTCACGACCGAGATCAGCGTGGACATGCAGAAGCAGCACATCATCCAATCAGGCTTCGCCCGCCGGACCATCTTCCAATATGGCGAGCGCCGGTTCGACCGCCCCCTGCGCCTTCCCACCCATCGGTGACGACAAGCGGAGCTTCCGGCGAGTCCATCCTCCACCGCCTCAAGGCTCTCCAGAGCCTTTCAGGCTGCTGAGATGATCATGCCCCAAGACACCCGCGACTATTACAAGAAGTGGTACGATGACCACTCCATCAACGTTTGTAGGTCAGCACCGCCCCACATGCAGTCGATGGGTCCGGTCCAGAGTCCACCCAAGTCCTGAAGCTGGCGATGCTCACTTCCCTCTCGATCAGCCACGACATGGTCATCGAGAAGGAACACATCGACGCCGCCCTCGCTCTCCTCATGGAAGTAGAGAAAGATCTCTATAGCATCTTCGGAGGCGCAGGCCGCAACGAGCTGGGCAACGTCGCCCTCAAGATCTTCTCCTACATCCACAACGCAGGAGAGAGCCCTCCCCTACCGCAAGTTACAGTCCCGATTCTTCAACGAATGCAAGCCGCCCAACGATTTCGCGATCTGCATCCAGCATCTCGTGGACCGGGGAGAGGTCGTTACCCACCAGGTATCGGTGAACGGAATCGCCACCATTTACATCTCGGCACCCCGCAGGTCATGTCTCGCGTTTCAAGCTGCGAATTCTCCACCTCCCCCGGAAGGGTAGGCCCAGCTCATCCGCTGGTTCAGCCTTTGCAGCTCATACCGTGCTCATCTCGGGGGTGCTGCCGCTTTCAGGTTATCCATCCTGACCGCATCGCTCAGCATCCTGAGCTGACCGGCACACCCAGTCCTTGCAGCACCCGCTGCTTGAACTGCGCCCTCGCCGTCTCGCTCGGCATATTCTCAGGCAACCCATAAATCCTCAAGGTCTCTCCATACTGCGATCCTCCCTCACGCCTCAAGTCCCTTGGAAAGCTCATCTCCGCTGCCGCATCGGCCACCTTCTCCGCGCCCTCCTTGGCCACATATCCGCTTCGGCTCCTCCCGCTCCTTTTGGAGCAGCTTGAGCCTCACGGTCTCAAGATTCCTCCTTCATCGCTTCACCGGCCAGCTCCTGATGGAACTGCTTCTCCCCGGTTGCTGGCCTGCGTCTGCGCCTGTACCGCTGAACGCCGTGCCGCATTCCACTCAGTCAGCTTGGTAGGCTGGAATCCCGGACAGTAACCCGCCGACTCGCCCGGCGTCACGTCCATCAGCGGTTTTCCAGAGTAGTCTCTGGCCTTGAACCCATCGACCAGCGAGAGAACTGCACCAGCCTTCTGAACCACGCTGGCGTGAACTCCTGGCCGCCGTGGGATCTCCATGCATCAGCCCGCTCAATCCTTTGAACGCCTGTACTCCCAGATTATACGTTGGTCCCAGCATGTTTCCCGGCTGAAACCCGTTGTACTCGCTCACCCCCGGCAGCATATTTCCCATGCTCAGCCTGCTCTGCCAGTCCCATCCGCATCATGCTGGGAATGCCCATCATCGCCATATCGCTAAGAGTGCTTGGTTCCTCGACGCTGCCCCCAGCAATCCGTTCACCCAACCCTTCACGTCTCTTGTTCACCTCCAGCTCGGGAAACGCCTGATTGACCACCGCCAGCGCACCGCCCATGAACGGCACCCCCATCACTCCAGCCAACGCCAACTGTGTCGCCAGCAACTGGGTCATCGCTCGTCCAGCGTAATACCTTTCGCTCGGCGTGGCGGCATCCCGCGGCTCCGAACAGCCCGTGCCGGTAGTACGCCATCATCTGGTTGGTCGTTCCTATCGTATAGCTTTTGCAGCGAGCTGGCGATCATTGCCGCGTTCTTGGTGGCCGGATCACGCCCCGAGAACAGCCCAATCGCCCGATTTGCCTTCCCGCCCACGTCATTGACCACCCGATTAAATTCCTGTGCCTTGGCGTAGGCCGCCTTGTTCACCTCCCTCGTTGCTCATGCCGGGATTCTCCCTGATGATCCTCGGCTTCCAGTAATCGAAACCCATATAGGCCGCAGCCTGCACGTTGGCCTTCTCCACCATCCGAAACGGAGCCATCATGTAATGAAGGAACTTGGCTCCGCCCTGCCTCACGTACCAAGTCTTGTCGTACTCCTTCTCCCTTGAGATCGCCTCCCTGAACTTCTCCACAGGGTTGTCCTCCCCGATCATCGACTCCTCGGTCCATACCGACGCAATCCCGTCCTTCTTCATCTGCTGCTGCAACCATCTCCGGTCCGGCGTCAGCTTGCTCACGTCCCGGTTCGCCAGCGAAAATACCTCCCCGAAAGCGTCCTTCATCCGGCGATAGCTATCAACCGGGTTGCCGGTCAGAAGCGTCATCTGGCTGACACCCCTTGTCGGTATCTGAAATCCGTTGACCACCGCCGTGGCCAGATTGCCGCCCATGAACCAAGCGGTATTGGCCTTCCTCATCATGCTTCCGAATGCCGGGTCAGGATTTAACATGCTCTCCATGTGGGTGGTCAGCTGCTGCCTAAGGTCCGGCCTGTCCGCGAACTCCTTCTGCATCAGCATCGAACGGTTCTCGGCCTGATACAGCCGCTTCGACCAACAATTGGAGGAGTCCTTGATCCACTGGATGTGGTTGTCGAACCACCTCAGATCCTCGCCGCCCTTGCCCAGCGTCCTTGCCCGCGTCTCCAGTCCACCCACGCCCTTCTGGTAGGCTAACTCCAGCCTAAATGCCTCGACCGGGCTCCTCCGCTTCATTTCCGCAATGACCTCCGATCCATAGACCGGCTCCAGCATCTCGTGCTGAATCCGCTCCAGCTCCTCCAGCTTCTGGATGTCCGCCACATCGAATGGCGTTGGCGTCCTCCGCTCTTCCGGCACCTCCTCGAACTTGGTGATCGTCCCATGTGCCTGTGACGCCACGTACTCCGCCTCCTTCTTGCTGTCTACCCTCTCGTAAATGGTCTCTGGCTTCTCGTTCCTGGTCTTCAGTGTACTCCAGTTCAAACTGCCCGTAAATCGCTTCGCGGAGTTCCACGCGGGATTGGTCTCATAAAAGGCTTCCTGCGTTTTGACCTCTTCGCCCTCTCGCCTCGCGTACTTCATCAGCCGCAGGAACACGTCGGGGTTGTTGGATCGCCTGCGCCACCTGACCCATCTTCATTTGCGTCCTGCTGCGCCTCCATCGGGTTTTGCCAGTCCGCCAGCACCGCCTTCCATCATCGCGCCGCTCAGCGCCTGCTGGTCCTTGTACCGCAAATGTGGCACCTTGGCGAGAATCGCTACGCCATCGACCACCGCCTCCTCTTTCATCATGGTCAGCGCCTGCGCCTGATGAATCTGCGAACTCTGAGCCGTCCGTTCCGCCATGCTGATCAGCGTTGCCCGCTTCCCTTCCGGCACGGTGTTGATGATCTTCGCGATCTCGGGGTTGTCAGCTGGTAGCATCACCACCCCGGACTTTTTCCCCTGCTCGTTGTTCTGGCTAAGCCACTTGTCCAGCGCCCTGGTGATCACCGGGTCTTTCATCCCCTTCTCCATCTGGGTCTCAATCGCGTAGTGCTCGCCGCCCAGCGGACTCGGCACCTCTTTCAAGCCCAACGCCTTCAGCGCATCGTCACTGCATATTCCGCGCATTGGGCTCCAGCATGTAACCCTTGCCCACCAGCTCCGCAGTCAGCGGTCCGTTGACCTGTGCCACGAACGCCCCATTGGCCAGCGTCCTATCGAACAAGCCCAGCTTCAGTTTCTTCTCGACCTTGGCGGAACGGATCGATCTCACCCGTAGTATCGCTTCCCTTTCTAAAGGCTGTTAATACTCCCGCCCTGCGGCTCCAGCGCCGCAAACCCCCTGCAAATCCGCCACGCTCTGCGTATACCGGTGCTCCAACCCCATCAGCTTATCAGCAGTCTCAAAGCTTTGAAGGATACCCGGTCTTGCCTTCGGATCGATGCTTCGTGTATCCCGCCACGCCGGGCCGGGTCATCCCTTCCATCATCCCCATCAACTCCTGAAAGTGCCTGATTCTCGGCGAACACATACAGCGCCGCTTGTGGGTCCATCGAATCCACATAATCCCGCATCTTCGTGCCGATGTTCCCGCTGATCAGCAGATCTGTAATGAACCCGTCCAGTCCCGGCGTTTGCCCACATCCACCTGAGTCAGATTTCTGCCAGTACTGAGATGACTCCCGCAGCGCCTTGTTGGTAGCTCCCGCTATCTGGGATCGGCGGCGAACATCGCCTCCACGTCCGCCGTGGCCATATGCACGTTGAGATCCTCGTCCCCTGATTCGAGGTAATGAATCGGAGCCACCGTGGGGTCCAGCGGCCAGCGCCATCGCCTGCTTGGTGTTGTGATCCGCGAAGATCTTGTCCTGCCCCATGTTCCTCGAAGTACGCCGACCATATTCCATCGCGTTGATCGTCTTCTCCCGGTTCCTGCATCAGCTTGTCGGTGATGCCCATCAACTCCTCCAGCACACTCCGGTTCTGAGGCTTGTTCAACATGAACAAATTACCCACCCAATTAACGAATGAGTGCCATGCTGTCTTGAGTTTCCCCATCCCCGGCATTCCTACAAATGCCGACCTGACTCTGGGTTCGTGAAACCCATCGTGACCATCTCGTCAGCATTCTGCACCGCGTAGACTAACGACTGCTCCTCCGCTTTCTCGGCTTTATCCTTGCTCCACCAAGTGATCATACTCAGCCCCACGTTCTAATCCCCTGCTGCCGCCCCTGGTACCAGCCTGTATTGAACATGTCCGAGAGGATCAGCTTCAAATTGTTGGGCAGGGAATCGATCACATGGAACCCAAGCTCTCCAGCTCCCTTAACATGCGCCACGTTGCGCGGGTTCTTCACTCGGTCATGGTCAGCCCGTGCATCAACTCGTGCATCATCTCCGTATGCTGGTCCAGCATCCGGTCGAACCTCGTCTCGTTGCCAATGGAAATTCTGCACCTTGAGAGGGTCTTCGGGATGGTGTCTGTGCCAAGCTTATATCGTTGGTCCCCACCCCCGGTCTCAATCGCATCCAGCGCCGTCTTGTATCTGGCCAGATCCCTCGCCAGATCTGAGATCGCCAGAGTCCGGTGCACTTCATCAACTCAGCCACCATGTCGTTCCCGTTCCTGCCCACCTTCCTTACCAGCTCCTGCCCTTGAGATCCCAATCCGGCGGCACCCACGGCTGCACCTTCACTTTCGACGCAGGTTTGTCTCCCGGCGCTGTCCGTTCAAACTCTATCGGCCATGTGACCCGCGACATCCCTCGCCCACTGCTTCATCAGCGGTGTGCTGAACCATTCATTGAAAGTAACGTCGGTCAGCCCGTTACTTCTCCATGAGCGCACCCTTGCCGCCCCTGACAAAATCCAGAAACCTCTCCCCTCGCGGCCACCTCCGTAGGGTTACTCGCGGAGTTGGTTACCTTCAGCGCCCATTCATAAGCATCCTGATTCACCGGCTCTTCCGCAGGCTCATCCCCATTCAGCGTGGCCTTCTCCAGCTTCTCCAGCCGATACCTCCGCCACCGGCTTCTACCTTCTCCAGCGGACTCCTCGCCACCCTTTCCAGCGGCACGGTAACTACGCCCTCTTCCCCCTCGATCCTGATCCTGCGCCAGTTGCGCCTTCCGGCCCAACGAACACCGCCTCTCTCCTCACCCATCGGTCCCCGGTAAGTGACCTTCTCACCCTGCGCGATCCCGGCCTCAACCGCAGCAGGTGGCGGTTCCATTCCCTGCACCCTTCGCGACCTCCAGTTCCCCGCGTTAGGCTTCTCCAGATCCACGCCAGCTTTCGCCAGCGAGTCCAGCATTAACCTTCTTGTCAATGAACTCCAGCAACTTCTCGGTGCCCTATCGCCGTATCTCGTGACGAGATATGGCAGCTGCTTGCACAATTCCGCCTTTGCTGGTCTTGGCCAGCTCAGCACCCTCGGCAATTCCTCCAGCGGCACCTCGGCGGCAATCCGTGCCTTGGTCGCGCTCAGCCGCGCCAATCGCAGGTTCGCTCAACACCGCCCGCGCCAACTTCCTCGCGCCCTAGCTCGGCAGGTTCCACCGCCTTCCTCATCGGTGCCTTCTTCATTCCCCTGCCTGCCGACACCCCCGGCTCTAGTAGCGCCCTAAGCTCTACTACGCTCTTACCGTCCCAAACCCGATTGACAATCCTTGCGAACTCACCGCTGAGCACCATGTTCTCCCGGTTCCCCGGTTCCCTCGCAAAGCTGTTGTAAAGGTTAATCCACCTCCTGCGCCTTGGCGTCCGGCTCCTTGCCCGCCTTTCCTTTCGCCTGCTCGTGAATCCACGCCATCACGTCGAGGTCTTCTTTGGTTCGGCGACATCGCCGGGTCATTACTGGCAATATCCTCGTCCAGCTTCTCCAGTGCTTTCCGCGCCACCGCTTCCGCTGTCTCATCCCCTTTTGCCGCGCCGCGTTCAGCTCGGCGGTGATCGCGTCCTTCTTCGCTTCCAGCTCGTCCGCGACGGTCTGCTCCTCAATCGCCGCCACCTTCCGATTCGTGGAGTTCGCCTCCGCTTTCCCTGATCGCGAACATTGCCCAGCGCCCGCTTCGCCAAGGCCGCGTCATCGACCGGTGGCAGGTTATACTGGGCATGGACCCCATTGATCTTCGCTACTTGCTGCTTGATGTCCGCCGGACTCTTGGCCTGACTCAGCATCACATAGGCATCCCTCGTCGCCCTTCCCATGTCCATGTACCCGGTGGCCTCGCTCTTCTGCCTGGGAAGCTCGGGCTGGCCGCCGTAATGGTCGTCCATCTGCTGGGCCAACCGGCCCATCTGCTCCACATTGAACCCCGTATCCATTCCCGGATTGTCAATGCTGGCCTGCTTGTTAAATGCCTCTAAATCTGCCGGGTCTTTACTAACTAGCGCGATGTTACAGCAGGCTCTGCCTCGTCCTTTGAAAAGCTTCGTCGGCCCGGTGATCCCCTTCACGTTGATGCTGCCATCCACCGGGTTCGCCTCCCCTGGCCTCAACTTGTCCTCAAAAGCACTCGTCCACCCATTCGGCGCTGAGTAGGCCGTCGTCCCGCCGGGGTCAGCAACCGGACTCGGTTCAACCCATCGCGCTGTATCCCATCCTCTTGCCCACCAGCTCGGGCGGATTCCTGGGATCGTCCGCCACCTCGATCATCCTGAAGGGATACCTTCCCCTCCACGCCGGGTTTATAAATCACCTCTTTACCGTATAAAGTCGTCCTGCCAACTCCCGGTGTCTCGGGCGTAATTCCCATCACCCTTCCCGGTTGCGCGTCCCTGCTCCCTGACCAGATCATTTTCCTCCGCCGCCTTGGCCCACCACTCCTCGTGGCTCAGCTCCGTCCCCTCCTTCTGAAGTTGGACGTTGGTTCCCTTAGCTTCGCGATCTCCGCTTCCTGCTGCGCCAGCACCGTCGCGCTCGGCGGAACAATCCTCCGATGGCACGATCTCCGCCGGGATCTTCTCGACGTTGGTCTTCTTCGCTCTGGCGTCCTCTGCGTCCTTGTAAGCGACCTGCCGCTGCGTGATGCCCATCGCCTCATTCAGCCGCTCTGCGTGAATCCTCGACGCATTGCCGCCCATCGAGGTTCTACCGGCCTTGGTGAGATACGCACCCGCGAACGGTGCCTGACCCAAGGTCAAACCAGCAGCATCTGCGTCGGGCTAAGGCTCACCGGCTGTCCGGCCATGATCTGCTGCCCCACCTGACTCCGCGGCATTGATCGCGCCCATCGAGCCTAAAGCCGCTCCATGCTGCGCCGCCGCCTGCAACCTCGTCAGCGGGATCGTGGTATCGACCATCTCCGGTACTCCACCCCTCCCTCAACTTGGCCAACTGCTGCCACGGTGCCCCTTCAAGCAGAGGCCCGACAGTCCTCTGCGCTCCCGTAGCCTCCGCTGCCAGCGCACCCACCTTTCCCCGATCCACGGCATTGCCGTCGTCAAGGCTCCAGCTGTCAGTCCTGCGGCAGGTGACCCGCTTTCAGCGTAGGACTCGATTCCTGACATCGCACCCATGCCTGCGGCTCCCACCCAGCCTGGACCCGGCAAAGCCAATGGCAGGGCATTTACGGCCATCCCGAGGCACCATGACCCAGGTGTCGTCCGTACTCCTCCCGCCCAACCAGCCCGCCAACCGCCCCTCCAATCTCCTCGGTCACCGCCGGAATCCCGGTCTTCTCCAGCAACCGGTCCAAGCTGACGCTGGCGCTCCTCAGCCAGTTATCGCTCTCCCCTGGCAGTGTCATGTCCGTGCCGGTCATCTGGTTCATATCGCGAGACCAGTCCGCAAGCGGCTTGTCCACGACCCCGCATCCGCGAGGGTCTGGTACATATCGCTGACCTCCGATACCCCAGCGGCATTACATGTAAGACCGGTTAGCCGAATAAATCCTGTTCTGCCGCAGCAACCCTCGGGATCAAATTCACCCGCATTCGCCCTCTGGTTCGCCGGAACTCCCGCCAGCTGCGCCCTCCGGTCAGCGCTCACTGGCATGCCTGTTCCTCAGGATCTGGTTCTGCGCGGTATTACCCTGCGATGCCACATATCTCCTCGGGCGTATAAATGTCCTCCGCCCGATGCCCCTGAAACTGCCCACCCCGGAGCCCACGGACTTTGTGCCATCCGCGCCGCCTCGTTCTGCTGCGTGTATACCTGAGCGGATCTTGCGCCCTCGCCGCCGCCTCAAACTGCTCAGCCGGTCTTACCTGCGCTCCTTTGCGTTTCCAGCGCATACTGCTGCTGCTGCATCATCTGCGGCCCGAACCGGTCCACCAGCATCCTCATGAACTGCTGCTGGTCCATCCCCCTGAAATCCTTCCCGTTCCCTAACTGGTAAGCACTCGGCGGCTGCTGCGGCTGTGCCTGCGTTTGCGGCAACGTCCCAACCTGCTGAGGCGTTGTGTTGATATTGATTCCTCCTGCGGTTGCGGTTGCTGAACCGACCCTTGTTGCCGCTGCGAATACCAGTCCGCGAAGCTTGGCACCGGGTTGCTTGTAGATCAACTGGTTGCCGTAGAGCTTCTGTCGCAGCTTGGAGCTTATCGCGCTCTTGCCCTCCTTCGGGCCTTGCTTTTATCGTATGGTGGCATAACTAATCCTCTCTATTGCTGTAAAATGTCCTGAAACTCAGCCGGATACGGCGTCGGCAGCGGCTGGCTCGTCGGCAGCACCTGACGGCCATAGGTCCACGGCATCTCCTGCGCCGCAGCTACGTTCTGCTGCTGCGTCCCATTGACCAAGTTCATCAGCCAGTTCACCAAATCCCGGTTCCCTGCCTGCTCCGGGCTTCCCACTGTAGATTGGGTGCCACCTGCTGCTGAACCTCCAGGCATCATCGCCGCCGGATTCACCTGATTCGGCATCGGAGTAGCTTTCAGGCATCGCCACCGACGTTGGCGATGGGGGCGTTCCGGCACCGGCTCCTTGCCACCAGATCCTCGACGCTGGGAAACGAACCCGGTGGAAACCGATGACGGAGCGGATGGCTGGTTCCACCAATTTTTAAATCTCGCTATCGACGCCTCCGGTTCCAGCTGAAACCGGGGATCGGCGTTTATCCTGTCTCGCAATATCCGCCTCATTGGCATAGGGCGTTTCGTACAGAGGCCGTGGCGGAGCCTGCGGTGCCGCTGGACCCTGCTGCTGCACCGGTCCCCTGTATATCATCCTCGTCCCGTATCTCCACGGCGCTGCCCCGGTCGATGCCAGATTATAAGTCGTCTGCCCCGCCGCTCCCCCTTCCCGGCAGCACCTTCTGGCTCGACTCCTTAATATTCGCCAGCATCTGCCGGACATGTCGGGTCAGTGAACTTGGTATAATCAACCCGCGGAGCATCCTTCCCCGCCGCTATCCGCAACCCCAGATTGACCGCACCTCTTGCCCACGTTCTGCAGCGCCCCCGGTATATTATACGCCATTCCTATCGCTCCCTGATCCGCAAAACCCGTCTCGCCGCCCGGTTTCGCTCACCGCCCCACTTCAGCTTGTTCCAGTCAATCGCCTTGACCACGCTCGGGGCATCGCTTCCAACTGATCCATCGTCGCCTGCAACGCCTTGGGGTTCTTCTGCTCATAGATCCCCTTCAGTTGCTTCTGGAATGCCCTACCCTTTGGTCTCTGGCTTCTCTGTCTGAGCTGCCTTCCTGATCATATCCGCCGCCGGGCCTGAATACGCCCCCAGCACCTGCAATGCCCCTGCCGTATTTCCGGCCGCAACCATCTTCCCGGCGAAATCCATCGCCTGCTTCTCGGTCTCCCCTTGGCTTTCTCCCCAGCCTGAGACTGCTCATATGCAAACTTCCGCTCCGCCAGATCCCTCTGTCGCCCTGACTCCGCAATCGATTCATCCTGCAATCGCTGCGCCCTCTCTTCCGCCGAACCCTTCAACCCCGCTCGCTGCTTCCCTGCGCCAACAACTCCTGCAACTTGGCCAGCTCCAGCTGCTGATTGAAGCCTTCGTGTCGCCTTGCTGCTGTCCCAGTCCCGCCATCTTGAAAGCATGATCCAAGCCACCTCCGCCGCTTACCTGCGGAAGCTGCTGTGGTTGATAAGCCGGAATCGCGAACCCGGCATTTCCAATGTGTCCTCTAGCCATAATCAATTACCCCCTATACAACGCGTCATATTGATACTGCGGTCCCGGCGACGTTCGCTCCCTCAGCGACTGAGTGGGAAATGGATTACCACTATATCCATCGCCACCGCCACCTCCGCCCTACGCCACCACTAAGCTTGTTCGCCCACATCCTCTGCCACATCGCCGGATTAGGGTACCCATCGGACTCCGTAAGTCCGGGTCCATATAAACCCCTGCTCGACGTAGTCCCACCTCCAACCTCGCCGGGCGAAAAGGGATCGCCAGTATGTGCCTGCAAAACCATTGGTATTTCCCTATTCTCCGCTGTCGCACGATTCTGCTGTTGACTTGCCCACGTCCCCAACTGCGCCCCTGTAAATTACGGGGAGCCCACATCACCGACGGACTTCCCTCCAGCCGTACTCGATATTGTGCCCCCATCCCAGACGACTGACTCGCCGTTCCTCGGCAAATCAACGCCTTGTTGCTGGTTGACCTCCGCCCCTGGCATTGTTTATCGCCGCCGCCCTCGCCCAAGCATTTGAACTTATCTCCTTTGCTTGTTCAGCGCATCCAGTATTCTCGCCAAATCCACGTTATTCGGCATCGCCGCCGTGGTCTGCGGCGTCACCATTCCCGGTATCTGCGCGTTCTCCGCCGGGATATCCCCGAACAAGCTTCTGCGGGGTTTGCGTCCCCACCATCGTGTCCGACGACGATGTATACGGTGAACTAAAACTTCCGAATGCCATAATATTAAACCTTGGTTGCCGCCACCTCACTTATTGGCGTAAAATCTGGTCCCTTGAAAATCGCCCGTGGCGTAGGATACGAACCCCCAAGAATGGGAGCCGATCCCACCACATAGTTCATCGAACCGGACGGATCATTCTCTATCACATAAAATTCATCGCCATCAATCACCGGCTCCGTCAGCGACTTCTGCGCCGCCTCCAACGGATCAGCCGCATCAATCGACGGCCTCCACACCCGCACCGTATAGTTAGGCATATGGGTTAATCTGCGGCAGCTGTTGCTGTGGCGTTATTGCTGGTTGCTGTTGTTGGGGCATCAAACCCTCGCGCCTGCGGAGCCCACATCATCTGCATCGCCTCGGGACTCAACTGGAACGAGCTTCCAGCGTTCGGTCTCTTGTCCCTCCTGCGGTGTTATCGTTGGCATCCCGCCCCACGCGAACTGCCCCGGTGGCGTTGGTTGTACTTCAAATGGATTTCACTTGTTCTTCAGCCATAACTACCTCCACATTTTCTTTAATATTTCAGGACCAATGAATTAGTGCTTCCACTTGCACCCATAGCCTGCGCAATCCCCGATGCAGGCGGTTGAAACCCCTAGCGACCCACTCGGATACAACGTCTGACCTGGTCGAACCCATTTTCGGCAATCTGGATTACCCTCCTGCCAGCATCGTAGTCGGCCACCCCATGATCTTCTTGGATCGGTCGCAGCCAGCTGATCATAAGTCCCATTGTCCTCCCGGCAGCGCACAGTGCAGCCTTCATATTTTCCACATCCCGACCCCTTTACACTCCGCACCACACTCTTCGGGTCCATCGGATTTGTGATACGACACACGCGCCACTCCAGTGCCACTCGCCGCTGAAACACTCTCCTTCATGATGCGCCAACCGGCTCGATCAGTGGTCTGAACTTTATTGCTTCCTGGGCCTCCGCAATTCATAAGCATAATCTAAATACATCTGCTGTAATAGCGGATCGTTCCACTCCTTGCCCCTTATACTTATACGTATCAGCCGTCGAGGTCGATGCCGGCGTCGATGTCCCCATCGACGCTGTGCCGGGTGTACTTCCCCCACTATCTATCGCAAAATACTTGCTCTCGGAACGGATCTGTGCTATTTGCCATAACTCTAATCTCCTACGGTTTAGTTGTATTCGCTGTCGCGCGCCCTGACTGAAGTCGTCCAGCGCAAACGGACTTCCCTTCCTATCGGCGCTTCCCAACTCCGTAAAGTCCGGCGTCTCAGGCAACTTGTCCCTGATCCCGCGTCCGCCTTCACCTGTCCTTTTATCCCCACTCAACTGAACATCATCATCAAATAAGCTCATCTCAATACCACAAAATGAAGTTTTCCTGACCCAAAACCTCTTATACCTGCTCGATCACGCACGAAATCGCCAACCTTCACTCCCTATCGCACCGTATAGTTCGTCGACGCACTCCGGTGCCTGTCGCAGCAATCGAAAATCGGTCCAGTCGTGCTCGCCATAGTACGTATCCCCCGCATACGTCACCCCAATCATTAGCTCCACGCATCGCACAGCACATTCTGCAAATTGATGCTGTACGAAATCCCTTGAACACAATGTCCGTCTGCGCCCACGCATACAATCGCCACAACGCCGGTGCCGTCAGCCCTGGCGGGAAAACTCCGTCTGCGTCCTAATACGTTGTCGGCGCACTGTAACGATCGCGCTGAACCCCGCCGTCCACTGCGGCTCATGCCTGGTCGTCGCCGCCAACTGCACCAACGCAAAACTCAAACGCGGTCAAGACCCCCGGAAACGTGAACATGCTGGTCGCGTACGTATTGAAATGCGCCGGCAAACTAAATGTAGTTAGTGATCACCTCCGCAACGAATGCTTAGCATCAATCGTGGCGTTCCTCGTAATCCAAATCGTACGTCGTCCGCGTGCATAATTACTCCCCTGTGGAACAATCGTCTGATACGTCTGTAACGCCAGTGCAAACTCCGAGTCATCAGCTCAGCAATACAAACTGACGGAAATGCCATCAGTGCGGATCTTTCCACGTCTCCTGCAACGAAACCGTTCCATCAATCGGCTTAATGCTGGCGTCCGTCGTCCCAAACGGCTTGACGTGATCACCGTCCCCTGCCGGAACAATCTTCTGCTCCAAATCCGACTACCGCCCCATTCCACTGCGGATCGACCTTCTGGCCCGTAATCATCGGCGGCGTCGTCATATCCCGGCTCTGCACGCTCACCGTCTTGATCCCGACCTTCTTCTGCTCCTCCCGCCGCACCGTTTCCCCGCTCCCGAGTGCTGGAAGCGCAGCGGTGCCGTTAACCGTGTGCGCCTCCAACTTCTCAGGGACCAACGCCCTGAATTCGGGGGATCAGATCCTCGCGAGCTGAGCTGGAAAATCTTGTCGTCAAAGGTGCTCCTCGTCTCAACCTTCTTGGTCACCCACAGATCATCCGACCTGCTCACTCGTCCCAGCGTGCAGCGGCGGACCCTCGACCAGATGGCGTCTCCGTCGCCCTGACTGTTTCCGTGGCATCCGCGACCTGCCCGGTCTCTGGAATGACGACCTCGCTGGGGTGACTTAGTGGCAGGTCACTTCAAATCGTTCCCAGCGCCTGCGGTATCCCATCCCCGATGAATTTAGTCATCGTCCGCTCCTGTCTCATCGGTGACTGTCTGCTTCAGCTCGCTGTCAATCGCCGCTCGGATCAAGGTCCACTGATCTTCGCATCAATCCCCTTCTGGTGCTCACCCGATCGTCAGCTGCCCTCAACCAATCACGGGCAACCGGTCAAACTACCCCCGCAGCTTGTCAACAGGCAACGGTCCTTGTTCTTGAGGTACGGCGTCGTCATTAAGGTGTGAATCCGTACTGCGCCCAGATAATATACCAATCGGAGCTACCGGATCTCTCGCACAGCCTGTCAAAGCCAGTGCCAGGGTTATCAACAAAATCTTCATGGCACAGGAACTACGGTTGCGGGAATCGTGGATTGAATGGTTGAACCGGCAGCTGGCACCGCTGCAGGACTGGGGCAGTTGGAACCGTGACCGTGGCCTGAGTCTGGGCCGGAATCGTGGAGCCTACCTGGAGGCAACTTAGAGGCGCTGCCCTTTGCACGTTCGCGTTGGCCGCCCCGACCTTGGCCGCCGGAAGCACTTGCTGCTTGCCACTTGAGCTTGGTTAGCGCCATAGGCGCTCGAGGCCGCATTGATCGCCGCCACGCCCGAGACAGCGGTGACCGCCGCTCCTGCGCCGTAGCGGGCGGTGCGATATCCTTCCCTTGTGCTGGTGCTGTTGTCAATCCCGCCCGATTCGAGAATTCCCAGCGAATTAGAGGTAAGATCCTGACGTGCGTGCCACCCAAGCTGTCCGAACCATTCAAGACCATCGCCCTGCCGTGCGCCCGATTGACGTGCCCGCGTTCGTCCATACATCACCCTGCCGCCGTTGGGATAACATGAAAATCAGTCCTCGCGCACCCCATGCCCAGCACCGCAGTCATAGTCACCAGCGCCTTCATTCCTCAATAAACTGCCTCTATCTTGCTCGTATTTGAATAGATCCCATTGCCGGAACGTCTCCAGCGCCTCGTCCCGCATCTTCTCCGGGCGGCGGCAAGTTTCCCCTCCTGCCGAAATACGAACTCCTTGCACAGATGGTTCACCTCCACGACCAGCGCCCCAAAAGCAAAGCACTGGCTGCCCTGCTTTAGCCAGATGTCGGTCGGACTGCTTCCCAGGCCAGTCGTAACCGTTCCCAGACCTCGCCCATGTCCCGTGCCGCATGACCACTGCCCACCCGGCGTCATAGTCGTCGCCAGCACGTTCTGGTAGTTCCCCGTAGGCGGCGTCTGCCCCGTAAACTCCGCTCTGCAAATCAACCACTCTCCCGGCCTCCGAACCAGATCGACCTCACATTCCCGCTTCCCGGCGTTCCCGGCGCAATTCCCCCATCTGCCACGTTCAAATATAACGGCCTGCTGTCATAGCTTCCGTAATGCCAATACGGCCCATTAACAAAGTCCATTCCCCAGCATTATCACTGCACCACGACCGAGGTCCGTCGCGCTCGTCCAGTCCGGGCTGAACGTATGAGACCTCCAACTCCAGGGTCAAAGTCGCCTTCCTGCGCCCCGGTTGGTACGCACCAGATATCATTTCCGCAGAGCGCGATCCTCGGCAACCCGACCACCATTATTGCCCATCGTGGCGTTGCACTCCCCATCCGTTGGATACCTCGGCCCGAAGCCCGGTTTTCATCGCCCGCTGCCGCTCCAAATCTCTCCGCCACCGTCGTCCACTCGACCGGGATGAATGTTCCACCGGCTCATCATATACCCCGCATTCAGCGACTCCGTCTTGACCTCACAAAACCGGCGACCCTTCCTGCGCGACGACATCGTCCAGCGTCCCCCATCCTGGCCCATTCACCCGCCATCGGTCACTCCGCTTCCGGCTGAACCTCTGCGGAGTCGCGCATCATCTCCGGGCTTTCCGCCGCGTGTTATTCAACGCCAGCAGGGTGAGGTCCACCCCGTTGACCGTGAGGTCAGGACAGTCTTCTGCAAATACGCCGCCAGCGTAGACCTAAGTTCCAGCAAGTTCATATCTAAAAAATGACGGCGCTGCCCACACTACAAGACAACGCCGCCACATGGCCTTACCTGCCAAATCCCGGTCAGAATTTCCTGCCCTGCACGCCATAAGGCGCTTCAGGCTTCCCACTCCCGCCGACCCACTGCCGCAGCTCGTTGCTGCCGGTCATGGTATCCTTGCCGTCGCTCGCTTCGGTGCTCATCAGCTTGTCGCTGTCACTGCTTTTCTTCGGCGCGCTGGGCGTCCAGTTCGACACCCTGGATCCATATGATGGTAAGTTACTCATAATGTTCCTTTCTTTGGTTGTTTGTTAAGGTGCTCCCTCCACTCCCGATATATCCCTCGGTCGTTGCTACATCCGCCGGAACCCCTGCCGCCCCGCCGCAAAGCAGGATCGTGTTGGTCGTCGGATCTACCACCGCCGGAATCGCCTTCCCGTTCGTCCGGTCATACAACGTCCCGCAAGAAATCAGCTTGCTGAAACCGAACGCCGCTGCCGGAATCGGAGTTTGCCGCTGTTCCCTGCGTCGTGAGCACGACCTTACAATTTCGGGTATACCTCCCCGGTTTCCCTTTCCTCCCGTCGGCCATTCACTTGAGCTAAGGTCGCCAGGGTAAAAGGCTAACCGCAGAACTCGCTAAACTAGCCATACATTATCCTTTCTATTGGTTCATGTGTGACCAAGACCGCCTCGTCTTTATTCTGTAGATATTCTCCTTAGTCACTCCGAAGCGGTCAGCAAGAACTTCCGAACTCGTCGCTACTTCCCAATATCTGCAACACATCATCCTCAGTCAGTTTATGACCGGGATGTAGTATCCCAACATTAGAACTCCCGCAACTTATCGAATGACTCCTGAACATTGTCTGCGTTAGTTTTTAGCGAACAGGTGATCTGGATTCACGCATGAAGGATTGTCGCAACTGTGCGTGACGTGCAGTCCTTCAGGGATTTCCTCCTGAACAGCTCATACGCTACGCGGTGCGCCCTGTGAATCTTATCACCAACTCTGAACACACCGTAACCTTTCGGAAGACGGTGACCAGTCCATAGCCAACACCCATGCTCGCTTCCACTAACAACTTTGTTCAGGAATCGTTCCTGCAATTTTTGGTCATACATATCTGTTACGTCAGGGTTATGCCTCCAAGGTTCTCCACATACAGGTTCGCTTCCGGAAACCGAAACTCGAACCCGCACTCCGTGAGCCATTGGTCCTTCCGCTTATCAGCGTCGGGAAGCTGAATCATCGGTTGAATATCAGTGTCGCTATCAGACAGTGGCCGGTATCCGACATACCCCAGGTCAATGTAGAACGCCAGCTATTGCGCATCTCCGCGCTCGTGAACAGCGGGTGCTGCTTGTAGAACACCTCACCACGAGTTGCTCAGATGTCGAACCAGCTTGAAGTTGAACCCGTCAAAACCCTTCATCCCGCAGGCTATTGAACTGTAACTGCCGTTCGAACATATCGGCCACTTTAGCCAGATACTCCGGTCCGCAGAGGCAGAGCTTGTCCCAACTGGTGTTATTCGTCCGCTCGAACAACCGTGCCATGAGCAGGTTGAAGTCTGCCTTGGTAATGGTTGTTCCACCGAGCTTGATAACCCGCTTGTTGGGCGTGGTCTGCCAATCAGCTGCGGCTGAGACGTTTGGTTGTCCATAAGCTGTTCCCAATCTCCCATTGATCCAGGAACCACCTTAAACCCCCGGTAAACCTCCTCGGCACCGTCTGCCCGGTGTCCGGGTCCACCGTCGTCGTATTCGCACTCTCGCCAAAGAACGCCGCCCGCTCAATGCTCGCGCAGATGCTTGATCCCATTGGACTTGGACATATCCTTATACGCCCCGGTCTTGTCATACCTCAACGGTTCCTTCAACGCCGTCCTCGTCATCTCGTACGGAGTCTTGAAGATCTGGGTATTATTCATGATCTCATACGGGAACACAATCCCGCCGGTCCCAGTCCTCGCACCTTCCGCATACGCCGTTCCAATCAGCACCACACTCTTCCCATTCGTGACCGCCGCATTCAAGCATCGCCGGTCCACGCACGTCGTGGCCTCCAACTCCAAGATACCCGGTCCCAGCCGACACGTACCCGACCCGCTGACATCCATGCTCCCGGTCGCTGCCGGACCCGCGCCAGTCGTGAATCCCACGCCAAACAACTTCACCGTATCGTTCACCTGGAACAGGCTGGCATCACGTCACGTAAACCCTGACCGCGCCAAACTGCGCCATCGTGAACTTACCGTTCGCATCGCCAGCCGCCGTCGTGGTCCCGGTCAGCGCAAACGGACCATCCTTGTTCGCCGCGCTCGTCGGGTTCACCGCCGCCGTGGTCGACGTTTCCTGCCATCTCTCCTCATTCCACCCGAACTACCGGTTGCGGTGTATCTCTCACTATCCATCATGGACAGCAACCCGGTCAGGGGTGCGGTTCCATTTGGGTAGGCGTAGAATATCTTCCGCCTAGTGTTTGTGACTCAATAGTCATCAATCTGTTCTGAACTAACGAGACCTAAAGGCATCGTATTAAGTCTCTGTAGACTCCTCCATTTTAATTTTTCCTTGAGGGCTCATTAGTTATCCACAGCACTCTGCCCTCGCTAACGTACTATGAAATTCGTTGTGGTTCATAGCCATCAATCCCAGATAGCCAATCCCCTCGGTTTCGCTTGCCCCGAAGTCCCCGCCAGAATCGCTCCCGCCACCCGCGCCCGGCGTCGTGACAGGGATTCCCCCTCTTTGCTGCGGCCTTGCTCCATTGCCCAGCTTAGACAATCGGGCTGGTTCACTTTCACCACCGACTCCACGCCCTTGGCAATCGTAGTTGAACATTTCCGCTTCGCTCCGAAACCTCACCCCCTGCTGCCAACAAACTCTGGCTCACCGCGAACAGCACCGGTCTCAAGGCCGGCGATGCCAGCGCCGGATAACTCTGCGCGAACCGATACTCGCCCGCCCGCGCTTCGTTCTGCTGCATATACTCAACGACCGGCGAGTATCTCTGCTCCATCTGCTGCATCATTTCCCTCATGCGATATTGCATGATGGTATCGGCCTGCCGGATCACCCCGTCCCGCTGCTCAGCCAGCGCCTGATTTCTCGTCTCGATATTGTCATATCGGCGATCCACTCCGTGGCTGGGCTCCCAGACGTTCAGCATCCGCTTCGCTTCCTCGACCGTGATCTCCTTCTGCGGTGGCTTGAAGTGCTGTCCCAGCACATTTCCGAACTCGTGCGCCAGATGTCTGGCATCAACCGTAGGAGGCTGATACCGCGGTTGTTCAGCCGCGGAGGGTTCATCCACCTTCACCGGCTTCTCCGGTGTCATGGCTGGGCTCTGGCGCGTCAAAGACGGCCTGTCCTGCTCCACCTCCGCCGCTCCCATCGTCCTCGGCCAGCATTGGTCCCCATCCGTATCTATCTTTCATCTTTCTCCTTTGGTTGTTGACGCACTTATCGTTGTTCTCTCAGGACACCCGCTCTTTCTCACGAGTGCTCCCGCCTTTAGGTGGTGCGTTACCTGCAAAATCTTCCAGCTCCAGCTCGTCCATCCTATCCTTCACCTCTTCCAGCGCATCCTCGAACACATTGACGAGTCCCTGCAAAACTCTCATCTCACCCCGCAGCTTATGCTGCTCGATCTCGTCCTCCCGCCGCAGCGGATCAAGCTCCAGATCGTCTCCTTCACGAGCCTCAGCTCCATTTCCCGCGCCGCAATATACCCCGAATGCGCCGGTCCCTTCATGAAAGCCTCCAGCGCATCCCGGTGCTTCCTCAGCTTCATCATCTCCTCTGTCATGCCGCAGCTCCTCGTGGCGGAGGTCCGCTCCGCTGGTCCCGGTCCCGGCATCACCTGCGGCAGCGGCGGAAGCAGATCCACTCGCCACCTGCTTGCTCAGCGAGAACCGGCTCACATTGCCCGCACCCCTCAGGAACTGGATCTCGTTCATCATCGACCTCGGGTCGAGGTCCAGCATCTGCGCGGCCTGCGGGTTCTGGATCACCGCCACCAGCAGCTCCTGCAAGCTCTGTGCAATAAAGCTCCGCTCGCTCTGCAGTGTCGAGTCAAAAGCGAAGTAGTCCGCACCCCCGATCACCTCCTGCGGCGTCCCCTTGAACAGCGTCATACCGCATCTGCAGCATCGGATCGTCGCCGACCACCATCTGAAAACTCTCGATGCTCAAGCTCTGCCTGCAGGTTACTCACCATCAGGCGGCCCAAGCCGCCCGAAGAGGATTCCCAGATCAGCTGCCCATGCAGCTTCATCCTTCCCGATGCCCCTGCCGTGACCACCCGTGCCTCAGATGCGCTCCTGCGTCCAGCTGTTATACTGGCCCATCGCGTTCGAGTTCACCCCGGTCACCACTTCCATGATCTTGGCCAAGGAGTCAGCATCGGCAAAGTGCCCCCTCGTGCACATCATTCACATCGAGCGGCCTGATCGCCCTGTCGATCATCGCAGCGTTCGCGCCCTTCCGCATGTAGATGTCGCCCTCGCTATCGAGGCTCTTCGTGTCGATGAACGCCGGGTTAACAACGTGCCTGCCGCGCAGGTTCCTGCGGACATCCGTGACCCGCGCATTGATCAACCAGGTGATCACATCCTGCAAGCCGGTAGATAAGGTCACTCAATCCCATCGTGACCGTGCTGCTGCATATCAGGGGTGAATTGTGCCAAGGTCCATCCAAATTCGTTATGCCACCAATAAGTCGGGTTCAGCCCGGATGACCCGGTTATCGTTGGCATACCACATGTGATAAAGCACGGGAAACTCTTCGGGTCCGAGCTTCTTCTCATTACCGAATTTGAATTTACTTGGCACAATCCACACCTGCACCTTGGTCACCAGCACCACCCCCGATGCCTTATTCAGGTGCTCCACGCACCCCGCCGCCACGTCTGTCCCCGCTCGCACCTCAGGCACCAGATCCCCGCTCATCCGTGTCGGGCCACCCCGCGTCTTCTCAAAGTTCTTCGGAAGCGGCTGAACGAAGTCAATCCCGGCCACCTCCCCGCTCTCCTCCATGTCCTTCAGCAGCGTCTTTGATGTACTCCTCCTCGCAAGCGCAAAACTCCCCCGCTGAAACTCGACCAGAGGATACCTCGTATCGGGAAACCACCGATACGGACTGATCGCCCTCACCAGGTTCCCCTCGTACTTCACGAACTCCTGCCACTCGCTGCCGGGTCTGAACCGTCGTCTCCACGCCTGAGATGGTCGCCACCGTTGGCTCGCTGGGCACGTAGATCCGGCTCATCTTCCTGGTCCAGCAGCACTCCAAAACGCCTGTGCCAAACCGCGCGGTGTCCAGAAGATGCTGGAAAAGGAGCGCTGTTCCAGGCATTGGCCCGGCAGTCCCTTTCCATCACCTTCTCGATGTCCTTCATCTTGGTGCCGTAGTCCTCGTCACCCGTAGGCAGCAGCTCATAGAACGTTTTGTTCTGCGTGTACAAAAGGAACAGGAAGCTCGTGAAGGTCATCACCTGCGCAAACGTGCTCGGGACCACCATCTTGACCGGCTTCTCCCGCTTGCTCATCTCAACATCATCCTTATCCGGCTGCCTCTCCCCCTTGTAGATGGCCTGCTGTTGATCCCACTGGTCGTAATACTTGCTCATTTTCGACCGGGACATCCGCACCAGCTTCTTCACATGCGTCAGGAGTTCCTGATGGAACTCCGACAGCTCAGGCGAGTCGCTGTTCAGCTCTTTGGTAACGTCCGGTGTCATCAGAGGTCTGCCCTCATCTTGGCTTTCTTCTTTTTTGGGCCTTTCGGAGCAGGTGGTCCTTGCGCCTGTGGAGGCGGTGGCGGCCCTTGAGGCACCCCGGTGGTGGCATCCCGGCAGGAGGCGGTCCGCCCTGTGGTCCCCGCCCTGCGCCGCAAACATCTGTGCTAATAATTCATTCGGGTTCATACATAGCTCCAATTGTGACCTGCCTTTATGTGCGAGATGGCACTGGCTGACACACCGAACCGCTTGGCAATTACAACGTGTGTATCAGGACAGCTCTTGATGGCACGCACATCATCTTCACTGAGTTTGGCCCGGTTGTTTTCCTCCCCTTTGGCCTTGTGCCGTCCCCTCTGCACCGACTCCCGCTGGTTAATGACATCATCTCCCAAGTGCAGGTGCTCGTGATTTACACAAGCGGGATTGTCACAGTCATGGAGCACATCCGAACCCTCTGGAACAGGTCCAATGAACATCTCATACGCCACCCTGTGCGCCGAAAAGGTTCTATACTTCCCGTCAGCGCCCTTCAAATGGAAGCACCCGTACCCAGCCGAACACTTGCCGCCAGTCCAATTCCAGCACCCGGTGTCCAGATTAACGTCTATATACCGCTTGAACCGCTCTTTATTTGTCAGGTTCCTTGTCATTCGTAGCTTGGTTGCATGTCCAGCAAGTTCTGCCTTGCGTGGATCACAAATGGTTTATGTTTAGGTGCTTCCCAATCAGGATCGATATACGCCAGCCCGTTCAGGACTGCACGATATAAGTTCTCCATCATGTGGTCATTCTCATCCCGTGGTTTGTTGTTCTTCGGGTCGTACACGAAATGGGTAAATTCGAACAGTGTCTCCGCCAGATGCGGACTAAAGAATATCGTCGGCATCCCTTGAGGATCACGTTCTGCGAGCTTCTCACGCGTCTTATTGATACCCAGAGCAAGATCCTTGGTGGCTGGCTCGAAGAATAGTCCATACTTCGCCAGCTCATCTAGTATCGATTCATCAGTAATAGGATGTGGTATGACTGCTAGCTTATCGATCTCCATGTCCGCTACAAAATAGTCCTTGGTCTTCGCTACTATTTCCTTGGCCACAGGATCGATAAGATTGTCCCCGAACATTTCATCGTACACGTAAACCCGCCCTTGTGGGTCCGTTGCAAAAACAGCACCGCTTGCGGCAGCCGTATATGGTAGTCAAACCAGACGCGGATCGTGTAGCTCTTAGGAGGCGTCCAGTAGTTTTCCCACCCCTTCGGCAGGTCACACAATACGTGCAAGTCATAGATGAACTCTTTGTAGATCATTCCTGCCTGACTTAAAGGGAGACCGTGCAGTCTGCACTCTTTCTCCTCCCTGTTCAATCCCGCCTCAAACTCAGCTATTGCGTCCTTCGAGTTATAGGGGTTGTCGTACATGCTCCACGTGATCATGAACCTGCTCCCGCCACCGCCCTCAATCTTATCAAACTCCAGACCCTCTGGCGCTCTATCCACCACGTGCTGCTTGGGTGGAACGAACTCATCGTTGATCCACATTTCACTAATCGGCGTACAGTTGATCCAGAATTTTCCATTCCGGTCCACGAGGCCACGCTTGTGCGCTACAAACATGGCTCTCGGGCACGGCTCATCGAGGTGTATGAAGTCCCAGTAAGACGACTCTGCGCTCATATTAGCATGCTTATATGATTCAACAGTATCGACATAAAGTACACTTTCGCCACCACCGAACTCCGTAAGCCTTTTGACCGGAATCTGATCAATGTGCCCCCCTCGGGACACATGCGGCCTACCCAGCGCATCCTTGGGAATGAGCTTAAATAGCTCACCCCAGTTCTCATAGCTCCCAGTACGGTTCGTGAAGATCTCACTGGATTTATCCCAGTCGTTCACTATTAACAAACCTTTGACAGGATATTGGGGAATTCCCAGCGTAACCAATGGATCATCCCGTCCTCCGATGTGATGCCGTATGGTGTTCCCATTACCATCCAATACATCGAACGATTTTCTGTACCATGTCCTACCTCCAAGGAGAAATGCAACAGTTTCTGCGGCTCCACACCTGGTCTTTCCCCCTCGGTTCCCAGTAGCGGCAATACCGACCGGTACACTTCCCGCTCTATGGAACCGGTCTTGCTTGGCATGTGGTCTATAAAAATCAATTCCATAGCTCTGCCTCAGCTGCCTGATCCTTTGCAGCTTCTCCTTGTCGGCCTTCAGATCCAGCACCCGACCGATGTCCCCTACTTGTCCCATGCCTTATGCGCGTGGTGCTCCGCCTTGGCCTCCGCTTTCGCCTCAGCCGCATCAGCCTTGCGCTTCGCCTCAATCTTCGCTGCCGCTTCTGCCTTCTTCTTCTTATCCTCCTCGGTCAACGGCCCAAACCCCGGCTGATACTCCAATTCATCCTCGGCCAACGCCTGTACCGGCGGGTCTGGCTGAATCGCCTCGATCAAGCTCCCATCCGCAGCCGTGAAGTTCGCAATGAACTCCCCTGATTAACCACGCTGGTCCCTACATTGCTCTTCACCACAAACTGCCCCTTGACGACGGTCGTCTTCTCGGCTCCTCGGGTCCTTTCCCTGAAGGAAAGCACGAGGGTATCGCCTGATACCACCCCGTAATCCGGCCCACCAAGCCATTCAATGATCTCTTCACCGTTCGCCCCGTCGAATTGAAACCCTTCAACTTTGGGCACCTTCTGCACGTAAATTTCGCACACTGTATTACTCCTTATTTATTGTTTCCACGTTACCCCTGTTACAACATCAGAGATCGTACTCTGATGCACCCCAAATCGTTCCGCTAAAGCGGTCTGCGTCTCTCCACTTCGCCCGACAAAATCAACTTCTTCCTCAGTCAACTTATGGGAACCAACTCGTTCCCTTGTAGCGATACGCCCCTTCCGCACACAATCGGCCACATTATCTGCAGGCGTCCCCAAAAACAAATGCGCCGGATTAACGCAAGCCCTATTGTCACAATGGTGGCACACGTGCATTTCTACTGGAATCTGACCAAAGTGCAATTGCCAAGACAGCCGATGAGCACTGATTATAATCCTGTCTACGCCAAGCCCGATTGAGCCGTAACCATTGGCAAATTTTCCCCAATCCAGTTCCAGCACGTATCGCTCTTAACCACCTTCTCCCAAAAGCGTTCCTCGACAGGTCTAGGTTTAGGCCCTTTCATAACTTTACTTTTTCTCCTGTCCCGGCGGCAGCGGCTCATGCGTGACCTCGTTGGAGTATCCGCTCTCAACCCGTCACCGTTGATCGCTGTCACCACGAAATAATACAAAGTCCTGAAATCCAATCCCGTCACCGTAAACTCCATCGACCCATCGGTCACCGAGTTTCCAGTCAGCGGCGGAGCATCGACTGAACCGACTTCGTCGGTTCCGCCCTATCCATCCTGTTGACTCCCACGAGGCTCATAGTAATTTCCATCCACTCGCCGGGCGACCGGGCCAAAAGCGGTAGTGGAACCGCTTTCTGTCACTACTCCCACCGACCTTCGGGTCCGCGTTCAGCCCAAAATGATGTGCAGCCTTCATCGACGCTTCGCCCATATGTGTCGATGGACCCACCTCCGCGCAGACACATTCGAGTGTCTTGTGATGTTTAAGATCCTCTATAGTGGCCAGACACCCCAGAAACTTCGGCTCCACCGCCATACGAACGCTGGAAGGAATCACGGAATAGTTGATCTTCTCCGCGTCCACCCAAGCGCGGCAATCCTCTTCAGGATATTCCTGATGCCAGTAGGCGGTGCAAGAAACGTAAAGGGACGGGTAGGGGTGCTTCTTCGCATTGCCCGGTTGCTGAACAATCGGATTGTCCTGCCCGTCAGTGATCACTCCCCACCAGCCGGTTTCGGGACTTCCGGCGTTACCCAAAAATCAAGTGGTTCAGGGTTACATCCCGATGGTCCGTATGCCCGTGGACTTCCATCCGCGCACACCGTAAATTCACCCATATAGTCGATCACCGTACCATCCCAGTAGACTGGCACCCCGCTAATTTTTAGAAGGATCTCCCTAGACATCTTCCTCCTTCCAGTTTTTTCCAAAGACCACATTAGAAACTGTCTGTCTTGCAACCCCAAATTCTTCCCCTAATTCGCGACACGAATATCCCCTACTGAACAGCATTCGCATCTCGCGAGCTATAGCCATAGTGAGACGAGTCATGCGCGTATTGCGTGATTGTTGCGCTGGTGTTTCCCACCGACAATTGCCAGGAAAGTAACCCTTATCGTTTTCGATTCGGCCCAAGCTATGCTTGCCTGTTGGGCGTTTTCCCATGTCCGCAAAGAAATTCGTAAACTCCTGCCATTTATCGCAGACTGAAATGCCGCGTCCTCCCCACTCTGGAAAATGGCTGTCATTTGGGTTATAACAACGATTCATCATCTGCTGCCATGAACGATATTCCAGCGTCGGATTGCCATTAACAGCACGGGACTGACCGTGGGTTTTTAGAAATCTTCCTGTTGTGGGATCGTTTAACTCGCTCATTGTTTCTTCGCCTGTCCCGGCGGCACGTGGTCCGGCTTGTTCGCCTGCCCCGGCGGAGCATTCGGCTTGTTCCCTTGATTCCCGTTGTTCCCTCCTCCTTGGTTCCCCGTGGCGTTGGACACCCCCTGTTGCGCCGTGACTTGTTGCGCCCGCTGCTCTTGCTGGACGGCCTGTTCTTGGGCCGCTACGGCCTGCTGCGCGGCCAGCTGCTGTTTCGCGAGTACCTGTGCCGCCTCCTGCTCCCGAGCGATCCTGCTGGCCTCCAGAGCCTCAATCGTGGCCTTCTGCTGATCTTCCACCTTCGCGGTCGCCAGCGCCGACTGCACAAGGTTGATGTTCGCGCCACCGGGCAGGTTGATCGGCATCATCACGCCCTGCTTCGCTGCGTTCCGCTCAAGCTTGCTCTGGCTCGGCAGCGCACCCATCTTGAGCAGCGTCGAGCTGTCCACCAGCACTTTCAAATCCACGACATCCGCACGAGGTAACTTCGTTGCGCCCGCTGGCACGTCCAGCATCCCACCGGGTTTCAGCGCCTTGCGGGAGCCGCCAAGCGATACTGTCGGTTTCCCGTTCAACGAGATCACCTTCACCACCCCGCCGAAGCTGGCCATCTCAAAGTCCACTGCACCTCCTGCGGAGGTGGTCACCCCGCCCGCTTTAATTGTTACGCCCCCCGCGTCCTTCGGCGACGAGAACAATAGAGTTCCACCGTCCAGCCTGGCCTCGCGAGTCCCCGGCGTATAGCTGAACCTTGCGTTCGCGCCAACTCTGGCAACCGTTCCGTCCAGCCACTCCAGCTCAGCCTTGGACCCCGGCCCGGTCTGCACCCCGGATTTACCTTTGATCACGCTGCCTTCGGCCCGCGTGACCTTGGCCTGCGTGAACGGCTCGGCCCACAGGTTCGCGGCCAGCAACAAACTAACCAGCAGCTCTCGTTTCATTCCGGTCCCGGTTTCGCTGACGGTCCCCCTCCAACTGAAAGAACGCCTGAAACTGTTCGTCCACCATACCCGAAAAGTTTCCCGCCTGATCCTCCATAACCCAATCAGTCACATTAATCACATGCACACCTTTATCCGCCACCAACCGCTGACCCTCCTCGTCCCAGCTAATCCTATCGGAGAACTCCAGCATCTCGGCCACATTGTCTCCAGTAAACTGGAGACAGTACCAGAACAACGGTTTCTGTTTATACTTCGTCTTAGGCATAAGTCTTACCCCGATAGTCCCAATATCCCATAGTACTAATATAAACTACTCCTCCAGCCCCACTTACATTTGTAACCACAATACTCTGAACCGTATCACTAAATACCTGAACCTGTGCACCTCCAGCAAGACCCGCTCCCGCCGACCACATCTCTGGAGTACTGAGACTTGGAAACTGAAAACTCGGTCTCAACGTAAAAGCACATTGTGAACCAGCCAATTGACACCTCGCCTCCAAATGCAACAACACAATAATTCCCGGAGGACAACCCCCAACGGAACCACTGACGTTTGACTTGTCGTATACGTTACCCCACTCACATCCAACCTGGCAGTTCCCCACCCGAAATAATCACCAAACTGTGCAAAAGTAAGAATAGTCGCACCCAGCCTTAAAAATTGCCCCAGCCTCCTCTTCTGCGTAAACCCGCTCGGCAGCACCACCGCCGCATCCCACTTATGAAACAGCACATCACTCACCCCAGTCGTCGGGTTCCTGATCGCCAAAACATTCCACCACGTATCAATAGTCGTCCCAATATCCCTTCCCCGGCATTCGTTCCCGCCGCCCACGCCGCATCAACCTGCTTCGTAATCGCTGTCCCGATAATAATATCGCCCGTATCATCATCGGACCTGCACGATCCAGCCGTCACCGTAATATCATTGACCGCGTCCCCTGTAGCATTCGATAGGATCAACCCCGCCAGATAGTTCCTAGGCAACCTCGAAAAGTTCTTCGCCTTCACCATCCTCAACTGCCCGGTCACCTTATCCACCATCAGAAACTGGTCTTCGGGATCAACCGCCACCGCCTTCTCCGTCTGCCCGGTAATCGTACTCGGACTCAAGTCCTGCGCAAACATCTGCGCCTGCGTCGTCACGATACCCACCGCATCCAGCTTGGCAAACCCCACCGCCCCGGCAAAGTTCCTCAACTGTTTCCCGGTCACCCCATTGAAAATCGCCACCGCCCCATCCGCACTCGACCCCGGTCCCTGCACATCACCCGCCCCGGTCGGACTAACCCAATGCCCATCACCCCTCCAGAACGTGCTCGCACTAGCCGCCGCCCCGCCATCCAGCTTGTTGACCGGCAAACTCCCGCTAACATCGGTCGTGTTCAGCCTTACATTCAGCGTGTTGTTCGCCCCATCAATGGTCTTATTCGTCAACACTACCGCCGCCGAATTCTTCGTGGCATCGCTGGTATTATCGACATTCCCCAGTCCAACGTCAGCTTTATTGACAACAACTACGCCCTGCTTCCCATTAACGCTCTGAACCGCATTCGCCACCGGGATCTTCTGCCATATCGTCCCATTCGAAATGATCGTGTCCCCAACCGCCCACGTACTAATCCCATCAATGTTCGTCGAGCCACTCGTCGATACCGAGTAATAATACCCGTTGTTCGCAGGCGCGGCTGGTGGAATTGTCGGGTTATTGATCGCCGCATTCCACGTCCCCTGATACCGACTGGCACCGATGATCGCGTCGGGCAACTGACTCAGCGGTACCTTGCCAATCGTATCGAGCCCCGCATAACCATTGGCTATGCCTTTGTTTGGTTTGTCCTCCTTGGCAGCTAACGCCGCCACATCTGCATTTGACAGCGGCTTATTTACGTCACTCGTATTATCGACGTTCCCCAAGCCCACATCAAACTTATCGATGCCTGTAACCGTTCCGGTATAGTTCGCGTTGTCGAGGGTCTTATTCGTCAGCGTCTGTACATCTGTCGTCCCCACCACGGCACCTATCGGTGCCGGGACTGAGGACATCACTCCGTTAGCCAGCTTCGCCAGCCCGGTCAGGGTGGTCGCCTTAATCGTATGACCATCAGTTCCCCAGAACGTGACAACCTCTCCGCCAACAGTTGAGGTCTGCGCGGTAACCACATCCCCCGCAAACGTCGGTAGGCCAAGAGCGTCGAGGAAGTCACCCTTATCTTGCGGCAACTGCTTCGATTGGTAATGGCCGTTCCCATCGGCCTCGCGGAAGGGGATGGTGTTGGGGTCAGGCATGGTCTATCGAAATGGGTGTGCGCTGCCGGAAGCGAACGCGGTGATCGCGTAGATGATGAGGAGCAGGAGGAAGATGAACCAGATCCCTTGCTCCAGCTTGGCCGGGATGGGGCAGATGAAGTTCTTGATGCCGTAGAGCACGAGCCAGATTACCCCGGCGAGGATGATGGCTCCGATGAGGAGCCACAAAGTGAGATTGCGAGCCCGGCCATCGCGGTTATTCCGGTGGGGCAACGTCCCCAACCAGCTCGTCAATCGCGTGTGCGCGAGCTGCGGTCGCCTTAACCGCGGCCTCAAGCTCAGGTGTCACGGTGCCGCCTTCGGCATCCTCGAGTGCCTGCTCCAATTTATCGACCTCCGCCAGCAACGCCTCAGTCTCACTGCTAATCTTTACCAGCACCTCGTTTACTTTCACGAGTGCCGCTGTCGCCTCTTCTTGTGTCATTGACATACTTTTACCTATTCCTCCCGTTAATCTTGCTGTTTGCTTAACCGCGGCCTCCAGTTCCGTTGAAACGTAGCTCCGCCCCAACTCAATCTCCCACTTGCCGCCGACAGAGATCTTCACTCACATGAACTTCATGATCTTCGCGGACTTCGGTTCCTCGTCCTGAGTGAGCTTCCTTTTGCCCATAAGCTCCTCCCTGGCCTCCTGCGCTCCCTTGGGAATCTTGTAATCGGGGCGTACTGGTACTCCGCTTCCTTCATCTATACCGTCTTTATTCATATAGGTTCCTCCAGGAGATAGCTTCGCCTCGAGTTGCGCCCGGAGATAGCTTCGCTATTCCTGCTGGCGCTACGTCTTGACGCAGCCTATTGACTTCACTCTCAAGGCGTTCCACTTCCGCTACGGGATCTTCCGAACTGGCGATTGCCACGGTTTCCACTCGCTGGGTTGGCTTCCCTAGTGCCCGGTCCAAGATATCGCGAGCGCATGTAATGCGCGCAGCAGCAGGTACTTTCGGGTTATCGCGCATCTCAACCAGAGTCACCAGGGAATTGAACTGTTCCGCTTGAAACATGGCCATCACATCGCGAGCGCCATATTCCGACATTATCTTGGTAACATTTTCTTGGAACCACTTGTGGCGTAAGAGATTCTGGACCGCTGGCTCGGACTTTCCCAAGTTCCGTGCTACGTCGCGGGCAGTGGCTCCGAGAGCGAAGGCGAAGGCTGCCATTTTGTGCCAAGGCTGCTCACTATCCAATTCCCACATGGGCTCCTTCTGCCCCAGAAACGTGGGTCAATTTTTGTGTCAGGTTCTTGCCCGAATGGTGAAAGTGGTGGTTGTTCCATTATATTCCCCTCATTGCCAAGCTGTAACGTGCGATGAGTGACCTCGTGGTATGATTGAGCTTGGACTTGATGTGCTTCCAGTATCGCCCCTGTTTGATGCCATTTATGTTCGCCACACAAACTCCGTACCTTTCAGCCAGTTTTGAGTGGGATTCGGCATTTGCCCGTATCGCTATCACGTCATCCTTGCTCAGCTTGCTGCTAGAGCGACCTCTATCTACCCGGTCCCTCGCGTTGTCGGCATCAGTGCCTAGATATAAATGTGCTGGATTGACGCAGCTCTTGTTATCGCAGTGGTGGAGTACGTCCAGCTGTTTCGGGATCGCGCTGCACACATGCTCCCACATCGCCCGGTGCGCCCACACAGTCTTGTAATTCAGGCTCACTTCTCCGTAGCCACGCTTGGAGTGCGCCCCTATCCACGGCCAGCATTGCACTGCGTCTGTTGGCACGAACTTCTTGAGGAAGTTAATCTTCTGTTTCGGGTTCATCGGGCGTGAAGTTGAAAAGAAGCTGCCGAGCGTCGGCGGGGAAATCGCGGGCATCAGACCGCGTGTATTCGCGCGGTTGGTAGTTGCGGTCAGGGTTGCGGTCAGGATCAAGTCTTACGTCTTCGAACAGATAGGCGTTCATTGGGGCAAGGGGCGCGGAGGCTTCTCCGCGTATTTGGCGAGGATATGCGCCCTCTGGGCGCATGGCAAGCTGAAAAGTCGATTTATTTTGCTGTGCGTAAGCAATTTATGCTTGACTTACTGAGGGTGAGATTTAGATTGCTTTGGCAAGACCTTAGATTTTGGTTTTGGAGAAAAGTCAGTACACACTAGAATCCTAATAGGGTGATGGCAAAGGGTACCCCCTGCAGAAGCCGGTCCCCAGCACCGCGTATAGTGGAGCGTGGGCGCATCGCTCCCACGGGTGCATACCGCACCACGGCTGACGCCTCAGCCATCCGCTCTTTGACATCCAGATTCGGCAGGCCATCGGCCTGTAATCGGACGCGGCCCGAGCTATCGCTCGCATGCCACTCCTAATGTTAGCCAAAGTGCAATCAGCGCGTAGCCATCCCACGGGATGCTACAAACACCGCTGCGCGTTGATACACACTATGGCAACTAATAATAAAGTCATCGTTCTAAGCGAGGAAACCAACTACTCCAGCATCGGATACAAATTCGGTGTAGAAGTGACGGAAGCACAGCGTGACGTATTGGCAAGCTTGGGTTTAACCATCTTGTCTCAGCGTTCCCCTGCGGCCACCGCCGACAAGGTCCTTGGCTACGCCAAGGGTCAGACCAAGTCTGACTATTCACGCGCGGACTACGAGAAGGATAACGGCGGCAAGTGGACGCGTGACGCAATCACGTTCACGCCAGACAATGCCACCGCCTTCGAGCAGATCCTACGCGACGAATTGGCCAACGGAAAGGCGAAGCCTTTCCCGATGGTAGTCACCGGAGTGAACGTGTTCGCGAAGAGCACGGAAGGCGCAATGGCGGAAGCCATGCGTAGCATCCGCATGTTCGAGCAGCTTGGACATGAAGCAGTGATGAGCCTCGCTTACAAGCTGGGCTTCGTTCACGACGAGACCACGGACCTCTCAACGGACAACGTTGAATGGGTTGCAGTCGTCGCGAAATCGCTGAAGACGCAAGCCAAGAAAAGCTAAGCCCACAAGCTAACATCCAGTCAGGAGCACGACGTGCTCCCTGCAGGATGTGAGTTTGGCGGTCCTCCGCTACCCTGGCATTACTTTTCAATCAAATGGCCTCCTAGGGCCATTACAACGCAAAGAACTAGCATGAAATCCTATTCCCCGGACTGGCCTAGTCAGTCCATCATGGCATCGGCCAAATTCAAGGTAAAGCCTACCCGGACCCATTGGTCATGGGATTCCGTCGCAGCGAAAGCGCTCGCGCAAGAGAAGCGTGAACCGCGCAAGCGGTTATCCGCAGCTGAGCTTCAAGCTCGCAGCGATGCGAGGCTCATGGCACGCGGGCTTCCTTCAATTCTTTTCTTTCCTCTCGACTGGCGCGTGCGAACGGCGCGCATATTTACGATTCATGGAAAATCGTCAGCTCAGGTCTCTTTTGCTGTCTCGGCCGGTCCGCTCCTCGTCCTGCTGGTGTCCGCTTATCGCGTGCCTTTCTATAAGAGCGACGCCCTGGGGAATCCGTAGTCGAAGTGATTTCGATGATTACTTCCAGGCTGGGAAGCTTATCCATGAAGGCCATGATCCTTACGGAACGGAGAACATCAAGGAGTCTTCTCGGCAAAACCCGGCGAGGATAAACTCCTCCGCTGGACATGGCGCAGGCTCTGGAAAAACTTCGGGGCGCCGGGTCGCATTTATCCCTCCATTTACTGCAACCATGCTTTCCCCTTTCTGCACACCTCTGGGAACATTCGCTGGCCGCCTTTGTCTATCAGACAGCTGCTTTCATGGCGCTGCTTTTGCATTCCCTGTTTGTTCTATACAAAGTATTCGTACGCGAGAACGGACCACGGCGTTTTTCGCATCCAGCCATACTCGCAATGCTTTTAGTATTTCGATTTCTCGTCGAAAACTCTCTCAATGGCAACGTCGGGCTTTAGCAATACGTAACT
>ERZ1370068.6697-contig-5665_pt1 | contig 52211 bp, 80 predicted proteins | sample MGYA00561227_ERZ1370068 | MGnify/ENA primary metagenome ERZ1370068 (study PRJEB38410, sample SAMEA6850437) | metagenome | study: Metagenomic assessment of the ecological functions of the soil: analysis of the soil microbiota associated with the... | reverse complement strand
TAGAAGCACCCACGCGCAGCCACGTGCTCAGTAAAATTTAGATCTCACTTTAGAACAGACAGCGGGGTGTAGAGTTATGTGAAGAGTGCATGCAATGCCTCCACTCAAGCTCACCACTGTTAAATCAAGGTGTGGAACTGCCGGATTGACCGTAGCCTCGATCCTGAGGCGACACATCGGTGCGATGTTGCAGTCGATCGAGCATCGTGGTCGCGACGATGAAGGTGTCTGGACTTCCGTGCCGATTGATGAGGCGGGACGGTGCGCTCGCTCACGGGCATCGCCGGCTGGCAATTATCGATACCAGCAAAGCCGGCCATCAGCCGATGCTTGGGCTGATGGGCGCTATGCACTGACCTTTGGCGGAGAAATCTATAACTACCGCGAGTTGCGCGAGGAACTTTAAGAGCAAGGGCTGCCAGTTTAATACTGAGACCGACACTGAAGTTCTCCTGCTGCATTTGCTGAGTGGGGCAAAAGAATGTTTGCCGCGCCTGAACGGCATGTTTCACTTCGCCGTTTGGGACAACCGGGACCGTACCTTAACGCTCGCGCGGGATCACGTCGGCATTAAGCCGCTATATTATTTCTACCAACCCGGGAACGCTACCAAACCGGGTTTATTGATTTTCGCTTCGGAAGTTAAGGCGATCGTGGCTACTGGACTGGTCGATCGCGCACTCGGATCCTGAGTCGCTCAATCAGTTTCTAACTTTCTCTGTGGGCTCCCGGATCCCAACACCTTGCTTCAGGGAATCAAAACCCTCGCGCCCGCCCACGTTCTCACATTGCAAACTGACGAAATAAGAATCGATGAGTGGTGGGATGTGTCCTTCGATAATATCGAGGAAGGGCGGAGCGAGGCGATGGTGGCGAGCAGCAGGTGCTGAAACGCTAGATCGGGTTGGATACATGCCGAGATGGTTGGCCGACGTTCCGCTCGGATCTTTCTTATCTGGCGGGATCGACTCCGTCGGGATCGTTGGCGATGATGAAGCAGCACAGTCAGCGCGTCGAAAAGTTTCTACCTATACTGTTGGATTGAAGCCGAAGACCTGCAAGCTACGACATCATTCCGGACGATGTCGAATGGGCGCGGCGAGTGAATAAACATCTGGAGACTGACTATCACGAGATCATGCTGCAGCCCGCGGTTGCCGAGTTGTTGCCGAAGCTCGTTTATCACATGGACGAGCCCGGCGATAGACTACGGCGATTCCTAGCTATCTGGTCTCGCAAGCCGCGAGGGGAAACGCTGCGGGTCATGTTGTCTGGCATGGGTGGTGATGAGGTGTTTGCCGGTTACCCGCGCCAGCTGGCCATGAAGATTGCCGGAGCATTTGATCCGGTTCCGGGAATGTTGGCGACGCCCATTAATGAAGACGATCGAACGTTCGTTACCCGGTGGCCTGCCGGGTCGTCTGACAGCACCGTTGCGCAACGCCAAGAAATTTGCCCGCAGTGCGGGACTCGACTTTGAAGAACGATACCTGGGATACGGCACCTATTTTACAGACGACGCGAAGCAGCAGCTTGTATAGCGATGACCTGCGCGAGGCGACGCAAGGTCTCGATGCTTACGACGTCCCATCGGCGTTACTTTGCTCGAGTAAAGAACGCAGCGCCATTGAATCGTTTGCTTTACGTCGATCTAAAAACCTTCCTGCCTTGTCTCAACCTTGATAACTACCGACAAAACTTCCATGGCCGCAAAACCTCGAAGTGCGCGGTGCCTTTTCTCAATCGCCAGATGATTGAGTTTGCGGCGCGGATGCCGCCAGACTTGAAACTGCGCGGCTTCAAACGCAAGTACATTCTCAAGCGCGCGCTCGAGAAACTATTGCCGCGCGAAGTGGTGTGGCGAAAGAAGGCAGGTTTTGGCGCCCCCATTCGTTCATGGCTGCCCGGGCTTTACGACCGCTGGTTGATGATCTGCTTTCAGAGGAGACCGTTAGAAAGCGTGGCTTGTTTCGTCCGGCGGAAGTCAGGCGCATTGTTGATGCTAACCTCTCCGGCCGCGAGGATTTCAACCTCCAGGTCTTCCAGTTACTCAACCTCGAACTTTGGCAGCGACAGTTTTTGGATAAGTGAACTGGATTCGGTGTCCCACAAGAAGCCTGAGAAGTTCCAACCTTTGGTGGCCCAATGCGCCTAAAGCTCGAACGCTTGAACTCTTACTACTTGGAGCACGACTGCAGCCGGAGAGTAATTGACAAAGGCTTTGGGCTGGTCCTATTCTGCCTGTGCCGACCCCAACGGCAACCCCCAACTTCCCTGAGTTCCGGAATTGATGGTCCAGGACAATTCATCGATACCAGATTTAGACGCTCATTTGTCACCAACTGAAAATGACCGGCAGTGCCTCTGTCTTGTTGGCTGAAGACGATCGAGCGCTGAGGCGCTTTCTTGAGGTTGTGCTGGAGCGCGCCGGCTACCGACGGTCTTCTCCGCCTCTGACGGCCTCGAAGCGATGAAGTTAGTGTTGTCCGCGTCGATAGACGTTGTCGTAACCGATGCGATTATGCCAAATCTTAGCGGCCATGAATTTTGCCGCTTCCTGCGAAACAGTCCGACACTTTCTCATCTGCCGATAATCCTGTTGAGCGCGCTGGAACGAAAAGACACGAACGCTGCCGAACAAGCCGATGCCTTCCTCACTAAACCGGTCTCGGTGAAAAGTTGCTCGAGAGTATTGAAGAGTTGCTAGGTCGGAAGCTAAGGTAAAAAACACGACAGAGGATAAGGAAGCCGGTCGTGTGTTGGTTTGAGATCTTCTCTGTGAAAGGTCACACAGAGTAAAAAACAAATCAGGCAGTTAACGCACTGGTAACTTCGATCAAGGCGTCTGATCGATTGTGTACGGCAGATTTTGCGCTTCCGCAATGGCCTGGTAGGTGCAGTGGCCGGTGAAGGTGTTAACTCCCGCCTTGAGTCCGGGATCATTGCTGATTGCTTCAAGGAATCCCTGATTAGCAAGCTTTAGCGCGTAGGGCAGGGTGGCGTTAGTCAGCGCAAACGTTGAGGTGCGTGGCACCGCGCCCGGCATGTTGGCGACGCAGTAATGCAAACACCCTCGACGTAATACGTCGGGTTTGAGTGGGTGGTCGGATGAGTCGTCTCGATGCACCCGCCCTGATCCACAGCCACGTCAACAATCACAGCGCCATTCGGCACGTCCTTGAGCATGTTTCGCGTTACCAGCCTTGGAGCAGCCGCGCCGGGTACCAGCACCGCGCCAACGATCAAGATCGGCGGTCGAAATCGCGTCGTGAATCATGTAGGCGCTCGAAGCCGAGAGTTGAAATCTTGGAAAGAAAGATATCGTCGAGTTCGCGGAGGCGTTCGAGATTGTTGTCGATGATCGTGACGTGAGCGCCCATACCCACCGCGATCTTTGCCGCGTTTGTGCCGACCACGCCACCGCCGATAATTACAACTCGGCTGCCGGCACGCCAGGCACGCCGCCAAGCAGAATGCCGCGACCGCCGGCCATCTTCTCGAGATAGTGGGCGCCGACCTGAATGGCCATGCGGCCGGCAACTTCTGACATCGGCGTCAGCAGCGGCAAGCCCGCCACGCCGATCGGTGATCGTTTCGTAGGCGATGCCGGTAACTTTGCGTTTGAGTAGCTGGTCTGTGAGTTCCTGATCCGGAGCGAGGTGAAGATAAGTGAACAGCAACTGCCCTTCGCGCATGCGCGGATATTCAGGTGCAATCGGCTCCTTGACCTTCACGATCATGTCGGCGCTGGCCCAAATGTCGTCGGCGGAGTCGATAATTTGCGCGCCTGCCTTTTGATAAGGGCATCGTCAAAGCCGGAGCCCTCACCCGCGTTCTTCTCAACGTTGACCTGATGTCCGGCATCGGTCAGAGCGCGAACACCCGCGGGCGTCAAGCCCACTCTGTATTCGTTGTCTTTTATCTCTTTTGGCAGGCCGACAATCACAGAAGTGTCCTCCGGGGGTAAGTGCAGAACTCAGGACTGAGAATTCAGAATACAGAAGTCAGAAGTTAGGAGTTAGAAGTCAATCGGTTTGGAATTCTGAGTCCTGAATTCTGATTCATCCCATTCCCTCGATCAGATCGATTTGCGCGCGTTGCAGTTTGCCGCTGTAGTCGACGTAGATGGATTTCCACTCCGAAAAAATATCCAGCACCTGGGTGCCGGCTTCGCGATGGCCATTGCCGGTGGCTTTCGTGCCGCCAAACGGCAGGTGCACTTCAGCGCCGATGGTCGAGGCGTTGACATAGAAGATGCCGGTGTACATATCGTTCATCGCTCGGAACGCGCGGTTGACGTCGCTGGTGTAGATTGCCGCGGACAGGCCGTAACGAACTCCGTTGGCGATCTCGACCGCTTCGTCGAGAGACTTGGTCGGAATCACTGCCGTGACCGGTCCAAAGATTTCTTCCTGGGCGATACGCATGTCGGGTGCGACGTCGGTGAAAACGGTTGGCTCGATGAAATAGCCGTGCGCGTAGTCGCCCTTGGTCAGACGCTTGCCGCCGCAGGCGAGCGTGGCGCCATCTTCATCCTGACCGATGTCGATGTAACCCATGATCTTTTCGGCGGCATCAGCGTTGATGACCGGTCCTACGTCAGTTTTGGGATCGGCGCCGTTGCCGACCCTGCAGCGCTTTGGTGCGTTCGACCAGCTTCTGCGAAAACTGTTTGTAGATCTTCTTGTGAACGACCAGGCGCGACGAAGCGGTGCAACGTTGTCCTGAAGTGCCGAACGCTCCCCAAAGCGCGCCTTCGATCGCGCAGATCGACGTCCGCATCGTCCATCACGATGATGACGTTCTTGCCGCCCATCTCGAGCGAGCAGATGGCATTGCGTTCGGCGCAGGCTGAAGCAACGATGCCGGCCAGTTTCAGTCGAGCCGGTGAACGAGATCAAACGCAAGCGCCGGATGATTGGTAATTGCGGCACCGGCGTCTCGCCATAGCCGGTTACCAGATTTACAACTCCCGGCGGTATGCCCGCTTCCTCGCAGGCGTTGACCAGGTTGTAGGTGGACAGCGGCGTGTCTTCGGCTGGTTTCGATGACGACGGTGTTGCCACAAACCAACGCCGGAATCAGTTTCCACGAGGAATCGCCATCGGGAAATTCCAGGGCGTAATCAATCCGCAGAGCCCGACGGGCTGTCGCACGCACATCGCAAACTTGTCGGGCATCTCGGCCGGAGTGGTGAAACCCGTGCAGCCGGCGGCCTTCACCGGCGGTGTAGTAAGTGCAATCGATCGCTTCCTGCACATCACCGCCGGCCTCTTTCAGGACCTTGCCCATTTCGCGCGTCATGTCGGCGAGTGAATCGATCCTTATTGCGGATCAGAATCTCGCCCAGGCGAAACAGAATTTCGGCGCGCGTGGGAGCAGGCGTAGCGCCGCCAACCGTCGAAGGCGCTCTGGGCGGCGTTGACGGCGGCGTTCACATCGTCGCTGGTGGAAAGCTGGAAAGCGGCCGATGACGTCGTCGAGTGTCGGCCGGGTTGATGTTCTCAAACACCTCACCGGATTCGCTCGGGACCCACTCGCCGCCGATGTAGTTGTTGTAGGTTTTTACGGACGCGCGCGATGACGCTCTGGAGTTTTGCTTCGAGTCCACTTTTTCGCGAGGGCCTTTTTTGCTTGAGCCATGGAATAAGGTTCAGTTCAAGTTTCAAGTTCCAAGTTTTCAGGTCGGAACTTGAAACCACTGAAACTTGAAACCTGAGAACCGCCTATTGGTAAGTAAACTGAACAATTCTTGTCGTCACGCGATCCTCACGTAACGCGACACCTGGAGCACGATCGGATCGCCGAAGTTTTCAAGCCGCTGAGCACGCGCTGGAAATCCGCCAGCGTTGTAACCGGCACCCGGTTTATTGCGCGTAATGACGTCGCCTTCGTTAAGCGCCTGTTGCCCGTTGGGGCGCTCAACTCCTGCCGCAAAGCCCGCTTGGATCAACTTCTTTCACGTAGAGGCCACGCACTCCCGCGAGATGTTTATCAGTGATCAGCTGCTGCGTGAGCTCGCCCAGCGTAAGTCCCAGGTGTAAAACGTTTTCGTCTCAGATTCGCTCGGGGTCCATTTTCGGAATAGTGACATCGTCAACTTCACCCAACTGCGGCGGGTCAGGACGTTCACCAAGCACGGCATTGGTGCTCATTTTTCGAGTTTACCGTCACGGTCGCGCAGGAAAGTGAAACTGGCGGACTCGCCCACCGGAGTAGACGCAACCTTCTGAATCAAGATCCTGGGCGTTAAGCACCGGCTGTGAGTTGAATTCAGTGATGATGTCGTTCGACTGCATTCCCGCTTTTGCCGCTGGTGTTGGCTGGCCGTCCTTCGTCGGTTGGACGTCCATTATGATCGCGCCCTTTGCTTCCGACAGACCATAGACGCGGGCATATTCGTCTTTGACCGACTCGAGCGTGACGCCCAGATAGCCGCGACGAACTCTTCCTTGCGCGACAATTTGACGATAGACGAAATTTGCTTCTCCTGCCGGCAGAGCAAAGCCAATACCGTTGTAGTCACCGGTAGAAGTGGCGATCTGCGAGTTGATGCCAATCACTTCGCCGCGCATGTTAACCAGCGGCCCGCCACTGTTTCCGCGATTGATCGCAGCGTCTGTCTGCAGAAAGCGCTGAAAGTTTGAAAAGAACGGCGACTCTCGTTCGATTTTTGGAAATGATGCCGGCAGTCACCGTTTGGTCAAGACCGAAAGGTGAACCAATGGCCAAAACCCAGTCACCGACCTGAGCGGAATTGGAGCCGGCAAGGGTGACGATCGGCAAATCCTGGGGGCATCGATCTTAACTACCGCCACGTCTGTCTCTTTATCGATACCGATAACCCGGCCGCGATACTTTTCGCCAGACTGTAGACCGACGATTATTCGAGACGATCCTTCAACCACATGTTCGTTCGTCAGAATGTAGCCTTTTGGACTCACGATAAAGCCGCTACCCACGCCGCGCGCAGGCCGGCGGGCCTGACGACGAAACATGTCGAGCAACGGATTGCTGGACGACTGATCGTCTTTGTCTGCGTTGTCCTTTTCGCTAACTTCAGTTGAAGGTGTAATGGTTTCAATGTTTACCACGGCGGGTTCGACGCGCTTGGCAATCTCCGCGAACGAAGCTGAGAGGGCCTCCGGCGCGTGTGCGATCTGGGCCTCGGTTTGGGCCACGGTTGGCCGTCCCGAAAGCATCGCTCCGAGGCCAATTCCTGCAAGCAGGCAGGCAGCGCCGAGAGCAATTATCCACACGCGGAGCTTCCGCAAAATGGCCCGTTCATTAATAGTTGTTTGGTCTTTAACAAGGTCGAACATAAAACACCACCTTCAGGTAAAGCTGCAGTTCGGTCTCCGGTTAGCACCACCAGCGAGGTGGCCACCGAAGCGCTATGGGAAGGGCTGAAGTATAACTAATGGCGGACGGGGGGGCAAAGAAAGCGGCAGGAGGCAGGAGCAGACGGCAGGAAGACGAAAGCAGTTTCTATTTGTTCATTCGCGAATTCAAGTTTGAGTTGCAACGATGCAAACCCGGAGGGTTTGAGAGAAAGTAGCCGGTGGTCGTAGCGAAAGCGAAGACCACCGGTGAAGTCAGACTAACCGCAACCTCGACGGAGTGCCAGATGAGAAGTGTATGCAAAGATCGTCTGCCCTGCCGTCTGCTCCTGCCTGCTGCTCCTGTTTGTTACGGTCTCGAGAAACACCTTCAACACGCCTTTTTTCCCAGCGCGTTCCATAGCGTGGACTCCGTCGGCGAGCGGATATTCTTCGCTGATCAAGCTGTCGATGTCGATCGCGCCTTTCTTCAAGAGATCGAGCGCCGGCTGGAATCTGCCGCAGCGCGAACCCAATATCGTGATCTCATCAACGACGAGCCGCGCCTGGTCGATCTCATCGATCTTGCCCGGTCCCTGAAATGTTGACTTCAAAACCAGAGTCCCGCGAGGTCGCAATAGTTCCAAGGCCCCCACAAAGCCTGACGGCGAGCCGGACGCTTCAACCACCACGTCAAACTCGCGCTTGCGTTTGGCTCCCGCTTTCGGTGCAGCCGTTTCAATGCCGCGTCGCTCAGCAATGCGTAGCTTTCTCAGCGTGCTTACCAATCAGTAGAACGCTGGCGCCGCTCAAGGCAATTGCTTGCGCGCAAAGGAGGCCGAGTTTACCGTCACCGATTACGGCCACACGAGTCGGGTTTGATAGCAACGCGTTCCATGATGCCGCAGGCGGCAGCCAGCGGTTCCGCGAAAACGGCGTGCTCATCAACTACCATGTCAGGAACGGGCAGAAGGTTTTGCCAGCGGGAGCCGCAGAAACTCAGCGTGCGCGCCGTCGCGTCCAACTATGCCGAGGACGGTCCGACTTCCGCAGTGACGCGGATCGCCTGCCGCGCATAGTTCACACTTTCCGCAGCCCGCATTAATTTCGCCAACCACTCTTTGCCCTAGCAGCTTATTGCCGGGAGACTCTTCGACCACGCCAACAAACTCATGGCCAATTGTGCCTTTGAAGCCGGCGTAGCCACGCGCAATTTCGAGATCCGTGTTGCAGATGCCGGATAGGTGCACACGCACGAGTGCCTCATCACCGCGTTCCGGCCTGGGAACTTCCTTAACCGCCAAGTTTCTTCTTTTCGACGCGAAGGGCTTTCATGGGAAGAGAGTCAGGATTCAGAATTCAGGAGTCAGAAGTACAGACATTAAGAGCTTAGGATCGAAATCACTAGTGACAGTCGCACCCGTTTATTCTGACTCCTGAATCCTGAGTTCTGAATTCTGACTCCCGCTTTTCAGAAACTTCTCGTACGCGTGTAGATATTTTGCGGTGTCAGTTCAACCGTCTGCCTCGGTCCGGCGACATCAAGGTGCAGACGCCACTCGAGATTTTCTTCACCGACCAACTTAGCATGGAGCCACCAACTGCCAGCACTGAGAACTACGACTCCACTGACCCTGTTTGTCCAACCTCGCAGCGACCGGAGCGCGGCCTTTCATCCGTTCATTCCGAAAGTCGTCGAAGCGTTGTGCCGGCGCGACGCTCGGTAAAGTATCTCGTTACGCACGGCGACAATATCGACAGGATAAAGCTCAACCGGGATGTCGAGCGCATCAGTCCCGCCGTTAACGGGCGGTCGGAATACAATCTGCAGCACGGTTTCCCCGTTGTTTGCTTTAAGGTTTGGTGAATTCTCGCGAGGAAGCTTGCTGTAAATTAGCCAGCCCGAGGCGAAGAGCGCGACTACCAGCGCGGCACGGAGGAAAAGAGTCAACAGGGTGTACGAAATGGCGGTTGTTTTCACGGTTCTAAAGTAGGACGGGCATTTCGTGCCTGTCTCTTGGGTCTCATCTCATTTCTTCAAGCCACGAACATAAGTAACGCAGGGCGTCAATTTCCTGTTCCGAAAGTTTTTGCCGTAGGCAGGCATCTTGCCTTTGCCGTTCATGACTGAATTGAAGATCCGCTCGTCGCTCACTCTCTCTTGCCACTCGGGATCGCTGATATTTCGCGCGTGGTTGAGCTTGGCTTTAAACGTTTTCGCCCGCCCGTCCCCGCCATGACATGAAGCGCAGTTTTTGGAATACAACTGGGTCGCACTTTTGGTGTCGGCGCCGCGAGTTCTGCTTGCCAGCACCCCCAGGGCAGTTATTAAGAAAAGAATTAAGCAAAGCCTGCTTCATCGACCTGGTTCTCCGATTTGCAACTGGACTGGCTTCGTGGGGAGCAACGATGCTTTCCTGATTTTCCGAGGCCCGAAACTCACAAGTCGGTTCCGGTGAAACTATGATACCGAAGCTCGGATGTTTTGTGTATTCGCAATTAGCCGTTTGCTTTCGGGTTGAAACGTTTCTAAATGCGAAGTAAGCTCAGGTGCGACAAGAACAGTGACGCAAACTGTTAGTTTGCGTTGGTAGGCCACTCTCAAGTTGAAACGCCCGCAAACTAACAGTTTGCGTTACCGAGGAATCTTGGAAATAGTCTCTGATAAATTTCGCGATGAATGTGGTGTGTTCGGCATCTACGGGCATGCTGACGCGGCGCGTCTGACCTATCTTGGGCTCTACGCTCTACAACATCGCGGCCAGGAGTCTTGTGGTATTACGTCGTCAAACGGATCCGAGTTGCGCCTGGAGCGGGCGATGGGTCACGTCGCCGATTCGTTTAATCAATCCACGCTTGATCGCTTGCCTGGCGCCAGCGCCATTGGACACGTTCGCTACTCAACCGCCGGCGAAGTTTCGATTCGCGAAGCTCAGCCTTTTCTTGTTACTTGCCAGCATGGCCAGATCGCCGTTTGCCATAACGGCAACTTGCCTTTCGCTCGCGAGGAGCGGCGCAAGCTTGAACGTGAAGGCGCGATTTTTTCAGCCACTTCCGACACTGAGGTTATTTTGCACGGCGTGGCGCGTTCTAAAGCCGGCTCATTTCGCGAGGCAATACCTGAAGTCCTGCGAAAGACAGAAGGCGCGTTCTCGATGCTATTCCTGACGCCCACAGAGCTGATAGCCATTCGCGACCCACGCGGGTTTCGTCCGCTCGCTTTGGGACGGTTGGGAGACGCCTGGGTAGTTGCGTCTGAAACCTGTGCGTTTGATCTCATCGATGCGCAATATGTCCGCGACGTGGAACCGGGCGAGATGTTGATAATCGATCAGGACGGCCTGCGTTCTTCCCATCCACTGCCGGCACAAAAAGCCTCGATGTGTCTGTTCGAACATGTTTATTTCGCGCGTCCGGATTCGCTTATCTATGGTCACTCGGTTAACGAGTCGCGCCACAAGATGGGGAAGCGCCTCGCTATCGAGCATCCTGCCGACGCGGATCTGGTTGTGCCGGTACCTGATTCAGGCACGGTCGCGGCTATTGGTTATGCAGCGCAAAGTAAAATCAATTTTCGCTTCGGCCTGGTCCGCAATCATTACGTTGGTCGCACCTTCATCGAGCCGCGCCAGTCCATCCGCTCCTTTGGCGTGCGCATCAAGTTGAATCCCGTACGCCATTTGATCGAAGGCAAGAGAATAGTGCTCATTGACGACTCGATCGTGCGCGGTACTACTTCAAAGAAGATCGTCAGGATGGTGCGCGAAGCGGGTGCGAAAGAAATCCATCTGCGAATCAGTTGCCCCCGACGGTTAGCCCCTGCTACTACGGAATCGACACGCCCAACAAGGCCGATTTGATCGCCGCGCAAATGTCGATTGATGAGATTTGCAGGTTTATCGAGGCAGACTCGCTCGGCTACCTTTCGCTTGACGGAATGATCGAAGCGATCGGCATTAGTCCCGACTCTTCCTGCGTTGCTTGTTGGAACGAGAAGTATCCAACGCGTATTACCAGCGACGCGGAAACGATGTGGGAACGCGATCATGAGGCGGTGGGTGCTGACGGCTAAGTTTTGAAGAACTTCCTCGTTGATCAGCCAGTTCTAAAATCTGAGGACGAATTTTGGCGAAGCGATCGTTAAAGGGTTGCGGGTGTGTAATTGCGGTTTTGGTAGTAGTGCTGGGCGCAGCAGGCGTGGTGGGAGTGAAATATGTTTGGCCTCGCTGGAAGCTGAGGCCTCCGCCGGCATCGGGCGGCGAACTCCAGGTTCACGTGCTTGATGTTGGGCCGGTTGAGGGCGATTCAATTTTGATAGTGTCCCCGGGCGGTAAGTCGGTCCTGATTGACGCCGGTGACACGGGCAAGGGCAAAGTCATCATTGAGGCGTTGAAGCGCTACAACGTGCAACAGCTCGACTACTTTGTCGCCACCCATCCGCATCCCGACCACATTGGCGGCGCCGACGAAGTTTTCAAAGCGACTAAAGTTTTGAACGTTATCGATAACGGCCTCGCGCCGGACGTACCTCAATCGTTAGTCCCTCAGAGCAAACCCGCAACATCGGGCAGTAAGAACGTCGGTTAATAGAACCGCATCCGCCAGTAAGTCTAAGGCGGCCTCGATAACGAAGTTTTACGACGAGTACAAGGAAGCTATCACTCAAAGCGGCGCGCATTACGAAAAGGCCCAGGCGGGCGCGAAATATGATCTCGGCGGCGGCGTTCGCCTGACGGTACTCGCACCGAGCTGAGCCGTTGTTTACGAAAGACCAGTTGAAGACTGGTGGTAATTTGCCTAACGCCAATTCAATTGTGTTGCGATTGGACTATGGCGACTTTTCGATGCTGTTGCCGGGCGATGCCGAAGAGCAAACAGAACATCGAATGTTGACCAAAGATCTGAATCTGAAAGTGAAGATTCTTAAAGTTGCTCACCATGGTTCGAAGTATGCGACCGCCCAGGATTTCATCGATAGAGTAAAACCGGAAGTGGCGATTATTTCATGTGGTGAGTGGAACCGTTACGGACATCCAGCGCAAGTGGTGCTCGATCGACTGCGAGCGGCGAACACGAAACTTTATCGCACGGATTTGCAAGGCGAGATCACGATTACAACGCGAGGCAAAGAAAGCGATTACGTGATTAAGACTGCGAAGGAACCGAAGAGCGATCTTTGGGCCGGGCGCCCGGCCCAAAAGGATGACGCATCGCGCTCCGGCTTCATTGCGTATGGCGACTTTGGCCCGCCACCGAAGGCAAAAGTCGGTAAATAGTAAATGGTAAATAGTAAATAGTTCGATCGCGTTTCAACTATTTACTATTCACCATTTACCATTCACGACCACAATGACCAAACCAATAACCTACAGTGACGCTGGTGTCGATATCGACGCGGCGACACGCGCGACCGACAAGATCAAAGAGCTGGCGCGGCGCACTTTCAATCAGCGAACGCTTTCCGAAATCGGAAGCTTCGGCGGAATGTTTGACGGCGCCTTCCCGAATCTGAAACAGCCGGTGTTGGTTGCGTCTGCGGACGGCGTCGGCACCAAGCTTAAGATTGCTTTCAGCACCGGTGTTCACAACACCGTCGGTCGCGATCTGGTAAACCACTGTGTTAACGACATCCTGGTCCAGGGCGCGCGGCCGCTTTTCTTTCTCGACTACATCGCCACAGGCAAACTGCTGCCCGACGTTGTGGCAGAGATCGTCGCGGGTGTAGCCAATGGTTGCCGCGAAAACGGTTGTGTCCTGCTTGGCGGCGAAACGGCGGAGATGCCGGATTTTTATGCGGACGGCGAGTACGATATCGCGGGCTTCATCGTGGGGGTGGCTGATCGCGAAAAGATCATCGACGGCAAAGGAATCACGCCCGGCGACGTGCTGCTAGCGCTTCCTTCGGTTGGACTTCACACTAATGGTTACTCGCTCGCGCGCAAGTTGTTTCTCGAAGTTGCCGGCTACGAAGTTGATACACGTCTCGAGGGTCTGAGAATGACAGTCGGCGAGGCCCTCTTGCAACCACACCTGAGTTATCTCAAGCCGTTAAACGAACTGCTTGATTCGGGAACGATCAAAGGACTCGCGCACATCACCGGCGGCGGACTGACAGATAACATTCCGCGGATACTGCCCGAACGGTGCGGCGGTTGAAATTGATAAGGGCAGTTGGCCGGTGCTTCCGATTTTCAAACTCATGCAGGAGATTGGGAGCGTTTCCGAAGCGGAAATGTACCGCACGTTCAACATGGGTGTGGGAATGGTAGTGGTAACCTCCGCGATAGACCAGGCGGCAGTCAAAACTCACTTACAGCAACAAGGCGCAGCAGTTTACCAAATCGGAAGAGTCACCAAAGGCAACCAGGAAGTTTCAATCCGGTAGTGACAAAACGCATTGGCATCTTAATATCCGGTCGCGGGTCAAACATGCTGGCGCTGGCCGACGCCGTGGCCGACGGCCGCGTGCCGAACGCTGAAATCGTGTTGGTCGTTAGTGATCAGGCGAAGGCGGCCGGGCTGCAGGGCGCCAGCGAACGCGAGCTCAAAACGCGCGCCATCGCACGCGGCGGTCGTTCGCGTGAAGAACATGATCTCGCTATCGTCGCAGCCTTGCATGAATGCGGCGTCGAGATCGTTTGTCTTGCCGGGTACATGCGGCTGCTCTCTAAATACTTTATCGAAGCTTATCGCAATCGCATTCTGAATATTCATCCCAGCTTGTTGCCGGCGTTTCCCGGGCTCGACGTACACGCCCGAGTGCTTGAGCACGGCGTAAAATGGAGCGGCTGTACGGTCCACTTTGTGGATGAGTCGTTGGATGGTGGACCAATTATCGCGCAAAAAATCGTGCCCGTACTGGATGGCGATACTGAAGAAAGTTTAGCGGCGCGGATCCTGGTCGAAGAGCATCAGCTTTACTCCGAGGCAGTCGCGCTGGTTGTCAGTGGAAAATATGAGGTCATCGGTCGCCGAGTGGTACGAGAGCCAGCCGTGTAAGCCACGAAAACGGCCGAACGCGAATCCGTTGACATTGAGCAAGAGCGAGACGTATCTTTCGCCTGCTCATCACGGTGTTCGGGAATCCTCCGAAAGATATTTCCCGGAAGGTCGGCTCCGCTAAAACTCTTTGCCAGTATCGACAGCCCTTGCTGCAAGCGAATAGGTTATGTCACTGCCGGAACAATCGACACCCGCCAAGTCAAAGGCGATTTATGACTGGGACTTTTTCTCTCTCACTCCGGCGTCGACACCGAGATTGCAATAAAACTTAAGCAGGCGTTGGAACCACCTAACGAAGTTTTTGGATAAGGAGGACATTTCTTACGGCGCCGACTGGGCTCGTGAGTTGTCCAAAGCGTTGAAGTCTTCCTTCGTCTATGTGTTTCTTCTTTCTCGTGACGCGCAGGGATCTTTTTACGTCGGTGAGGAGATTAACGTCGCCGTTAGCCTGATGAAGGGTAACCAGCAAACGCGACGCGTGGTACCGGTGTATCTCAACGAGGAGAAGGTTCCCAATCCGAAGACGTACCCTTTGGCCTCGGAAGCATCCAGGGTTTTGCGTTACCTCAGGGCGCCGATCTTTCGTTGGCGCAGGAGTGGCTGCGGCAGACTCTGGCTTACGTGAAACCTCGTGAGGAAAAGAAGGCTGACCTGGTCAACGCGGGACGCGAAGCCATCGGAAAGCTCAATAGCAGCAACGGCGGGCAACTGATTGCCGGAATCAACGACGCCACTAAACTGGTGCGGCCACTTCTTTACACGCTCCTGGCCCTGTTTGCCCTGGTAACTGTAGCCATAGTCGCTTGTCTGCTGATAACGGCAACCGAGTTAGCGTTGAAACTAATCGTCTTGGGCACTCTTTGGTGTCTTCTGTTGCTGTTCATACTCTGGCTCATCAGAAACCAGCTCGGTAAGACGGCACGCATTGCACAGGGTCAGATCAACGGAGGCTAACCGAGTCATCATGTTGGAAGAACCGACCGACAAAGCACGAAATAATGATCCTCGCGAGCCGCAGTCTTTGTCCACTTTGCTCAAGATGAACCGCACAGACTTGACCTGGGTAAACTGGAATTGGTTCGACGTTGGTCGCAATATGCCGCAGTTCTTGTGCTGGTTGTTTTCGTCGTGTTATTTGTCGCCGGCTCGATTCAGTTGAACAACCTGTATGCACGAATATCCCGCGGTAAGGAAACTCTTGACGGGCAAGCTGACCAGATTAAGGCGCGAATGATCTTAAGATCAAATCACAGGAAGAAAAGATCAACATACGCGATACAACCATCCAGGCACTGCTGGACCCGAACGCGAAACCTTTGGATGCGAAGCAGGCTGATCAGGTTAAGCAGATCGTGGAGTCGAACATTGATCAAAGCGGTGGCGAGAAAAGGATCGCCGCACGTATTTACATCCAGATAGGGGATGAAGATCAGCGGGCGCGAGCAACCGAAGTGGTGAGACTGCTACAAAAGAGAGGTTACATCGTGCCTGGGATTGAGAACGTCGGCAGTAAGGCAAAAATTCCTGCCCGTTCGCAGTTGCGGTATTACCAGACCGATAGCGTCGCAGAGGCGAGATATCAAAGACATCGTCAGTACTCTTCGCGGAATTGGCATTGACATTCAAACGCCAGCGCCAATTACGAGTAGCAACGTGCGGTCGCGCCATTACGAATTGTGGTTCGGTAAAGATTTCTAATCTCACTCGAACTTACTTGAAAGCCGACAAAGCTGAATTCATTTTCATTCTTGCTTTTAGCCCCCAATGCTTCAGCGCGTTGATATGCGGCCCAAACTGCTTTTGAAAGCACAGTGCGCAGACTGCCTTTTTCCATTTGGTAGATCGCCTCAGCCGACGTCCCGCCCGGCGAGGTGACCATGTTACGAAGTTCCGCCGGATGCTTTTGCGACTCTTTCGCGAAGAGTATCGAGCCGAGCATCATCTGCTGCACCAGATCCTGCGCCACATGGCGCGAGAAACCCATGTGCACGCCGGCATCAACCAGCGCTTCCATCATCAGGAAAACGTAGGTAGGTCCCGTAGCGCTCAGCGCCGTAGCCATATCGATCTGCCTTTCGTTCTCAACGCGCATAGCCTGGCCGAGCGCTTCGAGCATCGCGCTGACTTCGCGCTCCTGTGTTTCACTCACTTCCGGCGTCGCGGTCCAGGCCGTAATTCCCTGGCCAATCTGTGCCGGTGTGTTTGGCATAGCACGCACGACGGCCGGATGCAACAACTGGCCGGAAATCGCTTCACAACGGGCACCCGCAACGATCGAAACGACGAGTTGATCAGGATGAATGGCACCCTTCAATTCCTGCAACACTTTGTTGAGGCGTTGGGGCTTAACCGCGAGAATTACCAGCGACCCGGTGTGCGCTGTGTCTGTTGCTGCTTCACCTGGATAAGCCGCAAGCACCGCTTCGCGATTACTTTCAAACATTTGCGTTGCATACTTTGTGTAAAGCTCTTCGCGCCGGGCCGTCCGCGGATGGCTGCCAACGATTTGTTCGGCAGTGACCAGTTTTTTGCGCAACAGGCCCGCCATTATCGCTTCAGCCATTACGCCACAGCCGATGAACGCCAGGCGCGCACCGTCAAGTGGGTTGTGTTGTTCACTGTGTATCGTGACTTCCGTGTCTGTCATATTCCCTCTGGAGCGCAGTTGCCTGCGCGCTTATTCGAAAATTCATGGACCTGGGTTTTGCTCGGAGCATAGCGCACCCTCAGGAGATGCGCTACTCTCTCAACGGTTCCTATTTACGATTCGCAATTCACGAATTACGATGAAACGATGACGATCGACGAACAACTCGCATACTTGCGCAAAGGCACCACGGAGATCATTCGGGAGCAGGAACTGCGTGCCAAGCTGGAAAAATCCACGAAGACCGGCATCCCTTTGCGCGTAAAACTTGGAGCGGATCCCACTGCTCCGGACATTCATCTGGGGCATACGGTTGTAATTCGCAAGCTGCGCGCGTTTCAGGAGTTGGGCCACACGGTGATTTTTCTGATCGGCGACTTCACCGGTTTGATCGGCGATCCTTCAGGCAAGAGCGCCACGCGTCCGCAACTTACGCGAGAAGAAATCGCCGCCAATGCCGAAACCTACAAGCGCCAGATTTTCAAGCTGCTCGATCCGGAGAAGACCGAGATCCGTTTCAACTCTGAATGGATGGACAAGCTTGGCTCGGACGGTTTTATCCGTCTAGCTGCTCACGTCACGGTCAAACAGATTTTAGAGCGCGATGACTTTGCCAAAGGTTAACTGAAGAAAAGCCTATCGCCTTACACGAGCTGCTTTATCCGCTGACGCAGGCCTACGATTCAGTTGCCCTGGAAGCAGACGTCGAACTCGGCGGCACTGATCAGAAGTTTAATCTGCTGATGGGGCGGAACGTGCAGCGCGAGTACGGCCAGGAAGCGCAGGTCGCTGTAATTACGCCGCTGTTGGAGGGCACGGATGGCGTACAGAAGATGTCGAAGAGTCTGGGGAATTACATCGGCATCAACGAACCTCCGGCTGAGATTTTCGGGAAAGTAATGTCGATCTCCGACGACTTGATGTGGCGGTATTATGAGTTGCTAACAGACTTCACAACTGAACGCATTGCCGACCTGAAGGTCGAAGTCAGAGACGGAGGTCGCAATCCGCGAGACATTAAGGCAGGCCTTGCCAAGATGATCATCAATGATTTCCACTCGCGAGAAGATGCCGAGCGCGCTGAGGAAGAGTTTGTAAAACGTTTCCGCAATAAGGAGACGCCAGATGACATCGAGGAACGTGTTCTCCCATCCAATCAACCTAATGGCTGGGAGTTAACCAGTCTGCTTGTAACGGTAGGATTGGCTGAATCGAAGGCCGAGGCTCGCAGGCTTGTCCAACAAGGAGGTGTGTCCGTCGACGGTGAACGGCAGGCAATCGGCAACTCAATAACTCAATGGAAGCCTGGGACGACTGCCCTGCTCAAAGTTGGCAAGAGACGATTTGTCCGAGTGCGATTCGAAGGCTAGCCAGGCCCCGTGGAGCTGTTCGTCAATCTAGTTCTATGTCCGCAACGCTCGCCACTGAAGACATTCTGATCATCGAAACGCCGGAGCGCGTACCGCTTCACTTTGCGCTGGCTTCGATTGGCAATCGCTTTCTGGCTTGCGCGATCGATCATTCTTTGCAGGCGCTCGCGATCATTCTGATGGTGATCGGGTTTACCTTGATTGCCAACTACTCCAGCTTTGGCGAACAACTTACGGCCGCGCCAAAATGGGTCAAGGCTGTCTTGATCGTCGTCGTGTTTCTGATTTTCTCCAGCTACTTCGCTTTCTTCGAATGGATCTGGAATGGACAAACGCCCGGCAAGCGCTGGCTCAAACTGCGAGTTATTCAGTGAAGACGGTCGGCCAGTCACGTTCTGGGAAGCGGCCGTAAGGAATCTGGTGCGAACTCTGGACATGATGCCGGCGCCGTTTTATTCGATTGGATTGATCTCGGTTTTTGTCAGCGCCTCAGACCAGCGCGTGGGAGACATGGTTGCCGGCACGGTCGTCGTGCGCGAGCGCGAGGCGGAGAGCGCCGGCGTTTGCGCAGGTCTTTGCGTCGCCCGTAAGTGATCCGGCATTGCGTCGCTCGTTCAAGCCGGTAGACTTTGTCGCTGAGTTGGATTCCCTGACTGAATCCGAGATCCAGGTAGTAGAAACTTTTTACGACGCCGCTGGGATTTGGTTGATATGGCTCGGCAGTGGATGGCCTGGCGAGTGTCGCTGCCACTTCTCTATAAGCTTCGTCCCAGATACGACCTCGCAACCTTTACGCTACGAAGGGTTCCTGGAAGAATTGCTGAACCGCTATCGCGCCCGCCACCGGTTTACCGAATAACCTCACGCTTCCGAATACACTGATACTAACAAAGAGTACTGATGCAGTTTGAATGTTGAACTGGAGCCAGCAACTATGGATAAGGCGAGCAAGCCCACAGAAAATCAGAACCGGGGAGCGGTAGCGACCGGCTGGGTACTCAAGTTCTTTCAAAGACTTTCTATAGTTGCGTCCATTTTACTGTTGGAGTCCCTGGCCGGTCGCCACCGCTCCCGGTTCTGATTTCGTTACTAATCGTATGAAGTTCGAGTCAAACTGCATCAGTACCTAACGGAGGTAGTGTCTTAATTTGAAATGCTGATTTCAAATTAAGACACTACCTAACGGACACTAAATTGACCGCGTCATTCTGGTCTGTTAGGCTTTTAGTTTTTCAACACGAGCAAAATTCTTACAAGGGAGCTGTAACTAAACAAATGTCTCGAGATGTTTTCATTTTGGGTGGGAAGCGAACTGCGATGGGAGAGTATGTTGGCGCTCTGAAGGATATTTCAGCAATTGATCTGGGAGCGACTGCTGCCAAAGGCGCTTTGGCTGCGACCAGTGTCCAGCCGGAAGAAATCGATCATACGGTCATGGGTAACGCGCTACAGACTTCAGGCGATGCCATCTATGGTGCGCGACATGTAGCCCTCAAGGCAGGGGTGCCGTTTGATCGTCCAGCACTGACTGTCAATCGTTTGTGTGGCAGCGGAATTCAGTCGATCGATCTCTGGCGCGCAAATGATTCAGCTCGGGAAGCGCAAACCGTGCTGGCCGGTGGTATGGAATCCATGTCGCAGGCTCCCCACGTTATCAGAGGCGCGCGCTCGGGCTTCCCACTTGGCGGCGGCAAACTCGAAGACAGCCTCATGGTTGCGCTGCTCGATACTTACTGCAACACACCGATGGCCGGGACAGCTGAAAACCTGGCTCGCAAGTTTGGGATCTCGCGTGAGGAGCAGGATCAATACGCTTTGCGATCCCAGCAGGAAGCTAAGCGAGCTCAGGATGCCGGGTACCTGGCGGCGAGATCGTTCCGGTAGAAGTTACAGCGCGAAGGGCCACCATTGTTTTTGACGCAGACGATCACCTGCGACCAGAAACAACCATGGAAGGAGCTTGGAAAGTTAAGGCCGGCTTTCGCGAAGGACGGATTTGTGACAGCGGGAAACGCTTCTGGAATTGTCGACGGTGCAGCGGCCCTGATTATTTGTGGAGAAGAGTATGTGAAACGACGAAACGCGAAGCCCATGGGTCGCATTGTGAGTTGGGCGTATGCGGGCGTGGAGCCGGAAATAATGGGAATCGGACCAGTCCCGGCGACGCGTCAGGCTTTAGACAGAGCTGGTCTCAAGCTCTCAGGAAATTGATTTGATTGAAGTTAACGAAGCCTTCGCCGCGCAATATCTTGCGGTCGAGAAAGAGTTAGGATTGGATCGCTCCCGCACCAATGTAAACGGTGGTGCGATTGCGCTGGGACATCCGCTAGGCGCAACGGGAACGCGCCTGGTTATCACGGTGCTGAACAGAGGTTACATCGAAGAGGCGGACGGTATGGACTCGCAACCGCTTGCATCGGCGGCGGACAGGGAATCGCGATGATCGTGGAACGGGTTTAGAGTCTTATATTAGGCATGGCGTTGAGCGTCGTCTTCCTGGATTTCCTAAATTTAGCGATTTTATCCAAAATCTTGGCTAAACATCATGATGAGGGAGGCCCAAACATTTAGGTAAGTGTTGAAAAGGGGGCATTAAACCCTTGACGATCAATTAGCCAACATTCGGCATGCAGGTTGCGAAAAAATTGTGATGCCGTCAGTCCGCACTATCTCTCCAGTAACCAGGCAGCAACGAGTGTATTTACACAAACTTAACTTGTATTTTTCTTGCGCGGATACTGGCTGGCGTGGTAGAAGTTCGCGTCTACAATCAGGATGTTAATCACTTTCCTTCAGGACATAAATTCAATTTGCACTCGATTTCAGTTTCAAAGGTCGCAACCTGCGCCCAAACCGGTCGCGCAGACTCTTTCAATGTTATCTCATGCCTAAGGAGTTCCCCAGTATGTCGAAATTTGTGAAGCTCTCTTTCGTGCTCTCGTTTATTTCTCGGGATGAGCGCGATCGCCTTTGGCCAGTCAACAGTGGCTGGCGCCATCGGTGGCGTCGTTACGAACCCGAATAAGGAAGTTGTTCCCAACGCTTCAGTGACGGTGCGAAACACCGAAACGAATAAGGAAGATACTGCGACCACCGACGATGAGGGTCGGTTTAAGGTGCCGGGACTTCAACCAGGCACCTACGCCATCACCATCAATGGTGCTGGGTTTAGTCCTTACACCCAGGAGGCTACGGTAGAGGTTGGTCGGGAGACGACTATCAATGCGGCTCTCTCCATTGGCCCGGTCTCGGGCGGCACGATTGAAGTGACGGCGGACGCGCCCGTCATTAATACGTCGCAACAGGATTTCTCGAGCAATATCAATCGAGACTTCGATTAGCGAACTGCCCATTAATGGTCGCCGCTGGTCTAACTTTGCGCTGCTCACGCCCGGCGCCGTTCCGGATGGCACTTTCGGATTAATCAGCTTCCGCGGAATTTCCGGCCTTTTGAACAACAACACCATCGATGGTGGCGATAACAATCAGGCTTTCTTCGCGGAAGAACGCGGCCGCACGCGTATCAGCTATTCCATCAGCCAGTCTGCTATCCGCGAGTTTCAGGTCAACACTTCGAGCTACTCGGCCGAATATGGCCGGTCTGCCGGCGGTGTGGTAAACGCGGTTACCAAGAGCGGCACCAACGAGTTTCACGGAGATGCTTTTTACTTCCAGCGCAACAACAAATGGGGCGCCCGCAACCCACGCAGCTTTATCACTCAGAACGTCGGCGGTGTATTCACTCCGGTTGCGTTCAAGCCGGTTGACGTGCGCCACCAGTTTGGCGGCACCATCGGCGGACCTATCGTTAAGGATAAAGCGTTTTTCTTCTTCAGCTACGATGAGCAGAGGCGCAACTTCCCTGGCGTTTCCACCTACACAGCTTTGGACTTTCTGAATCGCGCGGACAGATGTCTCTTGACTGCTCCGGCTGGCCAAGCTCGATCGTTGGCTCAATGCCCTGTCTATCCTGGAACCACTGGCAGCGTAAACCGCAATGGCTCGTTGGGAACTGGCAAGGGTTTGACTGGCGCTCAGGTCGATAATGCACTCAACTTCCTTAACAGCATCGCCGGCGAGGTACCCCGTACCGGAAATCAGCGGCTGTTTTTGCCTAAGGTTGATTGGAACCTGAACGACAAGAATACGTTCACAGCGACCTACAATCGTCTTCGCTGGAATTCACCTGCTGGGATTCAAACCCAGGCGATCAATTTTCGAGCCAAGGACAACTTTGGTGATGACGGCGTAAATATCGACTCACTGAACCTACGCCTGGCCTCCACGATTACGAACTCGTTGATCAATGAGTTCCGCTTCCAGTGGGGCCGTGATAACGAATTCCAAATCAGCCAGCCGCCACTTCCGGGGGAACCAACCAACTCGCTCGGCGGCCGCTCGCCGCAAACGTTCATCACGAACGGCTTCTCTTTCGGAATTCCGGAGTTCCTCGAGCGGCCGGCATTTCCGGATGAACGCCGTCACCAGTTCGCAGATACGGTTACGCTCACTGTTGGTAACCACACCTTCAAGTTTGGCGGCGACGTTAACCTGGTCAAAGACATTATCAGCAACCTGCGCTTTTCGGGCGGAGAGTTCAATTACACCGGTGGGGTCAACTCGGCCGGCTATTACGGCGGGCTTAACGACTTTATCATCGACTATACGAACTTCTTGTCCGCGCTGCCCGCAGCCTCCCGTGCTATAGCAGCACCAGGACTCGGGGCAAGTGCTATGGCAGGCAACTTCAACCAGGGACTCGGCGTCCTTGGCTTAACCATGAAGACCACCGACTTGAATTACTTCCTGCAGGATGATTGGAGAGTTAGCCCGCGTCTGACACTTAATCTCGGCGTGCGTTACGAATACCAGAGAAACCCGGAGGCGGTTAATCCCTAATCCAGTGTTGCCGCAGACACGCAACAGCGTGAACGATAGAAACAACATTGGTCCACGCATTGGATTTGCGTATGACATTAACGGCGACGGCAAAACGAGCATTCGCGGTGGCTGGGGCATTTACTATGGACGAGTAATTAACTCCACCGTCTACAACGCGCTTGTGAACACAGGCGTTGGCGTTGACGTTGCGCAGCGGCAGGTGACACTTCAGGCAACCAGTGCAGCAGCACCGGTTTGCCAGACACCTGTTAACGGCCCGGAACACTCGTGGCCCCCGCAGTGCAATACTTTTCACCAAAGTTCCAGCTACCGCAAATACATCAGTGGGATTTCATCTTCGAGCGGGAAATTGCCAGGAACACGGTCGTTTCCGCTTCGTATCTCGGCAGCTTCGGGAATTCGCTACCTAACTTCGTAGACATTAACCTTAATGCACCAACTGCGACGGGCGTTTTCACCGCTGTTGGTGGACCTTTCGACGGACAAAGTGGACCTTGCCACTTTTTCCTTGGTGCCCAGACCGATCGCGGGCTTCGGTCAGATTACAGAGATTCGTAGCGACGTCTTTTCCAGTATCACGCGCTGGTGCTCCAGGCGAATCGACGTCTGACTAACGGCCTGCAATTCCAGTCGAGTTACACGCTGTCGCGAGCCTATGACAACGGACAAACGTCTGCCACTTTCACCCTTGGAAATGCTCCGTTTAATGCCTTCGATCAGGCGTCGGAAAACGGGTTGTCGGCTTTCGATCGCCGACAGAAGTTTGTTGCGAGTGTGGTCTACAACACTAACTTCAAAGGTGGTAGCAGTGCCTCCCGGGCGATACTTAATGGCTGGACGTTTGCGCCCATCTTTAATGCCTTTTCAGGACAACGCTTCACGCCCACTGTTTCCGGCACCGTGAGTCCGGGCGGCGCCGGTACCGGTACCGTCGGCGCGGGCAACAATTTTGGGTTCGCTCCGGGTACGGCTACACCGGGCGGTGGAGTTAATGGCTCCGGTGGCTCAACTCGGTTTGCGCTGCTGCCGCGCAACTTCTACAAACAGCCCAATATCTGGTACCTGGACATGCGCATTTCGCGACGGTTCAGCTTGACTGAGAAGATGAAGCTGAGTTGCTGGCCCGAAGGATTCAATCTCTTTAATCGCACGCAAGTCACAAGTGTGAGCCGCAGGGATTTATTCCATCTGTACGACCGGAACCCTGGCCAACCCTTGCCCATTGCTAAACTTTAGCAGTGGCCCCACGGGCTTCAACAGTGTTACCGGCGCTGACAGCACTCTTTTCCGCGAGCGGCAAGTTCAGTTGGCTGCTCGTTTCCAGTTCTAAGAAAGGGTAACCAAACCGCGCGACTCGGGCGTGTTCCTCAGGAGGGACACGCCCGAATATTAGTGTGGCCTTGGTCTGTGATGCTGTTTGAGGTTCCGGAAGCCGTCTCAAGATCACGCGCGCCCGGTCTACAACCATACACAGAGACCCCACAGAATTCCAACGGATCTTAAGTGTTTACCCAGTAAACCCGCCCGATATCGGTGCAAGCTCATCAAGCAATTGTTGTTTGCGAGGAACACGCGTTGCGAACTTCATGTTGACTCAAGCAGACGAAATCATTCTTCGAGGATCAGCAAAGGAGGATTCAATGGGTTTACCAAACAGAGATGAACTTGAAGGAAAACTGGATCAGGCAAAGGGCTCAGGCTAAGGAAACTGTAGGGCGGGCAATAAACGACCGCGACCTGGAGTCAGAGGGCAGCACCGATCGCACTGGCGGTAAAGTGCAGGAAGGCTTCGGACAGGCCAGACGTAAAGTTGGCGAAACGATCGAAGATATCGGCGAATCAATTGGCAAGTAGAGGCGGAGAATCGCTCCGCCGCTGTCTGACTCAATCAAATAAACATGGGCTTACGACTCCTGGAAATCGTAAGCCCCTTTTCTCGTGCTACCGATGATTTGGTTGTAGGCGCTTACTCTGCGCGAACGTGTTGGCCACCTAGTGCCTCAAGGAGCTCCTCTAGTTTATCCCACTTCCTCGTCCGACTTAGCTTCAACTCCCAGTAGAATGCCGCCGCTCAGTAGGCCGGCTTCGTAAACCTTGGCGCGATACTCGGGTATGCCTGCGCCGATGAGGAGCACCGATAACGCCCCTGTTGCTGCCCCCGCACCGGCTCCGCAAGCGCCGCCACAATCGGACCAGCGATGACGAGGTTCAATCCCGGCAGAACAATTGTGCTGCCAACCGCGATGATCGTGGCTAGCGCGGCCCCGACTACACCGCCCAAAGCACCACCAACGCCGGCACCGTCGGCTGCATGGGTGCGTGCTTGCAACGCCAAACTCCTTGGTCCTCGTCGCATCAGACATCAACACGCTGATGTCGTCGCGCGCTATACCCGCGCTTCAAGATTGCGTCTACCGCGGCTTCCGCCGCTAAACGATTCTTAAAAAGACCTGTGATTAGTTTTGGCTTCGCCATGAATTCATCCTCCTTCAAGTTTCCGTGAACAAACCTTTCCAATAAACCCAATGGCAACAGGTGTGCCGATCCAGCAGTCAAATAGGTTTCACAGTAGTTTGTACGGACTCCTTAAAGTTGGCCCCTAGCTGGTAAGCAAACACAGAGAGCTGACTCTGTTTGAGTTTGGTACGCGGGTACAGAGGTCTTTTTAAGTAATGCCACCCGGACGTTTGTTGGTCGACCGGGAATGACCCGGCGGTCTGATGCGAGTTTATCTGGAAGCCCAACGATTTCTTGTGTACATTCGGTCTGCCTAAAACGTTCAAGCTTGTTCGTCCCCCAATTTCCAAGTTGAGAATTCTTCAGATAAGTTCAGCTCAGTCCCTCGGCGGCGGCGAGCGCCATCTTGCCAGACCTCGCCAACGGCCTCGCTCGCAGGGGGCACGATATCTATGTTGCGCTCCGACCAAACTCACCATTGATACAAAGAGCTGGCTGGGCTGGCAAACAAAAACATAACTACGCTTCCTCTGCGAAACTCGCTTGACGCAATAAGCGCTCGAGATCTCTCGCGGCTTGTCGGCAGAAACAGGATTCAGATCGTACACGCCACATGGCCCGCGATTATCCGCTCGCTGCCTATGCCGCGCGTGCGAACGCAGCCTCGAGGCTAATAATTACCCGTCACGTACTGTTCCCTTTGAGCCGCCTGCATCGGATCACACTCTCTCGCGCGGCGCGAATAATTGCTGTTTCACACGCGGTTGCATCACGGCTTAAGGCCGACGCGATACTGCCTGCCGAAAAAATCAGCGTGGTACTAAACGGAATTGATACGGCCAGATTTTCAAAAGCGAGGGCGGAGTTTAACCGACAGCAGTTTCTGGATGATTGGAAACTTCCGGCGGATAGCTTGCTGGTGGGAACCGTAGGAGAGTTAACGCCACTCAAGGGACAGGAAGAGATTCTTCGCGCCGCGTCGCAACTACTGAAAAGCAACTTCCACACACACACTTCATCGTAGCCGGCGTTGATCATTCGCCAGAAATACCAGCATCGGACGCGGCTCGAACAATTGATAAAGGAACTGAACTTGACAACGCAGGTCAGCCTCGTTAGGCTGGTTGGACGATCTAGCCGAACTCTACTGCGCTTTGGATGTGTTCGTTTCCGCATCGCACACAGAATCCTTTGGGCTCGCGATAGCCGAAGCGATGGCTACGCGGCACCGCTGTAGTGGCAACTGAAACTGAGGAGCGAGCGAATTATTGAAGACGAGTGAAACAGGACAGCTGGTTCCCATCGGGAATGTCGACAAAGTTGAGCAGAGTCAATTTTGCTATTGCTCAGAGATAAGGAAGAGAGGGTTCGTTTGGGCAGGGCCGCTCAGCAAGCGGCTGCGGCAAACTTCGGTCTTGAACGAATGATCGCAGAAACGGAAGTGATATATCGAGTTGAACTGCAAAAGGTTTGACGGGGGCTACAGTTTTCGAACTTCAACCTTGCGGTACGACTCTCGCCGGGATCTGGTGCGGCCGAGAAGCCGCAACATATCGGGCTTATCACTTCACCAGTAAATAAACCACGCTGCGCAGACGACTAACATCAGTTTCGACCTGACCGATGCGCGTGTCGACTCTCCGATCAATCGAATCAAGGCGAAGGTGCACTTGCTCAAATTCGCCCCGCATGGTGGTTTCCTAATCGTCCCAGATCGCTCTTCGTCGCCATTTCGATTCTTAGAGCCGCGAGACCGTCTTTCAGCTCATCTCTTGGTGGCCATTTGAGCCTTCACCGCCGCGAGCTCATCTTTGGTGGCCATTTGGTCCTTCATCGACGGCCATCTCATCTCTAAGATTAGCGAGGTCAACCTTGGTCGCCATTTGCTCGCTGATAGCGTCAATGCGCTGGCGCAGACGCCTCAACCGTGTTGGCTATGAAGTTAATGAGTTTGTCGTTTTCGGACATGGCCGAATCGTAGCACGACGTTCATCTCAGATCTCCGCTCAGCTGCGTGACACCGGTATTTGGCATTAATTGCAAGAACTCCGGCACATCGAGGCAGCAGTTCTCCGCAACCGACTATCTAAAGCCGATCAATCTTTGCGGCGAGGATGAAATCGCTTTCTGTTAGGCCGTCGATCTTGTGTGTCCAGATGGTCACTTCTGCTCGACCCCATCCATAGCAAATGTCAGGATGATGCCACTGCTCTTCGGCGACTTCGCCCACTCGATTAACAAACGCCTGCGTCGCTTTGAAATCCTCAAACTTGTATTCCTTCCGCAGGTGGTGCTCGCCGACAACTTCCCAGCCGTCAGAGTTGGGCCTGCAGTTTCGTGATCTCCTCCGCCGGTAGCGGTGGCACTCCACCGTGGCAGGGTACACACTGACGTCCAGCTAGATCCATTCATGCTGGTTTGCCTTTCATTAGATGCCTTTTTCAATAATCGCGATCTGACCTGCGTGGTAAAGGCTGTGCTGAATCACCCCGTGAAGGGGGTTACGTAGATTGAACTCATGCCTTCGATGATAGGCTGGTCAAGTCGAGTCGTCAAGAAGCAGGATGGCGCTACGCAACTCTTTGTGCGCTTGCTTAACTAGATTCCGCGCTTCCTCCCATGCTCGCTCGCCTGGAGTCAGTGACCGACGGGAAATTCTCAGCGTCTGTTAGTTGGGCGCGATCGCCGTGCAATCTTCGCAGAACAGCGCGCATCCAGGCAGCAAGGTGAAGCGCGAGCTCCCAAATGCTATGACCGCCAGCGAGCGGATGTGCCACTGCCTGTTGGGCCGTAACCCCAACGGAATTCGATCACGACCGCCGGCCCATGCCACGCTTCGCCCGACGAACGCTCGGTTCAGTTGATCTACTATCCTCTCGGTTTCTGTCGCGATCGATCACCTGCAGTCGTCTGTCGAGTCTTTTGATCCAACCAACGTCTCCAGCTCTTCTCGTAAGATTTCCCGTTCCATGTAGAGCTTCGCCAGCGGACCCGTGAGTGCCAGATTCTCGTCCTGTGCCGGATCAAAGCCGCGCGCACGCATCTCGCGGCGGAGTCGCTCGATCCAGTTCGCGCAAGTCTTGCTTCGAGTTCTGACTGCGCCTTCTCTAAAGAAGCGCTCTTCGGATTCGACATGACTTGCCTCATTCTACACTCACTTTTGCTCCACCGGCGTGTGAGTCGAAGGCACTTCAGTTACCTCCAGTGTTACGGTTCAGCGTGAGTGGGCTAAACTTGTGATTTCCCAGCTTGCTAAGACTACGCGGGAACGGATAGTCTTTAGCGAACAAGCTCCACAAATCAAAGCGCTCGGCAAATATGCGCAGCTCAGAAGTGTGCTGACAGTATAATTGTCGTTGGGCCGTCCGGGCCGGGAGGAATTAGTGGCAGTCATTCGTCCTTTCGGCGGCTTTGCGTCCACCGGCTGATCGCGGCCAGCCAGGTAGCAAGCGTTCCCTATGACGTAGTCAACACTGAAGAGGCGCGCGCTCCTGGCGGCCAACAATCCGTTGAGTTTCCTGCACGTATCCCGGCCGGAAATTGATATGCCCGGAGGGCACCGATACGCACAGCGATCGCCGTCTATCGCCGAGGCTGTGGAGAACTTCGAATAAACTCATCAAAGACTGTCCGCTGGTCACTGAAACAGACTCCCAGTCTCTATCTGTATCGGCGTGATCATGGGAGAACACGAACAGATTGGCGTAGTCGCTTGTTGCTCGATAGATGAGTATGACCAGGACTTGATTCGCAAACACGAACGCACGCGCCGCGACAAGGAAGACGATCGCACCCAGCACATGCTGGTGCTGCGCGCGCAAACCGGACCGGTGTTTCTGACCTACCGGGCCAGCCGCGATATCGACACGATGGTGATGGAGACGACGATGACTAATGCCATTTTCGACTTCACCGCGGACGACGGAGTTCAGCACACCGTCTGGCATGTGCCCGATGCCGTGCGCTTTGTCCACGCGTTTCGCGAGATGCCGTTCCTCTACATTGCCGATGGTCATCATCGGGCCGCCAGCGCCGCCCGCGACTCGCGCCGAACTCAGAGAACAGAGCTTCGGGCACACCGGCGACGAGGAATACAACTTCTTTCCTGGCGGTTATTTTCCCGGATGACCAGGTGCAGATACTTGCTTACAACCGTGCGCGTGCGCGATCTGAACGGACTTATCCAACGGCGAATTTCTTGAAGCGTGTAAGGAAGAGTTTTGACGTCGACAGAAGACGGTGGCGACACGCCGGAGCGTCGCGGGACAATGGGCAATGTATCTTGGCGGCACGTTGGTACGCATCTGAGTCTGCCGTTCTGGTATCGCGCCGCCTCGTGGGACATCGTGGCCTCGCTCGACGTCAGCATTCTGCAGGATCGTTAGTGCTTGATCCGCATCCTCGGCATCAAAGACGTTCGCACCGACAAGCGAATCGATTTCATCGGCGGCGTGCGCGGCAGCAAGGAATTGGAAGCGCCTGGTCGACGAGGGCAAGGCGGCGGTCGCTTTCGCGCTATATCCGACGACGATGGAAGACTTGTTGCGCGTTTCGGATGCCGGCGAAATCATGCCGCCGAAGTCAACCTGGTTTGAGCCGAAGCTGCGCGACGGACTGCTGATTCACAAGATTTGAGTAAGTCCAAAGTCCAACGTACAAGGTCCAAAGTCAGGAATGGCCGAAGCGGACATTGGACCTTGGACCTTGGACATTGGACTTTGGAACAAACGATGCGCGTTCTTAATCGCCGACAAGTTCGAACAGTCCGGCCGCGATGGTTTAGCAGGCCATCGGCTGCGACGTTTCGTTCCAACCTGATCTCAAAGACGATGCCTTGACCGAAGCGATCCACCAGCAAATGCCGGACGTGCTCGTCGTACGTGGGACAAAAGTGACTGAACCGATGTTGGCCGCGGGCCAGATCAAAGCTCGTGGTCCGAGCCGGCGCCGGGTTCAACACCATCGACGTCGCCGCCGCGCTCGCGGCGTGGCATCTACGTTTCAAACTGTCCCGGCAAGAATTCGATAGCCGTCGCTGAACTCGCCTTTGCGCTGATGCTCGCGCTCGACCGCCGGATTGCGGACAAGCGTCGATCGCGCTTACGCCGCGGAGAATGGAACAAGAAGAGAGTTCTCCAAGGCTCGCGGGCTTGTTCGGTCGCACGCTTGGCCTGGTGGGCGTCGGGAAAATCGGTGCGGAAATGATTCCGCGGGCCCGGGCTTTCGGCATGCCGAATAGTTGCCTGGAGTCGTAGTCTGACTCCAGAGCGCGCCGCCGAGCTTGGGTTGAATACAAAGCATCACCGGCCGGCGTGGCTGCGAGGCAGACATCGTTAGCGTCCATGTAGCGCTTAACGCCCAGACGCGCGGTTTCCTGAGCGAAGGCGTTCTTCGCAGCGATGCGCGAAGGCGCTTACTTCATCAACACCGCGCGCGGCGAGGTGGTGGACCAGGCGGCATTGGTCGAGGCGATGAAGTCGCGCGGCATTCGTGCCGGACTTGATGTATTCGCCGGAGAGCCGACTTCAGCAACTGCGCCGAGTTCAGCGACGAGATTGTGAAGAGAGGCGAATCTCTACGGCACCCATCACATCGGCGGCCTCAACCGACCAGGCTCAGGAAGCGATTGCCGCGGGAAACGGTGCGGATTGTTCGCGAGTTTAAGGAAACCGGGAAAGTGCCGAACGTTGTCAACCTCGCGCGGACAAACTCCAGCGACGCACCGTCTGGTTGTTCGGTCATCTGGATCGTCCCGGCGTGCTGGCGATCGGTGCTCGATGCGATCAAGAGCGAGCACATCAACGTGCAGGAGATGGAGAACATCGTTTTCGAAGGTGCGGAGGCTGCCGTTGCGCGCATCAATCTCGACAAGCGCCATCTCGGGCTATGCTGGATGGACTTGCGAGCGGGCGAGTGCCGACGTCATTGAGCTCGAGCTGCTCTGAATCAGCTGAATTCATCATCAAGTAGTTTATGAATACTACCCTCATCACCGGCGCATCCAGCGGCATTGGCGAAGTCTTCGCCCGCAAGCTGGCCGCGCGCGGTCGCAACGTCTTGCTGGTGGCGCGTTCGGAAGACAAGCTCATCACGCTTTGCAATGAACTTGGCCGTTCGAACAGCATTCGCGCACAATACGTGGCGCTCGATCTCAGCAAGCCGGACTCAGCCGGCACAGCTTGTTTGCAGAAGCGACCAAACGCGGCCTGTCCGTCGACATGCTGATCAACAACGCCGGGCTTTGGCTCGATGGGTGAGTTTAGCAAACTCGACCTGGCGCGCGAGTTGAACATGATCGATCTCAACGTCAAGTCGCTGGTAGAACTGACCCACCGGTTTCTGCAGCCGATGATCGAGCGCAAGCAGGGAGCGATCATCAACGTTGCTTCGACCGCAGCGTTTCAGCCGGTGCCTTTCATGGCAACTTACGCAGCTACGAAGGCGTTCGTGCTTTCATTTTCGAAGCGCTCTGGGAAGAGAACCGAACGCACGGAATTAAGGTGATGGCACTGTGTCCCGGCGTTACCGAAACGAATTTCTTCGAAGCGGCGCGCGGTCACAAGCCACCGGCGCGCGTCTCGCAAACGCCGGAAGAGGTGGTGGACACGGCCCTGCGCGGGTCTGGCTCAGGGCAAGAGTCACGTCATTTCCGGCTGGACAAATTTTCCTGATGACTCAGAGCGAGCGGCTCGGTCCCGCGATCGTTAATTACTCGCCTGGCGGGACGCATGATGCGTTCCCAACAGGAGAAGAGAGTAAATAACAGTGGAATGAGTCAAATCGTAAATAGTCGCTGTTACGCATGGTCGTCGCAGATAATACTCGACACAAACCCTCTGTACTAATTTAACGATTTACTAGTCACTGCTTTGGAGACAAACAATGACGGAACGAATACACAACTTCAGCGCCGGCCCGGCGGTGCTTGCCGATTCCAGTGTTGGAGGAAGCGCAGCGCGATATGTTGGGCCTTCCGGGCGTTGGCATGTCGGTGATGGAAATCAGCCATCGCTCAAAGACGTTTGACGAAATTTTCGATCGCGCTGAAACCGGCTTGAGACAACTGCTTGGCATTCCGGACAACTATCACGTGCTGTTTCTGCAAGGCGGAGCGAGTCTGCAATTCTCGATGATCCCGATGAATTTTCTGCCGGCTGAAGGCAGCGCGGATTACGTCATCACCGGCAGTTGGGGAAAGAAAGCTCTCAAGGAAGCGCAAGCGCGCCGGCGCTGTCAACGTTGCGGCCAACATGGCGGATGGCGGCTTCACGCGCGTTCCCGGTAACGATGAGCTGAAACTCGATCCCAAGGCCGCATACGTTCACATCACCACAAACGAAACGATCGAAGGAGTTGAATGGAAACAGGAACCCGAACGTAGGCGAAGTTCCGCTGATTGCCGACGCCTCGTCCGACATCCTGTCGCATCCGATCCCGGTTGATAAATATGCACTCATCTATGCCGGCGCGCAGAAGAACATGGGACCGAGCGGCGTTACGCTCGTCATCATTCGCGACGATCTGCTTGAAGCAGATATCCAGACGGGCTCCACACGATGCTCGACTATCGCACCCACGTCGAGAACAAATCTCTCTACAACACGCCAAACACCTGGGGCATTTACATCATCAGCCTGGTTTGCAAGTGGCTGCTCGACAAAGGTGGACTAGACGGCGATGCATCGCGAGAACGAAGCAAAAGCGCAACTGATCTACGACGCCATCGACGCATCCGGATTTTATCGCGGACACGCTGATCACGATTCGCGCTCGATCATGAACGTAACCTTCCGCCTTCCGTCCGAAGAACTCGAAAAGAAGTTCACCGCGGAAGCGACCGCGCAAGGCCTCGATGGACTTGAAAGGACATCGATCGGTCGGCGGTATTCGCGCTTCAATCTATAACGCGTTCCCACTCGCAGGCGCCACAGCGCTGGTTGCGTTCATGAAAGAATTCGAAAAGAAAAACGGATAGGAACGATCATTGGGAAGACTGTTCAACTGCCGGTAGGCTCCGAAAGAGCCGCGAGGATTCTCAGCTGATTACCGAGGATCTTTGCGGCCTTTTGCGCGTTGCCGGCCCGCTTGCGGTTAGAATCTCATTTTATGGATCCGAGTAATCAGGAAGTCCAGGCGTCGCCTGACAATGAGACTGTTTCGCTCCAGGTCAGTGAAGTTGATGCCGGCGCACGGCTCGATGCTTACCTTGCGCAAAACATCGCCGGTTGGAGCCGAGCCCGATTGCAACGCTTGATTGAAGCCGGCGACGTCCTGGTAAACAGTAAACTTGCCAAGGCTTCTCATAAAGTATCCGCAAATGACGAAATAGAGGTTGAACTAACGCCTCCGCGCGAAAGCAGTTTCAATCCCGAAAACATTCCGCTCGAAATCGTTTTTGAAGACGATCATATTATCGTGATCAATAAGCCGGCCGGGCTCAGTAGTTCATCCTGCAGCGGGAATTAATTCCGGCACGCTGGCTAATGCCCTGGCCTACCATTTTCAACAACTCTCAAATGCCGACTCCATTCGTCCCGGAATTGTGCATCGTCTGGACAAAGATACTTCGGGTCTTCTGGTTGCGGCCAAGACCGAATCAGCTCACGAGAGCCTTGGTGATCAGTTTCGCGCCCGTGAAGTTTTCAAAAGTTACATTGCCCTGGTTTATGGAGTGGTCAAGCAGGAACGTGGGCGCATCGAACAACCCATTGCTCGAGACCCTCGCAATCGGACACGCATGGCCATTGTGCCGGGCGGGCGTGGGGCTTTGTCGCTCATATAAGGTTCGACGCAGTTACGATGCCTTTACCCTGCTTGATGTTGAACTAAAGACTGGACGCACTCACCAGATTCGAGTTCATTTGGCCTGGCTCAAGCATCCGGTGGTTGCAGACGAGCTCTATGGTGGTGGGCGCGAGAACAGCATCCGGGACGTTCAACTGCGAGCCAGGATTCGTAAACTCAAGCGACAGTTTCTTCACGCAGAACAGTTAGGCTTTCGGCATCCTGACACAGGCGAGCCACTGAAGTTCGTTGCGCCCTTGCCTGCAGAGTTAACTCAGTTTCTGGAGCTGCTTGAAGGCGCTGAAGCGTGACGTGACTTTCGCGCTGTTCTAATTGAATGGCAGATTTGGATTGTTCAAGGATGTATGGTCTTATAATCGGTTAGCAGTACCGACTGTCTCTGCAGGGACGGCGAAGGGGCAACGGAGCCGAGTCAAGAGGGCATCAAAGCGCAGTCTCCGGCAGTAAAAACACAGTACAAATCGCCCAGTTAAATCACATGAAGCTTAATTTCCCAGTCTTTGACACGGTTGTTGTTGCTTGCTGCCATCGTGTTTCCTGCGGTTGTTCAGGCGCAACAGCAAGCACCCAAGCCCAGCCCAACGCCACCAAACGCCGGTGATCAGGCCGACCAGTCGGAGACAATATTCATCAGGCGCGTTCGACTGCCAATCACCGTCGTGGACAAGAAAGGGCAGTTCGTTCCCGGCTTACAAAGAGTGATTTCGTGATTCTTGAAGATAAAGTCCCGCAGGAGATCGAGACTTTCCTCCGACGACCTGGGGCAGTCTTTGCCGGTATTCGTCGCCGTGTTAATGGACACCTCTCCTCCACGGCAGGAAGCTGAAGTTTGAACAAGAGTCCGCCATGAATTTCATCTACACCGTGACACGTGCGCGCAAAGATCAGGTTCTGTTTGCCACGTTTGACCATGAGATAAATTTGCGCCAGGACTTTACTAACAAACAAGATCTTCTGATCGCGCAGTGTCAGCTGTGAAGCAGACGGGAACTCAAACGGCGCTTTACGATGCTGTCTGGCAGTTCTGCGACGAGAAGTTAGGACGTGCCGCCGGACGACGTGTGATGGTTGTGGATCACAGATGGAGAAGACACCTTCAGCCACGCCGACATTCGTGACGCTATCAGTATCGCCCAGCGCACCGAGACAACAATTTTCGCCATCTCTACGAAGGCCGGATTCATTTCAACTGTGCCTGGGGTTGAAGCCGGCACGGTGAAGGATAAGAAAGATCGTGACCTGGCGACGCTGGCAGAAGAGACTGGCGGAGTTAGCATTTTTCACTGGAGACATGCTTTCGCTGGAACGTGCATTCAACAAGATTTCGAAGGAGTTGCGCGCTCAATACCTGGTCACTTACAAACCGATTAACGATCGCTATGATGGCAACTTCCGCAAGATTGACGTCAAGCTTGCTGAGAATCGAAAAGATCTAAAAGTCAGAACGAAGAATGGGTACACCGCAATTGCAGATAGTGTTAGGCCTTAAAGATGTCGAATCAAGCAACAAGAAAATTGGTGTTGGTGTTTAGCCTGGTCGTCCTGCTGGTGGCCGGTGCTTCACTCCCGAGGAGTATGTTTGCGCAAACGGACGTCACGGAGAAATCTCGGACTCGACGCGTGACTGATTCCGCGAGACCTGCTCCCTCTCCGACTCCCACACCAAATCCTGGTTCAAAGGAAGAAGCGCCGCAAGACTCGGACGACGTTGTTCGAGTCGAGACTAATCTGACAAGTATTTTCTTCACCGCTGCCGATAGCAGCAAACGCTTCATTAACAACGTGACGAAGGAAGATATCCGGATACTTGAAGATGGTCAGGCGCAGGAAATCTTCACCTTTCAAAAGAATCTCGAGCTTCCCCTTTCCATTGCGATTCTGATTGACACCAGTCGCTCAGAAGAACGTACCTTACCGGACGAGAAAGCAGCTGCGCGCGCCTTCGTCGAAGCAGTGATGCGTCCCGATAGAGACGAAGCGGCGATCGTTTCGTTTACGGGCGAGGTTACGCTTGAACAGGGGTTCACAGGAAACCTGGATCGGCTTCGTCGGGCGATTGACCGTGTCGAATTCGTACCACCTTCTGGCTATATCGGTGGGGGCGTAGTCGTGGGAGGAACACCGCCGATATCAGACACCAACCAAATGCTCGCCGGGTCAACTGCAATCTGGGATGCGGTTTGGGCGTTCTCTCCAATGATCTTCTGTCAGTCTCGGCTGACAACACTCGCCGTACTATCATCCTGCTAACAGACGGTGAGAACACGAGCGGTCAAATGAAGATACATGAGGCGATTGAACGCGCTCAAAAGGCGGACGCCCTAATCTATGCGATCGGAATCGGTGACAGTTATCAGGGCGGCGTCGATGAAGGATCGCTGCGAAAAGTTACCGAGCAAACGGGAGGCCGAGCGTATTTTCCACACAACGAGCGCGAGTTAAGAAGTGCCTTTGATCAGATCCAGCGTGACCTCCGCGAGCAATATCTTGGTCGCTTATTCGCCTTCAAACAAGGCCCGCGATGGCTCTTATCGTCGTATTCAGATCGAGGTTGTGAGCCCGAACTCCGCCAACAGAAACCAAAACTCAATTATCGTCCGGGTTATTTCGCCAAGACTGCCGACTCGGAATTGCCCTCCAGACGGCGCCCCACCCCGTAGCGGAAAGTAAGAAACCCCTATTTATGGGGTAAAAGCGTTCTTCTTCTCTGCCTTATTCCATGACAAACCATTGTCAACTTTGTTATACTGCCCTCGCGGTTTGCCAAACTTGGCTCACCTGAGTTTTCCTTGCAGTCTCTGAAACCAAGAGGCAAAGTCTATCAAGCAGCTTTCCTGCCTAATTGCTGGCGGCTTCAGTTTCAACTCACCCTGCTCTGGCACGACTGTTACATTCCCGACGACAAATGATCAAAGCTTCCCAAGAAAAGTGTCGAGTGCTGATCGTTGATGACGATCAAAAGCGTTTGCGCTCTGGTCACGGAGATTATCGAGAATGAAGGTTACGAGGTCGCGACTGCCGCCGATGGCAGTGCCGCCCGGGAGCTCGTGCTGTCATTTGGACCTGATGTGGTAATCAGCGATGTGGTGATGCCTGTCCTTGACGGGATAGAACTCTGTCGCCTGATCAAGAGGGATCCTCGAACAGCTGATATTCCAGTCATCCTGATTAGCGGGCTACGCAACGCTGTGGAAGACAGTCTCCTGGGTTTGACATGCGGGAGCCGATGATTATCTGCAAGTTCCGTTTCGCAACGAAGAGTTGTTAGTGAAGGTTGCCAGGCTCGCTGAGCGGCGTCGTGTAGAGAAGCATTATCGGGAGATCGTCGAAGACGCCGCTGACATAATTTACACGCGTGATATGGACGGGTACATCACGAGTATCAACGCAGCTGGAGCCAGTTCTTCGACAAACCTTCTGAAGAGATCGTCGGTGGCTACCTGGGCAACTTGATTGGTGACGCGGCAGCGGCGCGAGACATAGAAGAGACTCGAAAAGCCGCTTCAGATTCGCCGTTCCGTTCGACTTACCATCTAAAGGACGCAGAAGAAAAGGGAAAATATCTTGAGGGTGTGATAACGATCGAGCGTGATCGCCAGGGCCGCCCCACCGGAATTCGTGGCGTTGTCCGCGACATTACCGAGAGCAGAAGCTTGCTCGAAGAAGCATTAAGAGAGAGTGAGGAACGCTATCGCCGTCTGGTCGAACTTTCACCCGAAGCAATTGTTGTTCATAGTGAAGGGAAATTTGTTTACGTCAATCCTGCGGCCGTGCGCCTCTTGGGGAGCATCAGTTCCGGAGGAATTGATCGGCCGCAACATACTCTGACGTTGTTCATCCTGACTACCGAGAACATAGTTAAACGACGTGTTCGGCGACGTTGAGGAATTTGGTTCGTCCACAGCCCTCCATGAACAGGAAGCACATTAAGCTGAATGGTGAAGTAATGAGTGACGAGAGTTGCCGGGATACCTTTCCTTTTTCGCGGGCAACCTGCAGTTCAAGCTGTAATGCGCGATATCACCGAGCGCCAACGTGGACGTGAAGCTCTGCGTCAGACTCGAGGCCAGATTACGCACAGTGGTTAGCAGTGTCTCACCTCATGATATTCGCGCTCGACAAGGATGGAGTCTTTACTTTATCCGAAGGCGAAGGACTCAAGGTGCTTGGCTTGAAGTCCGGCGAAGTAGTTGGGCAATCGGCTTTCGACATCTATCGCGACAATCCTCAGGTTCTTGAAAACGTTCTGTCGAGCCCTCGCGGGTGAAGCCTTTTCGTCTGCGGTCGAGGTTGGGGAACTAACTTTTGAGACCCGGTACACTCCGCTTACTGACGATACCGGAGCTTTCGTTGGAGTGATTGGCGTAGCCACTGACATTACGGAAAATCGAAAGGCCCAACAGGCACTGCGGGAAAACGAACAACGTTATCGTGAGTTGTTTGAGAATGCCAACGACATCATTTATACGCATACGCTCCAGGGAAACTTTACCTCGCTGAACCGAACTGGCCAGGAAATCACTGGCTATTCTCTTGAAGAAGCCTTGCGAATGAACATCGTGGATGTGCTGGCGCCGGAGTATCTAAACATCGCTCGGCAGATGATTGCCCAGAAGACTGATGAGAAAACCCCGACTGTATACGAGCTCGAAATCATTGCCAAGAATGGTCGTCGCGTTCGGCTTAGAGGTTAGCACACCGACTCAGCTATCAGGATGGAAAACCAGCCGGCGTCCAGGCGTAGGCGCGCGATTTGACGGACCGCAAACGCTCTGAAGAGGTGCTGGCCCAGCAGTCTCAGCGTGAGGCGATGACGCATCGCATCTCACAAGCCATTCGTTGCTCCTGGATAGCACAGAGATTTTCCGCACGGCCGTTCAGGAGCTGGGATCCTATTTGAACGCCGATCGCTGTTCACTATTCATCAAGGAGCAAAGCGGAAGCTAGTGCAGTAAACGCGGCCGAATACCACGCGGAAGGAATACTGCCAGCGGCTTCCAACGTTTGCGCTCGAAGACCTGCAGGTCTTAATTAAGTCTCTCGAGGAGAAGGGCGTTCTCTTCTTCAATGACGTGGCTAATGAGCCGCGCATAGCGGACTTGTATGAGCGCATACTGGCGCCGGCTGGGGTGCGGTCGATCGATGTACGTAGCGATTCACGTTGGTGACGACGTCATCGCGGCTTTTGCTCTTGTCAACCACGCGTAAAATGCGCGAATGGAGTGAGTCGGATATCGCGCTGGCGAAAGCCGTGGCGGATCAAACCGGCATCGCCATTCGTCAGGCTCAGCCTCTATCAAAAGCGGAAGAGACTTCGAAACGCGAGGTCCTGGTTAACAACGTGACCATGGCCATACGCGCTTCGCTTAGTCTGCCTGGAAGTCCTGAACACAGCGACCCGCGAACTTGGTCTCGCGTTAGCTGCCTCGCGCGTGCACTTGCACCTTTACGATCCGGAAAACCCATCTCTCCGGTTGAGCATGAGTATCTCGCACCGGGTTGCAACAGCATCGGCCCATTTCAGCCAACTATAACGACCCGGTTGGCAGGCAGCTATTGGGCATGACAAAGCCTTTAGTAATAAGCGACAGCTTGAATTTCCACGATGGCCCGCCGGAAGTCAGCGATGCGGTTAGAAAGCACGCGCAGGCGGTTAGTGTTCGCTCGCAAATTGCCTATCCGTTGATAATCAAAGGGCTGTTCCGCGGCGTGCTCTGTATCCACCAGACTGATCGCTTACGGCATTGGACCGAAGACGAACTTTCTCTGGTGCAATCTGTCGCTGAGCGTTTGACGATTGGCATGGCGCAGGCCGAACTCTTTGAAATGGTCGCCAAGGGCAAGTCGGAATGGGAAGCTACGTTTGACTCGATGTCCGACGGGATATTCATTTTCGATCGCGCCGGCGCGGCTGAAGCGGGTCAACAGTGCCGGCGCGGCGATGGAAGCTTTGAGTCCGCGCGCCCTGTTAGGCCGAAAGTGTTGCGACGTTCTTCGCACTACGTCTGAAGATTCTGTCTGCGCCGTGGAGAAGGCAATTGCAGAAGGACGAAGCGTAACCATAGAAGTGACCCCAGACCGTCTCGACCGCCCGATCCTGGTTTCTATTGAGCCGGTTATAGATAAGACGGCGGCGGTAACTAGTGCAGTTTGTACTGCTCGTGACCTTTCGGAATTGCGCCAGGTTCAGGCAGTGGCTCGGTGAGCACCAATCGCTGCTGACAAACATACTCGAGAAGTGCGCGCGAATCCATTTATGCGGTGGATATGGACGGCCGCTTCAAGTGGTGTAACAGCGCGACGCTGCTTGCACTTGGACTTAGGCGTGAGGAATTTATCGGACGCCGGCTTATCGAGCTCGTTTATGAACCCGACCGCGAAGTTATCGGTGAAAAACTGCGGACTGGCGCTATTGGGAGAGGCGCCAAACTTACGAGATGCGTTACGTATCCGGCTGACGGCAGACTGCGGTACGCGCGGGTTGATAATTCACCGCTTGTTGTTGAAGGCCGTACAACCGGCGTGCTTGGCATTGCGCGCGACATCACCGAGCAAAAAGAAGAACGAGAGCGGGCGGCGCGAGCTGACAAGTTGCGCGCCCTGGGCCAACTGGCGTCTGGCGTTGCGCATGACTTCAATAATTCTCTGGCCGCGATTCTGGGCCGCGCGCAGCTCCTGCGCCGCCAAACGCAGGACGAAGCGCTGGTGCGAAACGTTGAGATCATTCAAACGGCCGCGGAAGACGCCGCTGCTACAGTTCGTCGAATTCAGACCTTCGCGCGGAAGTCGCCCGCCCGGGAATTTGAAATGCTGGATGTCTCCAGCCTGCTCAACGATGCGATCGAGATCACACGAACGCGTTGGGAAAATGAAGCGCGACTGCGTGGGTTGGATTATCAGGTGGTACTGGATGCCGAAAGCGGGCAACACACCTGCGGCAGTGCGTCCAGAACTACGGGAAGTTTTTGTAAATCTCATCGTGAACGCCAGTTGATGCGATGCCCAACGGGGGTCTGCTTTCGATTGGCTGCGTGCGAGAAGGACAGCGGCTGCGCCTGCGGTTTGCCGATAGCGGAACAGGAATGCCCGAAGACGTGCGGCAGAAGATCTTCGATCCTTTCTTTACAACCAAGGGCGCGCAAGGTACCGGTCTCGGACTTTCAGTGAGCTATAGCATTATCGAGAGGCACGAAGGGTTGATAAGCGTCACTTCGGAATTGGCGTTGGCACTGTGTTCACGATTGGGCTTCCGGCGGTAACAACTCAGCCAGTGACGACTGACCCGATTACTGAGGAGACTAAAGTCCCTTCGCTTTCTATTCTCATAATAGATGACGAAGCGGCCGTAAGAGAGACGCTGGCAGACATGCTGGAGATGATGGGGCACCGCGTGTTGCTTGCCGAAAGTGGCCAGATTGCCCTGCAGCAGTTGGCTGGCAATGATTGTGACCTCGTGTTTACCGATCTGGCGATGCCGGAGATGGACGGGTGGGAAACTTCGCGAGAGATTCGCAAGCGCCGGCCCGAGATAAATATAGTTCTCGTTACCGGTTATGGCACAGGCACTGTACCGCTCCGGCGGCGAGGACCGGTCTGGTTAACGGTATCATCGGCAAGCCCTTCGATTTTTCCCAGATCAGCCAAATGATTACGACCGTCATGGCCAACGCAATCGGTATGCTGGAAAATGCCGGCAGCTTTATGAACTTCCGAGCTCAGGTTGCTGTAGTTCATGATTCCCGCGCTCGCGGTAAATCCAACTCCAAAACCGACCACGATTGTCGGACCAGTCCAGTCGTCTTTCTCGGCCAGCATGAAGCCCGTTGAAGCGCTGGACAGGTTTCCGTAGTTCTTCAAGACTTCGTAGGAGCCCTGGACCTTCGTAGAGTCGGTGTCCAGGTGCAACTGCGAACAAACTCCATCGAGGATCTTCTTGCTTCCGGTGTGGATGAGACAGTCGTCAACCTGCGCCATGTTTGAAACCGGCGAGTCCGGATGCTGCAGCACGTCTTTGACAGTGCTAACTGCGTAGTGTGCGCCGCGACTGGGTACGCTTGGTTGCATGAAGTATTGCGGCCGGCCCTTCAGGAATTCATGAGAGCTATTGCTATTCATGGTGAGAAGATTTACGTCGTTCTGTATCTTCATTGGTTAAATGACAGATTGGTCCGAAGCTTGGCTTTCCTTCTTCCTTACCGACCAGCAAGCGCTACCGCGCCATCGCCAAATAGCATTGATTGAATGACGAAGGTGGTATCCATCCTCTTTTGTTCAGAACTGGGATTCATTTAGCTTCTGCTCCTTCCGCAGTGCGGATGACTTCTCGAAAGCCGAGATATTCGTCGCGCAAGAGCGGCGCGACGTAGGAGTGTGTGCTTCCGCCATCAGGACCATGGCCAACTTTCCTGGATTGGCGGCGAGATACCATTGAGCGACTTCAATGGATTTGAGTAACACCGAACAGCCTTGAGCCTGCATGCTGACGGTGCGAAGTGATCGAGACAGGAGTCCGTGAGTTTGTCCCATGACTTCCGAGGCCAAACAGGGAAGCATCTGATCAGGAGTGTTTGTGGCGGCAACCAGCAGACCGATCCGCGAGGGTCTCCCTGCCATTCCTCGATGCAGCGCTTGGTAGCGCCCACGCCGAGCTCAGTAGTAGAACTTCTGCGCATTCATCGGCTTACCCGCTAGAAAGTCCGGATAGTTGTCCATCACGGAGTAACGTCTGGTCGACGCCCAGTGAGTTCAGCGTGTTGATGAGCTCGGGAGAAAGCTTGTGCATCAGCGCGTTGCTGAGATCCGTGGTCTTAAATGCGTGCTTGGGGTAGCGGTAGCTGCTGATAGTAAGTTAATCATGATCGTCAATCTCTCCGTGAAGTACTGAGTTATCTATCAAAATCCGCCTTGTCGGGAGAGGGTGGCGGTCATCAGAATCTACTTTGTTCGGCCTATCTACATATCAATGCCTGTGCCATGAGCAAACAAGTCGACTATGACGACCTAAATATAGAAATATTGGGACTTAGGTAGTAAGTGGGAAGGAAGCGAGAGATTCGGGCGACTTTGGATGTCGCGGTATCCACTAAAGTCCAGCAAAGCCTCTTTCATGAGGTTTTGCGAGGTATTGCAGAAAACGGCATGTGCTACTCAGGTATACAGCTGTGTAGCTAGTATCCAACCGAACAGCCGAACAACCGAACAGCCGACAGCCTACGACCTGACCCGCCCTTGTACAGGAGTCCAACTCACCAGAGCTTTTACGCTCAATGCGCCAGTTGGGGCGGCGAGCGGTAGGCGATAACGTCCAACGTGATGCTTTCGCCGATGCTGCCGAAATAGAGGACGCCGTTGCGCTCAACCACATTCGCGATTTCAGCGTAGCAGTCGGGTGAGCCGTTCTGGAGGTTGTCAATCACGCGGCCGTTCACGTCCAGGCCCAGTACGAAGCTGTAGCGCTTCGGGGCCGGCTGAAGAAGCTTCGGTAAGCGCGCCACTATTTTCTGAGGAAGGGATGTGGCAGCAGTTTGTCGAGCGCGGCGTCGCGCGGCGTGACCAGCGCCAGCCAGAAATTTATCCTTTCCGTTTGACGAAAGACCGTCAGGGAATCCCGGCAGGTTGTCGATGAAGATCTCCGACGTGCCTTGCTTTGCACCCTTCAACCAAAAGCGATGCAGACGATAAGAGCCCGTTTCAATCACTAACGCAAACGACTGGTCGGGACTGATGGCGACACCGTTAGCAAAACAAAGGTCACGCAACAAAGTACGGGTTGTTTTAGTCTTGGGGTCATAGGCGAAGAAGCGTCCGTTGGGGCCATGTTCAAGTATATATCCGCTGTGAAGTTCGTTGAGTGGGAACTTGCTGGAAGCGTCCGTGAAGTAGATCGTCCCATCAGCCGCGACATCCAGATCATTGGTACAACCGAAAGGCACGCCATCCGCTTCCGTGGTTAACACAGTTACAGCGCCGTCGCGGGCGATAGACAACAGTCCTTTAATCGCATCGGCTACGATTAAGTTTCCGCCAGGGTCAAACGCGAGTCCCAGCGGCCGGCCGTGCGGTGTTCGAGAAGGCTTCAGGCTTCGTTCCATCCGCTTGCAGCCGCATGATGCGACCGTCATCGAGTCCGGTGTAGATGCGACCTTCGGCGTCGAGCGCAACATCTTCCGGGCCGAAGCCGGCGCCAGGGCTCGGCGTCTCGGTACCTAACGAGAGGCGCTCAGTCGTTGAAAGGAGGGAGTTCTGGTGATACTGCGCCGTCAAAGGCGGCGCGGGTGGAGGAGTCCAGGCTTGCGGAGAGATCGGAACGGGCCACAGCAGAAGATGAGAGTGACGAAACGCGATCAGAGCCGCAACAAGAAGGAAGACGCGTTTGCGGTTTGACATGGTTCTGCTTTGTTCTCGGGGTAGAAGAGTGTATGCCGTGAGTCCCAGTAGGATTTGAGTCTTAGCGTTCGCCGCGCGCTGCTTCCACCTGGCTTTCAATTCTACGACGAGCTGGCGGATGCCCGGTTGATCCATCGGCTCGATTAGGCGCAGCGCTTCATCGAGAATTCGTCGTTGATGTTCAGGGAAGTTTGGCAGCCCGGCGACCGCGCCCAGTTTCCCAGCATAGAGGGCTGCAGCGAGGTGGACGCACACTGGCCACAACTTCCTTAACGACCGCCAGCGTCATCGTCGGAATATCGCCTGCCTCGAGTGCTCGGGCAATCAGCGAAATGGATTGATGGCACAGCCGAGAGGCAGGAATCAAAAGTGCCGCCTGCACTTCGTGGCGCTTGATGCGTTCAACCAGCTGCGGAACCATCTCTTCAACCAGCTGCGCCGCGTTGGGAATGAAGCCGCAGCAACTCCAAAAGACCGGATTAAGTTGGCCGATAATTCCGTTGTTTTCAAATTCGAACAGACGACCGAGAGGTAGCAGTGAATTGCTATCGCTCTCGACGGCGGATGGGTCGTAGCCACGCGCGCCGCAAACGCGCAGTTCCTGCGCTTCAATCTGAGACGGGATCTCACGAAAGCTGAAGTCCCCGTCCGGCGCGCTGGTATCAAATGGTGCCGTACCGTCGATATAAGCACCTGCTGAAGAAACAAGCGCCAGGTTTAGCATTGGCAAAGCACGGCGGGCCGGCGCAAAGGAGCGCGCTTATTCTTTACGAAAGGATACGACTGCGAAACGTCATCGCGGCTGCCTTTGTGATCAGCGTCCCTTCGCCAGGCGGCGTAGCGCTCGCGCCAGTCTTCAATGTTTTCGATGATGTCCAACTTGCAGTAGTTCTCCCTGGACCGGTTTGCCAATGATTATGGCTTTGTAAAACAACTCGGATACGCCTTGAATTTTGCTTCGTCGATCTTCACATTATGTTTGATTTCGGTAAGTTGATAAATTATGCCGGCGCTGGCCAAAACTTCATCGCGCAACTTAAAGGGCAGTCTGATACCATCTACTTCCCGGTAGTCGTCATAGTATATGTTTCCTTTGCGCAATAGCAGTCCGCCTTCCGCGTCGAAGTACCACTTCTCGAAGCCCATGCGCACTACGTAAGCATCCTTGCCGCTCAGTTTTTCTTTTCCTATCAATACGGCGGACGGAAATAGTTCCCTAAGCTTCGCCGGCTTATTGAAGATAGCGCCTTCTTTTATGATCTCGAGCCCAAGTCCGGTAAATCTTATAATGCCCTGAACCGGGTCTTGCAACCATGCACGAAGTGCCGTCGAAGGTCCTTTGCAGGATGCCAAGACCCGGCGCATTTATTATCACACTCGACTGGTTGGGCGACTGCTCGACAAACTCAACGGTCCCGGTCACACCCAGCGAGGTCATCTCCACCGATCCGGTGGCGACGCGGTTCGTGATTTTTTCGAGAGCATTGCGGCCACCGCTGGCTTCCAGATACTTATCGAGGATTGAAGTAACCGAAGGCATACTCCCGGCTCGCGTCGAGTCCGCAACGTTCACGGATTTAGTTGCAGGAGGGGCGCTCGGCGGCGGGTCACCGCTTATCTCTACACTGCACAGGTGGGGGCGGGCCAATTGCGACACGAACTGGCGGAACTACTGTTGGGAGCTGCCCGGGGTGGCGCGGAAATAGAGGAGACATCTGCTATCAGTTCTCCTTGTTTCCTACCAAAGCGAATCTCGTCTCGCACGACACCAAGTGCGACGCTGAGCTGCGGGTCGCCGCCTGCGAAGCAGACTTTTGCGACTGAGCTCAACTGTTAGGTTGGGAGTTACACCCTGACCCTCAAGCCGAAAACCACTCTGGGTCTCGTAGTTGGCAGAAGCCATATTGAAAGATAGCGCCGGTGGAAGCTTCTTAATCTCTGACGGCAAGGTATTCCCGGCGCTCTTCACGCCCACCAAAGTAGCGCGGCCAGTCTCCTTCAATCCACTTGCAAACATTTCTCCCGCTGATTGAGTGGAACCGTCAACCAGAATTACGAGCGGCCCGGTATAAGGAGCTGACTGTGGAAATCAAAGAGCGGAATGCGGCCGCTGCGCATCTGCATTGTGCCCATCAAGGTCGGATCTGTTTCCAATAGGCCGGTCAATCCGCCAACCATTCCCAGTAGCCCACCTTGATTGCCGCGCAAGTCGAGAATGATGCCAGGTGCATCCTTCATTGAGCGAAACGCTCCGCAGAGTTTTTCCATCAATGAAGGTACGAAAGCACTAAAGCGAATGTAACCGACGCCGCCGGCCAGGCGCTTTGTCTCAAACTCGACGTACATGGCCGGCGAGGTTACCGATGGCCGGAGACATTTCACCCTTGAGCCGCTCACGGTTGATACGGATGGTGCGCAAACGGTTTCGGGCATCAAGGTAGCCAAGCCGCACGGGTGAATCTTCCTCCCCATTAATGAATCCCGCGACCAGGAAGACGGGAAGCTCCGGGCGAATTATTGCGCCCCACTGCGGATGTCTTTCGATTTCAGAGATGACCGAATCCAGCGAGCGACTGCCGACTTTCTTGATAACAAAACCCGGACGAAGTCCCGCTCGTGCTGCCGTGGAACCGGGCTCAACTCGAGTGACAACGGCCGACCCTCCGAGAACGCGAACGTCAATTCCTATTCCTGTCAGCAGCCGGTCAGTTAGTTTGTAACTGAGGCTATCGAGCGGTTCTTCGGGTTCCAGGTCTTCACTGCTGCTGTCATCAGGATCTTCCTTTCCATCTCGACGTTCTTTCGTCACCCGAATTTTGGGAATTGCTTCACGCGGGACCACCATGAAATGCGATTGGTGAAGTTCGTTCAGCATCTGCTGTAGCAGCAAGTGAAACTCGCGGTCGTTAACAGCCTTTGCGACCTGAGGCTGGTAGCGACCACGCACCTGAACCCAGTCAACACCGCCAAACTTGGGATCGTAAAAAGGTCGTTCACGGTTTGCCAAACAATCTGAAAAGCTTCTTGCCGTTTGCTTAGATCCGTTTGCACCTCGGGCGAAGCGATTGGAGTAGCAGTGCGCGGCAGGCGCAATCGCCTGTTGCCCGAATGCCGGCGGGGCCAGGGCCGCCGGCAAGAGCGAGACGAGCAATGCGAGGGAGCGGATTGTGGTGGTGAGGCGGTTCATTCTGTCGAAGTTGAGAGCGCCCTTTCACGAGACGTAATCATAAGCAAGATAACAATCAATGCGGAAATCATAGCAATACTCAAGGCTGCGACAGAATAGACATGCAGCGCTGCAAACGCCATGCGGTTTGGATCGGTAAGTGGCACTTGATCGATTTGGCCGTTCATCGTCACGCGCAGACCGCGCATCCTCGCGGCAATCACCCATTCTCCAGCCGCGGTCAGAATTGCGACGACAATGAGGAGAACGTTCTGGAAAATGAACGACCAACGACCATAATACTTTCTTCACCGCCGGAGCGCTGACTAGCAAGAGCAGGCTCAATAACAATCCGCTCTTGTTCACCACGGATAGGGCACGACTAACAATTGTGCCGGCAATCTCGCCGGCATTGGCAAGATTGAAAGATCTCAAGACTGCAAACGCGCTCGGAGCGACGACAGCGCTGAAATAAATCGCCAGGCCCAGCCAGGCGGCGATAAATGCCACTCTGAGATTTGTGATTCGCAAAGTTTGCTCCTAATCGTACTGAGTTATTTCAGACAGCAAGGTGATTCGCGGCACACGAAAGTCTGGCTGAGTTAACTCTGCGTGGATCGGGCACAGTCAACAACCACGAAAGAGCGGTGTCGAGTTGGGCCATGGTACTCTTCAAGATCGAGCGACATGAAAACATTGGTCCCCAGACGCGCAAATTTTTCCTTTGCTCGGGTGTACATTTGCCGGGCCGCTCCGGCCTGCCGATCTCCAGATGATGAAATGCCACGGCGGATTGAATCATCGCCTGCAGGAAGAGCTTCTCTTGCTGGCCGACCTCGCCCATCCAACGCTCCTCCCAAACATCATGCGCTGCGTGAAACTCTCCGGCGTTGTGAGATCAATTCCCGCAATGTATTCGACCGGATACGCGAAGATATGGGCATCGGTATAAGGCAACTGCTCAGGGGGTTTGTTTTAGTAACTTCACTAATCATGAAAGCACGCCCACCTAAACGTAGACGCAATCACCTTTGCAGTGGTAGCGCCGGCGCCGGCGGCACTACTGATTGTCGGTGCCAACGGATTCGAAACACGTCGCCAATGGCAAAGACATTAACTACACCGGTCTCTTGCTGGTTATTCACTATCGCGTAACCTGCAGTCGTCTAATTGCAGTTGTTCGCGAAAGATTTCAGTGTTTGGTTCGACGCCGATACGAATAACTGCACCCCTGCACCGCCATCTGAAAAGGCTTGAGCGCATCCTTCGCAATATCTCGACGGCTTCAACTTCGCTGGTTACCCAGAATCCTGGTGACAACGGACTCAGAAAAACTGTTATGCAGTGCTGTCCCTGCAACTGCTGCACACAAAGTTAGGCGTGCCCGCAGAGTTTTACCTCTATGAACCAGCGTTACGGTCGGACTAACTTCAGCTAACAATAGAGCGTTTTCAGCAGCGGCATCGCCCCCGCCGATAACGCAAACGTCCTTACCGGCAAAGTCGTTGCGATCACGGCTGGCGGATTCAATGATGCCAAGCCCAACGAACTCGCTTTCACCAGGAATCCCCAGCCGCCTGCGTCTAACGCCTGTTGCAATTATGATCGAGATGGACTGTAACTCTTCACCGCTGCGCAAGCGAACTCGCTTTGCTTTCAAGTCAACGCTTTCGATTTCAACGTTTGTCCAGAGGTCAACTCCGGCGTCACCACTGCGCTCTGAAAAACGTTCAAAAAATTCGCTGCCGTTGTTAGCGCGCGAGGCCGGGATGAGTTTTCTACCGCGCCGTAGATGGAATGCAGCTGTCCACCACTATGCTCATTCTGTTCGAGCACAATGGTGTCGAGGCCCAATTCATCACACCAGAGGGCCGCTGAAAGTCCCGCCGGTCCGGCCCCAATGATTATGACGTCATGCATCAGACGATTTGAAGATCTCACCTAACCAGCGGCAACACTGGCTTCACCGGAAATCATTTCCGCGCGAATCGCCTGCGCCACCTCGTCAGGCGTGAGCGTCGAGGCAGCAAGAGTTCCGTCGTTACTCAGAAACTTAAAAGCCGGAAGCCAATTCGCTGTTATCTGCCTTCCAGACGCCGTGAGCGCCCTCGGCTTGATTGAGTCTCAACAACAACTGTGAAAAGTCACGCCGCTCGATTCGTGGGCGCACAATTGTTTCTGCCCAGGAGTAATAAGGGTAGTCAACTCGATAGGACCAGCCATTGTTCAAGGGCGTGGTGATTAGAAAAAGCCGGCCCCTTAGCGTAATGGGAGATGGCCGTGTAAGGCGCAGCATGGCGAGTCGGATTGAAGCCAGACGGACTAAACACGTCGGGCGCGAGAGTAATTAATGAAACGCCAGCTTCGCCAACTTCCGTCACGGTTGAAGTACCGCGCTCAAAGCTTTCAATCGCCGTGGCGATTTGGTCCCAGGCGCTGCGCCAGAGCGGTTCATACTCGTCAGTCCTGGTCAGTAATCGTTCAACCTCAGGGTAGCACTCAACTCGTAGGCTCGAGCATCGTCTACATTTTCGCCGACCAGCTGAAATGCGAGTGGCGAATGAGAATCAGTGTCCGGGATTGGTTGATCGGAACCCTGGATTACGATGCTCGCACGCACAGCCGCTTCGTTTCTGAACTCAGAGAAATCGCCGGCCTCTGCTGCGGGAATTAGTTGCTCGCGCAATTCCAGCGCCCGCTCGCCGGTCAGAACTGTCCAAACCGATAGCACACCATCAGTATCGAAATGATTGTTGGTGACCAAGTCAATGCCGCGAGTCAACTCGTTTCGATTGGGAGCGGCGACGAGATTCAGCGCAATCTCGGTAGAGGTGTCAGCTTTCAGCTCGGTGGGAGTTTGGTTTCCCTGCCAATGCGAAAAGTGGACGGCGTTGTCGACAGTGCCGTCAACCGAGAGCTTGGGAACGTCTGCAAGACCAGAATGATAATACTCAAAACGCATGGGAACTCCTGGTGGTTAGGGGAACGTTAACCTGTCAATCAGTAAGGACAGTTTAGCCGATATTCATCCAACAAGAAATTTGGCGCGTGTGCGCGCAGACGCTGTTCGCGCCGTCACATTCTTCGACGAGGATTTGTGAATCGAAATGCGAGAATTCAGCTGGCGTCCAAACTGAACCGTACCCGACAGAGTGCCTTCTTGTTTTAAGACATCGCAGGTGGATAGAATGCTGGCTCTACATCCCAGTTGTCATTTATTCAGGAGGAATCATGAACGGAACAACGCAACCCATGCCGGAGATCACAGCGACTGAACTCAAACACCGTCTGGACAAAGGTGACGATATTCAGATAGTAGATGTGCGCGAGGACAACGAGGTCGCGATAGCGAAGCTGCCTAACTCCATTCATGATTCCGCTGGCGCGGGTTTTGAACCGCATGTCGGAGATCGATCCGGCGCGCGAGACCGTATGTGCATTGCAAGATGGGTGGTCGCAGTGCGCGCGCTATAGATGCACTCAAACGTTCCGGGTTCAGCGGCAATCTATTGAATCTCGCCGGAGGCATCACCGCCTGGTCTAATGATGTCGATCCGAGTGTTCCCAAGTATTGAGTTGTATTTTTGGAGTGCAGTGACCTGTCACCGCTTTGGTCCGCGGCGGCATTGACGCCGCACCGTTTCCGGGTTAACTCCACTCACATAATGGTCGCGACAGGTCGCGACCTAATAAGACGTTGAAAGGTCACCACACTCAAATGTGCTTGCGACTATTTCTCGTCCACCTTGCACTCACCGCGCGTCTAACCTTCAGCAACGGGAAATTCCCGAAGCAAGTCACCAAAAACTATTCCCAATTGAAGCGCGTCGCGCGCTTCCGGGTTGGACTGTGTCTCTCCTCCTGCTTTCGGCGAACTTCATGAGGTCAGCCAAACGGCTGAACCGCGAACTTAAACAATGGAGGAAAAAATGAGGAGCACACTAATACGAGGATTGTTTGTAGTTACTATTTCGCTAACCGGTCTGTCTGCGATCGCGCTGGCGCAAGAGTCAAATCGCTGCCGGTTTTCACCGGCGGAATGCCGTGAGCTGCGGGCGGATCGCCGCGAAATTCGCGCGGATCGCAGGGAGAGTCGAGGTGATACACGTGAGGTCAGGCAGGACCACCGCGAAACAAGGTCTGACGTGCGCGAGTAT